>JABAOH010005127.1_pt2 | contig 83252 bp, 72 predicted proteins | sample 7062181 | NCBI WGS metagenome assembly JABAOH01 (sample SAMN14538630, study PRJNA623070) | marine sediment metagenome | biome: marine biome [ENVO:00000428]; feature: marine pelagic biome [ENVO:01000023]; material: deep marine sediment [ENVO:00002113]; isolation source: pool of 5 deep marine... | reverse complement strand
TAGGCAGGCCTGGGTATTTCTTCTTGTTTTTGCTGCTGAAGATTCTTCTTTGCTTCTTGGGACAAAGTATCTGGGCCTGAGAAAAAGAGGATTAAACTGCCAATGACAGCGTAAAAGATTGATTTATTAATTGTCATTTTCAACAAGAATTTCATTTTTTCACGACTCCTAAACTAGAGAAAAAAAGAGGCTGGCACCTGTTTCAAGCACCAGCCTCTTTATCCATTTACTATAGGTCAGAATCTGATTCTGGCTCCGAGGTACAATCTCATGGGCATCAGGATTTCTGTTGTCTCTTGAAAATCCCACTTTGGATCATTACGAGCATACATAAGATCAATAGCTGTTTGGTTGTTGGTGATATTGTAGATATCGAGGAACAAATCAAGAACAGCAACATCTTTTAGCCTTATTCCGTAGTTGAACTTTAAATCAACTTGATAGTAACTTTGAGTTTTCTCTTGACCAGTCTTTACATACTGATTGCCACCCAACGGCCAATTGTAATAAATGTCGTAAGGTCCAGGATAGAAATTATAGGACTCAGTGTAGTGCATTCCTGAATTCCAGTAGAGAAGCGCTCCGATATCCAAGCCAAAAGGAGTTCTGTATGTACCGAAGATCTTAATCTTATGAGGAATACTTCCAGGAGTAGGTCCCCACATCCAATCGTTTCTTGGGTCAAGAAAAATAAAGTCGCCCTGAAGGTCGGCGTTTCCATCAGACTGGCTGTTTCCAAGAGCGCGCTTGAATGAATACTGACCAATTATGAAAGAGCCGTCTACGAACCGTTTTGAAACTTCAAAGTCAAAACCCCAGACATCTCTTTTACCGCCGTAGAGATTGGAGAGGAAATAGTTGATGTTAGGACCAGGACCTGCTGAAGGATAACCAAAATCCTCATAAGTCAGAGCGAGATTATCAAAGTCAGCTGGCATATGCAGAACATAGGTAAAAAGATCATAATCTTCGATGATGTTGCGGTCTCCACGATAGTAGCCCTGGCTAGTAATGACAAGTCCATCGCCTAAATCAATTTCATGGGTTAAAGAGAATTCCCTGGAAACACCATTTTTTGTACTTGGAGTCCATTCACAATCTATCTGTTTTTCTCCTCCACGGATGCGAAAAGTATACCAGTCATTATTAAGCCAGATCTGCTCTTCGGTAACTTGTCCGGTAAGGTCTCCTGCAAAATGGATCATGGCAAAGGGCACAGGATCTGAGAAGTGTCCGTAGAAGGCAGTTAACTTGTGGGTTCCTCTTCCACCTATGTTCCAGACTAAGCCTATTCTGGGCAGAAATACAGTATCCATATGAAGGATAGTCCCGCCCTTTGAGTTCTTGGTATGGTGATTTTCAATTCGGACTCCTGCATTAAGCGTAAAATAATCATTGATTTTCCAGTCATCCATGAAATATCCAGCCCAGCGTTGGGCTCGAACTTTATTAGGACCTTTTGCCGACTCATAAGTTCTCATGAAGTTCACTCCGTTGTCGCCCATCATAGTCATGGTTGCTGCTCTCAACTCATCGTTGCTCACAACAAGATCGTTGTTAGTATCAAGGGCGTCGGCAGTTGCATCCCAGTGATCGTTAATCCATGGAAGAAGCCGCTCATCGAATTCGCTGGCAGGCATAATGCCTTCATCATAAAGTTCTCCAAGAGTAATTCCAGTCAGGTTAGGATCTAAGGAAGAGCGCCTTTCTCCTAAGGGGTAAAAATCGTCGTCCGTATCATATTCATTGGTGTACATTATACCTGCTTTTATCCGCATCTTGCCTAAAAACAATTCACCGTTTAAACTGAACTGATTCCTCGTGTTTTTATTATCCGAACCTAAATAGTAACTTCCAAACTGGTAGTTTTCAACAGTGGGGTATGTTCCAGGTATGTACCAAAGCCTGTCTTCAACGCCTGCCTCTGGATAGCGGGGTCCACGTTCAAATCCCCACCAGTAACGCCCGTAGCGGACATCCACAATGAGGTTATCTCCAAGAACCTTCTGATAATAGCCGCTGTAGACACCCATATTGTAGTCGTAGAAGGGCTGACGCGTTTTGATTATGTTATTGTCACGCGAGCCCTCTATGGTATAGTCATCCATGAAATACAGAAAAGTAAATGAGTCATTAGGAGTCAACGTGAATGAGAGTTTGCCAAAAAGCCCTGTTCTGCTCTTCTTATAGTCCACTTCCTCTCGGATCGAAGAGGCAGATTCTGAAAGCTGGAATTTAGATCCGTTGTTTCTGTATTGGCCTGAAATAAAAAACCAAAGCCTATCCTGCACCAATGGTCCACCAAGAGTCGCGGCAGTATCATATTTGTTGTCTTTGAATCCCTCGAGCATTGTGGGATCATCCGCATCTTTGTATTCGTTCCCGGCGAAATTCAAATATAAATCTTTGGGCTGGAAATAAAAGTTTACGGAACCTGATAATCTGTTTCCTCCTGACTTGGTCACGATGTTTCCGACAACACCTTTTCCTCCTCCGTATTCAGCCGGGACACCAGAAGTCATAAGTTCCTGCTCCTGGATGACCTCGTTGTTAAAGGTCATCAGGGCTCTTTGAGCTGCCAATCCAGTTATGTTCACTCCGTCCAGGAAGAAAATATTATCACGTGAGCCACGTTTGCCTCCCCCTCTAGCGTTTATCGGTCCTTGAGCTCCTCGATCATAATAATTTAAACCGCCCTTACCAGCTGGGTCCTGAGGTGTATCTCTGCCCTGCGAGTTAGGAACGATATTAACGCCTGCAGCTAACTGAAGATATCCTACAAAATCTCGAGCTATAGGAAGCGACTCGACAGTTTCATGGGTAACATGTTCAGCTATGACAGACTTTGTGGTATCAACCGCGGGAGAGACAGCAACAACAGTTATAGATTCCTCAATCACTGCGGGGTTCAACTCGACCTGAATAAGGGTTTGCCTGTCGAGGAAGACCTCAATTTGCTGTGAAGTTTTTCCTTGGAATCCTGGAATGCTTGATTCGAGTTCATAAATTCCTGGGGTCAGATTAACAAACAAGGCTTCTCCGGCAACACCAGTAACTAAAGTTTTTGATCCCATCATGACGGGGCTTGAGAGAGTCAATGAAACACCTGGTAGAATATTACCTTCATTGTCAATTACTATGACTTTGAGAGTCCCCTTTTCGGCGGAGTAGGTGATTGAGGTAAGCATAAGGATGGATAACAGGATCAACAAGGTTTTAAAGCTTTTTTTCATACTGTTTTTTTCTCCTTTTCCCAAATTCTTGGGAAAATTTTGGCTCTGTCCTCCAAGTCGATATCTGAAGGCGAGCTAAATTAACCATTGCCATGGAATTAAAACTTCATAATGAAGTTACTAATCCCAAACCTATAGCCCTTAAGTTTGAACTGCCTGCTGGATTATCACCTCCCTTTATTGAAGATATCAGCCAAAAAAAAAGAGGCTGTTTGAGACTCGCAAAAGCAGAAGCCTCTAACAGCCTCTTTTGTTTAAGTGAGCTGTTTTGCAGTAAATCTTTGTTTTATTCTATATCATTTTCTATTATTTAATTTAAATTTTGCAAAAAACATGCCAATTAGGATATAAATTTTATCTTATTGATTAAATTGAAGTTATGAAATTGAAGAGTATAATTCACATGATAAAATTCATTTTATTGAACATGAATATTCAAATAAATGAATAAAAATTTCCTCCTGCTTCAGACAATATTCTTTAGACATATTATTCAAATGATCTAAATTGCTGTAAAAGAGAACCATGACATTGTTAATCTTTAACTATTTCTTTTCGGAAGCGAATATTGTGTTTTTTTACTTTTTCATGCAGCGTGGTGTATTTTAGGCCCAGGAATTTTGCTGCATTTTTCTGATTTCCGTTTAACTGAGATAACGCTCTAATCAATATGGCTCTCTCCAGTATGTTCATCAGTTCTTTTAAAGGGACTCTTTTCGTCGAACTAAAATATCTTATTAAGAGCTTAAAGCTTTTCATCGCGAAGTCTTTCTTTTCTCTTTTATCCAGAAAATCCAAGCTAAATTTATCACCATTTTCAAGCTCAAGAATTACCTCAGCGTTGCTCTTTTGGTTTAACAAATTTTGTTGCTCAGAAACTAAGTTATCTCTTGCCATCGTCACTCCCATTCTTTTTCAGAGAATTTTATTTTCTTTTTAACCTCTTCAGCCAACATTGGAAGTCCATTTTGAATTTTAAGTTTTTCTATTTCTCCATATCCTAAGGATTCACAATACTTGATGAAAGACAGCCAGGCTGGGTGGATTCGAGCCAGCCGACCGTGGCGGAAGTTGTTAAGCTCAATTTTAATTTCGTTAGACATTTTGATGTACTTCTATCTCTTTTTTCTCTATATGCAAATATTATGCCAGTTAAATCAGATAGGAACAGGTACATAACTTTCTAGTCAAAATTCCGCATAATGGGAGAAAAGATTTTTGATAAAAATATTGAAAATAATTATATATCAATGATTTATATAGGATAATTTTATAAAGCGAAATCATTCTTAAGAAATAATCATATCAGGATTCAGCCATTTTCCACCTTTTGCAGTCCCGGTTGAATCATGATTTAAAAGGTCGATTGCCTAATTTTTTGACATATTTACACGCAGAAGAATACAAAATTCCTGGAAATTATTGAAAATAAATTGGATAGAGGCTGGAAATTAGATTTGTCTTATTTTCATACGTTTTAAGAATAAAACTGCCGTAGATATTTATTCTGTTGCCCTGCCTTCCTATTCAATATTCTCTAACATTTTTTTAGCCATGGCCGCTTTCTCAGATTCAGGCGCCAATTCTATAACTTTTTTTAAATATTTTTTTGCTTCCTCCAAGTCACCTTTATTAAGATACACTAAAGCAAGTTGATAATAGCCGTTAACATACAGCGGGTCCAGAGCTAAACATTTCTTGAGATAATCAATAGCCATATCTATCTGATGATTATTAAATAAGAGCATCCCTATATTATAGAATATGCTGGGATCTACCAGGCTCTTTTCGTCGAGCTGCTTGAAATACTTCATCCCTTCTTCAAGATCGCCCTTTTCAAAATAGATAGCACTAAGATTAATTAGTGTATCCTGTGATTGAGGCTCTTTCTCCAGCATCAGCTTAAAGGCATCAATGGCATTTTCTAAATCATTTAGCCTGTAATAGCAAAGGCCGATTTTATTATGAACTTGGTAAAGGTCTTGATTCTCCGCCAAAATCCTTTGGTATTCTTTTAAGGCTTCATCATATTTCTTCTGTTGGTATAAAGCATCTGCTTTTATCAAAGGGGATTTAGGAATGGGAGTTAGTTTAACTTCAATAGGCGGATTCCTTTTTATTGCAGAGAGCGTAATATTAAAGTTTTGAGGCTCATATCCTTCAGCCATAAAACCCACGGTCCATGCGCCGGAACGCATATTAGCCTTCCTCCATCTCCCTTTCTTATCAGTCGTTAACTCGTGCTTTGTTCCATCTTCAGAAAATATCAAAATCACTTTTGCTCCTTTAATAGGCTTGTCATCCTCTGATTTTACTGTGCCGCTAGCAACTGCAAAAGTTTGAGAAAAAAGAAGGAGACTGTTAATCATTGTCATCGCTATGATAACCATTATGGTAACATTGATAATGGGCAATGGTTTTTTCATTAATCCTCCTCTTATGTGGAATTTGCAATTATTCTTATTTAACTAATTATAACAACAAGAAAAGCCAATATCAAAATAAGAACGCCAAAAAATGGGCCAAAAAATGGGGACAGGCCCCGTTTTCTACAAGAATGGGGCCTGTCCCCATTTTTTTTTGTCCCCATTTTTTTCACATTTTTTTCAGAGAGTGAAGATGTTTTTAGGTGGGTGCTTGACTTTATGAAATATTTATAGATATAAATTCTAAAAGCTAACAAATTATGGCTTATTAGGAATCTAAAAAAACGGAAATTAATCTTTAGATTGAAATTAAGCACACCTGATTGAAGGAGGTGTATTATGAGAAAATTTATTTTAGTCATTGCTCTTGTTTTCTCTATGGTAGCTCAATGCTTTGGGGAAAAAATCATCGAGAGAGATTTAAACAGACCAATCCATACCTACTCGATTGTGGCTCGAGATCCAGATTCCGGACAACTGGGAGTAGCAGTTCAGTCGCATTGGTTTTCTGTAGGGCCCCTCGTCCCCTGGGTAGAGGCTGGAGTCGGAGCCGTCGCCACTCAATCCTTCGTAGAAGCTTCATATGGTCCTCTAGGATTGGATTTAATGAGAGCTGGCAAGAGTGCTCCTCAGGCCTTAAAAGCTCTCGTTGAGATAGATCCGAAAAGAGAAGTAAGACAGGTAGCAATGATAGATAGCCAAGGAAGGGTAGCAGCCCACACTGGGAAATCGTGCATCATAGAAGCAGGCCACTTTATAGGTGATCAATTTTCGGTCCAAGCTAACCTCATGCTTAAAAATACAGTCTGGAAGGCAATGGCTGAAGCTTATCAATCTACAAAAGGCGATCTTATCGAGCGTTTAATGGCTGCTTTAGAAGCAGCTGAAAACGAGGGAGGCGACATAAGGGGACGTCAGTCAGCGGCAATTATCGTTGTTAGCGGAAAACCTAGCGGTCAAGTATGGCGAGATCGAATCATTGATCTTCGTGTTGAGGATCATCCTAATCCGATAATAGAATTGAAGCGATTGGTAAAAGTTCATAGGGCTTATGAACACATGAATAGAGGAGATGAATATCTAGCTCAGGAAAATGTTGAAGCAGCTTTAAAGGAGTATAGCACAGCGGAACAGCTAACTCCAGACAATGTGGAGATGGTCTTCTGGCACGCTGTTACTCTAGCCAGTCTAGACCGAATAGAGGAGTGTTTACCCTTATTCAAGAAGGTATTTCAAACTGATTATAACTGGGCTGTACTTTTGCCTCGCCTGCCTAAATCTGGCCTGTTGCCCGATAAATCAGAGCTAGTTAAGAAGATTTTGTCTGTTGCTTCTAAGAAAAAATAGGCAGTTGACAGATTAGATCGGAGGTTAACTGAGACCTCACTTTAAACTAATAAATCCCAGAGTTAAGCTTTATTTATTCCCTTTCTGCTACTCTCTCAATCTTCAATCTTAAACTTTAGGGACTTTGATGAAGGATTAATGGGCAGCAGGGTCACTCTTTATGATTTTTTTGATATTGTCTGCAAGCCCAGCAAGAACCAGAATGTCATCTTTTTTGATGATCTCATCAGCAGAGGGAAGAGTAATTGTTTGAGGCGGGTGCTTCCTCTTGATAAGCAGGACATCGGTCCTGTAGAGAGCCTTTAGGTTGAGCTCTTTCAAGCTTTTTTCCCAGAAGTAAGCAGGAGCATCTATCTCTAATATCCTGTATCCTTTGCCTATGTCGATCGTCTTTGTCATATGGGTAAACTTAAGCTTCTGGACCAATCCAGAAGCAACCTCTCTCTTGGCAATCTCATGGTTATAAGCTTCGATGACATCTTTTCTTTTTACAACTCCAACAAGTTGTTTATCTTTCAACACAGCAATTTCAGCCACATCTTCCCGACCGAAGATTTCCATGGCTCGCTCAAGATTGTCTTCAAAGTCAAGCTTAATACCGGAAACAGCTAAGTCTTGGCCGATGATAAAAGGTCCAAGCACGTCTTTCTCTGGGACAAGTTTTTTCAATTGATTCAGAGAGATGCAGCCCACGTAATTTTTATCAAAGTCCACAATCTGGAAAGCATGGTATTCGCCTCCGATAGCCTCGTCTATAATTTTTCCGACGTGGTCTGTATTCAAGAATATAAGATAGTCTTGGCTGATAAAGTCTTTCGCTGGAAGAGACCTTAAGATATTCACTTCTCTCCCTTCTTTAAACTGGATGCCTCTGCGTTTGAGCTTCATGGTGTAGATCGATTCCTTATGGAGTCCCAAAGTCATGAAGGAGGCGACGATAGAGGAGAGCATCAGGGGGAGGATGATTTTATAGTCGTTGGTTAATTCAAAGATTATGATTATAGCAGTCATAGGAGCATGCGTCGCTGCTGCCACTACTGCTCCCATTCCAACCAGAGAAAAAGCGCCGGGGGAAGAAATGGAAGTAGTGGACCAATTATGAAAGATTGACCCGATAAAATTGCCGGTCATCGCTCCCAGGAAAAGGGAAGGCGCAAAAATTCCACCAGAGCCGCCAGAGCCTAGGGTTAGAGAGGTGCTCAGAATTTTCGCAAAGATAAGAAGAAACGCAAGCCAGAAAACCAACTGGTTTTGTAGACAGGCATCGATTGAATCATAGCCGACTCCAAATATATGAGGTAAGCCCAAGCCGATTCCGCCGATTAAAAGGCCACCAAGAGCTGGTTTTAGGATAGGATGGAGGTTGATTTTGTCTATTTTATCCTCGAAAAAATAAAGAGTCTTAATAAAAATAATAGCGATTAATCCGCTAAATATTCCAAGTAGGATATAGGGACCGATCTCCCATACACTGATGAGGGTGTATTTAGGAACAGAAAAAGCAGAAAAATCACCCATGATGAGCCTTGAGGTCAGTGTTGAGATGACAGAAGCGATAATGATTGGGCTGAAAGAGAAGACGCCGAATTCTCCGAGAAGCACTTCTACTGCAAAAAGAGCTCCTGCAATGGGAGCATTAAAGGTCCCTCCTATGCCGGCTGCTGCTCCAGCGGCAACCAAAGTCCTCATCCCTCTTTCTTTTATCCGGAACAATTGACCGATTGATGATGCAAGTCCTGAGCTTATCTGAACGATGGGTCCTTCACGCCCTACAGAGCCGCCGGAGCCAATACAAATGGATGATGCCAGGGCTTTTATGGCTACAACTTTAGTTCTAATTTTCCCACCCCGAAAGATCAAAGACTGCATTATTTCAGGCACGCCATGGCCTTTGGCTTCTCTTGCCCCAAAGTAGATAATCGGGCCTATGATTAATCCTCCAAGCGCCGGGATGAGGATTGTTAGGTACCATGGCTGAGAAGAAACAGAAGAGATGAAGCTTTCCGCTCTCCAGAATTGGCTCTGAAAGAAACGAATCATGGTTTTAAAGATGACCGAAGCAAGACCGGCGGTAAGACCGACAAGAACCGCTAAGAGTGTCAGCCGGATGTGCTCGCTGAATTCGTTTTTTCCAAAATCAATTTTCATTTTTTTGGTTGAGACTTATCAGTTTCTGAAGAAAATCAGGCACGCTGACTTTTTGTTCAGAAAAGCTTGAGTTGGCTTTGAGCTTCTTCTTCGAACGTATCCTTCTCGAAAAGGCTGATATCTCCAAAGCATCCGTCATGTCCAGGCACAATTTTCACCGCTCCTTTTCTCATCCGCTCCACTCCAAGGCTGATTCTCTCTGGATGGATTCGCTTTAATTCTGATGTGCTAACTTCTGTTAATATGTTCTGCTCGTTCTCGAATTCGTGGATGAATCTAAAATATATGTCCCAGACACTCTTGCACTCTGCAGTTTTTTCGATGGCCTGGGCGATAATTTCATTTAAGGGAATAAGGTTTAGATAGGGAATTCTAAGGGGAGGAGAGTTTCCTTGGTCACGGTCAGATAGCTCCTCTATCCTATGCATCACACCGATCGTGATTTTTTTCCCGCATTTGGGGCAGATATTATTGTGCTGCAAGCTTTCCTTGGGAGAGAAAAGGATTCCGCATTTGCGGTGCCCGTCATAGTGGTATTTTCCCTCTTCTGGAAAGAATTCAACCGTGTGCAGGAATTTATCAGGATTTTTGCTTTTTATCGCCTCTACCAAGCCTTTGTAGCTGAATTCTGTGTCGAAAACATTGGCCTCTCTACCTATCTTGGAGGGAGAGTGGGCATCAGAGTTTGAGACTAAAGCATACTTGTCCAGACAGGAGAGAAGCCAGTTCATCGCAGGGTCAGAGGAGAGCCCTGTTTCCAGGGCAAAGATAAAAGGAGTCATCTCTTCGAAACACTCCTCGATAGAGTCAAAGCCAGAGTTGGCTCCAAAGAGAGAGAACCAGGGAGTCCAGATATGGGAAGGAATGACCACGCAGTTCGGGCAATGATCTGAGACAATTTTAACAAAAGCTTTAGCATCCATGCCCAGAATTGGGCGGCCATCAGAGCGCAGGTTGCCCAGGCCGGAGAGCCTCTGGTTGATTTTATCAACAGACTCAAAGTCTGGAGCGAGAAGGAGGATATGAATTTTCCTTACTTTTCCTTTTTTAGAATAGATAAAGCTTATTTCCGTGGAGAGGATAAACGAGACTTCTTCAGGTAAAGGATTAAGAGATTTCAGATATTCATTATTCGAGGGAACGATATTTTTTAAACAAAAGAATCCGTTTCCCTGTGGTTTAAGTTTCTGCTTGAGTAGAAATAGCCATTCAGGATGGGTAAAGTCGCCTGTGGCCAGAAGTCGTATTCCCTTTATCTTGGCCCAGTAAGCAAGTGTATCCAGGACCATCTCCCGGGAAGTGGCTCTTGAGAATTTGGAATGGATATGAAGGTCAGCCACGTACCTCATTTCAGTTAGATTTAGTTTAAGGAATAAAGAATGACATTTCAAGAAAAAGAATAATTTAAAAAATATTTTATTTTAGAGGAGGGAAATACTTGGCTGCTGTCGCAGCCCGCGGGTGGATTTCTGAAAGGTTTCCCGATATTCAAGCGATTAAAAACTATACCGGAAATTATTATTTAAAGCGGGAAGAATAAGAATAAATTCTACTATAAGGGCAAAAGATTTTGGAAAAGACTCCCGAGGATATCTTGTTATTTTACCACAAAATCAATAGTTTTCGTTTCAGATTTTCCTGATACCTTATCTGAGATTTTTAAGGAAAGAGTATACTCACCGGGCCCCAGGTCTCGGGTTTCCGTTCGTTCTTCTTCTCCAGAGGTTATTATTAAAGTTTGTTTTAAGTGAAGAGGTTGAGGGACAAGCGGTGCCTCGTATTTTCCTGGTTTAAAGCGGATGGCTAGCTCTTCTCCTTTATAGACCTCAAAGCCCACTTCGATATCATATCTTCCTGTCTCTGAGGGCTGAGCTCCAAATATATAAAAGAAAACTTCAAAATTATCCTTTGAAGAGAAAACCCTGTCTATATTAGCTTCGATCTGGAGGACAGAATAAGTAAAGAAGTCTTTATGAACTTCAGCCATTATTTCCGGAGAAGACATTCTTTTTATATTCTTGATAAAAAAGACAGGCGTGGTGTCAAGGCCATCGTGGGGAGATAACGGATCAGGAAGCGAGAACTCGAAGTATTGAGTTCCGATTTTACTAAGATCCTGAGAAGCTATGGCCATAGACAAAATATATTTACCTGGAGGAAAAGGATAGGCAGTTGTGTAAAGTTCCTCTTTATCAGGTTCATAGGAGCTGCTATCTACCTGGAAATTAAATGGTATATAGATTTGCTTGACCACTTCTCCGGGTGCGTTTTTTTCAATCCTGCTGACCTGAAGAAAAATATGGGAATCGCACTGAAGTTTTGTGGGGACAGCCTGTTCTTCAGGCGGGGCTTCTGTCTCTTCTTCTTTCTTCTCTGGTGTTGCTGGTGTTTGCCCGATGGGAGTGAAACTAAGGTCTGCATTTTTTACCTTAAAGAAAAAGATGCTGTGCATATTTTCTCGGGCAGGAAGATAAAGGTGGTTGGTGATACTGAAAGGAATATCTAGTCGTGCTTCACGGGTTAGAATACCCTCTTCAAAGACGGTTTTAACTTCCTTGGGGATGCGTGCTGCCTCTTCTTGAGGTATCCCTGCCATATTCAGACCGGCGAGATTCGTTGCCAAGAACAAGCTCAGGGTAAATCCCAAGAGGAGAACTGGAATTATTAGATTTCTGGTTTTCATATTTCCTCCTTGTTTACCGATCTAAGTTATTTATCGATATTTTATTTTAGAGTTTATAAGATTCTTTTCATTGAGGAAGTACTTTCCTCTTTGATGAATAAACAATATAGCAGAACCAATATTTTTTTTCTACCGCTATTTTAAGAGATAAGATGCGGGTACTTTGTCTAGCCTTATTTGCTGCTAATTTACCGATATTTTCTTACAGCATTCTGGTGGTCTCTAAAGTTTGTGCTGAAATGGTGACTTCCGTCTTTCTTGGAAACAAAATAGAGGTATTTTTCTTGGGCAGGATAAAGAGCAGCTTCGAGAGATTCTTGTCCTGGGCTGCAGATGGGGCCAGGAGGAAGACCACGGTTGCGGTAGGTATTATAGGGAGATTGGAGCCTTAGGTCCTTTTTCAGGAGGCGGCCATTAAAAGTCCCTTGTTCTTTTAGCACATAAATGATTGTAGGATCGCAATCCAGTTTCATCCTTATCTTTAAACGATTGTGGAAAACGGCCGATACAAGCTTTTTTTCCTCGCTGAGATAGGTCTCTTTTTCGATCAATGAAGCAAGTACGACAACTTCTCTTGGAGTCATCTCTATTTCGCTCGCTCTTTCTTTCCATTCCTGTGAGAAAACTTCCTTAAACTGGGAGACGAGGGTGGAGATAATTTTATCAGCTGAAATTCCTTTTGGAAAATGATAGGTTTCAGGAAACAGGTATCCTTCCAGATTTTTGGCTTCTTTATCCAGGGAGGAGATAATCTTTGTCCTGGAGGAAGCTGCTAAAAATTCTTCTTCATCAGCAAAATTCAAGGATTCAAGATGGCGAGCGATTTCTTTTCTCGTCATGCCTTCAGGGATAGTCAAAGAATGAAGGTAAACTTTCCCTTCGGTAATAATTTTTAGAATATTTTTTGGGGAAATAGGAAGGTTAAACTTGTACTCTCCAGCTTTCAGGCTTTTTGAAGAGTAATAAATTTTGTAACCCAGAATGAAAGACTGCCTATTTTTAATAATACCTTTTTCTTTTAGGTTTTGAGAAATGTCATGAACCCCTTGCCCTTTATCAACCACGAAAAATATTTCTTTTGGTGAAGTTTTAGGAGCAAAATAGAATTCGAAAGAGAGCCATGCTGAAAAGAGGAGAGGGACGACCAATGCTACGACCAAAATAACCTTGATGGCTTTAGGCAGCATCGTTCTTGCCTCGTCTGCTCTCGAGATAGCTTGATAGGATAACAGTAGCTGCGATTTTATCCTCTAAAGTCTTTTTTCTTTTTACTTTGATTTTTTGTTGGGCAAGAATCCGAAGAGCCTGTCTTGTTGTTAGTCGCTCGTCCCAAAAAACGATGGGAATTTTAAGTATCTTTTTAAGCCAGCCGGCAAATTCTTTGGTTTTTTCTACCCGAGTACCCGGGCTTCCGTCCATTCTAAGAGGAAAACCAAGCACGATTTCGCCAATTTCGTATTTTGAGACAAGTTCTTTAAAGTATTTCTTATCTTCTTCCTTGCTTTTTGGACGATAGCTGCCCAGAGCTTGAGCCGTGAGAAGAAGCTTATCGCTTACTGCTAGGCCGATATGGCTATCGCCATAGTCTATTGCCAGGACTCTCACGGGATGAAATTTTCCTTTCTTTTTTTCTTTTTTTTGTGCCTTTCTAAGCCCAGTTCTATAAGTCGTTCGAGGAGCCGAGGAAAGGGAAGTCCACTAACCTCCCAAAGCTTGGGATACATGCTGATTTCTGTAAAGCCTGGAATGGTGTTGAGTTCACTTATGAAAATCTTTTCAGTTTTCTCTTCCATAAAAAAATCCACCCGTGCCATCCCTGAGCAGTAAATAGCCTTATAAGCTTCAAGGGAAAGATGCCGGATTTCTTCGATTTTTTCTGGGGTAAGCTCTGCAGGGATTCCGAAGCTAGTCTTTCCTTCGATGTATTTATCCCTGTAATCATAGAATTCTCTGTAAGGGATGATTTCTCCTGGCAGCGAAGCCAGGGGAGAGTCATTCCCTAAAACGCTGCATTCCAGCTCTCGCCCTTTGATTCCCTCTTCCACTAAGATTTTTTGATCGTAGCGGAACGCTTCATCCAGGGCGGCAGAAGTTTGTCCATATTCTCTAACTTTAGATATTCCAACACTTGAGCCCAAACAGGCAGGCTTTACAAAAAAAGGAATAGGAAATTCTTTTTTTATTTTTGAGATTATTGCCTCTTTTTGCTTCATCCATTCTTGATGCTGGATAATCATGTGTTTAACCACTGGTAAGTCTTTCGCCTTGAGTATTATTTTTGTCATGCCTTTATCCATGCCGATAGCAGAATCCATAACAGACGCGCCCACAAAAGGGACATCTGCCATTTCGAAAAGTCCCTGGATGGTTCCATCTTCCCCATGGGGGCCATGCAGAACTGGGAAATAGATATCCGCCTCTACGATTAGAGGTGAAGCATTTTTACCCCAAGGGAGAAAGGAAAAAAAATCGCCTTTATTCAGAGCAGAAGGCGCTAGGAGAGGTAACTCTACAATTTTCCAGTCGCCCTTTTTGTTGATGTAGATAGAAGTGATTTCAAATTTCTTTTTATCGAGGTTTTTGTAGATTGATGTAGCAGAAATAAGAGATATTTCATGTTCTGCGGAACGTCCGCCAAAGAGCAGAGCAATATTTATCTTTTTATGCTTCAATTTCTTCAAGGAAGATTATTTTATAGGAAAGAAGTTCCCTTGTCCATTGAGGAGCTTCAAGAGCTTCTCTATTGATATAAGAATTTCTTTTTAAATAAGGATGAATTATGTTTTTTGTCTTAAAGGGAATCTTTAAAACTCTTGCTGGGATTGAACTTTATTCTCTTTTTTTTGGGTACGTTGATAACAGCTCCAGTTTTGGGATTTCTTCCTTTCCGCGCCTTTCTCGTTTTAACTTCGAAACTTCCAAATCCTGAAAAGGTCACTCTTTTCCCCTTTCTCAAGGAAGCCTTGATTCCTTCTATCATGGAACTAAAAGCCTTTTCCGCTTGAAGAAAAGTTGTCCCTGCGTCCTTAGCCATTTTCATCGCTATTTCTTTTTTGTTCAAAGTGAACCTCCTTAGCTTTTTTGCGGTTCAGAAGCTTGTTTTATGTTATGAATATGAAGGATTGATGTCAAGCAAAAATGGAAAATATACTTATGTTGACAGTTCTAAGGTATATAAATATAATAGGTCAAAGCCTTGAAAGGACGAAATTTTCCAAAAGGAGCAATGATGAGAAACCTCATTCATAAAACATCCGCGAAAATCTTTTTTTCTTTGGTTGGAGTTTTTCTCCTTTTATGCCCGGGAGAAGGAGTCCAGTCAAGTTCTTTAAATCCAGGAGAGAGTCAAGAGCAGGAAGTAAAGAAGGCCAGATTATACAAGGATATCTTTCCTCTGATCTCAGAATCTGACCTCTATTGTTCTTTTTTTATTTTGAAAAAAAAGAGTGGGTTGGACCTAAAAATCGTTAGTGCCGAGAGAACAGAAGAAAGACTGTTCCTTAGAGAGGGAGATATTTTTTATCTTAACAAAGGAAAGCAGGACGGCCTTGAGAATGGTCAGCTTTTTTTGATACTGGAGGTCGGGCCGAAATTCAAAAATTACGGCTATCTTACTTTTATGAGAGGAAGAGCAAAGATCACTGATGCAAGAATTAGTCGATCCACTGCCAAACTGGACAAATCATGCGCTCCGATTATGGTAGGATATTTCCTCGTTCCTTTTGAAGAAAAGGGAGGGATGCTGGGTAAAGACCTCGGCTACGATATCCTAGAACGCGAAGGAGAAGGGGCAAAAGGAAAGATTATTTATTCACAAGACGAACATAACCTGATAGGAAGCGGAGACTGGGCGCTCGTTGATGTTGGAGAGGAAGATGGAATCCAATTCGGACAGCAATTGGTAGTATACCGGAAATCGAAAAAAAAGGGTGCTCTAGTTAAGATGTTTGGCAACCTAGTCGTCATCAATGTTCAGAAAAAGACATCCACGGTGAAGGTTCTATCTTGCAGCATTCCGCTGAGAGTTGGTGATCTAGTTCAAACACATTTTAAGTAATTTAGAAAATCAGCTTGATTATAAATACTGAAGCGGGCGTAGTTCAGTGGTAGAACGTCTGCTTGCCAAGCAGAAGGTCGTGGGTTCAAATCCCATCGTCCGCTCCAGATAATCCTCCTATTCTTCGGTCGTCTCCCCTATTTTTCGTTTTCACTGAGCCTGTGCTATTTTGAGCATTCTTGTCATCAAAATATCAAAAAAGTGACAAATCTGTGCCGATAATTAGGCAAAGATGTAAAAATAACTAGGCAACGGTATAAAAAAGGGGAAGGTTTTTTTGGTCATTGACGAGAGAGGAAATATTTTATATAATATAATTCTACTAATATTATAATAATTATAGAAATAATTAAGATTTTATATATTCCAAGTTATATATTTTCTTATTTATCTCTAATCAATTAAATATGGAGATTCCAATGATAAAAAAGTGGATTTTGTTTTTTGTTTGTTTTTTAGGAATATCTATTTTCGTTGTATCTGAGACCAGCAACGTGGTCACGAATAATACAACTGCTCAGGAAAAGAAAGAAGAATCATCCCCAAAGCAGAAGGAAAAGGAGAAGGTTGAAAAAAAAGAAAAAATAGACATAGAAGATAAGGGCATTCACCATGAAATAATAGTAACAGCAACCCGCGCTGAAAAAGATATTTTTGAAATCCCCAATCCGGCTAGTATTGCGAGTTATCAAAAGATATTAGAGCAGGCGCCCAACAACATCACAGAACTATTTTTTGATATGCCAGGCGTTGATATAAACGGAGTTGGTCCCAATCAGAGCCGCCCGGTAATTCGGGGTTTGCGCGGTCAGCGCATCCTTCTTATGGAAGATGGGATTCGTATGAATAATCCCCGCAGACAACAGGATTTTGGAGAAATCCCAGCGATAGTTGATGTTGCAGGTGTCGAGCGAGTCGAAGTCGTGAGAGGCCCTGCTTCAGTGCTTTATGGTTCGGATGCCATTGGGGGTGTTGTAAACATCATTACCCAAGCTCCTGATTATGGCTTAAGAGAATCAAAAATACACGGGAATATTGGATACCGCTTCAGCTCAGCAGATAGCCAGCATAAGGGTAATGCTAATTTATCCGGTAGTTTTGGGAATTTAGGTTTTATGCTTAGCGGGACTTACCGCAGTGCCAGTGACTATGAAGCGCCTGCCGGATCTTTCGGAGATATAGATTTAGCAGAAGATACCGTTATCAATGATACAGGAGTTAAGGATAAAAGCCTTAATCTTTTTATAGGCTATCGGCTTTTGGATAACCATGATTTCTCCTTTAAGTACGGATACTATGAATCTAAGGATGCTGGTTTTGGCTATGTGGATCCTGAGATATATAATCCCGGATCGGCCAGGATTAAAATTCTATACCCCTTCCAGAGGACCAATAAATTTAGTCTAAGTTATGAGAACCGCGCCCTGAATTTTCTTTTGGCGGACGGAATTAGTTTAACCGGATTTTATATTAATAATAGACGACAGCTGGATATGAATATTTTTGTTCCATTTGGAATTCCGGGCATGCCAGATGCAGGAATTGAAATGCTCCAGGAGAATTTTACAGATGTCCGAACTCATGGCTTCCGTCTTGAAATCACCAAGGTCTATTTCAATCGGCATATTTTCACCTATGGATTAGATTATGTGCGCGATAATTCACGAAACACAGATTTGTCCAGCACACAAGTTGTTGGCTTTGGCAACTTCCCGCCGACTTTGGATAACACTCCCCAGCTCCCCTTCGCCACTTATCGCAGCCTTGGAGCGTTTCTACAGGATGATATATCCTTTTCTTCAAGGAGTTCTCTAATACTAGGACTTCGTTACCAGAGTGTTAGAGCCAAGACAAAAGAAACTCCTGGGCTGGAAAGTGAACCTTTAGTTAATAGCCAAGATCAGACTTTGGTTGGCGCTGCTAATCTCACTTATGGTTTAACCGACAACCTTCGATTCATCGCTACCGTCGGCCGTGGCTTCCGTTCTCCCAATCTCATTGAAAGATTTTTTAACGGGGCAACTCCAGAGGGCAGTGCGTTCCAGTCACGAAACCTGGACCTAAAAGCTGAGACAAGCTTCAATGTTGATCTGGGTACGAAATACAGGAATAAAAATGTTTATTTTGAGGCGACCTATTTCTTCAATACTATTTATGATGGAATTCGGGTTTCCCCGACAGGAAATATGATTAGCGGTCTTCCTGAATATAAAAATGTCAACATCGATAAACTGCGGGTACAGGGAATTGAAGCGCTCGTTAATTGGAATATCATGTTTGGCTTCTCGATTACAACAAATTTTACCCTTCTGACTTCCAAGGATCTGGGCAATCCTGAGTTGCCCTATGTTGATACTTATTCTTCAAAGTTAAATTTTTATGTCCGTTATGATAGCCCCAAAAATCTCTTTTGGATAGAATACCATTTGCGAAATAACGGTGATCAAAAGGATATTGATCTTGGCGACAATCCGATCGGTTCGATTATCCCAGGATTTACCGTCCATAATCTTAGGGCAGGAATCACTCTATTCAAGAAAAGCTCATTCCCCCAGAGAGTGGGCATCATTATAGGAAATCTTACAAACACTCTCTATTCGGAATTCTCGAACGCAAGTTTTTTCCGCCCGGCACCAAAACGCCACGTTGTTTTAACCTGGTCATTCAGCCTTTGACCAGAAATTCCCCGCCCGAATACAGGACAGATAAGAACGTATCAGAAGGTGAAGTGAGCAAAAGCAAAGGAATAAGGCATTCTGATTTAATGAGGATTGTTGTATTAAGAGAATCCCCCGAATATATTTATATTTCGATTCCGAGGAGAAATAAAACTCCCCGTCTCATTTCTACAAAAAATATTCCTATATTTTAACTGCGCGAGCACATCTTAACACTCAAACCAAGGAGAAAAAGTAAGCGGCTAAGGCATCAACTGGACAAACATAAGAATTTGTTTTAGAATGGCAAAAGAAAAACAGATACAAGACAGTTGGTGTTCAATAAGAGGTTGTAACTCCTTTATTTCTTTAATAATATCTCATCACAAGATGGAAATGGCGCGGTACCCAAGTGGCTAAGGGAGAGGTCTGCAAAACCTCGATTCGTCGGNNATCGGTGCTTGGATCATGATTCATATATGATCTAGCAGGAATTAAACTCGAATAGAGATTCAAGAAGCGATCCCATTTCTGTTTAGAGTAAGATGTTGAGAGAACTGGTGCGTCGGGTTCAAGGGATACTGCTTAGGCCCAGAGAAGAATGGATTAAGATAAAAGAAGATTTTTTTCCTTCAGTCTCCCAGCTTTATTTCTCTTACGTCCTGATTTTGGCGGCTCTTCCTCCTGTGATTGGATTTCTGGCAAATCTTTTGTACGGTGGTTTTAGGAAGCCGTACTCAGGATGGAGTTGGAACGTAGCTGCAAAGAATTTTCTTTTTTCTGTTGTCGTCTACATCTTTTCCTTGGTTGTTGTTTATATTATCGGGAGAATGATTAATGTTTTAGCGCCAATCTTCTCGTCTCGTCAAAGCAGCCTCAATTCACTGAAACTGGCGGTTTATAGCCTGACCCCTTTTTGGATAGGTGGCTTATTATATCTTGTTCCTCGCGCAGGGTGGATCATGCGATATTTAATTGCTCTTTACGGAATTTATATTCTCTATTCAGGATTTGCGGCGTCTTTAATGGAAACACAAAAAGAGAAGGTTCTTAAATACTTCATAGTTAGCGGCATTTTGGCTATCGTTCTGATTGCTGGTGTTGAAATAATATTACGAACTCTTTTTGCCGTTTGGGGGATCTTAAGAGTCGCGTAACTCGTCCAAGATTTTAAGAAAGGCCTCTTGAGGCGAAGGCGCTGCGATTATCGGCCGTCCTATGACTAAATAATCTGCTCCCTTCTGAATGGCAAGAGAGGGAGTCATAATTCTTTTCTGATCATGAGCAACGGCCCATGAAGGCCGGATCCCGGGGACAACCACGAGGAGATCTTTGCCGATTTCCTTCCTTATGATTTCAATTTCTTGAGGAGAGCAGACTACTCCATCCACCCCTGCTTCCTGGGCCAGCTTGGCCAATCTGAGCACCTGTTTGAATGTATCGGCAGTCATTCCAATTTCTTGGAGCTCGTCGTCCTTAAGACTGGTTAGGATGGTCACGGCTAAAAGGAGAGGTCTATCGGTTCCTTCTTTTTCTGCTTCTTCTCGAGCGGCCTCAACGGCTTTCTCCATCATCTCGCGTCCTCCAGAAGAATGAAGAGTCAGCATGTGAGCGCCGTGCTTTACGGCAACTTTTACCGCCTCGGCTACGGTGTTAGGAATGTCATGTAGTTTCAAATCCAGGAAAATTTTTTTTCTCAAGATTTTGACTTCTTTGAGCAAAGAGGGGCCTTCGGACGTAAAGAGCTTGAGCCCAACTTTAAAAATTTCGATTCCCTCAAGCTGTCTAATAAGCGGAAGAGCCTCCTCTCTTGAGCCGACGTCAAGGGCAACGATGATCTTCTTTGCAAATTCCATTTTTTCATTCATGTTTATCCCTTTTTTTACATGCTGTAGGAGCTTGATTTATCAAGCCCAAATTTTTAACCATATAAATAGGTGGGTTTGATGAATCAAACCCCTACTATTTAATTATATGTTTGTAAATCAAACACAACTCAAGATAAATAAAACCCTAAGATCTTTTTAGCGTTCCGATAATTGATTCAATTTTATTTATTCCGTTCTTTTGACAGTACTCGGTCAACCCATCAATGATCTTCACCGTGGCCTCGGGGTCGATTAAGTTAGCCGTCCCCACCTCGACTGCTTTTGCTCCTGAGATTAAGTATTCCAGCGCATCCTTGGCTGATAAGACTCCTCCGATGCCGATAACAGGGATTTTTACCCGGTTCACCACCTGATAAACCATCCTGAGGACGAGGGGCTTTATGGCTGGGCCGCTGAGTCCGCCAAAGACATTTGGCAAAACTGGTTTTCTTGTCTCCACGTCCACAGCCATGGCCAGGAAAGTGTTGACCAGCGAGAGTGCATCTGTGCCAGCCTCTTGAGCGCTAAGAGCGATCTCCGCAATATCAGTAACATTAGGAGAAAGCTTGGTTATGATAGGACGAGACGAGCTCTTTTTAACAAGGCTGACCACAGAAAAGGTGGTCTCAGGATTTAAAGCGGGGCAAACGCCGTCCTTATCTACATTAGGGCAGGATATATTCAACTCATAAGCTGAAATACCTTCTTCCTTATCCAGAAACTCAACAACAGAGGCATACTCCTCATCTCTTTCTCCACAGACATTGACGATGACAGCTGTGTTGTATTTTCTTAGCTCGGGAAGAATTTCCTCTGAGAATTTTTTGACACCAACACCTTGAAGCCCTACTGCGTTTATGAGTCCGCTCGCTGCTTCAACCAAGCGGGGAGGAGGATTTCCCGGACGAGGAGAAAAGTAAAGGCCCTTAACAACTATTCCCCCCAGTTTGTTTAAGTCGATGAAAGGAGCAAACTCAAGGCCATAGCCGAAAGTCCCACTTGAGGCGATAACAGGATTTTTAAGCTTGATAAAGCCTAGATCAATCGAAAGGTCTGTCATTTTTCATATTCTGCCCAGATAATCTCCTCGGAAGAAAAAACAGGGCCTTCTTCACAGATTTTTACCCATTCTTCTTCACCGTTCTTTCTTATCCTCTTAACACATCCCCAGCAGACCCCGAAACCGCAGCCCATAATAGATTCCAGAGAGAAATCAGCCGGGATGTCTTTTTCTGTGGCAAACTTAGCGATTTTTTTCATCATCTCTTCGGGCCCGCAGGAGAATATACGGGATGGCGTGAATTTTTCGAGCTCGGCTTTAAGATAATCACTTATGAATCCTTTAAATCCAAACGAGCCGTCATCGGTTGAGCAGTACAGATCAAACCCCTCTGATTCGAATTTTTCTTTAAGAGGGATGTCTTTTAGGCTTTTTCCACCATAAAAGACTTTGACCGAAGCCCCATGGGAACTGAGTTCCTGAGCTAGAAAATAAAGAGGGGCGATTCCTCTTCCTCCTCCCGCAGCAACAACCTCCTTTCCTTTGAGGTTGGCTCCCACCTGAAATCCTTTTCCAAGAGGGCCTAAAATGTCGAGCGTATCGTGGACTATTTTTTGACTCAAAATGTCAGTTCCCAAACCTGATACTTGAAAGAAAATATCGATACTTTTTTCATCCTTGGAGTGAATGCTGAACGGACGGCGCAAGAGAGGATAAGGATGATCAGATATGCGGATCATTATAAACTGGCCAGGATGGGCTTGGGTGGCGATGCGGGGAGATTCCAGCTTGAAAAGATAATAGTTATTCCAGCTCTTTTTGTCGATTATTTGCGCTTGCGAATCTTTGATCATAATTGCTTAAGATTATTGAGACAAAAATATCAGAATCTATTCCCTATGGCAATAAAAACTTTGACAACCATATTCCGTTTGACTCTTTCCTTTTTAGTTGCTATTCTTTTCGAACGCAAGGAAAAAGTGAAAAATGGGAATTAAATGTCCTGAATGCAATTTTGAGAATCCTGATGAGACTATTTATTGTGGTAAGTGTGCTACTTCACTTAAGCCCTCAGAGGAAATCTCTGGTATTCATACTGAGACTCTCGAAGCACCAAAAAATGAATTAACCCGAGGTACAACCTTTGCTGAAAGATACGAGATCATCGAAGAGCTGGGAAAGGGGGGAATGGGCAAAGTCTACAGAGTAGAAGATAAGAAAATAAAGGAAGAAGTAGCTCTAAAACTCATAAAACCTGAAATTTCTTCGGATAAGAAAACCATAGAACGATTCAGCAACGAGCTGAAATTTGCTCGAAAGATTGCCCATAGGAACGTCTGCAAGATGTTTGACCTCGGTGAAGAGAAAGGAGCTCACTACATCACCATGGAATACGTGCCCGGAGAAGATTTAAAGAGCATGATAAGAATGTCAAAGCAGTTGAGCGTGGGAACCGCTGTTTCAGTAGCCAAGCAGGCATGCGAAGGGCTTACTGAGGCACATCGTTTAGGAATTGTGCATCGGGATTTAAAGCCCAGCAACATCATGATCGACAAGGAAGGAAATGCCCGTATCATGGATTTTGGGATTGCTCGCTCCATTAAGGGCAAGGGAATTACAGGGATAGGCGTGATGATCGGGACACCTGAATACATGTCTCCAGAGCAGGTGGAAGGGAAAGAAGCAGACCAGCGTTCGGATATTTATTCGTTAGGAGTTATTCTTTATGAAATGGTGACTGGAAGGGTTCCCTTCGAAGGAGACTCTACTTTCGCCATAGGCGTGAAACACAAGGGTGAGGCGCCGAAAAGCCCTAAGGAACTCAACGCTCAGATTCCAGATGACTTAAGCCGTATGATTCTGCGGTGCTTGGAAAAAGATAAAGAGAAGAGGTATCAGAGCGCCAGAGAAATGCACGCTGAGCTTACCAGGATAGAAGAGGGTATTCCTACCACAGATAGAGAAATTCCTAGAAGAAAGCCTCTGACATCAAGAGAGATAACCGTGCAATTTAGCGTGAAGAAACTCTTCATTCCTGCTTTTATTGTCATAGCTCTCATAATTGCAGCGGTGATTATCTGGCGTCTTCTTCCCCAAAAAAGAGCAGTCCTAATCCCCTCAGATAAACCCTCCCTTGCAATTGTGTATTTTGAGAACAATTCAGGCGATAAGAGTTTGGATAACTGGAGGAGCGGCATTTCAGAGTTGCTTATAACCGACCTTTCTCAATCAAAGTTTCTCAATGTTCTAAGTGGAGACAGAATTTATAGCATCTTAAAGAAACTGAATCTTCTCGAGGCACAGAAATTTTCTACAGAGGATCTGAAAAAAGTTGCGAATCAGGGAAGGGTCAGTCACATCTTGAGAGGAAGCTATATTAAGGCAGGTGAAAATTTCATTATTACTGCAATGCTTCAAAAGCCACATTCTGGAGAGGTCATAAGATCGATCAAAGCCGAGTGCAAAGGGGAGGAAGAAATTGCACCCAAGGTAGATGAGCTGACAAAAGAAATCAAAGTGGCTCTAAATCTTACCTCAAAGGAAATAGCAGGTGATATTGATAGAGAAGTGGGGAAAATAACAACAGCTTCTTCTGAAGCTTACAAATATTATAGCGAGGGTAGAAAGTCTTACCTCAAGGGTGAATATCGGCAGAGTATTGCACTTCTGGAGAAAGCTTTGACAATTGATCCTGAATTTGCCATGGCTTACAGATCCTTAGCCTGGAGTTATGATGCTCTGGCATATAGGGATAGGCGCAGGAGTTACCTCCAAAAGGCTTTTGAATTATCAGATCGCCTATCGGATAGAGAGCGTTATCTCATTCAGGGAGATTTCTACCAAATGACAGAAAGAGCCTTTGATAAAACCCTTGAGGCCTATAATAAATTACTGCAGCTTTATCCGGATGATGAGATCGGAAATATTAACTTAGGAGATTTGTACCTAAGTTCTGAACTTTGGGATAAGTCAGCTGAGAGATATGCAATAAACATTAAGAATAAAGCTGATTCCGTTTTCTCTTATTCTGGTCAAGCAGCTGTATATATGGCCAAAGGATTATATGAAAAGGCTAAGGAAATTCTTGAGTACTACATCGATACTTTTTCGGATAATGCCGTGATTCGGAGGGACTTAGCTTTAGCCTATCTTTGTCAAGGGAAATATGATCTTTCCCTCGTTGAAATCGATAAAGCTATTTTCCTTGATCCAACCTATTTTGGGAATTTCACGATAAAGGGTTTAATTTACAAGATTAAAGGGGATTTGATTAAGGCAGAAAAAGAATATCAGAACATCCTGAAGACAGAAGAACAACCATCTCATCAATGGAGTAGAACGTGGTTGGGACATTTGTATTTGTCTGAAGGAAAATTTGGGAAAGCCGAGGACCAGCTTAAAAAAGGACTTGCACTGTCAAAGAAGCTTGGAGAAAAAGGGTCGGAATCGGGATTTTATTCACGCTTAGCATATACATATCTAAAATCAGGAAATCTTGAGAGGGCTTTAGAAGAGAGCAAGAATTCAGAGAAAAGTTCTGTTGAGGAAAGAGGATGCCTGTATTGCCACCAAAAATGGGCTTTGCTTTATAAGGGACTTGCGTATACAGGGATGAAATCAATGGATGAAGCTCAAAGAACATCAGATGAGCTTAAGGAGTTGATCCAAAAAGGATTAAACAAAAATTACATGAGACTTTATTACCATCTGGTAGGCGTGAAAGAGCTAGAAAGAGAGAATTTTTCTGAAGCGATTGAGTATTTTGAGAAAGCTATTTCTCTTTTACCTTTTCAACATTCAATGGGTAACTTAAATGACCATGCATTTTTTATGGAGCCTTTAGCTTTGGCTTATTACAAAGATGGCGACTTAGAGAAGGCTCGAGAAGTGTACGAAAAGATAACTTCCCTTAAATTAGGCTGGGTGCATTGGGGAGATATCTATGCCCGAAGTTTCTTCATGCTAGGCATGATTTATGAAGAGAAAGGCTGGAGAGGCAAGGCCATAGAGTATTATGAGAAATTCCTCGAGCTCTGGAAGGAAGCTGACTCTGGTATTGCAGAGGTTGAAGATGCTAAGAAGAGGCTGACTAGGTTGATGAGTCAGTAATTTTTTGAATTTATTTATGTCGGCTGATAAAAATCCCTTCTGTTGCTTTTATCACAAAGAAATCCAGGCCAGTTAAATCGCAAATCAATCCGTTTTTGCTTTCTATTTAAGGGCGATTCTTTTTATATGCCTTCTCAAGTTAATCCAATGTCATAGTTTCAGTTTTATAGTGAATCTCCCGCCCTAGGCAATAAAAACTTTGACAACCATATTCGGTTTCGCCGATAATCAAATCTCCCCTTTCTCACATATTTTGGGAGGAACGGTAGATGGATATTTCAAGAAGGGGTCAAAAAATCCAGCCTTCTCCCATAAGGAAGCTTAAGCCTTATGCGGATAAGGCGCAAGAGCGGGGAATTCATGTTTATTTTATAAACATCGGACAACCCGATATTCCAACTCCTCAACCTGTGCTGGATGCTTTTCATAGCTTTGACGAGAAGGTCCTAAGCTACGGCCCTGCCCAGGGATTCCTGGAGCTCAGACAGGCTATTGCTGATTATTTCGTCTCTTATGAAATTCCTCTTTCGGCAGAGAATGTGATTATCACCTTAGGCGGCTCTGAGGCCATTCATTTCTCTTTCTGTGTTGTGGCCGACCCTGGTGATGAGATTATAATTCCTGAGCCTTTCTATACAAACTACAACGGTTATGCAAGCTACGCAAACGTAAAAATTTCTCCCTTGACTTTGCGTGTCGAGGACGGCTTCCGTCTTCCTCCTGCCGAAGAAATAGAAGCCAGGATAACGCCAAAGACAAGGGCGATCCTTCTCTGCTCTCCGAATAATCCGACCGGGACCGTGTATACTCCTGAAGAACTGGAACGAGTTATTTCTATCGTCAAAAAACATGATCTCTTTTTGATCGGGGATGAAGTTTACAAAGAGTTTGTTTATGACGGCGGAACACACAAGAGCCTCCTCGAATACGAAGAAGCAAAGGACAAAGTTATTGTGGTGGATAGTATCTCCAAGCGCTTTTCTTGTTGTGGAGCGCGGGTAGGGGCAGTGGTTACACGGAACGAGGAGTTGTATCAATCGCTCCTAAAGTTTGCTCAAGCAAGGCTTTGTCCTGCTACTGTGGAACAGAAAGCTGCTCTTGCTGCTTACCGTATGGGTTTAGATTATTTCAAGCCAGTTAGGGAAGAGTACCAAAGAAGGAGAGATGTTTTGTATGAAGGATTGAAAGACATCCCCGGAATCGTAATCCAAAAACCTCAGGGCGCTTTTTATATTATAGTGAAACTTCCCGTAAAAGATGCTGAGCATTTTGTTCTCTGGATGCTTCAAGATTTCCATCTTGAAAAAGAAACGGTTATGGTTGCTCCAGCCCAGGGATTCTACTGTTCGCCTGATAAAGGCAAGGATGAAGTACGAATAGCCTATGTGCTCAAGGAGGAAGATTTAAGGCGAGCTATCGTCGTCTTTAAGGAGGGACTCAATAAGTACCTGAGTATTTTTTCATAATGACACTAAAAAAGCTTCTTCTGCAGATTGCCCTCATCCTGTTTTTGGGCATAATCATAGGACTTGGAATAAATTTCTCTTTGCTACAAAAGTACTTTCTTGGAGATTTTAGATTCGGATTTATTTCTTTAGATGAATATACTTCGATCATGTTCATCACACTGGGAGAAGCAGAAGAGCTTTTTTTAGAGAGGAATGCCCTTTTTATCGACAGCCGGCCTAAAGAGACTTTCCAAGAAGGACACATCATGGGAGCTGTGAACATTCCGTTCGAGGAATACAAGAAGGAAAAAGCTTTGGACCTGATTTTTCTCCCGCCTGAAGAAACGGTAGTCGTTTACTGTGATGGGAGTGAATGTAATTCGAGTGTAGAATTAGCTAAAGTTCTTCACAAAAAGGGCCTTTTAGATATCAGGATCTTCTTTGGCGGCTGGGTTGAGTGGACAGAGGGAGGGCTGCCTGTATCTTCGGAAAAATGATCCGTAATAAATACATCCTTATTGCTTTTCGGCTTGTTGTGGGCGGAATGTTCATTTGGGCTGGAGTTTCGAAGATAATCGACCCCCTTGGATTTGCCCAGAACATCGCCAACTATAGAGTTTTTCCCGAAGGAGCCTCCTTTTTCCTGGCACTTGTCTTGCCATGGATAGAGGTTATCTGCGGATTATCTTTAATCTCGGGGATATTCAGGTACTCCAGCGCGCTTCTGCTTTCAGGTTTTCTGGTAGTTTTTCTAGTCCTGATCACTGTCACGATTATAAGAGGGATAGATATCGACTGCGGCTGCTTTGGCAGTCTCAGTGGAAAAGTGGATTATAAACTGATACTGACAGACAGCGTTTTGCTCTTTTTTTCTCTAAATATATTTTTTTCTCACAAGGCAGATCGAGAATAATTGGGGTCAGGCCTTATCATGGAGATGGCTGGATAACTAGAGGTAGAAGAATTTCCATTTCCGGTGGCAAGGCCTGACTCTACCCTTACCCAACTCTGCCAACTTAATTAAGGTCCATTTCCAGCTTGACAACTTTAATCCATAGGAGTTACATGTATATTCTTATGCTAATCCTGCGAGGAGTAAAGAGATGACAAAAAAATATGTGTACTTTTTCGGAAAAGGCAAAACGGAAGGCGACAAAGATATGAAAGATATCCTTGGAGGGAAGGGAGCGAATCTGGCTGAGATGGCAGGAATAGGCCTTCCGGTTCCCGCTGGCTTCACTGTTTCTACAGAAGTCTGTAACTCCTTTGCTAAGCTGGGGAATAAGATTCCGTTTGAAGTTGAGGAAGAAATTCTTCTTAATCTAAAAAAATTGGAAGAGATTACGGGGCAAAAATTCGGAGGGAAAGATAATCCGCTTCTAGTTTCTGTCCGGTCAGGAGCGAAGTTTTCCATGCCCGGCATGATGGATACAGTTTTGAACCTAGGTTTGAATGACAAGACATTTGAACCTTTGGCCAAAAAGAGTGGAAACAAAAGATTTGCCCTGGATTGTTATCGCCGGTTGATACATATGTTTGGGGATGTGGTCTTGGGAATTCCCAAAAAAAAATTCGAAGAAATCTTAAAAAAGAAAAAAAGAGAAAAGAAGATAATCCACGATTTTGAAATGTCTGAGGACGTCCTTGAAGGGCTTATCTCTGATTATAAAAATCTAATAAAGAAAGATACGGGAAAAGAATTTCCCCAAGATGTCATACAACAGTTGCTGATGGCCATCTCCGCTGTATTTGAGTCATGGAATAATCCACGAGCCAAGACCTACCGTCGTTTGAATTACATCCCAGATGACTTGGGCACAGCAGTCAATGTCCAACATATGGTCTTTGGAAACATCGGAGAGAAATCTGCCACTGGAGTTGGCTTCACTAGAGACCCTGCTACCGGAGAAAAGAAGCTGTATGGCGAATATCTGTTTAATGCTCAAGGTGAGGATGTTGTAGCAGGCGTTCGGACTCCTACCCCCCTTGAATCCCTAGAGAACGAGATGGCCCCGGCCTACAAAGAGTTAAGAGAAATTACCAACAGATTGGAGAAGCACTACCGAGATGTGCAGGATTTTGAGTTCACGATCCAGGAGGAAAAGCTTTACATGCTGCAGACAAGATCCGGCAAAAGAACAGGGATGGCAGCAGTAAAGATTGCTGTAGATATGGTGGAAGAAGGATTGGTTAGTAAAGAGGAAGCTCTTATGATGGTCGAGCCTGAAGCTTTGAACCAGCTTCTCCATCCTGTATTTGATCCAGCAGAAAAGGGAAAACATCAAGTTCTTGCCAGCGGGCTGGCCGCTTCCCCTGGTGCAGCCGCAGGGCAAGTAGTGTTTACAGCCGACGAGGCTGTCGCCTGGAAAAGAGACGGTAAAAAGGTCATTTTAGTCAGGGAGGAGACATCTCCTGACGATATTCATGGAATGAGTGCGTCTCAAGGTATCCTGACTGCAACAGGCGGCATGACTTCACATGCAGCTGTTGTGGGAAGGCAGATGGGAAAACCATCAGTGGTTGGATGCGGAGAGATAAAACCAGAGGAAGAAAAAAGATACTTTAATGTGGGCAAAACGAAAGTCAAAGAAGGGGACTGGATTTCAATTGATGGAACTTCAGGAGAAGTTCTTCACGGCGAGATACCGACCCAGCCTTCTGAAATAATCCAGGTCATCCGGGGAGAGAGGAAGCCTGAGGAATCTGAGATTTACCAGCATTTTACAAAGCTGCTCTTTTGGGCTGATAAGGTAAAAAAATTGAAAGTTCGAGCTAACACAGATACGCCTGAGGATGCCAAGATAGCCCTTGCTTTTGGAGCAGAGGGTGTCGGTTTGGCCCGGACTGAGCATATGTTTTTTGCTAAGGAACGGCTTCCGTTTATCAAAGAAATGATCCTCTCTGAAACCGAGGAGGAAAGAAAAAAAGCCTTAAGCAAGCTTTTACCGTTCCAGAAGAAAGATTTTTACGGCTTATTCAGAGAGATGAGGGGCCATCCCGTAACCATTCGTACGCTTGATCCCCCTCTTCATGAATTTTTACCGCGTAAAGAAGATCTTATGGTTGAGATGGCAGTTTTGAAAGCCAGTAAGAGCAAAGAGAAAGAGAAGAAAGTCCAAGAATTGGAGAAATTGCTGGAGCGTGTTAAAGCCCTATCTGAGTTCAATCCCATGCTTGGACATCGAGGTTGCCGTTTGGGAATTTCTTATCCTGAGATTATCGAGATGCAGGTTACCGCCATTTTTGAAGCTGTTTGCCAATTGGCAAAGGAAAGGCAAAAAGTATATCCAGAAATAATGATTCCTCTTGTAGGGACAAAGGAAGAGCTTGCCAACCAGAAAAAAATTACCCTGCGGGTAGCCGAAGAAGTGATGGAGAAAAATAAGGTTAAGATAGAGTATGCAGTAGGAACGATGATTGAAATTCCAAGAGCTGCCATTACTGCAGATGAAATTGCAGAAGAAGCTGAATTCTTCTCGTTTGGAACCAATGACCTTACACAGACGATTTATGGACTTTCCCGCGATGATGGAGCTGGATTTCTTGCACATTATCTGGCTCTTGGGATCTGGAAGAGTAATCCATTTGAGACTGTGGATATTGAAGGAGTGGGTGAGATCATGAAAATAGCTGTTGAGAAGGGACGAAAGACAAGGCCCGACTTAAAGATCGGCATATGTGGTGTTCATGGAGGAGACCCGCGCTCTATTTTCTTCTGCCATAAGATCGGACTCACTTATGTGAGTTGTTCTGCCTATCAGGTCCCGATTGCTCGTCTGGCCGCAGCTCAAGTTACTTTGATGGAGAAAGACAAAAACTCCTGATAGTTTGTCGCGGGTAGTCGGGAATCTTAATATTTTAGACGGAATTTCCTTTCGGATCCGAGCAAAAAGATATATCTATAAAACAGAAAACTGACGCTTTCCTAGACTATTTTCTTTTGAGACGAAATCGCTAATGCCTTCCAGCTATCTTATGCAAAATATTCTTCAAAATGTAAGCAGCCATTGCTGGGTTAGCAGCCAGTCTTCTTTTACAGTAGGCTGTGGCATATTTCCACTTTTCGGCGAACGGAACATAGAGGCGGACAAGGATGCCGTTTTGAATGAGCTTATCTTGGAAAGCTTGCTTGGGAACGCCCATAAGCATCTGAACTTCGTATTGATCTTTTTTCATATTCAGCTTTTCGGCAATGTTGATGGCTTCATTTATAACGGCTTCATCGTGAGTGGCGATCTCAGGGTAATGACCTTCCTTGAACAGAAGCTCAACCTGCTGAAGCATCTTGTTCTTCATTTCGGGCTTGCTCTGCATGGCTATTTCCTTTGGTTCATTGTAGATTCCGATGCAAATACGGATGCGGGCGTTCAAATTCTTTAAGGACATTATGTCATCATCTGTGCGAAAAAGACGGGATTGCAGCACTGTCCCAAAAGTCGGATGGTCCTTATTCAAAGCACGGAAGATATCCAGAGTCATATCAGTAAAGGAATGATCCTCCATATCTAAGGTAACGTTTATGTTATTCTGCTCTGCTTGTCGGACGATTCGCCCGATGACTTTTTGACAGTTCTCTGTCCCGCGATGGCTTCCCAGCTGAGTGGGCTTTAAGGATAGGGTTGCATAATCCTGGCTACCCAGGGCATCGATGAGTCTTTCGTAGACATCGACAGAGTACTGGACTTCCTCATCGCTTTTCAGCTCCTCGCCCAGCAGGTCAATGGTGGAGCAGACGCGTCTCTCTTCCCATAACTTTTGGGCGGTATTAACTGCTGCTTTAATGCTGTCACCTGCCACGTAAGGGCTGGCAAAGAGCTTGACCAGAGGAGTTGGGGCTAGGCTGATAACGAATTTCTTTAAACCCATTTATGATACGTTCCAAACTGGAGAGTCTTAAATAAGACTTTCATAAAAACTAATTCATTTTTAGATAAACTTCAAGAAATAATTGGGAAATAAATAAGTATTGTGTGCTCAGAATTATTTTGATATGTATTAAATCATGTCTCCCCTGAAAAAAATACTGCGGGGCTTGAGAAAGCAAATATTTCCTTTCAAGTTTATCTACAGTGATAATTATTGGGCTGACCTTGGTGAACATGTTTTTCCGGTTGTGAAGTACAAGCTCATCTACGAAGCCCTTGTTCGTCGGGGCGCAAAAAAAGAAAATTTTCTCTCACCTCAGCTCGCCAGCGAGGAAGATCTCCTTCTGGTTCATACTCAAAAGTACCTGAAGAAATTGAGAACCGGAGATCTTTCTCTTTCTGAGATATTGACCATGGAACTTCCCTATTCTCCCGAACTTTTGAAATTTGCTTTGTTGTTTGTAGGAGGGACAATTCTTGTTGCTGAAAGAGCATTAGAAGATGGGCTGGCCGTACATATTGGAGGAGGATTTCATCATGCTTTTCCAGACCATGGGGAGGGTTTTTGTGCTTTGAATGATGTGGCAGTTTCTTTAGAGAAAATGAAAGAGAAAAGGAAGATCGAGAGGGCTATGGTGGTTGATTGTGACCTCCATCAGGGGAATGGAACTGCTTTTATTTTTGCCAAAAAAGATTATGCCTTCACTTTTTCTATACACCAAATGGATAATTATCCTGCTCATAAACCTTCAAGCTCTGTGGATGTAGGCCTGTGGACCGGGGATGGAGACGAAAAATATCTATCAAAGCTCAGTTCTAACTTTCCCCGTCTCTATCAGGAATTTCAACCTGATTTGATCTATTACCTTGCAGGGGCAGATCCTTATGAAAAAGATCGGTTAGGAGGCTTGAAGTTGACCATGGAAGGCCTCAAAGAGCGAGACAGGATTGTGATTGAGGAAGCCCGCAAGCTTCGTATTCCAGTGGCTATTCTTTTTGCTGGAGGCTATGCATCCTTGGTAAAGGACACCGTCTCCGTCCATCTTAATACGGTAAAAGTTGCCCAAAGCATCCAGAGAAAATATTCTTAATCTTTTGTTTCTTTTTCTATCCAATTCAAGTATTTAGCAGAACCTTGGAAGAAGGGCAGTGCGATTATTTCTGGGACCTCATACGGATGAATTTCTTCGATCTTTTTTTCGAGCTCTTTGAAGAGGGCGGCTTTGGTTTTAATGAAGAGAATGTGCTCTTTTTCTTCTGATATTTTACCCTGCCACCAATAAAAGGATTGCGAAGCTGCTGAGACTGTCACGCAGGCAGACAGCCTTTCCTTTACTAACTCCTTGGCTATTGAATGGCCGGTTTTTTCATCGGGAACTGTTGTGAGAACGAGTATGTATTTATTCAATTTTTGCCCTCCTTTGCTGCCGGGAGCAACTTTTTGCACAATATTTATTCTTGTAGAAAAATGTGGGCGAATACTTTTGCGTCTCCCATCATATTATCTATAATGCAGTATTCGTTTGGCTGATGTGCAGTTTCATCGATTTTAGCCCAGCAGGCAGCGCTGAAGTTTTCTCTTCTGAAGAGAGCTGCTACCGTACCTCCTCCAATCCCGGTGGCCTTTCCTTCTTTCCCATAGATTGCTTTTATCGCTCGCTTTAGGGCTTGGGCTACTGGAGCATCTGCTGAAGTCGGAGGGGCAGCAGGAGCTTTCTGAGCCTTTTCTAATGTTATTTTTACTTTAAATTCATTTTCGATCTTATCAATCATTTTCTTGATATTTTCTTCGACTTCTTCGATCTTATATCTTGGCAAGATACGGCTGTCCATATAAAAAATGTCTTCCCCGGGTATTGTATTGATATTGGGAACATTAGATTCTTTCTTGGTTGGTTCAAAGGTAGAGATTGGGGGATCAAACAGCGGATCTTTGTCTGGGAAAATCTTGTAGAGTTTGTTTAACTCAGTGACCAGAAATGAGGCGGCCTTGAAGCTATTAATTCCTTTTTCTGGAGTAGAACCATGGGCCTGCTTACCTAAAGTCTTAAATTTAAGCCAGAGAAGGCTTTTTTCGGCGACTTCGATCATAGTTCCGTCTTCGTTTCCGGCATCTGGAACAATGATCAAGTCTTGCTTTCGAAAAGCTTCTGTGTGATTTAGAACATACTCAATGCCTTTCTCGCTCCCAGTCTCCTCATCTGCTACTAAGGCAATGCCTATATCATAGTTGGGTTTAATGCCTTCCTGATGAAATGCCTTAATGGCATAAAGAGAGGCAACCAAATCCTGCTGGTTGTCTTCAACTCCCCGTCCATATATTTTTCCTTCTTCAACCCAGGCCTTGAACGGATCCCCTCGCCATTGAGCCAATTCTCCGGGAGGAACAACGTCCATGTGTGTCATTATCCATATAGTCTTAGAAGAGCTTTTCCCTCTGAAAAAGGCTAGAATATTCGGGCGATATCCAGCAGGAGCATCCAAATCAGGAGCCTTGATAAGCTCGATATCGCTAAATTCGTTTTTCTTCAAGAAATCAATCAGTATCTCTGCCTTTTCAACTTCCCCTTCTCCTCCGCTCGCAGGGGAGATTGACGGTTTAGCACAAAGTTTTATCTGCATATCTATCATTTCGTTGCGGTAACTGTCGATTCTCTTTGCAATCTTTTCCATATTTGTCATGGGATTCTCCTTATTCAGAAAATAATAGCACCCCCCAAAACAAGAAGCAAGCCTTTCGAAAAAAGGAGATAGGACCCGTTTTCTGGTGTTCTATCCGCAGGTTAAGAATGTCCTCTTTCTTTCAAAAAAGGGGCCTGTCCCCATTTTTTTCGATGCGGAAGTAATCAATCGTCCCCGAATATTATTAATAAAAAGATTGTAGCAAGAAAAACTTAAGGCAGGATTTAGCTTTTCCTGGGAAGGGAAATAATTCTGAAACCAATATAGGAATAATGCACTCCCGAAAGAAGAGTGAGCGCAAGAGTCAAAAAATATAGCACGCTTAAGTAGGGGAACGATATTTGAAAAGAGTTGAATAAAAGAACCAGGATTAAAACCGCAAACTGACAGACCGTGCTTGATTTGCCCCAGATGGAGGGAGGAAAGCTTTTTTGACCTCGTAGTTTATACAGGGCAAAAGCACTCGAGACTATGAACAGGTCTCGGCTGATAACAACAATGGTGAGCCAAACAGGGATGATGTGGGGAGAATTGAGAGAAGGAACGGCCAGAACGATGAAGGCAGAGGTCATGAGTAATTTGTCTCCCGCAGGATCAAGCAAGGCGCCAATTTTTGTTTTTTGATGCAAGAGTCGAGCTGCGAAGCCATCCAAGACGTCTGTGAAACCTGCAAAGAAGAAGACAGCAGTTGCTGCCACAATCTTATGCTGGGTCATTAAAACCACAAAGACAGGGATGAGAAGAATCCTTAAGAGACTGAGAATATTGGGAAGGTTTAAGTAACTATTTTTCTCTTCATTCCTCATTTTCTGGTGATTTTCAGTACATTAAAAACGTGGTTTATTTAGTCAAAGCCAAGATAATATCCAAGAGTCTTATGGATTCTTGGCCTGAAACTGGAAGATCTGGATTGAACTCTCTCTCCAAGGAGAGGTCCATGATATTATAGGAAAGAATCTTAGTAATCGCTTTATGATAGTAGTTGTGGGAGGCAACATCAGAGATCTGGATTTTTTCTTGTGGGATCTGCTGGATAAACTTGTATCCTTTCTTTTTCAAATAGTCAATTAAACGAAGGAGAATCTCTGCCATCTCAGCCCTGGTAACAATTTTTTTCGGTTGAAAAGTGTGATTGGGATAGATATCCAGGATACCCAAGGAAGTCACTTGAAGGATGAATTGTGATGCCCAAGACGTTGCTATATCGATTATAATAGGGGGTGTACCCGGTACCTCATCAAGTATTCCTTTGAACTTGACCGCAAGCAGAGCAGCTATTTCCTCTTTAGAGACAGCCTCTGATGAGGCGATAGAATTATACCTTGTCGGAAGTTCATAAATCCCTAACCTGTTCTTGATGCCTTGGATTCGGCCCTGTATTTCTCTGTTTTCCGGCTCTAATTCACTCAGTTTTTCATAGATTTCAAGACTTTTTGTATACTGAGCTGCCAAGTAAAGTGCCTCTGCGTAATCTCTTATTATCCCAGCGTTCTCTGGCTCGTTCGAGCTTGCAGCTTGGAGGTGAACCAAGGCATTTTGAAGTTTGTTCTCCTTTTTGTAGATGTCAGCAAGAACAATATGGGCTTCTGTAGATTGAGGAGCGTAATACAGAGCTTTTAGGTAGGCTTCTTTACTTCCTTCAGTATCCCCAGCAGCTATGGCTGCTTTTGCCTCCAACAAAGATTCCTCGTATTTTTTGTTTTTAAGGACTTCATATTGCTGCTTAGCCCAGGGATGCTCAGGTTCTCTTTTGAGAATTTCCCTATATTCAGCAAATGCCCGTTCATCCCGTCCTTTGCTTTTGTAAATCTGGGCCAGGCCTGAATGAATAAGAACAAGGTCAGGAAGATCTTTAAGGGCTGCTTTAAAGGTTTCTTCAGCCCTCTGAAGTCTGTTTTGCAGAAAATAAGCATAGGCTAAACCTACGTTATAGATTGGATGTTGAGCTTCCAGCTTGGAGATCTTTTGTTCGGCTCTTTTCCCTTCCCCTCGGTTCAAAGTTGCCCACACTTCTTCAGCAAGAATTCTCTCCTCAAGTGAAAATTCTGCCACTATGGAAGCAGGAAGGCTTTCAATATAAAGAGAGGGAGGGGCAGACTGGTAGGTTGCACAAGACCAAAAGAATATAAAAAGTAAAAAAATCTTGAATGCTTTTTTCACCAATTTTTTTCTCCTCTTTTTATATAAGGCGAGTAATTCAGAATAGAGCGCGGATCAGCCATGATCTTCAACTCAAAAAAATCGCCGTTTTCTCTTCTTTTTAATATCATAGTCCAATTCGAAAAAGAATTAATTAATTCACTTTTTGATTTAGGGATACGCAGATAAAATAATTCCAGGTTTTTAAAGAGTAAAGACCTGAGGTATTCTTTCAGGCTTTGGACTCCATCCCCTGTTTTTGCTGATAAGTAGACGATGGGGCCGTCAGAGCTTTTATTTTTCTTGAGAAGCTCTTCATGGTTGGGCAAAAGATCGACTTTGTTAAAAACTTTGATAATAGGTAGGTCGTGAACACCTATCTCGGATAGAGTCTTCTCTACTGCTTCGACCTGACTTTCATAGTTAGCTGAAGTCATATCAATAATATGGAGAATGCAATCAGCTTCCTTCAGCTCTTCTAAGGTAGCCTTGAAGGATGTTATAAGCTCAACAGGGATTTTTTTGATGAACCCGACCGTATCACTCAAGAAAAAATAAAGGCCGTCCGAGAAACTCACCCGGCGCAGGATCGGGTCAAGAGTTGCGAAGAGCTGGGGAGAGGTAAACATCTTCTCCCTGGAGAGGCAATTGAATAATGTAGATTTTCCTGCATTCGTGTATCCCACAAGCGAGACAACCGGCACCGGACTTTTTTTTCTGCTTTTTCTTTGGCTGGCCCGCCGTCTTTGGAGATTAACCATTTCCTTTTTTATCTTGGAGATTCTATCCTGAATTCTCCGCCTGTCTTCTTCGAGTTTTTTCTCCCCAGGGCCACGGGTGCCAATCCCCCCTCCTAAACGGGAGAGGGCTTCTCCCTTACCCAGTAAACGCGGAAGGAGATAATTGAGCTGAGCAAGCTCTACCTGAAGTTTTCCCTCCTTGCTTCTGGCTCGTTGAGCGAATATGTCAAGGATCAGCTGGGTTCTATCTATGACCTTAGTCTGAATCTCGTCTTCTAGGTTTTGCTGCTGGATTGGGCTAAGGTTATGGTCGAAGATGATAAGATTGGCCTCAATATCTTCTTTCGAGCGAATAATTTCTGATACTTTTCCTTCTCCTATAAGGTATTTTGGACTGATCTCGGGCCGGAATTGGAATATTTCTCCAGCTACTTCAGCTCCGGCTGTTCGGGCTAGTCCTTTCAGTTCTCGCATGGATTCTTCCGCTTCCGCTTTTTCTTTTTTATTCGTAGCGAGATGGACGAGGATGGCTTTTTCCATTTTTAGCTTAAGTTGCTCTTAGCATATTCCAGAATCGAAGGGAAGTCATGGGGAGAAAGCCACATGATTCCCTCCATTTTCCTGAACCATGTCATCTGTCTTTTTGCATAGCGGCGTGTGTCTCTTTTGGTCAACGCGAGGGCTTCCTCCAGAGGAATTTCTTTTTTGAGAAGTTTTAAGACATATTTGTACCCAAGAGCACGGAAGGGAGGAGAATTTTCTTCGACTCCCTTTTGGAGAAGTTCTTCCACTTCCTTTGTTATACCACTTTCGAACATTTTATCTACTCTTTCTTCAATTCTTCTGTAGAGTTCCTTTCTTTCTAATTTTAACCCAATTTTTATTATATTAAAATCTTTAACATAAGATTTGGTGTTCAAGAATTGCTCGGATAAAGGCTTTTGAGTTAAGTAGAAGACTTCTAAAGCTCGTATTATCCTTACTTTGTCTTTCTCTCCGATCTTTTGATGATAGACAGGGTCTACTTCCTTGAGTTTCTTTCTTAAAGTGTCCAGCCCTTTCTTCTTGGCTTTGCTTTCCAGTTTCTGGCGAAGCTTTGGATCACTTACTCCTCCTGGGAAAAGGCCGTCGAGGAGAGCCTTTAAGTATAAACCGGTTCCTCCTACGATCAGAGGAAGTTTTTTCCGCTTTAAGATAGCATTTGCAGTTTTTAAAGCCAACTGGGCGAAGTCTGCTGCCGTAAATTGGGTCGAGGGGCTTACAACATCCAGGAGATGATGAGGGATATTTTCTCTTTTTTCAAGGAGAATTTTATCTGTTCCGATATCAAAGTTTTTATAGACCTGCATGGAGTCACAATTTATTATTTCCCCCTTTAATTCTTTTGCCAGCTTAACTGCCGTGGAGCTTTTGCCAACTCCAGTGGGACCTAGAATAATGATTAGGTTTTTTGTTTTAGATTCCAATTTTTATCAACAGCAGAAGCACAAGAAGAGTTATAAATATCAGAAGTGCGAGAATCTGTTTTCTCCTCAATCCCATCAATTTTTCTTATCTCCTTGGCATGCTTTTGTTGGTGTTTAGTGCCCGAAGTTTCCGACTAACTTTTTAGGGAAATCTTCTTTTGGACGTGGGACAAAATCTGCCGCTATCTTTCCGCTTAGGGTATCCAACCTCTTTTGACTTTATACTATAAACCGAATAGAAATCAGGCCATACGCAATGTAGAGGAGACTTTTTAGAAACCAAAAACTGTAAGATAAGATAAGGGCTTTCTTTAATTCAATCTTGAAGATAAAAGAAAGACCAAAGCTGAGAACTCCAAAAAGCCAGAGCTGGAAAAAGTCAACCTGGCTCAGGATAATAAAGGCGGGAGAAGTTATCTCCAACTTCGGGAAGAAGATGGCTAAGCTTGTGGAGGTCTGCATAAAAGATTTTCGGGTGAGAATCAGGATTAAGCGCAGGGCATTACCCAAGATTTTGTCGATGAAATTTGCGTGAAGTACGGCTGAGAGAACCTGTTTATAGTTGCCTACTGTCGAAAACATCCGGCTCATGGCAAGAATAATCAAGCTCGAGAAGAGAAAACCGATGATTAGAGTCGCTGGTTTTTGTAATAAGTTACTCAGAAGAATGCGGGCCGTTGAAGGATTCTTTGTGCGGTCGATCATGTCTTTAAATCTATCTTCCCCCATCCTTTCTCTTAGCTTGGTGCTGCTTTCAAGAAGTTGAACGGTATCTTTTTGAAGGTGAGGAGCTGTAATGTAGTTGAAAAGGGCCCAAGCGATGAGGAGAATAATCAGGGCATCGATCCAGATTGGCTTTTCGGAAATAGCTTTCATGGCTAGCTTCGGGTTGAAGAATATTCCTTGGAGACGATTGAAAATATTCATGTATTATTCTCCTTTCCGCTCCTCTCTTACAATCCTTCCATCTTTTAAGAATATAATCCGGTGAGCGTGATCGGCAATTTCTCTCTCATGGGTGACCACAATAATCGTGTTTCCCTGCGAATGTATTTTGCGGAAAAGGTTTATGATTTCAAGCCCTGTTTTGGAGTCAAGATTACCCGTAGGTTCATCCGCGAGGAGGAGAGAAGGTTCATTGACCAGAGCGCGGGCAATAGCCACTCTCTGCCTTTCACCTCCCGAGAGTTCAGAAGGGCGATGATTCATTCTATCCGACATCTCCACCATTTCCAGCGCTTTACGTGTCTTTTCTTCCCTTACTTTCTTCTTGGCTCCTTTATAAATAAGGGGAAGCTCCACATTGTGGAAAGCTGTGGCTCGAGCAAGGAGGTTAAAGACCTGAAAGACAAAACCGATCTCGTTATTACGGATGTAAGCGAGTTCATTATCATTTAAGGTGCTGACTAATTTTCCCCTTAAATAATAGTTTCCCTTCGTGGGAGTATCGAGACATCCCAGTATGTTCATCAGGGTTGATTTTCCAGAACCTGAGGGGCCCATGATGGCCACAAATTCGCCTTGGGAAATATTGAATGTCGCCTCGCGGAGGGCATTAACTTCCTGCTTTCCCAATTGATATATTTTCCAGAGGTTTTCTGTGGAGATAATGATGTTGTTGGCGCTTTCCATTATTCTTCCTTTTTCTTTTCTTCTGTTTTGAGCAGTATATCATCTTTAAGCTGGCGGAGTGCGCTGTAAGGGCCGACAACAATATCTTGTCCTTCTTCAAGCCCAGTGGTGATTTCTATCATCATCTCACCCATGATTCCCTTTTCCACGGGAAAAAATTTGGCCCGATTTTCCTCGACGGCATAGACTCCTTCTTCCTGTTCATCCTTTTTATCTTTTTTTTCTTCTTCTTTGCTCTCTTTTTCTCTTAAAACTAATGCAGAAATCGGGATAGCAAGGACATCTTGTTTTTCAGCGGTGATGATATCTGTTGTGGCTGAGAGGCCAGGCTTAAGGTTCTCTGGAGGATTTTCCAGAGTTATGATAACTTTAAAATCCTTAGATTCCTCAGATGAAGTCACTTTTTGAAGGGCAGAGCTTCCGATTTCAGTCACTTTTCCTTGGATGGTTTGGTCAGGGAAGGCATCGACTCTTACCTCAGCCTGCTGTCTGATCTTGACTCCAATTACATCGGTTTCATCAACTTCAACCTCGACTTCCATCACAGAAAGGTCGGCTATTGTCATCAGAATTGTTCCGGGATTGTTCATCGTGCCGATCATAGCGATCTCCCCCTCTTCAACTCGCAGGCTGGTGATAATTCCATCAATCGGGGAGTTGTAGACCGTTTTGCTCAAGTCATCCATGGCGCTTTCGAGAGATGCCTGGGCCTGCTCGATTTGATAAAGGATGGCTTGCTGCTGTGCTTTGGAGATATCATATTGAGCTTTTGCTGCTTCCAGCTGTTCTTCAGAGATAAGTTCTTCCTCAAAAAGTTTCTGGTATCTCTTATAGAAACTTTCATCTTTTTTCAGTGCTGCTTCTGCCCTTATGAGGTCAGCCCTATGAGAATGAATAAGAGCCTGGGCCCGGTCAGCGTTAGCCTCGTATTGAGTTGAGTCAAGTTTTAGGAGAAAATCTTCTGCCTTCACTCTTTGACCTTCTTCTACTCCTATTTTTACGATTCTTCCTGGTATATGAGCACTGATATTCACATTTTTTTTGGGCTTGACTTCTCCCGATGCCGAAATTTTCGAAGTCAAGTCATGCTTTTCAGCCTTCTCCACGGTCACTTTTATGCTTTTTTCTCTTTGAGATTGGAGGTTGAAGATGATTATAATCCCGATAAATATGATAATAGCAAAAATTATGATTGCTTTTTTTCTCCTCTTGAAGAAGCTTCTTTTTTTGTTCATATCCTCTTCTTCTCAGGCCTCAATATCATATTATAATACGACTTAAAAGGCAAAAGGTTTAGGAGAGTTAGTCCTGTGGAGGTTGATAGAAAACTCGAGAGTTGGTAATATTGAAGAGTCATGAACATGGATAGATATTTAGAAGCTGCAAAGGAAGCTGCTCAAGAAGCCGGACGCCTTCTCAGAGAAAATATCGATAAGTCCAGCGAAATCTTTTTTAAAGGGACTGTAGATTTAGTCACGAATTTTGATAATCAAGCACAGCAGGCAATTTTCAAGCATCTTTCATCCTGTTTTCCTAGCCATGATTTTTTAGCTGAGGAAGGGCTGAGCAAACAGGAAGGCGCAGGATTTAGGTGGATAATTGATCCTCTTGATGGCACGACAAATTATGCTCATAACTTTCCTATCTTTTGTGTATCGATAGCTTTAGAAAGGAAAGGTGAGATCATTCTTGGAGTAGTTTACGATCCCATGAGGGGAGAGATGTTCTCGGCAGTAAAGGGAGAAGGAGCGTTTCTCAACGGAAATGAGATTAAGGTCTCTTCTGTTGATGAATTGGACAAGAGTCTTATTGCCACGGGATTTCCTTATGATATTCGGGTGAGCGAAGTGAACAACATCGTCCATTTTAATAATTTCGTGATTCGAGTCCAGGGGGTCCGACGCTGTGGCTCAGCGGCGATGGATCTCTGCTACGTAGCCTGCGGTAGGTTTGATGGCTTCTGGGAATTGAAGCTTCAGCCCTGGGATATGGCTGCAGGAGCTCTGATTGCCCAAGAAGGGGGAGCCCGAATTTCTGATTTTAAGAATGGCGAATTCAGCATTTTTGACACTGAAATTTTGGCGACCAACGGTTTAATTCACCAGCAGATGGTGGATATTCTTCTAATGGAAAATGCGAAAGTTAAGAATAAGTAGCAAAGGCAGAAAATTTGATTAAAATATACAAACCAAAGCGAAAAAGATAAAATAGGTAACGAGAAAAGGATAAAATGAGTAATAAGAAAAAAACATTGCTAAGGTCCGGAGCTAAAAGAAGTTTGTTTGTTGTCCCGTGCTGGTTACTGCTGGTTGTTCCCTCTTTGTTCTTTCTTTTAGTCTCTAGCAGTGTTTCAGTTGAAAACTCTTTTATGGATAGGGAAGATGCTTTGGCCAAGGAACAGGAGGCGCTCACCGATTTAGAGTGGAAGGAAGTTGCCCAAGTAACTATTTTGGGTAATGTGGATTGGACAGATACCGGTCTTGAAGTGAAAGAAGATCAGAAAATTTATTTTAGCGCACAGAAGCAAATTTCTCTGCAGAGGGGAAACCCGATGGCTTGGTGCGGACCTGATGGCATGGACCGTAAAACCATGCAGCAGCCAATTTCAGATAAAAATATAGGGGCTTTAATAGGGAAAGTAGTCTGGCTTATTTCTATTGAAGTCGATGAGGAAACTGGCGAACAGATTCGCCACGAGATCATTGAGAAGTTTTATATAGGTTCGGCAAATCAGGTCAAGATGCCAATCAGCGGACGTCTTTTTTTGGGGATCAATGAGAATGTCGTCGGCGATAATTCTGGCGAGTTTGAAGTTATAATCTATTTACCCCTTCTTCCTTGACGAATTCATTTTGTCGAGGAATTTTTCCATAAACTGGATATCATAGTCTCCTTTGATAAAATCCGAGTTGGAAAGAATTGCCAAATGAAGAGGAATGTTTGTTTTTATGCCAGAAATGGTTGTCATCTCTAAAGCTACTATCATTTTTTTGATAGCCTCTTCTCTTGTTGGCGCCTTGGCCACAATTTTAGCCACAAGAGAGTCGTAGTCAGGGGGAATTTGCCAGTTGTTATAAGCTGCGGAATCCACCCGGATACCTTCCCCGCCAGGAAAAGACAAAAAGTCGATTTTTCCGGGGGAAGGAATAAACGTTTCCGCGTCTTCTGCATTTATCCGGCATTCAATACTATGACCGCTCAATCTCAAATCAGGGGAGAGTGAGAGCTTATTACCCGCGGCTATTTTGATTTGCTCTTTAATCAGGTCGATAGCGTAAACCATTTCTGTAATAGGATGTTCTACTTGTACTCGAGTGTTAGCTTCCATGAAATAGTATTTTTTTCTATCATCCACCAAGAACTCAAATGTCCCCAAACTCTGATAGCCAATGAAATGGGCCGCATCGTGGACAGCTTTTATCAACTTTTTCCGGAATTTTTCATCTATGAATGGGGAAGGTGTCTCTTCCAGCAGTTTTTGGTATTTTCTCTGGATTGAGCATTCTCTTTCTCCCAGGGCGAGAACATTTCCCTTTGTGTCACCTATAACTTGAATTTCTATATGGCGGGCTTTGTGCAAATATTTTTCCAGATACAGAGAAGAGTCACCAAAGGCGGCTTTTGCCTCATTTTGGGCTATGGAAAACTGTTCTTCAAGATTAGAGGCAGATCGGACGACTCTCATGCCTTTTCCTCCACCACCGGCGGCTGCCTTGAGGATAATAGGGTAGCCGATCTTTTTTGCGATTTTTTTGGCCTCAGATATGTCTTCAGTAGAATTATCGCCGCCAGGAATCACCGGCAACTTGGCTTTTTCCATCTCTTGTCGAGCTCTGTTTTTATCTCCCATGAGCCTCATGATAGAACCGGGAGGCCCGATGAAAGTTATGCCTGAGGTTTCGCAGATTTCGGGGAAACGAGGATTTTCCGCCAGGAATCCATAGCCAGGATGAATGGCATCCGCTTTAGTAATCTCAGCAGCACTAATAAGATTGGGAATGTTGAGGTAGCTTTCGGATGCTTTGGCCGGACCTATGCAGATTTTTTCATCGGCAAGCATGGTGTGGAGAGAATTCTTGTCTGGTTCAGAGAAGACGGCAACAGTTTTTAAGCCCAGTTCTCGGGCGGCCCGGATAATGCGCAGGGCAATCTCCCCGCGGTTTGCAATTAAGATTTTAGAAAACATCTAGGATTAGGAGAGTGGCTGGATTGCAAACAATCTTTGCCCGTATTCGACAGGCTTTCCGTTCTCAATAAAAACTTTCATGAGCGTGCCGTCAACCTCTGATTCAATTTCATTCATCAATTTCATCGCTTCTATAATACAGAGAGTTTGGTTTTTCTTCACTGAGTCTCCAATCTCAACAAAGGGAGGAGAAGAGGGGTCCGGAGCGCTGTAAAAAGTCCCGACCATCGGAGATGTGATGTAGTAAAGATCATTCTTTCCTTCCTGTGGTATGGGTTCAACTGGCGTATTGTTTGATTTTTCTTGTGTATCTGTCGATACCTCGAGAACAGGAGCGGGCTCTGAAGCCAAAGCTGAAGCGAGGTTTCTGCCTATCTTGATCTTTAAGCCTTCCACTTCCAGCTCAAAATGAGATAAGTTTTTCTCTTCCATCAGACGTATGATCTTGTTTATTTCTTTGTAGTCTATCTTCAAGCTCATTTCATCTCCTCAAGATGCATGAGAAGGAAACCTCACTATCCACTTCATAGCTATCTTGAAAAAAATTAGTAATACCTTAATCACAATACAAAAAAATGTCAAGTGGGATCGTATCTTTCAAACTTTTATAATATTAATTTTTTTAACTTATCTTTTTAAATAAATAATTTCTTTCCTTTTTTCTTTTAGAAATTCAAATTATAAGAGTTTGAAAGGTCTGACCCCGTTGATGCCGTTGACTTTACTGGGGTTAGACCTTATTATGAGAGAGCCTGGACAGTCAAAAGTCGAAGAATTTTTCTTCTCGATATTACGGCTTGAGTCCGGAGGAAGAATATGCTTGATCAATTATCGAATCGCCTCCAGAAGGTCATGAAATTTCTCCGCGGTGAAGGAAAGATCACTGAGAAAAATATGGCTGAGGCCTTGAGGATGATTCGTCTGACCTTTCTTGAGTCTGATGTTAACTATCGAGTGGTGAAAGATTTTGAAGAGAGAATCAGGAATAAAGCACTGGACGAGAAAGTTCTCTCGAGTCTTACTCCTGCTCAGCAGGTCATCAAGATAGTAAGAGATGAACTGACTTCCATTTTAGGGCAGGAAGCAAAAAAGCTGGAATTTTCGAGTCATCCACCATCGATTTTCATGCTGATCGGGCTTCAAGGTTCTGGAAAAACGACATCCTGCGGAAAGCTCGCCAAGTGGGTTTTGAATCTCAAAAAAAATCCTCTTCTTGTCTCATTTGATCTGAAAAGGCCGGCTGCTCAAGAGCAATTGAAGATGATTGCTAAAATGCTCAACCTTCCCTTCTATGAGATGACAGAAGAACAAATGTCTTCTCCTCCGGAGGCTCTAAGAGAGCTCCTTAAGTTTGCCACAAACAAAGGTTTCGACCCACTCATCGTTGATACAGCAGGGAGACTCCATGTAGATGATGACCTTATGAAGGAACTTCGAATGGTGAAAGATATTCTCAAGCCAACAGAAGTGATCTATGTGGGAGATTCTATGACAGGTCAGGATGCAGTTAAAAGTTCCCAGATCTTTGAGGAAAAAATTGGATTGACTTCAGTTATTTTAACCAAGCTTGATGGCGATGCAAGAGGAGGAGCAGCTTTGTCAATAGTGTCAGTGACAGGTAAGCCAATAAAATTTATCGGCGTGGGGGAGAAATTCGATAAGCTCGAAGTTTTCCATCCTGACCGCATGGCTTCTCGGATTCTAGGGATGGGCGATATCTTGAGTCTGGTCGAAAAGGCAGAGAAGGAGGCTAGCTTAGAGGAAACAGAAGCACTTGCCCGCAAGCTCCGAAAGCAAGAATTCAGCCTAGAAGATTTTAAAAAACAACTGGTTCAAATGAAAAAGATGGGATCGCTCTCCCAAATTTTGAGTTTATTGCCTGAATCTGGTCCTTTCAAGAATGTCTCCAAGATGAAAATTGATGGCAAGAAAATTCTTCATTATGAAGCCATTATCAGCTCCATGACTCTGGAAGAAAGGGAAAATCCAAAAATAATAAGCGGGAGCCGCCGTATGAGAATTGCGAAGGGAAGCGGAAGGCCTGTATCTGAGGTGAATCAATTATTGAAGCAATTTATAGAAATGAGAAAAATGATGAAAAAATCTTCCTTTCAAAAAATTCTTTCTAGGGTCAGTTGACTAAAAGGGAAAATTTAGATATTATCTCTCATTATCTTAGATGGAAGTATTTGATCCATCAAAGATACATTATTTATATATAGCGTCACATAATAATGAACGGAAAATGATTTCAATACGACTTATGAGACTTGGAGCGAAAAAAAGGCCTTTTTATCGAATCATTGTTATCGATTCAGAAAGACCGAGGGAAAGTAAAGCCAAAGAGATTATTGGATATTACGATCCTATAAAGGAACCACCTGAAATTAATGTTGATATTGAAAAAGCGAATTATTGGCTGGAGAGAGGAGCTCAAGCTTCTAGAACAGTTCAATCTCTTTTACATAAAGTTTCCAAATCTGAGAAGCTTTCCAATCAACATTCTTAAACTTAAAGGAGGTTACAGTGAAAGAACTCGTTGAATTGATTGCCAAATCATTAGTTGACAGTCCGGACAAGGTGCAGGTTTCCCAGTTAGAGGGGGAACAGACCACGATCCTGGAACTCAAGGTTGCTCCGGACGATTTGGGCAAGGTTATCGGCAAACAGGGAAGAACAGCACGGGCCATAAGAATTATTCTTGGTGCTGCTGGGATGAAACTGAAAAGGAGATTCAATCTCGAAATAATCGAAAAAGGGTAGCTTGGTCAGCATAGGAAAAATTATAAGGAGCCAGGGAAAGAAGGGCGAACTAAGGATTAAGCCCTATCCTGAGCACCCTCTGAAGCCTTTTTTTTTCAAGGGTATTTCTGGAAAAAGAGGGAGCTCTAGAAGAGTTTCAAGTTGAATCCTGCCGCCCTTATAAAGAGTTCTACATTCTCAAGCTGAAGGGAATTGACTCTCTTCCTCTGGCTCGTGAGTTAACGGGACAGGAACTCCTGCTCCCAGAAGAAGACCTCCGAACTCTAGAAAAAGGCAAATACTATTTTTTCCAGATAATCGGGTGTTCTGTTGTCACAAAAAAAGGAGAAAAAATCGGAAGAGTTAAAGATCTTTTGTGCATAAAAGAAAATGATCTTTTGGTTGTCAAGAAAGGAAAGAGAGAAATTCTTGTACCCTTCACAAAGCCCATATGCTTAAAGGTCAACTTGAAGCGAAAGGAAATCGTTGCCGACCTGCCCGAGGGTCTTTCAGAGTTGGATGAGATTTGATATAATCACTATCTTTCCCGATATGTTCGGGAGTGTATTCTCCAAAGGAGTTATAAAGAAGGCCCTGGATAAGGGATTAATAGAAGTTCATATTCATAATCTGAGAGATTTCACCTCCGATAAGCACAAGCAGATAGATGATCGTCCTTTCGGTGGTGGCCAGGGAATGGTTCTTAAGTCAGAGCCTATTTTTGCTGCTGTAGAGAAAATTAAACGGGAAGAGAAAACACCTGTATACCTTCTTTCTCCTCAAGGAAAGAAATTTGATTTTCGTTTTGCTGAGGAATTAGCGCAACATCCTCAAGTCATTCTCATCTGTGGTCGTTATGAAGGAGTCGACGAAAGAGTGATTCAATATTTAGTGACGGGCGAGATTTCAATCGGAGACTATATTCTCACAGGAGGCGAGCCCGCAGCTATTGTTGTCGTAGACGGGATTTCGAGATTCATTCCTCAAGTTGTAGGAAACGTGGAATCAGTTAAAAGCGATTCTTTTTATGAGGGCTTATTGGAATTTCCTCAATATACGCGCCCTCGCAATTTTAGAGGCATGGAAGTTCCCGACGTTCTATTCTCCGGAGACCACAGTAAGATTAGTTCTTGGAGGCGAAAAAAATCTTTAGAAAAGACGTGGCAGCAAAGACCAGATCTTCTGGAGAGTCGAAAATTATCAGCAGAGGAGAAACAGATCCTGGAAGAGATAAAAACAGAAAAGAAAGGAAAAAACGATGAACCTGATTAATTCAGTCGAGGAAAAGCTTCTGAGAAAGGATTCAGATTCTTTTAAGGTTGGAGATACGGTTAAAGTCCATGTCATCATAAGAGAAGGAGATAAAGAGAGAATTCAGGTTTTTCGTGGAGATGTAATCTCCAAAAAAGGTTCTGGCTTGGGGGCAACTTTCACTGTTCGAAAGATCTCCTTCGGCATCGGAGTAGAGAGAATCTTTCCTCTCCATTCCAAGATGATCAAAAAGATTGAAGCAGTTAGGCAAGGAAAAGTCAAAAGAGCGAAATTATACTATCTCCGTGAGCTCAAAGGCAAAGCAGCCAGGATAAAAGAAAAAAAATAGATAAGATATTCTGAACAGATTGATTTTAACTGTTGTATGGGGCAAATCAGCGATAATCCTTATTTTCCTTATGGAAGAAGAGGGTTGACTTGCGGTTGGGATTAGTGGCAAGCATGATTTTATCCTTGGAAAGAAAGCATCCTTCCCTGGTACTTCCGATGTAGATTTTGGCATACTGCTCGGTATAGGTTTTATAAAATGGCAGATTTTCAGATAGAGAAGAGAATCATAAAGAGAGGATTCAGAGCTATCGCAGGAGTGGATGAGGCCGGAAGAGGTGCTATTTTTGGTCCTGTGGTGGCAGCAGCCGTGATACTTCCTCCTCTGCTGATTGGATCTCGTTTATCAGGATGGATAGAAGAGATCGATGATTCTAAAGTGATATCTCCCTCTAAAAGAAAGAGACTGGCGGAAGCTATCTTAGCCAATGCATTCTCTGTAGGGGTAGGCTCGGCCACAAATTTTGAGATTGATCAAAAAAATATATTCTGGGCTTCACTCAGCGCAATGAGAAGAGCAGTTGAAAGCATGCCGCTAGCTCCAGATTTTATTCTAGTTGACGGATTTAGGCTAAATGATGTAAATTATCCACAGAGGAGTATCGTCCAAGGTGACAGAAAAAGCATTTCAATTGCAGCTGCCTCCATATTGGCTAAGGTTCTTAGAGATGAAATGATGATCCACCTTGATAAAATTTATGAAGGCTACGCCCTCTCCAAAAATAAAGGGTATGGAACAAGGGAACACTACAAAGCATTAAAAAAGATGGGGCCAACATTATATCACAGGCTTACTTTTAATTTAAGGTATAAGTGAGATGATTCCTACCAAAGATAGCAGAAAAACAAGAGAAGGCACAAGAGGAAAAACCAGGGAACTTGCTGAGAAATACGTCAAGAAGGGAAAGTTGACAGAAGCGATAACTGAATACAAGAAATTGTTGACAGGGGATTCCCAAGAGGTCAATATCCGGAATATCATCAGCAACCTGTATTTGAAAATGAATCAGAAAAGAAGGGCGCTGGAGGAGCTTGCCCAGGTTGCCAGTCATTATGAAGAAAGGGGCTTATACTCGCAAGCAATGGCTGTTTATAAGAAGATAAATAAATTAAATCCAAAAGACACTGAAGCAGCCATGAAATTGGGTGATCTCTATGCCAGGCAAGGATTCCCATCCGAAGCAAAGGCAGAATATTTGAAAGCTGGAAAAGATTTAGTGAGGGATAATCAAACAAAAAGAGCTGTCTTTTTGTACGAAAAACTCAAAAAATTAGACAGGAGAGATCCTGACGCAAGGCTAGCCCTTGCTGACCTGTACACAAGGGAGGGATCAACTGATCAGGCGGTTGAAGAATTGAACGTGGCGGCTGAAATAAAGATTAGTAGTAACGACCTAAAACATGCGCGAGAATTACTTAACCGGGCAAAAAAGCTTAAACCAGATGATCAAAGAACATTATCCATTTTGGTTGATCTCCTCAAGAGAGGGGATGAAAAGAAAGAAGCTTTATCTCTTATAGATGATATTTTGAAAAAAGATAAAGACAATGTTAAAGCTCTGAGGCAAAAGGGTAATCTTTATTTTGAGGACCAGGATTTAGAAAAGGCTGAGGAGATATTTTCAAAGATTATATCTCTTCGGCCCAAGGACATTACCGCAAAAGTCAAATTAGGGCAGATCAATATTCAAAGGGATAACCTGGATCAAGCATTTGAACTTTACGAACCTATGATTAATAATTTTATACAGCAACAAAGTTTCGATAAAGCTATTGGCCTTCTCGGCCTTATTATCTCATCAAAGAAAGCTCACCTTCCCACTCTTGAGGGATTGGCTTCTATTTATAAATCAAATAATCAAGCAAAGAACTTAGAGATTGTTTATCGGGTCATTCTTGAAGAATACCACAGAAAAGATTTGAGAAAGGAATCATTATCTGTATTAAGTGAGCTTGTAAGGCTATGTCCTAAAGATAATGAGATTAGCGATGAATACAATCGTCTCGTAAAAAAATTTGGACCTCCAGAAATAGAGAAAGTAGCAGATATACCTTTGGAAGAAGCCAAAGAGACGGAGGTGCCTTTAAGTGAGACGAAAGAAGCGGAAGAGCCTCTTGTGGAGCCGAAAGAAGCAGAAGCACGATTGGAAAAAACGCTTGAAGCAGAGTCACCTGTGGTTGATGAGAGAGAGCCGGAGATATCATTGGAAGAAGCGAAGAGAGAAGCGGAGGAGACTCTTGCCGAGCCGGAGGAAGCTGAGGTAAGTTTAGGGAAAAAGGTAGAAGTAGAGCCGCCTGCGGCTGAAGAGATAGAAACGGAAATACCTCCTGAAGAGCCAAAAGAGCCTGAGATATCACCTGGGGAGGAAGAAGAGCAGGATTTACAACCAGAAAAACTAAGAGAGGTTGAAGAGCCTACCCAAGTGGAAAAAGAAGCTGAGGAGTTGAAGGTCCCTGTGAGTGAAGAAAAGGAGCCTGAAGCACCTTTGGAAGTAACCAAGGAGGCAGAGCCGCCCGTAGAAATAACGAAAGAAGCAGAAACTCCTCCAGTAGAAGAGGAAGAAGCGGCAGAGCCTTCCATGGGGCCAACGGCGGTAGAGAAAATTCTTGAGAGAGAGAAAGAGGCGGAGATATCTCTCAAAGAGAAGAAGGAAGCGGATGGAAGGTTAGATCTTTTGGAAGGAACAGAGCAGAAGTTAGAAATGAGTTTAGCTCAGGCTGATTTATATGTAGAACAAGGTTTGTTGAGGAATGCAAGAAGAATTCTTGAGAATCTAAGGATAAGCTATCCAGATGATGAAAGGATTAATCAGAAAATTGAGTCTATCAGTCAAACCTCTCCTCAGGCTAAGGTGGATGAAATTCTGCAGCGGGTCGAGAAAGTCTCTGTGGAAGAGACCAAGTTGTTCGGGAAAAAGGCCTATTTTAGGTTTAATTTAGGGATTGCTTTTTTGGAGCAGGGATTGTTAGACGAAGCCATAGAGGAATTTAAACTTGCCTCCAAAGACAAGAGCAGAACTGTGGAATGTTATACCGTGATCAGCAATTGTTATAGGCAGAAAAAGGATACTAAGGAAGCTGTTAAGTGGTTAGAGAAGGCTTTGAAAATTACTGAAGAGGGATCTGATTGGTTCTATGCTTTAAAATATGAATTGGGTTCCATATATGAAGAAATGAAAGAGAACGAAAAAGCTTTCGCTATCTATAGTGAAATCAAAAAATGGAATCCTGAATACAAAGATATAGATGGAAAGATAAAAATCATAGAAAAGAAACTTCATAAATAACGCAAACAGTCAATCTGCTTCCCTTCAAAAACCATAATTCATTCTCTATATTGTGCTTAGCGTCGTGTATCACAAGGGGAATTAATAGACACAAATATTACAGAGCTGCTACTCAACAAGATACCTCATGAGAAAAACTTGCCGGAGAAATCGTTATCCTTACTGAAAATAAAACTGACAGTTAGGCTTTAAAGGTTGAGCACTTGAGAAATTTGTTTATGACAGATAGTTAAGAGATGAGCTGCGCCCAAAAAAATATGAAATTATCTTTAGCATATTCACTCCTTCCCAAATTGCTAGATTTAATAATTGGGGAGATACCTTCAGCACGCATCACAGTTCTTATGATGAATAAAATGAATCAGGTTATTTTTAAAGAGTCACGAGAGGTCGCCCATTCAGAAAACCATGAAATCAATACAGATATAATTAAAAATGCCCTTGAGAAAAAACAACCCATCATCATAAATGATTTCGGAGAAGATTCTGTCTTGCTAGACAGCGGGAATAACCTAAAGAATGTACTTTGTCTTCCTCTTATCATCGAGAATAAGCCTGCAGGTGCAATATATCTCGAGCGGAATAATGGTTTTGGGCCCTATACGAAGGAGAATTTAGAGCTTGTGATTGCTATCTCAAAGCCTATAAAGCTGATTTTGAAGAATCGAGAAGAGTTCCGAGAGATTAGAGAAAAGAGCGCTGAGCTGGCAAAGCCTTTTCTTGGAGGACAGAGCAAAACTTTTCGCTATATTCTCAATTTGATAGATAGGGTAAAAAATACCGATGCTCCTGTATTTATATCGGGAGAGAGTGGCACAGGCAAGGAACTAGTGGCGAAGGCCATTCATCAGAATGGACCAAGAAAAAATGGCAAGTTTGTCGCTGTGAATTGTGGAGCTATACCTGAGTTTCTGCTGGAGAGCGAACTATTCGGACATGTGAAAGGAGCCTTCAGCGGGGCTGTGAAAGATAAACCTGGATTGATTGAAGAAGCAGATGGCGGGACTTTTTTCTTGGATGAAATAGGTGATCTTTCTCCTCATCTGCAAGCTAAGCTTCTTCGACTTCTCCAGGAAAAAGAAATAAGAAGAATTGGTGAAAATAAGCCACGATTGATTAATGTGAGGTTCATAAGTGCGACTAACAAGAATATTGAAAAAGAAATTGAGCGAGGTAATTTTCGTGAAGATTTGTATTATCGCCTTAAGATTATTTCCGTTGAACTTCCTCCTCTCAGAGAAAGGAGGGAAGACCTCCTTTTTTTCTTGAATCATTTTCTTGGGAAATACTGCGCAGAGATGAAGCGTGAAAGGGCATATTTTTCACCCAGAGCTTTGGAGTTGTTGATGAACTATACTTGGCCGGGAAATGTTAGAGAACTTCAGAATGAAATTCAAAGATGTTTAGTCTTTGCTGGAGAAGATAATATTATCAAAGAAGAGTGTCTATCTCCAAAGATAAATCCTCAAAGGGAATGCTTTACAACGTCCTCCTATGGCTTTTTCCAGGCAAGAGCCGAATTTGAGAAAAGATTTTTAAACCAGGCTTTAGCCCGTTGGAATTCCAACAGAGCTAGGACTGCAGAAGAAATAGGCTTAAGCAGGCAAGGGCTTTTTAAATTGATGAAGAAACACAATATAAAAGTTCCGAAAAAAATCGAAATAAAAAGTAAGAACGCCCTTTAGAGAAAGCATCCTCAAATACTTCTGTAACATGAATGACTACTTTCTCGTCCCGGAAAATTAGATGCTTGCTCCTCTAGACTAGGTTTTATTTTTTTGATAAAGTTTGTATCAAATGGATGAAGAGAAGCGAAAAAAACAGGTGTTTCAATTTATCTGTCCTTGTTGCCAATCCGTTCTCTGGGCGGATCCTATTACCCAACAAGTGATTCAATTTAAAAAGGGGGGAGCAAAGAAAAAAGAATCATTAGAAGAGTTATTGGAAAAGGAAAAGAAGAGAAAAAGTGAATTTGAGCGAAAATTTGAAGCAACTGCAGAATTGGGGAAGAAAAAGAAGAAAAAGGCTGAAGAGGGCTTTAAGAAAGCCTTAACTGAATTTGAAAAAGAAGATTAGAGCGCGAAAAATTCTCGCACCTGATTTTTTCTAGTCTATATCAGCTTCCGATTTGGGTCTCGTCATCCCTTATTTTTGGAGCCATAGTGAACTTAGTAAAACCATAAATGGCTAAAATCACAACAGATACATAGTTCATAAATGCCCAGGGTGCATATGAGAGAGTCGGAACTCCAAGTACCCCTGTGATGTAAACACCAGCCATACTCCAGGGAATAAGAGGAACGATGATAGCACCACTTTCTTCGATAATCCGTGATAAATTTTTCGCAGCCAGTCCTCTTTTTTTATAAACGGGAGAAAGGAGGTCTCCGGGAAGAATCATAGAGAGGTACGAGCTTCCTGTGGCCAAGGCTACTACAATTGAAGAGCCGATGGTAGTCAGCACTAAACTCCAAACTTTCCCGGTAAATCTCATCACGCGACCAAGAATTACAGAGAGAAGCCCTGTGCGCTGCATAATCCCGCCGAAGCTAAAGGCTGTAAAGGCCACAAGTTGAACTTCCATCATGCTCATCATTCCGCCTTGAGTTATAAGTTTATCCACCCTTTCCACTCCTGTCTGTGCTACATAGCCAGTATTCATGGCTGTGGCAACATCTGTTATTGAGGCCTTCTGGAAAATGATGGCTAGGATTCCTGCTATAAAAGAGGAGAGAAGCATTCCGGGGATTGTTGGTTTTTTGGTGAAGGCAAAGTAAAAAACGATTACCATCGGAAGGAGGAGAAGGATATTGAAGTTGAAGTTATCCCTTATTGTTTGAGTGATAATGACCATATCCTTGGATTCGACTTCTCCTCCTCCGTATCTGAGTCCGACTATGAAGTAAATCACTAATCCTATGAACCATGCAGGAGTCGCTGACCAGAGCATGTGTTTGATATGGTCAAAAAGGTTCGAACCCGCGGTGACAGGGGCCAGATTAGCAACGTCGGAAAATGGAGACATTTTGTCTCCAAAGTATGCTCCGGCAACGATCGCTCCAGCTGCCGGTCCTAAGGGGATTCCTAAGCCCATTGCGATTCCAATAAAAGCAACCCCCAAGGTTCCGATAGTGCCCCAGGATGTTCCGGTTGCCAAAGAAGTGATCGAGCAGACAAAACAGGCTGTCACCAGGAAATATTTCGGGGATATGAGTTTAAGCCCGTAGTAGATAATCATAGGAATTGTACCTGAAGCAATCCAGGAGCCGATCAGAATTCCGACACAGAGCATGATAAGGATGGCTGGCATGGCCTTGTGGATGCTGTCCACGATTCCCTCTTGCATCACCTGCCATTTGAAACGAAGAAATAGCCCTATGAACCCAGTAAGAAAAGCAGCGGTGATGAGGAGAACAGGAGGCCGGATTTGATAAACGCCATAGCCTATCCCAAAAAGAAGGAGCATAACGATCAGAGGGATCAAGGCAATGACAATGCCGGGCTCTTTGTTCTTTCGTGTTTCATTTATTATTTCGTTTTCCATATTTTTTCCTTTTATCCGAATTTAAATTTGCGCTTTACTCTTGCGTTCTAAAATCTTATGAGAATGTTCCTTTTGCGAGGAGTTTTCCATCGGAAATCATCATCTTTCCTCTCGCAAAAGAATCTGTTAGATTAAAATCTTTATCGAATAAGATTAAATCGGCATCTCTTCCGGCTTTTATCTCTCCTTTTTGGATGAGTTTGTAGAATGTGGCAGGGTTAGTAGAGAAGAGCTTCAGAGCATCTTGGGATTTCAGAATTTTTTTTCGCAACAAAAAACGGAAATTTTCTAGGAGGCTTTTCTCGGTTGCTATAGTCAGGCCGACAAGGTTTCCCTTTTTGTCGAACACAGGCATGCTTCCGTTGCTGTCCGAACTAACTGTAATACGGGTGAGGGGAGCCTGCTTTTTGAGGCACAGTTTGATTGCTTCTCCTATGCTGATTCCGCCATTATCATTAGCTTCAGGATCAGCTCCTGCCGTAAGGTCGATATAACCACCTTGAAGGATAAACTCAATCGCATCCTTTAATAATTCAGGGTTGCGGTTGACGTGCGTTGGAATGACTTGAGTGGGTGGTATTTCTGTTTCTTTTATTAATTTGAAAAGCATCTCTAGTTTACGAGGCCCGTCGCCCATATGGAGGTGGAGAATCCCCGCTTTTCCTCCGAGCATTCCCCCGACTCGGCATTCAGCTGCAAGACGAGCAATTTCGGCAAAGGTGGGCTGGGAAGAGCGGTGATCAGAAATAGCTATTTCTCCTGCTCCGATTACTTTGTCGATGAGGATGAGATCAGAACGAATACTTCCTGTGAGAGTTACGACAGGAATTTGATAGGATCCGGAATAGATATAAGTTGTTATTCCCTCCGCATCAAGGCCTCTTGCTTTAGCCATTAGAGATTGCATATGCCGTGTTGTTCCATCAGTTCCCAGGCAGCCGATGACAGTTGTGACCCCGCTCGAGACGATATCTTCTATAGCTATTTCGGGTGCTCTTGTAGCTGGTCCACCTTCTCCGCCTCCGCCCAATATATGAACATGGCTATCGATAAATCCCGGCATAACAATTTTTTTTGAGGCGTTGACTACTTGAACATCCAATCCTTCAATCTTTATCTGGCCTGGTTCTTTTATGGCACCTATTTTGTCCCCCATTATTAAAATATCTTTTATACCCAAAGGTTCTGGTGCAAAAACCTGGCCTTGATTGATCAGGAACATCATCTTTTCCTCCTTCTCTATAAGATTATTAAGAGAGGCTTTCGAATAATTTTTTAGGGCTAAATTATCATGATTTTTTTTCATTTTCAACTAATCTCTTTTTTGAATTTTTCATTAATTTCGTATAAAATAAGAATCAAGAATCAGTGAAATGGCAACCATCGAAGAAGAATTAAAAAGAAGAGAGTCTCTAATTAAGGGAGCGAGTAGTCTTGCCCTTCTTGGCAAAAAAATTGAGATAATGGGAGAGGAGAATTTTGTCAAAGGAGGACCCAATATTATAGTTGGCAATCATATCGGAACGTTTAAAGATATCGCCACTTTATTAAAAATAATTCCTCGGCCGAGTTTTTTTACGGCCAACAGGATGATATTCAATAGAGATGAATTTAACCGCCTTATAAGACATCATCTTAAGATCCATCTTAAGAACTTCGGTCTCTTGCTGGATTTTATCCTTAGCCCTCTAAAGTCCCTTGCTGTCAACTATATATCGTCAAACATTGCTAAAGTGGGCACCATTCCTGTAGATCTAAGCCATGGAAAGAGACTGGCTATGGAGAAATGTCAAGAATATCTAAAAAAAGGGAAAGCGATCATCACACTTCAAGGTCTGGGCCGAGTGATGAAAAAGAATCCCAATCCTTACGTGGGTTATTTCAAGAGAGGAGCTTCTATCCTTTCCTATAATATGTATAAGGAGGAAGGAATCTCTGTTCCTGTAACTCCTATAGCCATGCTCGGAACTCAGGTTCCTTTTCTTGTTCCTGCTAAGATAAAAGTCAAAATTGGGGAGCCAATGTACATAACTGATTATTTAGCGGGAGAATTTGCAGAAACTGTGGATAGATTTAGAGATGCCCTGGAGAAAAGAGTAAAAGCCCTTATCTTAGATATATTATTCTTGGGTTCAAAGCTTCAAAAAGCCTAACCCTTTTATTCTTCTTTCGTGTACCTGGAGAGGACATCAGAGCTAATCTTAAGGAAAAGGTCGTATTTTATCTTAACTTTCTTTTCTTCTCTTAATTTGGACATATATGATTGAAAGAATTTGTTCTTTTTTGCACCGAGTAGATTTTCCTTTTCAGTTTCCTTATCTTTCTCAAGATCTTCTCGAGTCACTTCTTTCCTGTCCAGTATTTTAATCAGGGCATAGCCTTCCCCAAACTCGACAGGTTCGCTACTTTCGTTTAATGGAAGAGAAAAAGCGAGCTCGTCGATTTTCGCATTTTCTCCGATAACGCTTAAATACTGTCCTCGCTTGTGTTCATCGGCAGTGTTGTATTCAAGGCCATGTTTTTCAGCCAGGCTTTCAAGGCTTGCCTCTTTGAGTTCTACCTGGACTTTTTTCATTTTTTCCAAGGCCTTTTCTTTTTTTCTTATGGTTTCGAATTCCTGTTTGACTTCCTCTTCCACTTCTTCAAAGTTAGCTTGGCGAGGAATTTCCACTTTTTCGAGTTGGGCAATTCCCACTCCTTGGTAGGTGTAGATAGGGGAAGATATTTCCTTCTCTTCGAGTTCAAAAAGAGCGTTGCTTATGGTGCCGGCAGAGTCAATGTCCTCCATGGCTTCGCCCTTTTTGAGAAGACCCGTATTTTTTAATTCAAACCCGATTATTGGAGCTTCTGCACTAAGGTTTTTCTCTTTTCTTGCCCTTTTTTCTAGTCGGTTAATTCTCTCCTCAGCCAGCTCTCTGGCTTTCTGGTCTTTGATGGTGTTTTTTATTCTTTCTTTGACTTCTTCAAGGGGTTTTATCCTCGAAGGCTTTTTTTCTGTGACTTTAAGAATAGATACCCCCTCTTCAAGTTCTAAAGCGCCAGACGCCTCCCCCTCAGAAAGATTCTCGATTTCTGTCTTCTCCCGAGAGGATAATGTTTGCCATTCATAAAGCCCCCAATCTCCGCCGTTAGCTGCTTTGTTGTCTTTAGAATGCTTTTTTGCTAAATCACCGAAATCTTCACCGCTTTTAATCCTCTCTAAAATTCCTTGGGCCTCGGCTAAAATAAGCTCTTTTTCCTTCTCATCATAAGGGAGATAGATTCTACTGACTTTCAATCTTTCAGGATTTTTGAACTGTGATTCATTCTCTTTATAGTATTTTTCTATGCCAGAATCAGTCAGTTCAATTTCTGCTTTTAAGTCTTCGGTTTTAAGAAAGACAAACGCAGCTTCTCTTCTCTCGGGGATTTTATACTCTTCTTTGTTCTCTTCAAAGTATTCCTTAATTTCGCTCGAGAGAGGCTCCTCTTTAAGTTCTATTTTTTCAGTTTCAAGGATGGCAAATTCCATCTTGGCGGATTCACTTTTGTTCTTATAGCTTTCCCATAGTTCTTCGGGAGTAATGGTTATTCCCGCTGTGAGGACTTTCATGACTTTGTTGAGGATGACCTCTTTCCTGAGGCTCTCTTCAAATTCTGTGATCGAGATTCGGTTCCATTCCAGAATCCTCTTGTATTCTTCAAAACCAACAAATTTTCCGTCTCTTTGAAAAACTGGATAGCCGATAATTTTTTCTCGAATCTCTTCCGAAGAAGCATCTATGCCTAATTCTTTAGCTTTTTGAAAGAGAAGGGTTTCTTGGATTATCTGCTCGAGGACTTGTCGGGGAATATTGAGCTGCTGGATAAGTTTACTGTCGAGTTCTTTAAACTCTCTTTTTAATCCCTCAAGCCTTTGTCTTAGATTCTGGAAGTAAAAATCGGCAGAAATTCTCTCTTTTCCTATGGTGATAATGGCCCCTGCGGCTCTTGCTTCTCCCAAGCGGCCTGCTCCTCCCCATACTGCAAAAATAGTGATAATAAAAGCGGCAATAACAAGCCATAGGGTAGGAGCTAACTTCTTTACGTTTCTTCGCATTGATTTTAACATGATCTCACCTTAATTTTGTAAAAAATGGGGCCAGGCCCCATTTTCTGTTAATGGGGCCAGGCTACTTTTTCCGAGTTTATAGAAAAAAGGGACAGGTCCCTTTTTCTTGTGTTCCTTCCACGATTATTCATCGTCCTTTTTCCTTCAGGAAAAGCTTCCTGTTCCTTTATCCGTGGGGCCAGCTAATATAGAAAAAGTAGCCTGTCCCCTTTTTTATTTTCAGCATTCTTCTAATATATATCGAGAGATGACCAGACGTTGAATCTCAGAAGTGCCTTCATAGATAGAAAAGACCCTGGCATCTCTATAAAGTTGCTCAACCAAAAATTCTCTTGAGTATCCAAAACCTCCGTGAATTTGTAAAGCTTGATAGGCGATTTTATTGGCTGCTTCCGAAGCGAAGAGTTTGGCCATAGAGGATTCCTTGGTATAGGGTTTCCCTTTATCGAATAAATCAGCGGCCTTGTAAGTTAGCAATCGAGCCGCATCTCTGGCTGTAGCCATATCAGCGATCATGAATTGAATAGCCTGAAATTCGGAAATTTTCTTACCGAAGGCTTCTCGTTGCTGAGCATATTTAACTCCCTCTTCTATGGCCCTATCAGCGAGGCCAACGGCTTGAGCGGCAATCCCGATTCTTGAGCCTTCAAGGCAACGGAAGGCAACTGTCGCTCCTTTTCCTTCTCCTCCCAAAAGATTTTCTGCAGGAACTCGACAATCTTCCAAGACCAGTTCTGAAGTCAAAGATGAATGCAGCCCCATCTTTTCTTCAATCTTGGAGGCCGTAAATCCCGGGAAATTTTTCTCGACGATAAAAGCATTCAGTTTCTTCGAGCTTAGTTTACTATCTGCAGAGGCAAAAATAACAGAGGCGTCTGCTTTGCTTCCGGTTGTAACCCATGATTTTGTCCCGTTTAGGATATAAAAGTCATCTTCTCTTATGGATTTCGTTTTAAGGTTTGTTGCATCTGAACCTGCCCCTGGCTCAGTCAAGGAAAAAGCTCCCAATATCTCCCCTTTGGCAGCTTTTGGCAGATATTTCTCTTTCTGGAATTTATTTCCAAACTTCATGATGGATTGGCAAAAAAGCGCACAATGGACGCTGACGATAACGGCCAGTGAAGGAGATGCTCTGGCTATTTCCTCAAGGGTTAGAATAAGCGATAGGTGGTCTGTTTTTGTGCCTCCGTATTCTGAGGGAATCGTCATACCCAGGATGCCTTGCTTTCCCAGCTTATTTAATAATTCATGAGGAAATTGGTGGGTATCTTCCATTGCCTTTATTTTAGGCATAATCTCGTTCTGGGCAAAATCCCTTACCATATCTTTAATTAACTTTTGGTCTTCTGAAAGTTCAAAATTCATTTTTAAATTTTTTCTGTACTGAAAATCTGCTTTCCTCTTCTGTTATAAAGGCAAAGATGTTTAAACCTCAATTTCTTACGGGCCTAATTTTTCTTTCTGAAAGAGCGGAAAGAGCTGATCGTATGTTGTTTCGAGATCTTCTATCATCACCTTTGTTTTGCCGACGATAGGCATGAAATGCGAATCTCCGGTCCAGCGTGGTATCACGTGGAGATGATAATGATTGGCAACGCCTGCACCGGCACACTTGCCCAAATTCATCCCAGTATTGAAGCCCTGAGGACAGTATTTCTTTTTCAGAACCTTCAGGCTTAATTTGAGGAGATCTGACAGCTCGTCAGTCGATTCTTTTTTTGCGCGCTCAAACGAAGAAATGTGTTTATAAGGAGCAATCATCAAGTGGCCAGACGTGTAAGGATATTTATTCAACACTATGAAGTTGTGAGCGCCTCTAAAGAGGATGAACGCTCCTTTGTCGACTTTTGATTTAAGAGCTTGGCAAAAAATGCATCCGCTCATCTTGGATATTCGTTTAACGTATTCCTTTCTCCAGGGAGCAGAGATGTATTCCATTATTTACTATTTATCAGGTTTTTTAGGATTTTACTCGGCTTAAAATATAAAACCTTCTTAGGAGGAACATGAACTGGTTCACCAGTTCGAGGATTTCTTCCTGAACGCGAATTTCTTTGTCTGAAGCGGAAGCTTCCGAAACCCCTTAATTCTATTTCTTCCCCCCTTAAGATCGCATCTTTTATAGTTTCAAAAAAAAGATTTACTCCTGTTTCCGCTTCTTGTTTGGAAATGTTCATTTCTATGGAAATTTTGTTGATTAAATCAGCTTTAATCATCTTTTTTCCTCCTTTTTATTTGCTTTTTTGGAGATTGGATTTTTTTGAAATGATCCTTAAAGACATCCCCTAGAGTGAGTTTATTATCTTGGCTCTCAATGTATTTTTGATATTCTAATTTTTGGAGCTCTAAGCGAGCTTGCTTAAAGCTGAGCGATATTTTTTTCTCCTTAGGATTCATTTTTATGATTTTTGCTATTTTTTCTTCTCCTTGGGAAAATGCCTCTTCTGGCTTTTCAATTTTCTGTTCATCCAGCTCTGATAGGAAAACAATCCCTTCGATTCCTGGAGTTATCTCAACAAAAACCCCAAAATCAGTGAGTCGGACGATCTTGGTTTTAACAAGGTCTCCTATCTTTTGTCGATTGAAAAAATCTTCCCAGATATCTCCTTCTAGTTGCTTTATGCCGAGCGACAGTTTTTGCTTTTCCACGTCAATGTTTAAGATGATGGCCTCTGCTTCCTCGCCAGCTTTTAGCTTTTCCGAAGGATGTTTTATTTTTTCCCAGGAAATATCAGAAATATGGATGAGACCTTCAACTCCTTCCTCCACTTCCATGAATGCACCAAAATCGGTCACGCTTGTTATGGTGCCCTTGACTCGGGCCCCGGGGCTGTATTTCTGCTTGAGCAATTCTAAAGGATGTGGCATCACCTGTTTAAGGCCTAGAGAAATTCTTTTTTTAGAAGGATTGATATTCAGAATGGAAACCGTGACTTCTTCTCCTGGAGTGAGGACTTTTTTTGGATGAACAACTTTTCGAGTCCAGGTCAGGTCTGAAACGTGGATCAATCCCTCCACTCCCTTTTCGAGCTCTATAAAGGCTCCAAAATCAGCCAAGCTTACTACCTTACCTGTTATTTTTTGCCCTACCTTGTATTTTTCTTCTACGTTTTCCCAAGGATTGGGGGTCATTTGTTTATACCCAAGAGAAATTTTTTCCTCTTTTTCATTAAAATCGAGGACTACAACTTCCACTTTATGCCCGACTTTGAAGATTTCCGAAGGATGATTGATTTTTCCCCAAGACATATCCGAAACGTGAAGGAGCCCTTCTATTCCTCCCAGATCTATGAATGCTCCGAAGTTTGTCAGGCTTTTCACTTGCCCCTTGATTTTTTGTCCCTGACTTAGCTGGCCGAATACCCGAACTCTTCTTTTTTCTCTTTCATCTTGGAGGAAAAGTTTTCGGGAAAGTACAGCATTTTCTGATTTACGGTCAAACTTTATAACTTTAAATTTATATCTATTCCCTATAAGGTTTTCAGGCTCTTTGACCGCTCTTACGTCGGCATGCGAGTCAGGGAGGAAAGTATTGATTCCTACATTGACAGTGTATCCATTTTTTATTTTTTCAATTATTTTCCCCATTACCCATGTCTGATGGTTGTAAGCTCTTTCCAGACTATTCAATGCTTTGAATGCGATTGCTTTTTTATGGGAGAGGATAAGATAGCCTTCTTTCAAGTCGCTTCTCTCCACGATCGCCTCAATATTGTCACCTGGATGGATTTCGCTTTTATCCTTGACGTCAGTGAAATCCTCCATGGGAATGACGCCTTCGGATTTAAATCCGATATCTATGAGGGCATGGGCTGAAGTAACTTTAATCACTTTACCTTTGATTATTTTCCCGGGGGCTATTTCTTTGGCGTTGAACTGGTATTGATCCAGTAAATTCTCGTAATCTTTAGAAGAGAGATTTTCCTCTTCTTTTTTTGTTATCTCTGACATTGGACGGTCTTCTCCCTGTGAAATTGGTGTTTGAAGCTAGCTCTAATTTTAGCTACAGCTTCTTGGATAGCTTTAGGAGGAGTGGAAGCGCCTCCTGAAAGTCCTATTTGTTTCGCTCCTTTAAGCATTTCAGGCTTAATTTGAGCGGCGCTTTCAATAAAGTATGTGTTGGGCAGAATCCTTTTTGAAATCTGATAAAGTTTGTTAGTGTTGGAGCTGTTCTTTCCCCCCACTATAAAAAGCGTGTCGACATACGATGCCAATTCAGAAGTAGATTTTTGTCGAGTTTGGGTTGAGCGACAGATAGTATTGTAGACCTTCAACTCCTTAGTTTTTTCGATGAGAGCGGCGACAATTTTTTCAAACAGGTAGAGGTCCTGTGTGGACTGCGCCAGGACAGCTCTTTTTTTTCTGTTAGGCAGGCTTTTGACCTGGTCCTCGTTTTCTACAATTATCCCCTTGCCTTGACTGAATCCGATAAGTCCTTTTATTTCTGGATGTTCCTTGTTCCCGACGATGATTATTTCTTCTTTTTCCTTGGCCAGAACCTCGACTAGTTTTTGAATTTTTTTGACGATGGGGCAGGTAGCGTCAACGATTTTAATGTTTTTTTTTGCGAGTGATCTGTAAATATCGGGAGAGACTCCATGGCTTCGGATAATTACTGTCGCTTTATTGATTCCGCCCAGGTCGTTTATGGAGTGAATTCTTTGTCTTTCCAGGTCGGCTATAACCTGAGGGTTGTGGATCAGGTCTCCTAGAGTAAAGACTTTCCCGGCTTTCTTCTGTCTTGTTTCAGCTGCAATATCCAAAGCTCTTCTGACTCCGTAACACAATCCTGAGTTTTTGGCTACTATGATTTCCATATTTCTAGAAATTTTGTCGAAAAATTATAGTACATTAGGAGAGGCTGTTTGTCAATCTAAATACAGGTAATATCTTAACTTAGCGTCAGTTTGGAGGGTGGAGAAAAGGCCCTATCCCCTTCATTCTTACCTCGTTGGAGGATGGCATATTTTTGATTTCAGTCTTTTTCTCAGGATGCAGTTCTTCGAAGCTTGAGAGGATGGATTTTACAGCTGCTAGGTGGCGAGCCACTCTTAGCTTTAGAGGAACTCCTTCCTCATCATACGGGACAAAAAGTCGTCCAAGCTTTGCTGCCTTCACGTAATTCTTATCTTTTCCTTCGAGAATAAGGGCAGGGGATGTCTTTCCTTTGAGCCTTCCGTGCGAGGCATTTGCGCTCTCAAGAAGGATGGCCATAGCCTGAGTGTTATCTCCCCATTCTCGATGGCTCAAACCTCGAAGGTTCTTTGGGGAAAATTCAAGGCTAAATTCAAATCCTTGCAGTTGAAGCTCCATGAGCGCAAGAGCTGCAAGCTCTTCACTGTTCTCGTGGAAGACTATGGCATTAATCACGGGATATTCAGGAGCTGACTCATGCAGGTCGATGGCTAAATCTATTTTTTCCTTTTTGAAAAGTTCCATGATTCCGTAGGCGACTTTTTCTGTTAAGCGACCATTTTTTCTCCCAGGATAGCAGCGGTTGAGGTTTCGACTTTCTGTTCCTGAGAGTTTTTGGCCTGCGGGATTGATGTAAAGCGTTGGGTCCGGCCATTGGTGGATTGGGTTGGTCAGGCGTGAACCGTAGCGAAAGCTCCTTCTACCTGCTGATGTTTCAATGGAATACCTCTGAGGATTTCCTTCCTGAGGGTCGCTATGAGTAAAACCGCTGTTATTGGCCCGAGGAATAATAACGATTTTTCCTTTTGTAGCTTGAATATTTTCGATGAGCAGAACAGCAGTTATGAATCCTGCGGGCTCATTGGGGTGGGCGCCCCCTTGGATCAAAAGGTTTCCACCTTTTTCTTGTCCTTCATAGATGTAAACTTCTGTATCTCCCCAAGTGTTTTTCAGGGTCTGGAAATAGGAGCTTAGCATTTTTTTTGATGTAAGCCCTTCGGTCGGGAAGACATCTTCTTTTTTTTGCATGCTGAGAAACTTAAATCCGGATAAAAAGCAGATAACGAGAGTTAAAAGAAGAAGAACACTTGAGATTAACTTACTTCTTATTTTTTTCATGGATTACTTAATCAGAAAAAGACGCAGAAGAAACATTATGAGCACAAGAACAGCACAAACCTTATTCCAGAACTTTTTCTCGCGAAAGAGATACCAGATTAGATGGCCTACCAGGTAAAGGACTATAAGGTTATATACAATCTGCATTAAAGACCTCTAAATCAGTTTATCCAATAAAGGAGTGAGAATTAATACACCCACTCCCATTACAAGCTCAAAAAGGGCGGGCATGAGGCAATGGCGGATAACCTTGAAATAGTTGGGTTCACCAACAACCTGAGCAGCAAAGATACCAGCCAAAGCCGTGGGCGGCATCAGATCGCCTAATCCAGCCACAGCTGATAAGGCAGAGGAGGTAAGAATAGCATTTTTTTCAACAAGGGCGAGTATAAACGGAACTCCAAGGATGGATGCAGATCCAAAAGCAGAGACAGCCCCAAATAAAGGCATGCTGGTAGCAATTCCAAGATAGAGGAAGATAGAAGGAAGAGAAAGAAAGGAGATCACGATCCAGCCCCGTGCACCTGTTAAGGTCATGATCTGGATGAACATGCCTACACCCACCAGGATACAGAGAATGGGTGTAGATTCTTTTATTGCTTTCTGAGTGGCCTTGAAAAAATTAAAAGGTCTGCCGCAGCCAAGACCTATAAGGCTTCCCACAAGAAAGATAGCAGGTATGCCTATATCTGGCATGATTTTTGGTAGGACACTTTGTCCGAGCATCAAAACAAGGACCACGATCAGGGGGAGATACAACCGAAAACCATATTGTTTGTGATAAGATGGAGGAAGTACGGCTTTCATTTTTTCATATTCGATGATTTTGATATCTCTGTATCCCAGCCAAAGAGAAATGACGATAGCAAGGGGGACGACGATGATCAGAAGGGGAATAGTGAGACCCACATAGGGCATATCAACTCCTGCTCCCATGATCATCACCAGGATATTTACGGGCGGGGCAATCATACCCAGAATTCCTCCCATGGCAATCAGTGCTGCTGTTTTGACCTTGGAAAGCCCCATTTTAATTAGAACCGGAGCAACGAGAGCTCCTGTGCTAAGCACTGCGGTCGTCGAGGAACCTGTGATCATTCCTGGGAACATGACTAAAAACATAGCAGTCAGCAAGAGAGCGGATTTTTTCTTGTAGAATGTTCTCAACAAAAGAGATGTGATAGTATCCAGAATACCTGATGCCTGAAGCACTTTCATAAATATCATGGCCGTGACGATAATAAGAATAGTATCAAAATAGCCAAAACTTCCTTCTATCAGATGACGCAGACCTATCCCTTCTCCTCCTAGGAGGGAGCCGGCTAGGGCAGAAAAGGCAAGGGAAACACCTATGGGCAGCTTCAGTATCATCGCCAATAGGGCAAAGATCGCCACCATAGAAAAGAAAATGAGGTATTCTGGCATTTTTTATATTATGGGGACAGGCCCCTTTTTCTGACGTTGTGTCTGCAAGTTGAGAATATCCTGTTTCTTACAAAAAAGGGGCCTGTCCCCTTTTTCCTTATTAGAAAAATAAAAATACTAAAGCAAAATCATTAAAGAAATTAAATCCCTTTACTTAAAGTTATCTCCTTTTAGCTCTGCCCGTTGAATTTCTTATACTTCTTTTATCCTTTTGAGCAAGCTTACAGAAGAAAGTCTTTTCTTATTTAAACGCTTCTTTTAAAGGAGTAAGTACATCTGCTGTTTTTTCAATTTCGACAATCGCGATGTTGTACTTCTCACAAATCCCGGATATAAATCCGTCTTTATTTCCTGACTTAACCACGATGGCCATTTTGGCGAAAGGAAGAAAAGCAGATATCAGCTCATCTGAAAGCGGGCCTCTTCTTGCTTCTCCGCCCAGATGGAGGCAAAGCAGGGGAATGTTTTTCTTTTGAGCTTCTTCAACCAGCAGATTAACCCTTTCCTTTTCTTTGGCCAAATCCAGCCCTGCTGCTCCGAGGCCTTTCGAGCTCGCCCCTAAGACCAGGACAACGGTTTTCATGTTCTCTAAATCCTTGGGAGAAGCAATTTTTGATAGCTTGGAGTCGAGCCCTGCTCTTTTTGCCAGGACCGAAGCCATCAGGATTTCGGCATTCTGGCCGGCAGAAGTGATCAGCAGTGGCTGTTCAAAAGGCGGAGGAGCAGATTCTTCCCCGTCTTGAGCTAATATGACAGGGCTAAAGAGAACGATAAGAAATAAAGTCGCGAGAGTGATTTTTTTCATAATTTTATCCTTATTAATACATGATTAATATCCTTCGCCATGTCCGTCCCTTCGCGAATCAGCTCCACCCAAAATCACTTTTTTATCTTTTAGGATTAATATTCCCTGAGCGCCTCCGAAGTATTTGTCAAAAGCTTCCCTTATTCTTACACTATGTCCCAAGTTTTTTAGAGCTTCAATGGTCTTTTCGGAGAAGCGCGATTCAAGAGAGACGCTGCGCGGCTTTCCCTGGGAGGAATAGGTGAAAAAGCGGGGGGCTTCAATCGCCTCATCTATGGACATGTCGAAATCAATGATATTGATAATTATCTGAGTAAGTGAGGAAAAAATTCTGGTGCCTCCTGGTGAGCCCAGAATAAGATACGGCTTGTCTTTCTTAAACATAATAAGAGGGCTCATAGAGCTTAAAGGTCGGCTGTAAGGACGCAGCGCATTAGGTGAGTTGAGGTCACTGGAGAAATCGTACATAATGTTATTCAGTAGAAAGCCTGTGTTTTCAGGAACAATTCCTGAACCAAAAAAATGATTAATGCTGTGAGTTAAGGATACAATGTTTCCCTGTTCATCAATAACGCATATATGAGAGGTATTTCCACTTTCTTCAACTTTATCCTCGAATTTTCCGAAAGGATAAAAATCGAGAGTACTGTCTGGCTTTATTTGAGAAACAATCTGTTTAGCATGTTTTTTGGAAATAAGTTTCTCGATAGGTACTTCTGTAAAATTAGGATCACCAAGATATCTTGACCTATCGGCAAAAACAAAGCGAAGAGCTTCACAGAGATGGTGGATATAAGCGGGCGAGTTAGGGCCCCATTTTTTGACTGGCCAATTCTCAATGATATTGAGGAGCTGAATAATGTGCACTCCTCCAGAACTTGGAGGTGGTATCGAAAAAAGTGTGTAATCTTTGTAATTTCCCTTTAACGGGGGATGTTCAACCGGCTTATAAAGAGCTAAATCTTTGAGGCTCATTACTCCACCCTTTTCCTTCACCGCCTTTACAATTTTCTTGGCTAACTCCCCCTTATAAAATTCATCTATTCCCTTAGAGACAATAAGTTTTAAGGTTCTGGCCAACTCTGGATTACGGAATAGGTCTCCAGGCTCATAGGGAAATCCTTTATTCAGATAGCAAGTTTCCTCTCCTGCATTCGTGATAATTTTTTCGTATTGATCTTTATTGATACGGCTGAAGGTTTGACTCACGTTGAATCCGTTCTCTGCGATCTTAATGGCCTCTTGCGTAACATCGGCTAGGTTTTTTGTCCCGTATTTTTTGAGAGAATAAATCCATCCAGCCAGGGCGCTAGGGACAGCAACGGCCAGCCCGTTGGGCTCTATTTTGCCTTCATCGTTGAATATTTCCTTAGGAATCTCTTGCGGGGCTTTTTCCCTGAAATCCACGACAGTTATTCTTTTTTCTGAAGCAACGTAGATGACCATAAACCCTCCGCCCGCGATTCCGGAAGCAAAAGGTTCACTAGCATTCAAGGCAAACGCTGTTGTCACTGCTGCATCGATGGCGTTTCCTCCTATTTTTAACATCTCCAAGCCCGCCTTTGCGGCTAAGTGGTGGGCAGCAACGACCATCCCTTTTTGCCCGACAAAGTTGTAAGGCTGATGGCGGTCCGAGGGAGGCTCCAGGATTTTTATTTCTTTAGGCCGACAATAAAAGGAAAATACAAGTAATAAGGATGTGATAAGAGAAAGGATTGGATTATTAATGAACAGAACTTTCTTCTTCCTCAATATCTTTCTCCTTCTCTAAGATTTTCGAAATCTCCTCTGGAGATGGGAGATCCTTGATATCGGTAAGTCCAAAATATGCTAAGAATTTATCGGTTGTCCTGTATATTAAGGGACTGCCAGGACTCTTTTTTCTTCCTACGATTTTGATCAGTTTTTTCTGGAGAAGAGTTTTGAGGGTATGGGTGGAGTCTACTCCTCTCATGGCCGATATTTCAGCCAGAGTTGCAGGCTGGTGGTAAGCGATAGCTGACAAAGTCTCTAAAGCCGCAGAAGATAATTTGGCTTTTCTTTCCATCTTGAAAAGACGCTTTATCCATAAATCATGCTCAGGGCTTGTCGAGAAAAGATACCCGCCTGCAGATTGGATGATTTGGATTCCCCTTTCATTTGTGACATAGCTTTCAAGAAGCTCTTTGATGGCCAGCTCAACCTCCTCTTCTGGATATTCCTGAAGGACATTTTTTATTTTCTCCAATGTCAGCGGTTCAAGAGAGATAAAGATCAAAGATTCGATGACTTCCTTCAGGCGGTTTTTCATGGTTTTCTCTTCACATAAGCTTCTTGGCGAATCATTACCTTAATCGGTTGGAAAGGGCCTTTTTGGGTGGCAATGACTATCCTGGACTTGATAAGTTCAAGAAGGCTGAGAAAAGAGACAAAAGCTTCTTCAAAAGATTCCTGCTGGCTAAAATAATCCAAAAAATCTATAAATAAGTTGCCCTTCAAGATAGCCATGATTTCCTTCATTTTTTCTTCTAAGGAAAATTCTTTCCCTTTTATGGTTCTTATCTTTTTTTTCTCTTTTTTCTGCATGAGAGAAAAAAAGGATTCAGCAAGGTCAAAAAGAGAGACTTCCATGAAATCAGTCTCTTCTTCTTGAAACTGAGAGGGGAGAGCTGTTCTTTTCCATTTCTGGAGTTCATCTTCTTCCTTTTTTCTTAGAAGAAGACTGGCTGCTTTTATTTTTTGATAATCAAGAAGCTGGTCCACTAGGATTTGTCGGGGATCTTTTTCTTCGTCTAAAACTTTTTCTCTCGGGAGAAGCATCTGAGATTTGATATATATAAGCAGCGAAGCTATCAACAGAAATTCAGCTTCCCGGTCGAGATTTATCTTTTCCTTATGATTAAGGTATTCCAAATATTCTTTGGTTATGGTGGCCATGGGAATATCGTTGATATCAATTTTTTTCTTCTTAATCAGAAACAGGAGGAGGTCAAGAGGGCCTTCGAAAACTTCTAACTTTACCTGGTATATTGCAGAGGCGTCCATAGAAATAGATTATTTTTTATAGACCTATGGCAGATCTTACTTCTTCCATCGTCTTTTGGGCTACTCTTCTTGCTTTATCATTACCTTCTTCAAGGATTTCCCAAACAAGCTGAGGTTTTTTTTCGAATTTATCCCTTTTTTCCCTGTAGGGGGTAAGAAGGTTGAGGAGGCTTTCGATGACCACATTTTTGCATTCCAGACAACCTATTCCGGCTGTTCGACATCCCTGGGCCAATTCCTCTCTTTGTTTTTTTGCTACAAAGGCCTTGTGAAGAGTAAAGACGGGGCAGTCTTCTGGAACTCCAGGGTCTGTCCTGCGTTTGCGTCTGATATCAGTCTTCATGGTTGATATTTTTTTTCGCATTACTTCCGGAGAGTCTTTGAGCAAAATCGCATTCCCGTAGGATTTGCTCATTTTGCGCCCATCTGTTCCGGCCAGCTTGGGGACTTCTGTAAGAAAGGTTTGAGGCTCGGGAAATATGTTGCCGAAAAGGCGATTGAATCGTCTTGTCACCTCTCGGGCAAATTCAAGATGAGAGGCCTGGTCTTCGCCAACGGGCACGGCATCTGCCTTATAGATAAGGATATCAGCTGCTTGAAGCACAGGATACCCGAGGAATCCGTAGGTGTTCAGGTCTTTATCCGGAAGTTCCTTCTGCATCTCTTTGAATGTGGGAACTCTTTGCAGCCGGGGAAGGGGGATAACCATCGAAAGGAGCAGATGGAGCTCAGCATGCTCTTTGATGTCTGACTGGACGAACAGGACGCTTTTTTTCGGGTCTAATCCTGAGCTCAACCAATCCACAGCCACCTCAAAAGTAAAGTCTTTAATGACTTTTGAATCCTGGTATTCAGAGCTGAGGGCGTGCCAGGTGACAATAGTGTAGTAGCACTTGTATTGCTCCTGGAATTTTATCCAGTTGCGCAGTGCCCCAGCTAGATGCCCAAGGTGGAGAGGTCCTGTGGGTCTCATTCCGCTGAGAACAACTTTTTTCTTTTTTTCTCCCATTTTAGGCCACGGCAATAGTCGCTATTAATATATAGATGGGTCTAAAAATGAGGTTAAGAAACCCGATAAAAAGCAATCCAAGAATAATAAGGAATCCATAGGGGCGGATTCTATCGTATTTTTCTGCGGCTTCATCAGAGAGAAGGCCCATCAGGACTCCTCCTCCATCCAGAGGTGGAATAGGTATCATATTAAAAATTGCCAGGAGTGTGTTGATAAGGGCGCCATAAAATAAGATCAAGGCCAGCCCACCTAACGGATGAAATCCACCAGCAAAACCCGTTTGGGCGAAAATGAAAGACCTGAGAAAGTACACTATGTTGGGATTAAGGAACTTCAGGATAACGATCCCGATTAAAAAGACTACGGCTGCTGTCAAGTTAGAGACAGGTCCAGCGGCTGATATCCAGAGGTTGTCGCGGCGCGGGTTCCTCAAATTGAGAGGATTGACCGGGACTGGCTTGGCCCAGCCTATAAAAGGGATGCTTGTTATCATCATGATAAGGGGGAGTATGACCGTGCCGATAGGGTCGATGTGTGGTATGGGATTGAGAGTGATTCTACCCATATGGTAAGCTGTGGGATCTCCAAACTTTAGCGCAGCCCAGCCGTGGGCAGACTCATGAATTGTGATGGCAAAAAGCAGGATAAAGTAAGCGATTATTTTTATTATAATTTCCATTTTAAGCCAGAGCTATTTATAGCATAACATACATAAAGGGTAAAGCATTTCAGTTTATTTGGAACAAACAGGGCCAAATAAATGGGGCCAGGCCCCATTTATTGGCCTATTACATTTATTCTAAAGTGATGAAAAGAAGGCGAAAAAAAATGGGGCCTGGCCCCATTTAAAAAAAGGGGACAAGCGCCATTTTAATGATGGTTGCTTATCCCCTTCGATCAGCTCTAAAATCAGCTTTTCAGTATTTTTTCGACTTCTTCCTTGTCAACATCCAGGATGTAAGGAATATCGCTGATGTTTGCTGCATCTTTGGTTAAAGCGGCGATGTCATCACGGGTGATGTATTCTAGGGCAAACTTTCTGTTTCCTGCCATGAGCTGCCGCAAGCCCTGGCTGAGCCTTTCAAAATAGGTGTAGACTCCGATAGCGCCTGGAGGGATTTTTTTGAATTTTTCTTTATACTTTGTCTTTAATTCTGTAGCAGTTACGAATATTTCCTCGGTCGTGTCTCCAAACCGCTCAACATAAACAGGAATCTGTCCTTCCTCGATTCTCTTACCTATGGTTTTTCCGACCATTGCAGCTGCAAGAGGAGATCTGGCCATACCTACTGCTTTAAAATACGGAGCTCCTAAGGCTAGAGCCTTGTAAATTTGGTCTTCGAAAGTGACCCCTCCCGCTGCTACAGTGTCAGGTATATATTCTCCATTTTCATCGAGCTTGCGCAGATACTGATAAAGAAGTGACCATATTTCAACGCTCGGAATGCCCCATTCGTTCATCATCCGCCAGGGGCTCATTCCTGTTCCTCCTCCTGCTCCATCAACTGTGAGCAGGTCGATTTTTGCTTTTGAGGCGAATTTAACTGCACGGGCCAAATCTGCAGGCCTGTAAGCTCCAGTCTTGAGGAATACATATTTTGCCCCTGCTTTTCTCAGTTCCTCGACTCTTTTCATAAAGCTTTCTTCCTCAACCATGCCTAATCGAGAGTGTCTTTCGAACTCTTTGAAGCTGCCTTTTTCGAAGGCTTTAATCACCTCGGGTTCCTCAGGATCAGGAAGAACGATGTAGCCTTTTTTCCTCAATTCTTGGGCTTTTTTTAGGCTTTTGATCTTAACTTCCCCTCCTATATTCTTAGCTCCCTGGCCCCATTTTAGTTCAGCAGCTATGACTCCAAGCTTTTCTATAACATATTCCTGGACACCCAATCTTGTATCTTCAACGTTGGCCTGGACAGCAACTGTTCCGTAGTTCTTCTCTTGCCAGGCTTGAAAAAGCTTTATTCTGTTTTCCATATCGGGAGAGTGGATAATTCTACCGTTCTTTATCTCAGATTCATCGTCCATGGCACAGACGTTTTCACCCACCGTAAGAATTGTTCCGGAAAGGGCTGCTCCGATAGCCAATCCTTGCCAGTTTTGTTTGGCCACATTAGTGGACCCCATACCTGAAATAATAAAAGGAATTTTTAATTTAATTCCCTTATCATGCCCGACCGCGGTCTCGACGGTAACCTTAGGGAACGTGGCTTTATCGCTGTCAGCTTCTATCCCATAAGCTCCGACCGCTGTCCCCATGATGGTGAAATGAGAAAGGTCCACAGGATAGTCTTTTTCCGAGGCTGCAGTGATGATACCGAAAGGCTGGGGATAGAGCACTTCATGGCCTCTATAGGCAGATTTTCCTATCTCACACATCCCGATGCAGCCATCCACACAGGTCACACACATTCCGCTGAAGGGACTAATCGACCCCTCGGTTCTGTTCTTGGTTAAAGTGGCAGCACTTCTATTAAGTTTTGTATAGGCCATTATTATTACCTCCTTGTTTGCTCATTTGCTTGAAAAATCATAAGCAGGCAAATCAAGCTTTTTTCTCCTTTCGCTTACTTTTTTGAGCCTGCTTCTTATTATTTGATCCTTCAGGTTTTTCTCTGACGCAAGTTCCGCAACGACCTGCATCATACATCCAGCACTGAAGGTCATCGTAAAAGTCCAAGCAGGTTGGATCCATAGTCAGGCAAGCATTACAGACTGCAGTATCAGCTTGAGGGCCCTGGCATCTGAGCTGACAGGCAGGGCAGATGTAGATACAACCGCCGCACAGTCGACATTCCTCAGAACGAATGTCAAACGGAGTCGATATTTTTCTTTTGTATCCGCGGTTCTGAAATCCAATGGCCCGTCCGTCCATTTGCTCAGCGCACATGCGGACACAAAGGCCGCAGAGGATACATTCTTCGTTTCGAATCTTGAATCTCACCTGTTTTACTCCAAATTTAGAGGCCAGGTCCTGGATGATTTTAGAATTCGGAGCTACAGAAAGCATCAGCTCTATCATCATCTTTCGTGCTTCAATAACTCGTTTTGTATCGGTTCTGACAACCAGGCTTTCTTCTGCAGGGTAGGTACAGGAAGAGACTAATTTAGTTTTAGGTTCCTCCCCAATCTCAACCAGGCAGAGGCGGCAGCCTCCATAACGGCTTAAACCCTCATTGTAGCAGAGGGTTGGTATTTCGAGACCATAAAATTTAGCCACCTCTAATATGGTTTGGCCTTCCTCTGCCCTGACTTCCAATCCGTTTATTTTCAATGTAATCATTTCTACATTCCTATAGCTTTTTTTCCATCCTTGGTTTTTAATTCACATCTAAGGCAACGCCTTGCTTCTTTAATTGCTTTTTCTTCGCTTAAACCCAACTCGACTTCCTTGAAATTTTTCTTTCTTGCTCTTGGAGACAATTTTGGCATTTTAGGTCTTTCAGCTTTTTCTATTTCTTCTTCAGTTAGTTCTACGGGTTCAACGTATAGTGAAGGTCTGTTTAGCTTGTATTCTCTGGCTAGGCTTTTGCCTGTAAGATATTTTTCAATAGATTCAGCGGCGAGTTTTCCTGCAGCCATGGCTTCGACAACGGTTCTAGGGCCTGTGACAAGGTCGCCTCCGGCGAAGATGCCTTCTCGATTAGTTAAAAGAGTTTCATCATCAACCTCTATGGTGTCCCACTTTGAGATTTTCAGATTGTCTTTATCGGTTAGAAATGAAATGTCGGGCTTTTCTCCGATAGCAGGAATGAGTGTATCCAATTCCAGCGAAAATTCAGAGCCCTCGATAGGAACGGGTCTCCTTCTGCCGCTTTCATCTAAATCACCTAATTTCATGCGAAGGCACTCCACTCCAATGACTTTTCCATTTTTAGTCAAAATTTTAATTGGTGTTACCAAGAATTGGATATCAATCCCTTCTTCGATAGCATTGTCGATTTCTTCTTCAAAAGCAGGCATTTCTTTTCTCGTTCTTCTGTAGAGTACGGTTACCTTCTTACAGTTTTCATCTCTTATAGCAACTCGAGCCGAATCAATGGCTGCATTTCCCCCTCCAACGATTCCTACTTTTTCGCCAAGTTCTGCTTTTTTTCCCAAATTAACTTTTTTGAGCAGATCCAGTGCATGTATAACACCATTTGCATCTTCACCAGGTATGTTCAGCTTCATTGACTTGTGAGCTCCAATAGCAATAAATATGGCTCTATAACCTTCTTTAAAAAGATCATCGATAGAGAAATCCTTACCTAAAGCTTTATTTGTTTTTACAGTTATACCCGAATTTACTATATATTCAATGTCAAAATTTAATGTTTTTTTGGGCAATCTATGCTCTGGAATTCCTATGGTCAACATTCCACCCAGGACAGGCAATGACTCGAAGACAGTGACTTCATATCCCATTCGATTGAGGTAATAACCTGCAACTAAACCTGCAGGACCTGCTCCAATGACAGCCACTTTGTCTTTTTTTTGCTTTTTTTGTTTGCTAGCAGATTTATAGCCCTTTTCAATCGCCCAATCCATTATAAAGCGTTTTAAGGCCCGTATGGCAATTGGTCCTCCCGTTTCTGCAGCTGTACAAACTGTCTCACAAGGATGGTGACAAACTCGCCCGCAAACTGTTGGTAAAGGGTTATCTTTTCTGATGGTATTCAGAGCTTCTTCAAATTTTCCCATAGCGATTAAGGCTATGTAAACCGAAGCTTCTTGATCAATTGGACAGGTGTATTGACAAGGAGAAGAAACAATTTCTTTACAAACTAAAGCCGGACATTTCTTATATTTTATATGGTCTTCATACTCTTCTTGAAAATACCTCATGGTTGATAAGACGGGATTCGCTGCAGTCTGTCCCAGTCCGCACAGGGAAGCATCTCTGGTTGTTTTGGCCAGGGCTTCTAAAAACTCGAGATCTCCTATGCTGCCTTTTCCTTCGGTGATATCAGTCACTATCTCCCACATTCGCTGAGTTCCCTCACGACAGGAAATACATTTGCCACAAGATTCATCGCGGAGAAAATTCAAGAAAAATTTAGCCACGTCCACCATACACGTGTTCTCATCCATAACGATCATACCACCTGATCCCATTATTGATCCTGCTTTAGTCAAACTTTCATAATCCACGGGCAAGTCTAACATCTTTTTAGGGATACACCCTCCAGAAGGGCCTCCAGTTTGCACAGCTTTAAAATCTTTTCCGCCTGGAATTCCACCTCCAATATCATAGATAATTTCTCTTAGTGTGATTCCCATCGGAACTTCAACTAATCCTGTGTTGTTTATTTTACCTACAAGAGAGAAAATTTTTGTTCCTTTGCTTCCGTTTGTGCCTATTCGAGAGAGCCAGTCAGCGCCATTTTCGATGATTAAGGGAATATTGGCCCATGTCTCGACGTTGTTAATATTAGTCGGCTTCCCCCATAAGCCTTTTACAGCAGGGAAAGGAGGTCTTTGGCGAGGCTCGCCTACTTTCCCTTCTACAGAAGCAATCAATGCTGTCTCTTCCCCACAAACAAAAGCACCGGCTCCTTTGATTATATGGAGTTCAAAATCGAAATCTTTTCCAAGAATATTCTTTCCTAAGAGCCCCCTCTCTTCTGCCCGGGATATGGCTAATGAAATATTCTCTACAGCGAGAGGGTATTCATCTCTAACGTAGATATAACCTTCTTCAGCACCTATAGCGTAGGCACCGATGATCATCCCTTCTAAAACTCTGTGAGGATTTCCTTCTAATAAACTGCGGTCCATGTAAGCACCTGGGTCGCCTTCGTCAGCGTTGCAAATTATATATTTAGTATCGCCCTTTGCTTTTCTCGCAAATTCCCACTTGTATCCCGTGGGAAAACCTGCCCCCCCTCTTCCTCTAAGGCCAGATTGTTTTACATTTTTAATTATTTCTTCTTGAGTCATACTAGATAAAGCTTTAACAAGCGCGCCGTATCCTCCTATCGAAAGATAATCGTTCATGTCAGTAGGATCGATAAGGGCATTATCTCCCAGAATGATGCGTTTTTGCTTTTTATAGAAAGGAATATTTTTTTCGTCGGCAACCTTTTTTCCGGTTGCTACGTCTGTAAATAGGAGTTCGTCGATAACCTTGTTGTTGATGATTGTCTGGGAAGTTATATTTTTAGCGTCCTTTGGCTGCACTTTTTGGTAAAAGATATTGGCGGGTTGAACGATGATATTGGGCTCAGCTTCGCAGAAACCGTGGCATCCAGTCACTTTGATCTTAACCTTATCTTCTAAATGTTGCTCCTTGATGGCTTTCTCTAAAGATCTAATCACTTTCAACGAACCGCGTGCCTGACCACAAGTTCCGGCAGATACAGTAAGAACAGGTTTTTTCTCAGATTTTCTTGCTTGAATTTGGCTATGAATTGATTGCTCTAATTCTTTGATTGATTTTATTTTCTTGGTCTTTCTCATTTTCTCAGTCTTTTTTTATATACTTCTTTAGGATGGAACCGACTTTTCGGATAGTAATCTGAGCATGGTATTCGCTATCTACAACAACCACAGGGCCGATGGCACAACATCCTAAACAGGCTACAGTTTCCAAGCTAAATTGGCCATCTTTTGAGGTCTCGCCTGCTTCTATATTTAGTTTTCTTTCGAATTCTTCCAGAATTTTAGGTCCTCCCCTTACATGGCAGGCAGTTCCCAAACATACTGTAATGAGATGCTTTCCCCTCGGTTCCAGGCTGAAAGCACGATAAAAGGTAGCTACTCCAAGAATGTCGATAAGGGGAACGGCCAGAGTTTTTGAAACAATTCTTAAAGCTTCTTGAGGGAGATAATTGTATTCTTCCTGTATGTCCTGCAGGATCGATATGAGGGCTTTTTTTTCGTTACTATATTTTTTTATGTATTTTTTTACTTTTAATTCTTCAGCTTCCACTCATTTCCCTCCAAATTTTTGTTTATTCTTGTATTATGCTCAAAAAATTAGACTAACAGCGACTTAGGACGAATTTGAGGAAAGTCTTTACCTGGATTCAAGCTCAGCTTGAGTTTCTTATGAGGATTTTGGTTTGAGCTGGGGCGCTTTTGGTAACGCAGGGGAGAAAGGTCCTGATGAAGTATGATATTTATGATTCCTCCTCTAAGCCTTAAAGTATATATAATTTATAAAGTATGTATAGAATATTAACGAATTATTATAACAAATATGTTTTATTCTTGTCCAGAAATTTTCTAAATATTCATTCAGTACTCTGAATTTCTGTGGTTCTCTAGCTTTATTCTTTCTTATATTCAACCTGTTCATGTCTATGTGCTTTCCCTGCGAGATAAGCTTTGAGAGATAGTGATCAAGACGAACAAAGGGTAGAGATAAAAATCAAAGATGTCTTGACAGTGAGAAGGAATATGACATAATTAGATTCAACCTTTTTAAGGAGAGGGAAAATGGCCAAAAAAATACACAGATCCATGGGCCATCATTATATCGTTGAAGCTTCCGAGTGTGATTCTAGAATCATCAAAAGCGTGGATAAAGTGCAGCACATCTTAGTCAAAGCAGCAGAGATAGCAGAGGCTCAGGTTTGGTCTATCTCTGTTAACAAGTTCCCGCCTCATGGAGTCAGCGGAGTTATCGTGATCTCAGAGTCGCATATATCCTGCCACACATGGCCAGAATATGGGTATGTGGCCTTAGACTTCTACTCCTGCGGCAACTCTGGAGATCCGGAGAAAGCGGTCTTTTATGCTGTCGAAGCTTTCGGGGCATCCACGTCTCATATTACAGAAATTACTCGAGGAATCGAAGAGGGAGATAGAATTTTCTACCACAGCTTTATTACCTGGGAAGAAGATTTCGTCAGAGACAAGCAAAAAAAATAAAAAACGAGTGTTAAATTTTTTTACAGTTTTTTGTTGATTCTTAGCAAATTCCATCTAAAATTATTCAAATCCTGCCTAAGATAGAATATTTTTCTGGGTTCTATTTGGCACAAAAATTGCTATTTTTTAGAATAAGGGCATGAAGATAAAGAATGAGGCAGTATTAAAATATAAACATATTCCTATAGATATTATATTATTTCTTTTTCTGTTATAATAGATAAATGAAAGATAGATTTATTCTTAGGCTTTCTCTCTTATTCTTACTTTCCTTTTCTTTAATTACACACCCTGCTGCCGAAGAACAAAGTGTTAGTGAATTTATTTCCCAGATGCAAGAGTCCTTAGATCAGAAAGATATCCCGACATACCTGAAGAGTTTTTCAAGCGAAATAAGGAAAAAAGAAGAGACGATTGTAAAAAATAAGTTTAGTGTCCTCCACATGGATAGCGTGACTTTTTTCAAGCCGAGTAAATTGAGCCAAACAGAGGGTGCAGCCACGATATATCTCCAGGCTATCTTTCAAAATTCTTATTCTGCTGCTATAGAAACCTGGCATTTATCGCTTATTAAGGTGAATGATCAATGGCTTATAGACCGGAAAAGCGTGCCGGGAAGAGTCAGCCTCATGTATAAGATTAATATCCCATCTGAAAGAGCTGAACGAGTTAAATCTATCGAGATCGAACATACTGATATTAAACTTTCCTTTAGGGATGCGATAGTTTTTTATGATAACGTCCCGGGACTTGAAACAGGCCTTCTTATCTTGGGGAAAGGTCACTTGCACTTCTCTCCCTCTGACTCAGGAGAGAAGCATCAGCTTGGTTTAATCTATAAAAAGAGTTTTCTTGAAGATGAACTTACCTATACCTACCTCAGGTTTTCTGACTACTTTTTCCGGAAGAACATCAGAATAGTAAAGAATTCAGAAGTAAAGGACTTCGAGGCTTCAATCCTAGAAATAAACAAAGCTCATTCCCTGTTTTCAAAATATTATTCCAGGTCGTTCACGATTGAAAATTCCCTTAATAAAGAGTTACTTACTACCTTACCTCAAGGAGATGAGGTGGTTTTCAACTTTGGAGGAAAAAAGTTGGGGGATCTTACGTATATCTATTCTCCTTTCACTCCAGAAGAAATCAATCTTTATCGATGGAAAGATGATAAGATCATCAACCTTTACTCGCCCCGCAGGGTTGGGAAAGATAAGAGAATTTTTATAACTTTTGTCGAGATGTTTGAAGTTAAAAGCTACAACATTGAAATAGACTTTAAGCCTCAACAATTTTATATCTCCGGGAAAGCAAAAGTTGAAATAGAGTCTAGAGTTGATTCCCTCGAAAGAATAATGCTTAAGCTTAATCCTAAGTTAGATATTCTTCGCATATATGATGAGGAAAAGCGGGCGTTGATTTACAGTCAAGATAGATTAAGGGGATCTCTTTATGTTTATTTCATCCACCCGCCTCCTGAAAATAAGCCTTATTCCATAGAGATATATTACCGAGGAAAGCTGGTTCCTCCCAGTCAAGTTTCAGATGTCATTGCTGGGCCCCAGTTTGGTAAGAACCTAAGCCAGGTGGCTCCTAAATCCGAGACCTATCTTTATAGTCGAAGTGCCTTCTGGTATCCCTCTCCTCCTGGCGATGATTATTTTAAGGCGCGATTCAGAATAATTATTCCTCCTGAGTTTCAGTGTATTTCCAACGGAGAATTGATAGAAAAAAGTAGATTGAACGATGTGGAACGAGTGGAAGAGATTGAAAAAACAGGAAGCTCTGTTTATATCTTTGAAACAAAATATCCTATAAAATACCTTTCCTTTGTTGTCGGCAGATTTACTGAGGTAGAAGAGGATTTAGAGTCTCTGCCGCTAAAACATTTCTACTCATCAGGCATAAGATTTCAAAGAAGAGGGCTTCTCGAGGAGGCCAAAAATATTATTGAATTCTATGAGAGCAAGTTTGGTCCATATCCTTACGAGAAGCTTAACGTTGTTCGCAGAATCTGGATAGCGAGTGGAGGTCATAGCCCGGCCTCTTTTATTGTTATTAATGAATTGCCCAGAGCTCAGAAAGGAGTTTTATACCCAAAGGCCGGGAGTCCTGTGGATCTTTCTCGCTGGAGAGAATATTTCATTGCCCATGAAATTGCTCACCAGTGGTGGGGACAAGCTGTAACATGGAAAAGCTATCATGATCAATGGTTAAGCGAAGGGCTGGCTCAGTTTTCAGCCACCTTATACCTAATCGCGAGACGTGGTGATGGAGTATTCTCTTCAATTTTAAAGAAGTTCTCTCAATGGACTGAAAAGAAATCGATATGGGGACCAATATCTCTAGGCTCCCGCCTCAACTATCATGGTACTGAAGTTTTTCAGACCATAATCTATAATAAAGCTTCTCTGGTCTTGAATATGCTTAAAGACCTCCTGGGCGAAGAGGCATTTTTTAAAGGATTACAGGAATTTTTCAGCAGGCATAAGTACGGAGCGGCAGGTACGAAAGATTTCATTAAAACGATTGAAGAAGTATCAGGAAAAGATCTGGCAGCATTCTTCAAGAATTGGTTTGACTCCTATACTCTTCCTGAGGTCAAAGCTACTCACTCTGTCTTGAAAAGGGAGGGAGGGTACAGCTTGAAATTAAGAATTACCCAACCAAAAGAGCTCTTCGTTTTCCCCTTATGGGTAGAGTGGAATGAGAATGGAAATAAAGTCAAAAAGAGACTCATAATTGACGAAGAAAGCGAAAAATTTGACTTTGAATTGAAGTCTAAGCCCAGGAAAATCAAAATAAACCCGAACAAGGCCGTACCCGGAAGGTTTTATTAATTGTATTAAAGGGGACAGGCCCCATTTTTATATCTTGTAGGAGTCAGATTTATCAAACCTATTTCTTTGGTAGTAACCATCCTTTTTTTGCCAGGAAGGAAAAAATGGGGCCTGTCCCCAATTTTATAGATTCGAGATGTCTATATTTAGCCTCTTGATCATCTCATTCAAAGTGGTGGGCTTAACTCCTAATAGGCTTGCAGCTTTTTTCTGTGTTCCTTTTGCTTGCTTTAAGGCGCTAATGATAGCCTTTTTCTGGAATGTTTGGATATTTTCCTTGAGATTGAGCTCGTTGTTTATGGAGGCTACTGCC
>JABAOH010005684.1_pt1 | contig 83262 bp, 87 predicted proteins | sample 7062181 | NCBI WGS metagenome assembly JABAOH01 (sample SAMN14538630, study PRJNA623070) | marine sediment metagenome | biome: marine biome [ENVO:00000428]; feature: marine pelagic biome [ENVO:01000023]; material: deep marine sediment [ENVO:00002113]; isolation source: pool of 5 deep marine... | reverse complement strand
GCAGTTTCTTCCGTGTATAACGCACACCGCAGTGTTGTGTGCAACCTTTGCTAACTGAAATCGATGGTCTTATAGCTTTCCCAGAGCTAATGATTTGCGATAGAAATATAGGCTGGTTCAGACTGAGAACGATTTGATTAGATCTTGGATCAACATGAATGCAGGCCCATCATTGACGCGGCCTTTGATTTACCATGGGATACGAAAAATTCACCCAACAAGAGGATCACCGCTGGACATTCACAGTCCAAATGCAGGTGGTCAGCTTTACCTTTCGCTTTCCCCCGAGTCCTTGACATCGCAAAACCTACGCTCATTCTTTCGAGCGGTCGTTATGCGGAGAAAAGCTAAGGGTTTTTTCGATTCTAAACGGGCTTTTTCCCCACGCAGCCGGTGACAGAGGGTTTACTTCTATAGCTACTTTAAGGGAAGCTATCTTTCGGTAGTCCAAACTTGGCATCAAGGACTTAGCCTGCAACACCTTACGTTCCATAGCCTCTACATCCCCCAAAAAGGGGATACCATAGAGCTCGTCCCCATATTCATCGTAAAATAAAAGCTTACCAATAATCCTATATTCATGGTCGGCATAGTTCACAACCGGGATTCTGGCCCAAAAGGTGAAGGCTGTCGCAAAGTCTTCTCTCCATTCAAGTGTGACATCTCCAATCTCAATTTCCTCAGCAAGACCTATCACGGGAAGGATGAGCAACATGATCAGGCTCATCGCCAATATTTTCTTAGTCAATAGCTTATTCCTCTCCCTATCCCATTATAGGGGAAACGTATGGCCTTCTTTGAAGGCCTAAGCTTAGATTTTCTTTCTATCCGGGCACGGAAAAACCTCCCGAGAATCTGCCTGAAACATAAACTAATCCATTGTTCTTTTATAGCCGATCGATCGCAAATTGCAAATACATATCTCAGAGGGAGGGTCGGCTATGAAGGCTTCAATAGCGTTGAAGATCTTTCGGGATTATCAAAAGGCAAACCTCAAATCCAGCACGGTCACGGGCTACAGGTACCTCATAGACAACTTCGAGGCCCTTTTCGGAGAAAAGGACCTCAAGTCAATCGGTAGTGAAGATACCTACCATTTCCTGGAAATCATCACGGAAAAATGCTCCAAATCTACAAAAAGGCACCGATACTCCCAGCTGAAAGCCTTCTTCAATTTCATCATCTCCAATTATCAGCAGGACCTCACAAACCCCTTAGATAGCCTCTTCATGAGGAAGATGTTTTCCCTCCCGAAGCCCAAACAAAGGGAAGTTATCTGCAAAGCACTGATTGACGAGGTGATCTTCAACAGTCAGAGCTTGAGAGACAGGCTGATACTAGAGCTGCAATCCAGATGTGGGGCCAGGATCGGGGAGGTTCTCAACATGCGGGTGAGAGATATTGATGGGAGAAAGATTATCGTCCACAATCCAAAGAGCGGTAAGGAGAGGGAGGCTATTTTCATGCCGGAGCAGGTGGCCGATAGGCTGAGAGTTTATATCCAGCAGAAGGGCCTGAGGGAGCAAGATATGATATTTATCCTTTCCTATGCCACCGCTCGTAAGATGATCAACAAATTGGGAGAAAAGGTTGGCATCAAACTGAAACCACACGATCTTCGGAGGCATTCAGCCACCTTCGCTAGCCGTAATGGTGTTCCGCTTGAGCTCATATCCAAGGTCTTGCTTTGCCACCAGAATTTGAAGACGACTCAGCTTTACCTGGGGAGGGTAAGCGATTCAGAGGCCATTCGGTGGATGGATATCCTTCATGGTAAATAATACAAACGCAAATCAGTAATTTTCGCTTGTCTCCCTATGCTCGATTCTTGTATTCTTCACCTTTGTTAGAAAAAAAGCAGGGTCCTATCAGGCCACCCAGAACGATATTTCAGATTCTAAGATGGCATTTGACTCTGGCTACCGTTGTGGTATAAGTGAGGAAAGATGGGGTATCCGATGCCTTTGTTCCTTTGGCTTTAGACCCCTCCGGGATGATTCCATGATAACAAAGGGCGTCAAAGGCAAGCTCATTGCGATTCTCAGGGCCGATGCCGAAGGCTACAGCCGCATTATGAGAGAGGATGACGAAGCGACTGTCCGGAGTTTAACCGCCTACTGTACGGCGATGACGAATCTCATTCAACACCATAGGGGCTGAGTAGTGGACGCTCCGGGCGACAACTTCTGGCTGAGTTTTCGAGTGTGGTTGATGCTGTGAAATGTGCCTAGAGGTCCAGCGGGAGCTGGCTGAACGCAAGCTTGCAAGGGAGTCTGTTATGAAAAAGCTATTTGTAATAGTGGCATCAGTGTTTCTCGTTTCAGTTCAACCTGTACTGTCAGCAGAACTCACTATTTTAACGGAAAATTTGCCGCCCCTGAACTATGTAAAAGACGGCGTACTGGTTGGGTCTTCTGTTGAAATAGTCAGAGAAATTCAGAGAAGGGTAGGGTCTCACGAGGAGATCAAGGTGTATCCGTGGGCACGAGCTTACAAAATGGCCCTGGAAGAAGAAAATATCGTGCTGTTTGGTACGACTCATACAGAAGAACGGCATGATAAATTTAAATGGGTGGGTCCGTTAGCGACCAAGAGGGATATTCTCGTCGCGAAGAAGGGTTCAGGTATAAAAATTAACACCTTGGAAGATGCCAAGAAGGTAAGACGCATTGGGACGCTCCGAGATGATACAAGAGAGGAGTATCTCAAACTGAAGGGATTTACAAATCTCGAACCCGTTTCCGACGAACAAAAAAATGCTCAAAAGCTTGTTCTCGGGCGTATAGACTTATGGACCTACAAAAAACCGGGATTAAGAACTGTTTGTGAGTTAGCCGGGGTTGATTATAATGAGGTAGAGGAGGTCTACCACCTGCGGGAAATTAATGTTGACATTGCTTTTTCAAAGAAAACGTCGGATTCAATTGTACAGAAGTGGAGAGATGCCTTTAACGAAATGGTAGCTGATGGAACAATCATGCGAATTCGTAGCAAATGGAATGTTGAATAACGAAATAATCCATTTTCAGGGATTGAAGGCATGTAATCGTGTGGCCGGCGCATAACTCCGAGGCGAGGTTCCTTCCGATGCCGAGGTGGGAGGAGAGGTCCAGGGAGTAGCCGGGATATTAGGAGGGCTGAGAAGATGAGGAGGTGTCTTAGGGAAGTGATGATCGCGGTCCTGGCCGCTGCCGTGCTTTATGCCGGCACGGCATTCGCCGACCATCGGCCGGGCAATCTCGTTGTGATGGGCGGAACGCTTTCGCTGACCGGCCGCTACGCCGAGCCCGCCGGGCGCTAGTACAACGCCCGCAAACTGTATGTGGACGAGTTGAACGCCCGCGGCGGACTCCTGGGCCACGGGGTTGAGCTGAGAATCCTAGACGATAAATCAGACGTAAGGACAGCTATCGAGCTTTATGAGAGGCTGATCACCAAAGATAAGGTGGATCTTGTTCTGGGCCCCTATGGTAGCAGCCACGCTGACGCTGTAGCAAACGTCTTGGAGCGCTACAAGCAGCCTTCCCTCCCCTCCGCGGTATCCAAAGTGATCTGGCAAAGGGGAAGGAAGTACGTTTTCAATTACCTAGCGGTCGCACAGGACTATCAAAAAGGAGCCCTTCACCTCGCCAAGCAGATAGGCGTGAAGCGGATTGCAATCATCGGTGAGGGAAGCCTTTTCCCCCGGCAAGCGAGTGAGGGGGCGCTACAGTGGGCCAAGAAGCTCGACCTCGAGGTCATATTGCTGCAGAGTTATCGGAAGAAGGAGACGGACTTCACTGCTCTCCTCGAGAAGATTAATGCGCGTGGCGCGGAGGCCATCTTTTCGAACAGCTACTTCGAAGACTCAGTCGCACAGGTCCGCCAGCTGCGCAAACTCAACATCAACGTCAAAATACTCGCAGGCACGGTGGGGCCTGCGCTGCCGAAGTTCGTCGAGGAGCTCGGGAGCACGGCGGAGTATGTGCTGGGCTTTAGCAGCTGGGAGCCAAAGCCGGTTCTTGGCCACCCAGGGATGAAGGAGTTCATCCAGAAGTACGAGAAACGCTATGGCGTGAAGCCGAACTATCATGCCGCCAGGGGCTTTGAAGAGTTACAGATCATGGAGGCGGCGGTGAAACACGCCGGCAGCTTCGACCCTGAGAGGGTCCGCGATGCGCTGGCCTCTATCCGAGTGGAGACGATTGCGGGCCCGTGGAAGGTGGACGAACAAGGCCTCAGCAACCGTGAGGGGTTGACGTTTCAGATCCAGAACCGCGAACGCGTGATCGTCTGGCCGGCGCATAAGGCCGAGGCGAGGTTCCTCCCGATGCCGAGGTGGGAGGAGAGGCCCAAGGAGTAGCCGATGCGTAAGATCAGACTGCAAACGGCAACCGCTTTGGCGCTGGTGTGGATGCTGGTCGTCCCGGCAGTTGTCTCTCGCGCCGCCGAGGCGCCGAGGCGCGGCGGTATCCTCAACTTCGTGGTGTCAGCCGAGCCCCCCAGCTACGACGGCCACCGCGAAACCACCTTCGCGTTGATTCACCCGATCGCCCCTTTTTACAGCACGCTCATCCGGGTGAGCCCGGAAAATCCCTCCTCCCCGACCGACTTTGTGGGCGACTTGGCCCTGGAAGTCCCCACGCCCACGGATGGCGGCAAGACATACATCTTCAGGCTCCGCCGGAACGCCTCATTCTGGGACGGCCAACCGGTGACCGCGCACGACGTCGCGGCCACCTTCAACAAGATCATCTTCCCCCCGCGGGGCGTCCACAGCGCGCGGAAGGCCTTCTACAGTATGGTGGATAAGGTCTACCCGGCGGGCGAACACGCGGTGGTCTTCGCGTTGAAATATCCCTCGTCCGCCTTTATCCCGGCCGTGGCCAATCCCTTCAACTTCATCTACAGTGCGAAGAAGCTCGCCCAGGACGTACACTGGTACGAGAAGCATATCCACGGCTCGGGGCCCTTCATCTTCGTGCAACACGAACCCGGGGACTTCATCGAGGGCAGGCGCAACCCCAACTACCATCACAAGGGTAAGCCCTATCTGGACGGCTTCCGGGCCATATTCGTCGAGCAACAGTCGGACCGCGTGGAAGCCATCCGCGGCGGGGGGGCGCTGATCGAGTTCCGCGGCTTTCCGCCCAAAGTTCGTGACGATCTGATCCGCGCCTTAGTGACTCAGATCGCGTTCCAGGAGTGCGACTGGAATTGCGTTCTCCTCGTCACTCCCAACCATCTCGTGAAGCCCTTCGACGACCCCCGTGTACGTCGGGCTCTCACCTTGGCCATCGACCGCTGGGGCGGTTCGAAGTACCTTTCCAGGATTGCCGTTGTGAAATCCGTCGGCGGCATCGTATTCCCAGGCCATCCGCTCGCCGCGACGAAGGAGGAACTCCAGGAAATCGCTGGCTACTGGACGGACCTTGAGAAATCTCGTGCCGAGGCGCGGCGCTTGCTAAGGGAGGCTGGCGTGCCGGAGGGCTTCACCTTCAAGTTCCACATTCGCGGGGTGGATCAACCCTATAGGATCGTCGGGATCTGGTTGGTTGCCCAGTGGCAGAGCATTGGCCTCAACGCCGAGCCGTGGGTGCAACCGACGGACCCCTTTTTCGCCACCCTGCGAAGCCCCAGCACGGCGTTCCAGGTGAGCATCGACCCCTACTGCGAGGCAGTGGTGAATCCCCTGCTCGATGTCTCGAAATATATCTCCGACGACCGCTCTGGGAATAATTACGCGAACTACCAAGACCGCGTGTTGGACGAGCTGTTTGACAAGATGAATCGCTCGAGCGATCCCGCGGAGCAGCGGCGGCTCATGCGGCAGTTCGAGAAGCGAGTGCTCGAAGAGCAGGCCCATGCCTTCCCTTCTCTGTGGTGGTACCGGATCGTTCCCCATCGCTCGGTCGTGCGGGGGTGGAAGATTGGCCCGAGCCACTACCTGAACCAAGACCTCGCCAACGTGTGGCTGGCTAAATAAGTCATGAAGGATTGTGTCATGGAGAACCTCTCCTCATCAAAACCTTCCCTTAGAGCCAGAAGCATCAGTCGCCGTTTTAGCTACGCCCTCATTAGCGTGGTGACGTTAGTCTTACTTCTATTTGCCGCTACTGCTATCTTTGTTAATAGTGCAAGAGTTAATGCTGAGCTCGAAAAACGATTAGACAATGCACTGAAACTTTCTTATATAAGTTTGCCGGCTCCACTGTGGAACCTCGATAATGATATTGTTGATGATTTCGTCGAGGCTTTGTTTCTGGATGAATCGATTGTCTTTGCAGAGGTTCTGTGGGGAGGTCAGGTCATTTCGAGGAGAGTCAGGGGAAAATTTCAACAAAAAGATGCTTCATATTTCGGACAGTCTTCCCAGTTCATAGTAAAAACTTCTGATATCCTTTATGAAGGCAATAAAGTCGGTACGATGCGACTCGTCATGTCGCGTGAGAGAGTCAAAAAGGAGTTAATTGTGACTATTTCAGTCATCATTACCCTAACGATTTTCATCATCGCCGCCATCGCACTGACTTCCCTGGTCATCACAAAACGGTATGTCTCTCGCCCTCTATTGAAATTACAGGAGTCGGCTTCATTGATCGCTCATGGCGACCTGGACACCTTCGTTGACAAAAGCCGTAGCGACGAGATAGGAATCCTCGCGGATCATCTCGATGTCATGCGAGGATCGATCAAGCAGCTATTTGGAGAGCTGAGCGAGAGCAAGGAGAAACTCGAGGAGTACAGTCGAACTCTGGAACGGAAGGTCGAAGCGCGCACTCAGGAGCTTGCTCGGTCGGTTGAAGAGCTGAAAGCGCTGGGGGAAGTCAGCCAGGCTGTCAGCTCCACGCTGGACCTCGAGAAAGTTCTCGCCACGATCGTTGCCCACGCTGTCGAGCTTTCAGGGACAGAAGGTGGGGCGATCTATGAGTTCGATGAGACAACCGAGGAGTTTCAGCTACGCGCAACACACCGGATGAGCCAGGACTTGATCCAGGCGATCCGAGAGAGTCCAGTCAGCCTGGGTGAGACTGCGCTGGGGCGGACGGGGATAAACCGTGCGCCGGTGCAGGTGCCGGACATCCTGGAAGAACCAACCTACCCGCACCGCGAGATCATGAAGCGGGATGGATTACGAGCATTGCTCGCGGTTCCGCTGCTTCGCGAGGACAGGCTCATTGGTGGGCTCGTGGTTCGGCGCGGAGCGCCTGGCAAGTTTACAAAGGAAACGGTGGACCTGCTCCAGAATTTCGCCACCCAGTCGGCCCTGGCAATCCAGAACGCACGGCTTTTCCGCGAGATCGAGGAAAAGGGGCGCGAGCTCGAGATCGCCAGCAAGCACAAGTCCGAGTTCCTCGCCAACATGAGCCATGAACTGAGGACCCCATTGAACGCCATCTTGGGCTATACCGAGCTCATACTGGATAACATTTACGGTGATGTGCCCGAGAAGATTGGGGAAGTCCTGGAGCGCTTGCAGGAGAATGGACGCCATCTGCTCGGCCTGATCAATCAGGTTCTTGATCTTTCCAAGATCGAGGCTGGGCGGCTTACCCTTTCTCTCAATGACTATTCGATGAGGGAAGTCGTTCAGACGGTATTCACCGCGGCCGAGCCCCTGGCTGCCGAGAAGAATCTCGCGCTGAAGGTTACGGTCCCTTCAGACCTAGAGCGAGGCAAGGGCGACGAACAGCGCATCGCCCAGGTGCTCTTGAATCTCGTCGGGAACGCAATCAAATTTACCGAGGAAGGAGAAGTCAAGGTGGAGGTGACAGCTTCCGACGGCATGTTCCTGGTCTCCGTATCTGACACGGGACCTGGGCTTTCGGAAGCTGATCAAGAGAAGATTTTCGAAGAGTTCCACCAGGCCGATAGTTCCAGTACTCGGGAAAAGGGGGGAACTGGCCTTGGGCTCTCCATTGCCAAGCGGATCATCGAGATGCACGGGGGGCGCATCTGGGTGGAATCCAGCTTGGGAAAAGGCTCGACTTTCTGGTTCACACTGCCGGTTCGCGTCGAGCTACAAACGGAGCAGAGATGAGCAAGCGGATCTTAGTAGTCGAAGACCAGGAGGATAACCGGCGTATCTTGCGGGACTTACTCACAAGCGCAAGCTATGAGGTGATCGAAGCCGTCACCGGAGAAGAGGGGGTGGCCTCGGCCGAGAGCCATCGTCCTGACCTGATCCTCATGGACCTCCAGCTTCCCGTACTCGACGGATACGAGGCAACGCGCCGAATTAAGGCAAACCCGGCCCTGTCTCAGACCCCGATCATTGCGGTTAGTTCCTATGCGCTCAATGGTGATGATGTTAAGGCGCTTGAGGCTGGGTGCGATGCTTACATATCGAAGCCGTTCAGCCCGCGTGAGCTCCTGGCGAAGATCCGCGAGTACCTTCCATAGATTACTGTCGAGGGGACATCGTGAGAACGCCGCCACTGATCCTCATTGTGGACGATAACCCTACGAACCTGGACATCCTCCAGGCCCGTCTCGCCCCCCACAACTACGAGATCGTTACAGCCACAGATGGCGAAGAAGCGCTCGCCATCGCCCGAGAGAAGCAGCCTGACCTGATCTTACTGGACATCATGATGCCCAAGATGGACGGCATTGAGGTATGCAGACATCTCAGGGCTGATCCATCTTTGCCTTTCATGCCGATCATCATGGTTACTGCCAAGGCGGATTCAAAAGACGTCGTCGCGGGCCTCGAGGCAGGTGCTGATGAATACCTGACCAAGCCCGTGGATCATGCAGCGCTGGTCGCCAGGGCCAAGTCGATGCTTCGGATCAAGGCCCTGCACGACACGGTCTTGGAGCAAGCGGCTCGGCTTGAAGAACAATCGGCTCAGCTCGCAGAGTGGAATCGGACGCTCGAAGGGAAAGTTGCGGAGCAACTCGGCGAACTGGAGCGAGTCGGACGGCTAAAACGCTTTCTCTCGCCCCAGCTCGCGGAGCTCATAATCTCCAAAGGAGATGAGGAGTTCCTCGAGAGCCACCGACGAGAGATCACCGTCGTCTTCTGCGACCTCCGAGGGTTCACGGCTTTCTCAGAGACTGGGGAGCCTGAGGAGGTGATGGATGTCCTCCGAGAGTATCACGAGGCAATGGGTACCCTGATCTTCCGTTTCGAGGGGACGCTGGAGCGCTTTGCCGGGGACGGACTGATGGTGTTTTTCAATGATCCCCTACCATGTCCAGACCCAGCGGCCCGGGCTGTCAGGATGGCGGTAGCGATGCGAGAGTGCGTGGATGAGTTGTGCGCGAAGTGGCGAAAGCGCGGCCACCTGTTAGACTTCGGCGCTGGGATCGCCCAGGGGTATGCCACGCTGGGTAAGATTGGGTTTGAGGGACGCTTCGATTACGCGGCTATTGGAACCGTGACGAACCTCGCCTCGCGCCTGTGTGATGAGGCCCAAGCCGGACAGATCCTCATCAGTCAGCGGGTTTACGGGGAAGTGGAGAAGCTGATAGACGTCGAACCGGTGGAAGACTTGGCCCTGAAGGGCTTGCACCGCCCCGTCACCGCTTACAATGTCCTTCGCCTGAAAGAAGATGGTTCGACGAGTGAATAGAATCAATGATACTAACTGAAGTAGGGAGATTCGCCGACTCTCGATAGAGTCAATATTTCAAACGCATATCGATAGATTGGCTAGGTTGATCAGTGAACTATTCCATCTTAAAACAGAGGACAAGGATTACAGGCATGCAATGGTTTGATGCACAGGTAACCTACCTACCAGATTAGAGGATGACAGGAAATCCTGAGGACCCCAGCGTTGGCGACGGATCATTCCTCCGCGGTCGTAGGATCAATAATCGACTTTATCTCCGAAACGCGATCCGCCGGGAATCCGCCTCGTTTGGCGTGTTCTCGCACCATCTCTTCATTCGGAGCGATATACACGCAGTAGACCTTGTCAGCGGTGACGTAACTCTGAACCCATTGGATCTGTGCGCCCATCTCGTTCAGCACCCCGCGAGACTTCTTTGAGATGTCTTTCAGTTCCTGTGGAGACGAATTCCCGGCCCCCGCAATCTCCCGCTCAATTAGGTATTTTGGCATGGTAATCCTCCTCTATTGATTTGAGAGTGTTCGAGCTTATTCACTGGACGAACGCTACATAGAGATTCCTGCAGGAAAGATTCAAAGTTCCGTTGAGTTCCGCCCCACCCTCACGGATGGTTTGGCTTTGTCGATTGAGCCCATTATAACAGGATGGGAATATATGTCAAAGCAAAAACCAGATCGAGCGATTTCTCCTAAGAATCAAAAAGGTAAGTGGCTGATTTTATTGAGAAGCTACTTTTTGATTCTCGCGCGTATAACGCACACCGAACCATGGTGTGCGATCTCTGCTAACTGAAGTATAGAAATCCTCTGATTCTAGATAGAGTCAATATTTCAAACACAAATTAACACTTTTTAGTCATTCTCTTACGCAAGGTTTCATGTTGAATTGTTGGAGAAATGGCAGAAAATACCAAAGAGGGACAAGGTGAAAAAAGTATCGGATTGATTCACGACAGGTCTTGAAACATCTGTATCGATTACTCGTCTGTCTCCTGATACCAGCGCTATAGAGGGCATTCTTTCAGCGTTCTAAAGACCTCATCAAATAATAAATATTGATCCTATCAATCCCCTTGCTCTCCAGGAAATCCCTAATATCATTCTCACCAATTCTAGGCTGCCGCTCATAACTTTGATAGTCGCCGGGATACGACTTGTGGAGCCATCTGAGGAAATTAATCTTCATCCTATCCAATTCTAATCGCTTCGACTCCAAACCCTCTAAGTCAGATTGGTGGAGAGATTGCTCGCGCTTTGCTTGATCCCCTTCAAGAACGATACCGTGGAGAAATTCCTCAAGTCTGCTCAAGCATTGCTGCGAAATGCTCTCGAAACAGATCCCCACATCATACATTCGACTCGCTATCGCGTCTGACCGAGCTACCTTACCCACTGGTTTGATGACCTCGTTTTCAAGCAGGATGATGAGATCTAGACTTTCATCAACGGGGATATGACTTCTGGTTTGTATTTTAATTCCCCCAAGACTCAAATCAACGATCCGAAGCGTACCCTTTTTGTTGTCCCACTGGTAGGCCAGAGCTAAGGAGAGATCAAATCGCGGATATCTTCTCCTTTCGTTGGGAAATGACGTTTTCTTAAGCTTTCCCATGGATTTATCCACCCAGATACCGTTTCCACGGGTCGTAGGACATCGCCCTTGCTCCCATGCTGAGCATATGGATTATCCTGGATCATTATTGACGACCAATATGCGTTTTCCCTTAGGGAAAATAAGCTCCAAAAGGGCAAGAATGGCGGCAATTCCAAAGAGAAACAAGACCCAAGGGGTGTAAAGCAATTTCTTCATGGTTGAGCTCATGTCAATCCACCGGTAGATTTGGATACCTAAGGATTACACACGACCTCACCGGTAACGGGATCGCGCCACTTGTAGTTTACGGCCGTTCGGTCCCGATTGCCAAACCCCCCACAATCGATGTTGTCGCTGAAGCTCATCCAGTCAAGGTTCCCCCAGGCCGGCGACCGGGGAGACGGCGTACAGATGCTCTTGAAAAGCAGTACCCAGGTAACCACGGTTCCGTCGGGCTTCTTGCACCAATACTTACCCAACCTCCCCCTAAATGGGAGCCATTGGAGGTCATGCCACGCCGCCTCGTGATACGAGTGGTCGAACCACTCCCAGCCGTGAGCATTGATATAACCATCCTTATCAGTATCATTGGACCGCTTAATCTCCCCCATGTTGACCAGGTAATCGTACTTGAAAAACATCTCATAGCGACCGGTCCATGGATCGGCGTCATAGGAGACATCGTCGGTGTAAACGTCGCCTGAAACGTTGATTTCGTACAGGGGTTCGCCGAGGTTGTACGATGCATGGGAGTTCCGCGCGATCCACACGTGGAGGTGCGTATGGGATTCGTCGTAACCCAGCTGTGGCGGCATCTCCATCACATGACCCGAGGCATAAGAACCCCACCAACACTCGCTGGCCGGGAACTGCCGACCACCTTCATGCTTGTAGAAATTCACCCGCCGGGGAACGAATCGATCCCCGACAGTCTCGACCTCGATGGCCACGTGCTCGAAATCGCCTTCGTGCCACGTCCGCTCGTTCGTCTGATCCCTGATATCGTTCATGGCCATGAAGTACCAGTATTGAACGTAGTAGTACGGGCCATCCCTGTAGACGTGGTAGTAGAGCGGTCGCTCTCCCGGAACCTCCTCCGCGTACAATTCATCATCATCCATGTCCCACTGATAGTAGGCCGACCCCTGTCCGTAGCCCCAGGTGTCCCATTGATAGCTGTACCGCCAATGGAAGGTCGAGTACTTGGTAATCTCCCCGTCGGGGTACTGTCGGCCACGAATATTGACCACCGTGTGCGATGTCCACTTGAGGTTATCCACGTTCACCAATCCCTCCGGCTGCAGATCATCTGGATGGCGGTGCAGGACTGGCTTGAACTTCTCCGCAATGCCCTCCTCAACGCAGAGCTCAGTATACTCCCCTACCCTGGCCCTTACGGGGTTCGAGTATGTCTTATGAAGCCCGCCGCTCGCATCACGCCAGTTGAGGATGGCCCTCAGGGTGTAGGTATGGCCGCTTATCAGGTTGTATGTTGTTGGACCGCAGGGGATATGGCCGTGGATGTTATCCCAACGGTAGCGCGATGACCGGGCAACCTCGTCGGTGTACCACATCCGCCCGTCGGGGGAGTACTGCGTAGTTACGGATTCCGCTTTTCGCCATGGGGCATCCTGAAGCTTGAGGTCGATGAAGTACTCTATCCTCAGTCCGTACCCATAGGGAATGGGGAACTTCTGTGGATAGGCCTTGTAAATAACGATTTTCGGCCGAGGTGGGGGCGGCTTGGCGAGGCTATCGCCGCAGACTACCACCGCGCCCAGACATCCGATGAGGAAAATGCCACATGTTCTCATATCGGGCTCCTTTCGGGAAAACCCCCGCCCCTTTTATCGGAGCCCCCGCCCCGTGTAGCGATACCCCCCCGCCCCTTATATCGTATTTGCTTCTTGAGAGCAGTTGCCCTTGCGCTTTATGTTCCAGATTTTTGACTGCCGACCGCTGGTCCCTCGGTGTTCCTGAGATACCTACCTTCTCCTGAACGGCCGCCTCTTTTCCCAGGCAAAGGGCCCCCTGGGACCATGCCATGCGTGCTCCCCCCCGGGAATGGCCCTCGCATCGTCAACCCAGAAGATCACCCTCTCGATCTCCTTTGGCTCAGTCAAATCCGAAGGCACGTTCCGGGGTCCCATGATGTTGTAAGGCGAATGGGGTGGAGTGAGCACCTTGAGCCATCCGGGATTCTTCCCAAGACGATCCTGGTAGTCCCAGTGCCCGGTCCACCCGATGTAGTGGAAGAAGGCCGAATGATCGATTTCGAGGGGGACGAGCTGCTCCTCCGTGGGTAACCACCTCATTCCGGTTCCTGTAAATGCGTCGCGGGACCACGCATCAATGTCCCACAGGAGGACTTTCGTTATATCGTCGAGCTTGTACATGAGGACACCCGGAATGGGCGAGGCCCCGTGGCTCCGACCGGCGATGAACATCACCGGGTGGGTGGCCTCTGGATTCACATTATCGAAATCCCAGTAGCGGAGCTTCTTGAAGGTAGAACGCGGGGGCTGGTAGGAACTCTTCTCATAGGGATTCCCACCCTCCTGATAGAGGAAGATGTTTTCCAGGCGCAAGTTACCCTCTTCATCAGCGGACCGACCATAGAACTTGAAATCAACCTGGGGAACCGGCAGATTTATCGGGCCAATCTCGATTTGCTTGAGATCACCCTCCTCCCCCCGCACAAACCAATCCATCCCGTGCATGCCCCCCTTCACATAGGTGGCAGCCTTTCCGTGATCGCTCGTGTACACACGGATCGTGGTCTGGTCCCCCTCGTGTTTTGTAACGAATTCAGTTGCGCCTCCCAGCATACCGCCACTATCGCCGTCTTCCCAGGCGGCATCCCAGGCGTTCCACATCTGGTAGACGATTTCATATTCCCCCTCGTCGTCCTCGCCGTTTCGGTTGGCATCATAGGGATAAACCGTGTAGTACAGCTTCCACTTCGGATTTGGTGCTCGATAGTATGGCGTCAGTTCTCCACCCATGTCCCACAGGTCCCGACCGTCATCGAGATCGAAATGGCAATCGTAGTACCACTCCAAGGGACCCAACAACTCTTGGCAGCCTGTGCGGTTACCCAGTGTCACCGGCGGAAGGCCCATGGTGTGGTTGGCGTTGTTGGAGTCCACCATGTGGCTGTATTGCGGATGCCCGCACTCAGGATAGTCGAGCAGGAGACCGCTCTCCTTCCTTGCGTCGAGATGGAAGTCTTCCCAATATTCATAGTAAATGATTCCTTGCTCTTCATGGCTGATGGCCATCAAATCCTCCTCACCGTATTCCCCGGCTTCACGAATTACGATCACCATCGGACCGCCACTCCAGTAGAATCTCGCAAGGTCGGCATTTTTTAGCATCCAGTCGATACTGATCGGCCAGTAGATCTCCGAAGCGTCAAAGACGAGGAGCGGCCGATGTCTCAAGGCCGCTTCCCGGGCGTCCACTCCGTCCTCATACCTCGTGCGGCGGCTCATTGTTTCCGTTGCCATTCCACCCCGGTCGAGGCCTTCATCCACGAGATGCAATACCACCCGCTCGCCGACGTTGGGCGTGCAGACTTCATCATCACGGTAAGTCCCGAAGCGGGCATAAAGGGTGTATTCGTGTAGGGTCCCAGGATCGAGGGGATAGTCGTCGATTTCCGCGAAGGTGAACTTATCGGTGCGGTTTGCCGGAAACACTCCCACCTCGTAGTCGCCTTCCTTAACCACGTATTCCTCAACGGCTGACCAGGGGGGCTCCGGCGGGACGTCCAGGAGAATTTTCACCCCGGTTTCCGTGGGTGAATGATCCCAGGGATAGATGTTGTGGAAATAGGGACCCCCCGTATTCGGAAGTCCTCTCTGCGTGCATTTCCACTGAGCGACCCGTGCCTCGATGGGTGTGGACCACGAGGTCCACTTGCTCTCCTCTCCTGAAGGGGTCGTGGAAATCCTTTTCATCTTTTCAAATTCGTCGTCGGGAAAAGGTCGCTCCTCCCTCAGATGGTATCGGGCCCGAGCTCGAACGCGCACCGTGGCCCCCGAGGGAAGGTTGTAACGATCGGGGCAACAACGAATCTTACCATGGATATTGGCCCAGCGGTAAAAGGACTCGCGCATCCGATGGGTGGTCCGCCACTCGCCTTTTCCCTCGTCGACCTGGATATCATACCCCTCAATGACGTAGAGTTCAGGATCGTGCGACTCCAGGCTATAGGTCACCCCGACTCCATACCCGTAAGGCGTGGGGAATCGCCGGGGTTCTGCCGAGTCCATGCGCACCCCGAGCGGCGGTCTCGCGCTTGCAGTGAAAACGAACAAGAAAACGATTAGGCCTCCGAGCAAAAGGGCCGAAAAAGCCAAGGTCAACCAACGTCTCGGATCAATCGCCTCGGTTACCGATTCCATCCTCCTGCGGTGGTTCATGTCCTGCCCTCCTCATCAACATGGATATCGTGAATGACCGCATCACAATCAACCAGGAAAAAGGTGGCAAACCTAACGCAACTTCTGTGCCAGGCACCAATGATGAACCGTGCTCGACAGTCGACCAAAGATAACCATTTAAAATCATTGGATAATCTATCCACTCCTTCTCATTCCTCTCAATGGTTGAACCGGAAGCGGTCATCTGAAAATGTGCCAAAAGGAACATAAGACGCGGAGAAAAAACCCTTTGATGCCTAAATGTCATTTGATTTTCATGGGTTATACGGATGTGCCAAAAAGTCACATGAGGGGGCCAATCGGCACATTTCCCCCCTCTTCGGGTCTTGCTTTATGAGAAAACCTTCTTTAACATAACACCCATGAATGGACAATTCTCCTTTGTCTGCCAAAAACCGAGGCCATGAGGATTAATACGCCTCGAAAGGGATAAAAGATGAAAAGAAGGTACATCCTCTTTCTGCCATTGTTCGCATTGTTGTTCGTAGCGATGAAATCTTCTTCCCCTGAGGATGAGGAATACCGGGTTCAGCGCAAGCGGATGGTGAAAGCTATCGAGGGCGATGTGAAGTTCACAAGCAAGAGAATCGGCAAAAAGGTACTGGGTACAAACGTGATGGAAGTAATGGGGAAAGTTCCTCGCCATGAGTTTGTCCCAGCTCACCTCAGACGTTCTGCGTATGAAAACCGGCCTCTTCCCATAGGTTATGGACAGACGATTTCCCAGCCTTACATTGTGGCCTTGATGACGGATCTTTTGGATGTGGACGAGGATGACGTGGTATTGGAAGTCGGAACTGGGTCTGGATACCAGGCAGCCATCCTGGCAGAATTAGTGGGAAAGGTCTACACCATCGAAATTGTCGGGGAACTTGGGGAACAGGCAAAAGGACGGCTACAGCGCCTTGGCTATCAAAACGCGGAGGTTCGTGTGGGTGATGGTTACTATGGCTGGGAAGAAAATGCACCCTTTGATGGCATCATCGTCACGGCTGCAGCCAGCCACGTGCCTCCTCCCCTCATCAAACAGTTGAAGTCTGGTGGCAGAATGATCATCCCTGTCGGCAGTCCGTTCATGACCCAGCAGTTGATGCTGGTGAAAAAGGAAAAAGATGGCACGATCAGAACAGAGCAGGTGCTCCCCGTTATATTCGTGCCACTTACCGGTGGGCATTGACATGCTTGTCGGGTATGCCATTTTCCTTATGTCGGCTGGAGTCATCGGCTATGAAATCCTCCTGATGCGGCTCCTTTCCGTCATCCAGTGGTACCATTTCGCCTATATGATCATCAGCCTTGCCCTGCTTGGCTTTGGAGCGAGCGGAACCTTTATCGCCGTGGCCCAACGCTGGCTCCTTCCGCGATTTCATCTGTCTTTCATTATTGGTGCCCTGGTTTTCGGTTTAACGACAGCGGGTAACTTCATCCTCGCACAGCGGATTCCGCTCAATACTCTTGAGATACTCTGGGATCGTAGCCAGCCGCTCTATTTACTGTTACTCTACGTGCTTCTCTCCGTGCCTTTCTTTTGTGGGGCTACCTGTATTGGTCTCACCTTTACCCGGTTCAAGGATCAGATCAATCGCATTTACCGATTTGATCTGCTCGGGGCCGGAACTGGTGCGCTGGCCATCATCCTGCTCCTTTTTTCCTTTCCCCCAGCCACCTGTCTCAAACTCCTGGTAACTTTGGGGTTCTTTGTCGCGGCACTGATGAGCCTGGACTACGCATTGCCTCGATCTCGGTGGCTTGCGGTAGCTTTTCTATCAAGCGGCATGATACTGCCCCTTGTGTGGCCCGATGCGTGGCTCAGCCTCCGGCTATCGGACTATAAGGGACTGAGCCTGGCGCTCCGGGTACCCGGCACAGAGGTGCTCAGCCAACACTCCAGCCCCCTGGGTTTGCTCACGGTCGTTCGGAGTCCCACCATTCCCTTCCGGCATGCACCCGGTCTGAGTTTAAATTACTTTTTGGAGCCCCCCCCGCAATTGGGAATTTTCACTGATAGCGACTCTTTGAGCCCAATCACCCAGTATGACGGGGAACGTGAACCGCTTGCCTATTTGGATTATCTCTCTTCTGCCCTGCCCTATCACTTACTGAACCACCCCAAGGTGCTTGTCCTCGGGGCGGGGGGTGGCACAGATGTGCTCATGGCCCTTTACCAGGAAGTAAGAAGCATTGATGCCGTTGAACTCAATCCGCAGATCATTGATTTAATAGAGCGAATTCATGCCGAATTTGCCGGGAACCTCTACCAAAGAGATGACGTCGAGGTCCATGTTGCCGAAGCACGGGGGTTTGTAGCCGGGACCAGCGAACGGTATGATTTGATTCACATCTCACTGTTGGACTCCTTCAATGCCTCGGCGTCGGGGGGGTACGCCCTCAATGAAACGTACCTCTATACGGTGGAAGCTCTGAAGGAATACCTCCATCACCTGCAGCCCGGGGGCCTCTTGGCTATCACCCGCTGGCTTAAGATGCCTCCACGAGATGGCCTAAAGCTTTTCGCGACGGCGGTTACGGCGTTGGAGAAATCCGGTGTCGATAGCCCTCGACGGCGGTTGGTATTGATCAGAAGCTGGAAAACAACCACCTTGCTGGTTAAAAATGGGGCGTTTGTCGAGGGGGAAATCCGAGCGGTTCGGACCTTCTGCGAAGAACGATCCTTTGATGTTGCTTACTATCCAGGGATACGAGCGATGGAGGCCAATCGTTACAATGTGCTGGATAAACCGTATCTCTATGAAGGAGCAAAGGCCCTTATAGGTGAGAAGAGGAACGATTTTCTCAAGCGCTACAAGTTTTACATCACTCCAGCTACAGACGATCGCCCTTACTTTTTTCACTTCTTTAAATGGGGCACGCTTCGGGAAATTCTATCGCTTAAAGGGCGGGGGGGATTGCCCCTGTTGGAATGGACCTATCCGATCCTCATCGTCACGTTCCTTCTCGCTGTGGTGATGAGCTTCGTCTTGATACTCCTTCCTCTTTGGACCCTGCGACGCAGTGGGAGCTCGCGGCGACACCGGAGCCGCATTGCTTTCTACTTTCTCTCTCTGGGATTGGCTTTTTTATTCATTGAAATCGCCTTCATTCAGAAATTTGTCCTTTTTCTCAGTCACCCGCTCTATGCGGTCGCTGTCGTCTTGTGCGCCTTCCTCGTTTTTGCAGGTCTTGGCAGCGGCTACTCCCCCCAGTGGGCCCAACGCTTTCAGCACTTCCAGGGACCAAAAGAGGGAATGCCCATCCTTATTGTCGTAATGGGAATTTTCGCCGTTGCTCTTTCCTATGTGATTCTCTTGCCTCCACTTTTTCATCGCTGGATGGCCTTGCCAGATGGTTTGAAAATCCCGATCTCCATCGTCCTCATCGCCCCCCTGGCATTCTGCATGGGAATGCCCTTCCCCCTCGGCCTGTCGCGGGTCGCCGCGACTATGCCAGATTTCATCCCCTGGGCATGGGGGGTGAACGGTTGTGCTTCCGTGTTAAGCGCCATTTTGGCCACCATTCTGGCCATTCATTTCGGCTTCACCGTGGTCATTGGGACGGCAATCATACTGTATTTCTTCGCAGCCCTTGCACTTTGGAGACCTCTGGGTAAGGCCTAAAAGCGCACATCAAGTTGTGATAAGAGTTGAAATCCCTTGGTAAGACCTGCAAAAAATGGAAATCAGCATTTCCTTTGATATATAATGGTAATTAGACCAACCGATAAGTGAGGTGACGGATGGTGAAAAGACGAAAAAAGAGGAGATCAGACAAATCTCCAAAGAGATCTTTGGAAAAGACAAAAAAACGGAGAACATATCCCTTTCTGTTGGTGGCAGGGATAATCCTCCTGGCCATTATCTTTTTTGCTTTACGGGGGCATATACCCCTTATTGGCACGGGAGGAAAAAAGGGTAAGTCATTCTCCGTCCAGGGAGGTGAAACACGCCCTGTACTCGATCCCATGTTATTCACAGGTCTGGCCCGCAAAGCATACGCTGCGGCAAAGAAATATCCAGAGGTAATGGACCAGGTCTTCTGTTATTGTAGATGCGACGAACCGCCATTCAATCATAAAAGTCTTTTGAGTTGTTTTACCGACAATCATGGTAAGGGGTGACTGCTCTGTCAGAAGGAGGCCCTGAGGGCAGCCCAGCTATACGAAGAAGGTAAAACAATCGAAGAGATTAAGAGAACAATTGACAAGGAATTTACTCGCTAAATCGTCGTTTGTCTCCGTATCATCTCTCTTCCATCGTCTCCTCATTTGAATGTTCCGAAAGGGGATAATGTTCCCTATAATTTGGATGTTCCCGGGAAAGCATACGGGTTTTGGCCATGAAGAAATGGAGAAGTTTACTAATCGGCTTGGCGTTGGTGACAGTAGCCGTCGGCTTTTACCTTATTTTCCTCAGCAACAATCAGCCCCCCACGGAAGTGCAAGAGATTCGGCCGGGTTTCAGGCCTAGAGTCGGGAATCCGGCACCGGATTTCACCCTTCCAACCTTAGGAGGTAATCCCGTTCGCCTATCCAATTACAGGGGGAAGGTGATTTTTTTAAACTTCTGGGCCACCTGGTGTCCCCCCTGTCGCGAAGAAATGCCTTCTATGGAATCCCTCTATCAAAGGCTCAAAGGACAGGATTTTGAGATGTTCGCGGTTAGTATCGATACCAAGGGAGCGGACCGCGTGCAATCCTTTGTGGCCACATTTGGTTTGACATTTCCCATTCTGCTCGATCCCAATAAAAAAGTATACCGGCTTTATGCCCTCACTGGAATACCCGAGACGTTCATTATCAATAAGGACGGGGAGATTCTTTTTAAGATCATAGGGCCTCGAGATTGGATGAAAAAGCCATGGCTCGACTACTTCGATCGAATCATTGGGAAGAGCTCTCTTGCCCAATGAACGGGAAAAAATCCCTCGTATTTCTCGACGCTACGAAAGAGCGATAACGGGCTTGAGAAATTCCGGGTTTAACTTCCCAAGACACTTCAAAGGGTAACGGGACATCTAATCAACTTCAGCTCCCCGGCCGCAAGGGAGCATACGTCCTCCTCTCCCAATCTCATTCAAGGAACGAAACTCCTACCCGAATGTGCCAAGAGGGAACATAAGAAGATCAAGGGGACATTCCCCCTTTCTCGGCCCTTGCTTTATGGGATCGCCTTCTTTAAGATAACATCCATGAAAAGGCGACTCTCCTTTGCCCTCTTTCTCATCGGGTTTGTGGCCATCGTTGGTCAAATCCTTCTCATCAGGGAACTTCTCGTCATCTTCTACGGCAACGAGTTGTCAACGGCCATCATATTAGCCAGTTGGCTCATATGGACTTCCCTAGGCAGCACAACCTTGGGCAGGATCGCCGACGCAATTTCACATAAATATAGGACCTTCGGATCTGTCCAGATCATCCTGGCCCTTCTCCTTCCCTCATCTATTCTCATGGTTCGATTATCCAGAATCCTATGGAATATCCCCGTAGGTGAGGTCATCGACCTCGCAACGATGATGGCTATCTCGTTTGCCATCCTGGCTCCCTTCTGTTTTTTCTCGGGATTTCTCTTCGCCCTCGGCTGTAGCCTCCACAGCGAGACAACGGGCGGGAGGGGCAAATCTGTTGGATCCGTCTACCTCCTGGAAGCCATAGGCTCAGGGGTCGGTGGCGTCGCCTTCACCGCGTTATTCGTCCATTTTCTGAATCATCTCCAGACGTCCTTTGCTCTGTCGGCCTTGCTGGTTCTGTCCTCCGTGTTCCTCCTTCTTCATCCTCATGGCCTGAAGAGGGGCCGAATGTGGGTGTGGATTTCAGGCCCAATTCTCATTGCGTTCTTCATGGCCCTTGCCCTTCACGGCGAACAATGGGAAATGCTGAGCAGAGGCTGGGAGTGGAAGGGATATCGCCTCATGGATTCCGAAGACACGCTCTATGGTAACCTCACCGTAGTATCGGCAGAGGGACAGATCAGCTTTTATGAAAACGGACTCTGGATGTTCACCTACCCCGATCTGCTCACAGCGGAGGAATCGGTTCATTTCGCCTTGCTCGAACACCCCGAGCCCAAGAGAATCCTCCTCGTGGGCGGTGGGATTTCCAGTTCCCTGGCTCAGATATTGAAACACCCCACGGTTTCCCGGGTTGACTACGTGGAATTGGACCCCACGCTCATAGCACTGGGGAGGCGAATTCTTCCCCGGGAAGCGACGACGGCCCTAGACGATGCCAGAGTCAATATCATCCATGCCGATGGCCGCAAACACATCAAGACCACCCAGTCGCGATACGATGTGCTCATCGTCAACCTTCCTGACCCGATGACGGCCCAACTCAATCGATTCTACACCGTGGAATTCTTCCAAGAGGCGAGGAGAATCACCCTTCCAGGAGGTATCTTATCCCTCAGCCTTACATCATCGGAAAACATCATCGGACTTACCCTCGCCCAACTCCTTAACTCGCTCCATCGATCCATGTCCGTGGCTTATCCAAACGTTCTCGTCCTTCCCGGCTCAACGGCCCGCTTCTTTGGCACAATGGAGGACGGTACTCTGATTTCCAACCCTCAGGTCTTGGTGGACAGAATAAAGGAGAGGCGTTTAGCATTGAAATATGTGAGAGGGTATTACCTCTTATTTAACCTCACCCCGGAGAGACTTCACTATTTTCGGGGGATCTTAGAAGCGACCGAGGGGACCAGGATCAACCGTGATCTCAGCCCCTCCTGCTATTTTTACGATATCGTCCATTGGAGTGCCCAATACACGCCGCGCTTGAAGTCGGTCTTCCTCTCCCTTGGCCGAATCGAATCCATGTGGTTTATCCTTTTGATCGCGGGATTCACCGCTGTCCTTTTCCCCTTTACCCGCCGAGAGCCTCGGGAAAAGGCCCTGAAGCCTACAATGATCTACGCGATTTTCGTTACGGGCTATTCCGAGATGACCTTAACCGTGGTTCTCATCCTGGCCTTCCAGGTCTTTTACGGCTACGTCTACTATAAGATCGCCATGCTGATCACCGCTTACATGATCGGCCTCATCCTCGGAAGCTGGCATATTACCCCCTCTGTAGAACGGATAACGAAACCCCTGCGGATACTCATGCCCATTCAAGGAGGCCTCGCGCTCTATGCCATCCTCCTCCTGGGGATAATCCTTTTGTTCCAGAGCTCAGGTCACCTCTCCGGAACATCCTCTATGATGGAAGTAGGCTTTCCCCTCTTAACACTAGTGGCGGGATATCTGGGAGGGCTGCACTTTCCCTTGGGCAATGCTATCTATTTAGCCGAAGGAAGGGAAGTGGGGAAAGTAGCCAGCCTGGTTTACGGAGTGGATCTGATCGGATCATCGGCTGGAGCACTCTCGACTGGGATCATCCTTCTGCCCGTTTTGGGGATTGCACATACCCTCTATGTTATCACAGCCCTCAATCTCTCCGCCCTGGGATTGCTCGGATTCATCCGAAGATCAAGAGATGGATGAATGGGGGTACGGGAAAATATGAGGAGCGGTATGGGAAGTTGGAGAAGGAGGGTTCCCTAGATCCATATCCCGGGCAGGGAATGTCCGCAGTACCGACATGTGCGCCCGATCAGGTGATTCTGGAGGATACGGTAGCCTATTCGCTGGATTAACAATTTTTTACACCGAGGACAGTGTGTATTCTCCCCCTCATGGCCAGGAACGTTCCCGATGTATACGTACTCCAGTCCGACGGAGAGGCCTATTTTTCTCGCCCGTTCCAGGGTCGACACCGGGGTAGGGGGGAGGTTTCTCAGCTTATACATAGGGTAAAATCGCGAAAAGTGAAGGGGTGTGTCCGGTCCCAACTTTTCCTTAATCCACAGGCACATCTGCCGAATCTGATCCATAGCATCGTTCTTCGTGGGGACTACTAAATTGACGATCTCTACATGGACGCCCTCCCCCTTCAAGGTCTTGAGGGTCTCCAGGACCGGTTGCAGCGTCCCTTCCGTGACGCTTCGATAGTACTCCTCCGTGAATCCCTTCAGGTCGATACAGGCAGCATCGAGGACCCTGCAGAGGGCTTTTAAGGGCTTCTGATTGATATAACCATTGGAATGGCAGACGTTCAAAATTCCCTCTTCCCTCGCAAGTACACCGATATCGTACATGTATTCGTAAAAGATGGTAGGTTCAACGTAGGTCGAAGCTATGGATTTACATCCCGTCCTCTTTGCGGCCGCCACCACCAAGTCAGCGGACATATCGAAATTCGCCGTCTCCTCAGGCCTTGCCTGGGATATCTCGTAATTCTGGCAGAATTTGCAGTCGAAATTGCATCCCGTCGTGGCGATGGAAAAAGAACCGGATGCCGGCAGGACGTGGAAGAAGGGCTTTTTCTCTATTGGATCTACATGCCAGGTAACGGGATTTCCGTAAACCAGGCTATAATATTTACCATTTCTGTTCTCCCTAACCTCGCAATATCCCCGCTCTCCATCTGATACGACGCACGCCGTAGGACACAGTTCACATCGGACCTGTTTTCCCCCCAAGGGGGTGTAATAGGGAGAGAGCTTTGTCTTAATAAGACCCCATTCCCTTCTAATGTTGAACGCCTCGGCGCGGTCAACGAAATGGAAAACAGAGGAAACGCTCGCTAGAGAGGAGAACAGAAGGGAATATTTCGCGCAATCACCCAAGAATTCCCTTCTACTCATCCCCTTTCGGCAAGAATTCTCCTGTATAGCGAAGGTTTTTCCTTCATTAACTGAGGGCCTTTTCATGGCTGGCTTTCCCGTTTTTGATGGTTTTCGAGGAATCCTCTTGTTTCGAGAATCCTGGGAATCTTTGCTCTCCTCCTTTAATAAGACCCCAACATATCAAAAAGGTTTAAAATATATCGGCCGAAAAGATGGAGATGTTGGTATCCTTATCCTTCCAGGCATCCATGGGTAATCCTGCCTTGAGACAGGTATGCTCCAAAAACGTCTTGCGATTCCAACCGTATTCAGTAGCCACCTGGGGAAGGAGAAGACCCGAATAAAAACCCTTCTCTATGAGAATCCCGTGTCTCCCCACCTGGATCTCCCCGACGTCCCTGACTCGTTTCAGGGGGGTCAGGACCGAGATCTCAATCTCCAGATCAGGCAATTCCCTTTCGGTCACTGGGTTAAATCGGGGATCATGAAAGGCCGCTTGGGCTGCCATTTCCTCAACCGTCTGATAAAGTGGCTTATAGGCTTTAATATAGCCGATACACCCCCGAAGCTGCCCCCCCCTGGTGATGGTAACGAAAGCCCCTCGTTTCTCCTTCAATGTCGGAGAGTCAACCGTAAACTCCGGCATCGGATTCCCTCGGGCCTTGTTCTCAATCACCGACTTTGCGATATGCCGAAGGGTCTCCTTGTCCTGATCGGTCAGCCCGAGATCAACTCTTGCCTTCTTGCCACCCCTCATGTTCCCCCCGCTGATCTCTCCAGCCGAAACTATGCTGCCTCTTGCCGTATTTCCGTCCGGTAAAAGGCCCCCGCCAAATAACCCACGGTGTAATTACCGGGCCTTTTGTCCCCGGTCACATCCCCAGAATTGGTGAGCTTCAATACTTTCCCCCTATCCCCACCCAGTGTCTTCGCAGCGACCATCGCCGTCAAGATGGGCCCCTCGCCACAGGCCTGACAACGGCCCTTCCGAAGATCTTCCGCAAGACCGGTGATGTTGAAGCGATCGATGTGCTTTGCCAGTATCTCATCCTGGGCCATTACCTCTCGATAGCTATAGCTATGGGTCAGGTCGGAGCTGGCGATGATGAGGGAGTTCTTCTCCCTTGAGGACTCGGCAATGGCCTTACCGAGCGACTGGCATATCTCAAAATCCGCCCCGCCCATCAGTACGATGGGCACGAGTTTATATCCCTTGAGGGCAACCTGAAGGAAGGGGAGTTGAACCTCCAGGGCATGCTCCCCGAGATGGGCCTCGGCAATGAACTGAAAACGGCTGTCCAGCGCCATGATCTCATCGCACATGCCCCCATCTATGGGGATCACACCCAAAGGGGTTCTGAAGCCACCTCTATGATAAATCGATGCCCCTTCAAAGGGCAACCGATGGCTGGGGGCAATGACCACGACATCGTCGAAATCCATCCCCTCCACCAATTTATAGGCGTAGGCGGCCACCTGACCGGAATATGCGTAGCCGGCATGGGGGGATATCAGGGCGATGACGTTCCCCTCAAGGGCCTCCTTTTCGGCCTTTTTCAAATACCCCCTGACATCATCGGATAGAGCATCAGGATCTGAGGGGTAGAATGCTCCGGCAACAGCAGGCTCTCTGATATTTTCCATAAAACACCTCACCTCAAAAAACTTCCGCGCAAAAGGTACAAATCCTCGTCTTCTCATCCTGCCAGGCATCTCTGGGCAACCCGGCCTTGAGACAACAACGCTCCAAAAAGGTCTTGCGGTCCCAGCCGCATTCCGTAGCCACCTGGGGAAGGAGAAGGCCGGAATGAAACTCCCTCTCTAAGAGGATCCCGTGTCTCCCCACCTCGATTTCCTCGACGTCCCTGATTCGTTTAGGCGGGGTCAGGACCGAGATCTCAATCTCCAAATCCCGGAGCTCAGTCTCCGTAACGGGGCGAAAACGGGAATCATGAAAGGCCGCCGCCACCGCCATCTCCCCTACTGTTCTACAAAGAGGCTTGATGCCACTAATACGGCCGATGCACCCCCTGAGTTGACCGCGTATCCTAAGGGTGACAAAGGTTCCCCTCTTCTCTATCAGAGCCCGTGACTCCACCGTGCACTCCGGGACCGGTTTTCCCCGGATGGCCTCTTTTATGGCCCGCCGGGCGATGTGGTGCAGATGCTGCTTTTCCTCCACCGTCAAACCTGCTCTCCATTTCTCAAGACCCTGGTAAAATACCGCCGCCATGTATCCAACCACGTAAGTCCCTGGGCTTTTTCTTCCGGTAACATCTCCGGAATTGGTCAACTTCAAAACTTTCGCTCTCCCAGCGCCGAGGCCTTGAGCCGCCATCATGGCCACCACTATGGGTCCTCCTCCGCAGGCCTGACACCTGCCCTTCCTCAAATCCTCCTCCAAACCGCTAATATCGAACCGTTCGATGTGGCGGGCGAGTATCGCATCCTGCTCCACCACTTTTTGGTAGTCATGGCTGTGGGTCAAGTCGGAGCTGGCAATGATTAAGCCCCTTCTCCCCTCAAGGGATTTGATAATCGCCTGGCTCAAATGCCGGCAAACCTCGAGATTCCACGTGGGACCCATCACCATGGGTACGAAACTGAACCCCTTCAAGACACTTTGGAGAAAGGGTATTTGCACCTCAAGGGAGTGTTCTTGTGCGTGGGATTGGGGAACGTACTTGATGATTTTGCTCCGTTGACTAATCCCCCGCGCAAGTTCCGTATCGATAGGCGCAATGCCTAAGGGAGTTTCGTATCCTTCCCCGTCGTAGATGGATGCCCCCACAAAATCGACCCGATGGCTGGGGGCAATGACGATGACGTCATCGAACTCCATCCCCTCCACTATTTTATAGGCGTAGGCGGCCACCTGACCGGAATATGCGTAGCCGGCATGGGGGGAGATCAGGGCGATAATATTCCCATCAATACGCTCCCTCTTGACGTTTCCGATAAATCCGTGAACCATCCTCTGGAGCTCATGGGGATCCGAGGGATAGAATATGCCCGCCACGACGGGTTTTCTAACCATCCCTCCAGGAGCGGCCCGTGCTTGCCCCGTAAGAGAAACCAGAAGGGCGAGGATCAAAAGGACGGGTTGCTTTCTCATAGCTTCCTAAAGGGTTTTCTTGGTATCCAAAAGGAGAGTCACTGGCCCGTCATTAACCAGGTTCACCATCATCATGGCCTGGAAACGACCCGCCTGAACCCGCACCCCCTTTTCCCCCAGCCCAGATACGAAACGATCATACAGGTCACGGGCGTAATCGGGACCCGCCGCCTCGGTGAAAGAGGGTCGACGCCCCTTCCGGCAATCCCCAAAGAGGGTGAATTGGGAGACTACCAATATCTCCCCACCCACATCCACTAGGGAAAGGTTGAATTTTCCCCCCTCACCCTGAAAGATTCTCAAATGTGGGATTTTCTCAACGAGGTAATCCACATCCCCCTCGGCATCTTCCCTTCCCACGCCGAGGAAGACCACGAGCCCCCTTCCAATGCTTGCAATAAGATCTTCGCCTACCGATACCGCAGCAGATTTAACCCTTTGGACGACAGCCCTCATGTCTCGATCGATTTCTCCTCGATCGGAAGGGGAAAGATTCAGAGGATGGGTTACTCCTCCTTCTTCGATTGGGCAACAACTTTTTCGCTCAGATGGGACGGAACTTCCTCGTAATGGGAAAACTGCAGGGAAAATTGCCCCCTCCCACCGGTCATCGATTTTAGGTCAGGGGCATACTTCAACACCTCAGCCATGGGGACATGGGCCCTGATCACCTGGTAATTTCCCCGTGGATCTACTCCCAGGACTTTTCCCCTGCGACTGTTCAGATCGCCGATAATATCGCCCATGTTTTCCTCTGGGACCGTGACCTCAATCTCCATAATGGGCTCTAAAAGTACCGGATTGGCCTCCCGCATCCCCTTCTTCAAGGCCATGATAGCGGCAATTTTAAAGGCCATTTCCGAAGAATCCACCTCGTGGGATTTTCCGTCGTAAAATCTGACCTTTACGTCAACAACCGGGTATCCCGCCAACACCCCACTCTGCTTTGCTTCCGTAATGCCCTTCTCCACAGCGGGAACGAAGTTCCGGGGCACGTTCATACCCGTCAGGGCATTTTCGAATTCATATCCCGCTCCCCGTTCCAGGGGTGATATGTCGAAGTGAACTTCGGCAAATTGTCCTCGCCCTCCCGTCTGCTTCTTATGGCGGTAGATAATCCCCTTTTTCGGCATCCGTATGGTCTCTTTATACGGAACCTTTGGCACACTGAGATCCACCGCCACGCCAAATTTTCGCTTCAACTTCTCGAGAATCACCTCAACGTGAACCTGTCCCATACCGGAAAGAAGGATCTGCCCCGTCTGCTCATCTCGGCCCAGGCTGATGGTGGGATCCTCCTCGCTCAGGCGCACCAGTGCCGAGGTGATCTTATCCTCATCTCCCTTACTTTTCGGCGTCAAGGCGAACGAGATAATGGGCAGGGGGAGTTTCGTCGGCTCGAAGATGATCGGATTTTTCTCGTCACAGAAGGTGTCCCCCGTGGTGGTCTCCTTAAGCTTGGCAACGGCAACGATGTCACCTGCCATCGCCAATCCCAGTGGTTGCTGTTTCTTTCCCTCCAGGGCGTAGATCTGTCCTACCCTCTCCTTGACTTTCTTTGTTGAGTTGTAGATGGTCGAATCCGGGTTAATCATCCCCGAATAAACCCTGAAAACCGTAAGCTTCCCCGCGTAGGGATCCGCTATGGTCTTAAAGACGAAAGCGGAAAAGGGTCCGCCTTCCTTCGCCTCCCGCTCTTCCATCTCTCCCGTCTTGGCACTTTTGCCTTTCACATGGTTCCTCTCCTGGGGGGAAGGGAAACCCATGACAACCATATCCAGGAAGGGCTGAATCCCCATATTTCTCGTGGACGCTCCACAGAGTATCGGCGCGAATGTCCTCTCGGTGAGACCTTTTTTCAGACAGAAATAACAATCCCCCTGGTCCAGGTCACCTTCTTCCAGGTATTTCTCCATCATGTTATCATCGGCTTCCACGATGCTCTCGATCATCTCCTCGCGGCGTTTCGTCGCCTCATCCTTCAGCTCTTGGGGAATGTCTTTCAGCTCGAATCTTCCGCTGAAGTCGTCCGTGTACAGATAGGCCTTCATTTGGATCAGATCAATCACTCCTTTAAACTCTGCCTCAACTCCAATGGGGAGCTGAACCGGCGTACAGGAAATGGATGAAAGTCCTTTCTTGATGCCATCCACCGTCTTCTGGAAATCCGCCCTCTCCATATCCATCTTACTGACGTAGATGAGAACAGGAACTTTAAACTCTTGGGCATATTCCCAGACCGTTTCAGTTTGAACCTTCACCCCGGAATTGGCCCCAATGACAATAACTGCGCCATCCACTACCCTCATGCATGAACGTGCATCGGCAATGAAATTGGCGTACCCCGGAGTATCGATGAGGTTCACCTTGTGCTTATTCCACTCCGCGTGGGCAAGGGAAGAGCTGATGGTAATCTTGCGGTTGATCTCCTCTTGATCATAATCCATCACGGATGTCCCTTCATCAACGCTTCCCAGGCGATTATTCACCCCCGTATCAAATAAGATAGCCTCAGCCAGCGAGGTCTTCCCGTCTCCTCCGTGACCAAATATCCCGACATTCCTAATTTCGCTTACCTCGAATTTCTTCATATGTGCACCCTTGCGTGGAAATAGAGAAAATCCCTCCCGAAACGATTCCCCAACGAGTTAACCTTATAATTACTTTTTTCATCTCGAAAAGTCAACCCTGAACTCCATGGCAATGATCCCCCAGAATACCGACGGATATCGATTCATTTCTATGAAAATACGGGGATTTTTGAAGTCAGACTCCTTCGCCGGATATCCCCCGAACTGGGACATGTTCCCCTCCACCAGTGAAGGCCTCATAACCCCCATCGGAACAAGACCCAACCCCTCTAAGCAATCACGAAATGACCGGTGTCGAGGGTTCATGAAACTCCCGGTATGTCAACATTGACATCACGGTTAAATTACACTACACTTCCGGCCTAATCTTGCCTCCGAAAGGGAGATACCATGAAGAACAGCCCGGTCTTTTTCTCGGATCTCCGGAGTCATGGTAGAAGGATCATGGTGGACAAGGTAGATGAACTTCTGCAGAAGGTCGGCATTGGGGAAAAAATCAAGGCCAATGATCTGGTGGCCATCAAACTTCACTTCGGGGAGAGAGGAAACACAGCCCACGTCAAGCCTATCTTTATCCGAAGGATTGTAGATACCATCAAGGGATGCGGAGGAAAACCCTTTCTCACTGATACCAACACGCTCTACACGGGCAGCCGGCACGACTCGATCTCCCACATAAGCACGGCCTTTGAAAACGGATTTTACTACTCGGTCGTTGATGCCCCCATTATCATCGCTGATGGTATTCGCGGAAATGCCTCCGTCACGGTCAGGGTTGATAAACCCATATACCGTGAGGTAAGTATCGCCCACGACATCTTCACCGCCGATGTTCTCATTGGAGTCGGTCATTTCACGGGTCATGAACTCTCTGGATTTGGAGGTGCCTTGAAAAATCTGGCCATGGGATGTTCCAGCCGCGGAGGGAAATTGAAACAACATTCCAGCGTGGCCCCACGGGTGAAAACTGGCCGGTGTACTGGATGCGAAACGTGTATTGCCACTTGTCCAGAAGGCGCTATCGCCATGTTCAACGGGAAGGCGCGTATTCATCCCCAACAATGCGTTGGATGCGGAGAGTGCCTATCGGTCTGCCCGGAGGGAGCCATTCGGTTTCGATGGGATAACGACGCCGCACTCTTCCAAAAGAAGATGGCGGAATACGCCTACGGGGCCCTCGCGGGAAAGCGGAAAAAATCGATCTTCCTCAACTTTCTGACCCAGGTGAGCCCTGCCTGTGATTGTTTAGGACATTCCGATGCCCCCATCGTGGGAGATATTGGGGCTCTCTGCTCTTCTGATCCCGTGGCCATTGATCAGGTGTCCGTCGATTTGGTCAACGCACAACCAGGAATCGAGCGGTCCAGGTTGAGTACCCATCTGGAGCCCGGGGAGGACAAATTTCGGGGCCTTTATCCCCAGATCGATTGGGAAGTTCAACTCCACAATGCGGAGAAAATCGGCCTGGGATCGAGAAAATACGATCTAATAATGATCTAAGGCCCACAATCGTGTGAAAAAGCCAATAATGTCCCAACCCAAGAAAATTTGGATATTGACAATCGGAAGAAAAAAAATTATAGTGAAGTTGTTGTTGGCATCCCTATAACGGGGATGTACCTAATTTAGCAGGTCTTTTCCGGTGGTTGTGCGAGAACATTTCGGCTGAACATTTTCAAAATCACTGTGTGAATGGGAAACCATCGGGAGACCGATGGTTTTTTTTTCGCCTGTTTTGCCATCTCCGTGAATTTCCTCTCAATGGGAGGATCTGGGTAATGTTAAGAACAAACGGGTTGATATCGCATCGGATATCCCAAGGTCTTCCCTTCCTCCGGTTCGGAGCGAATCGAAATCGATTCCCGTATCCTTTCTGAGATGTGCCCAATTCATTAAGGAGGTGATGTCCAATATGCAAGAGATTAGAACTGGTATCATTGGCGTAGGAAACTGCGCTAGTTCCTTTGTGCAGGGACGCTTCTATTACCGGGATCCGGATGCAGATATTCCGGGTCTGATCACCAAGAACCTCGGGGGCTATCGAGCCTGCGATATTCAATTTGTGGCCGCCTTCGATGTAGACGAAAGAAAAGTAGGCCGGGATCTATCGGAAGCAATCTTTGCCGAACCAAACTGTACCACGGTCTTTCAGAAGGATATCCCCTCTCTGGATTGTCCCGTTGAGATGGGATATCTGATCGATAGCATTCCTCCGCAAAACGACCAGTACCCGGAATCGGCACGTTTCAAACCCAAGGCAAATACTTACTCAAGCAAGGCCAAGGCAAAGGACACCATTGTCAGAAATCTTCAGAAGCGGCGGGTTGACGTAGTCGTCAATTACCTTCCAGTCGGGAGCGAAGCAAATACGTTCTTTTATGCCGACTGTTGCCTTGAGGCGGGTTGTGCCTTTGTGAACGCCATACCCGTATTCGTGTCCAAGATTTACGGGGATCGCTTCCAAAAAGCCGGCCTTCCCATCCTCGGGGATGACATCAAGTCTCAGGTGGGGGCCACCATCATCCACAGGGTACTGACCAGGCTTTTTGAGGACAGGGGACAACCCATAAAGCGATCATACCAACTCAACGTCGGAGGAAATACCGATTTTCTCAATATGCTGGACCGTTCGCGGCTCGTGAGCAAAAAGACGAGCAAGACTCAGTCGGTTCTCAGCCAGATGGATGGAAAGGAATTCGATCCTCAAAACATCTATATTGGTCCGAGCGATTATGTGTCTTGGTTGAAGGACAACAAACTCTGCTTTTTGCGGATTGAGGCGGAGCAATTCGGCGGCATGCCGATGAACCTTGAGGTCCGGCTCTCGGTGGAAGATTCGCCCAACTCGGCGGGCGTAATTATGGATGCCGTGCGGGCCGCCAAGGTAGCTTTGGACCGTGGGCTTTCCGGGCCGATTATCGAGGCCAGTGCCTATCTCTTCAAATCACCGGTTCATCAATTCGAGGATACGGAGGCCCGGGAGATGCTGAAGCGCTTCGCAGAACCTTCGTTAGGTGCCGCTGAAGCGGTTGCCGAGCTGTGTGTAACTTCGGGAGAAACAACCTCCGCGTGAGGGCACTCTCTCGCCGTGAATATTTCATCATGTCACGGGGAGGGGAAAAGCTCTTCCAAACCCGTTCAGTAGTTCACCCTGACCAAAAAAAGCCCTTGGGCCGGTGCTGTTAACCCGGCCCTTCGTCTATCCCGTGCCTCCAGAATGCCAGTGAATTGGGATGGGGTCAGCTTCCGCATTCCCACCTCAACAAGGGTTCCCACGATATTTCGCACCATCTGTTTCAAAAAGGCGTTGGCCTCCACCCCTACGATGATAAAGTCTCCCCTCATGCCCACATCGATCGCGTAGATCTCCCGTATGGGACTTGAGTGGTCGGAACCGGCCGAGCAAAAGGAAGAGAAGTCATGGCGACCTCTCAATTTCATGGCGGCTTCTCTCATGCTGGCCATATCCAATTTCCTTGGGACAAACCATGAGAAATGGCGATAAAAGGGGGAAGGCAATTCCCCATTGAAAATCCGATACTCGTAAACCTTTCCCTTTGCACTAAATCGGGCATGGAATGCTTCGTCAACCTCCTCAACGGCTTTGATCCGGATATCCTCGGGAAGGAGACTGTTGAGGGCTTTTAGAAACGACACGACATCGAGGGAGCTCTGTGTCTTGAAATGAGCCACTTGCCCCATGGCATGAACCCCGGTATCGGTTCTACCGGAGGCAACCAATCTCACCCGTTCTCCCGTGATTTGCGCGAGTTTTCCTTCTATGGTCTCCTGGATAGTCTCAACATTAGGCTGAATCTGCCAGCCGTGATAACCCGTCCCGTCGTATTCGATGGTCAATTTGATATTTCTCATGCCCCTTTTTGCTCGATCTTCCCGTGGTAACTTCCAAATAACCGTAAAAGCCATCCCTGTTGAATGTTTATGGCCCTTTCCGGACAGAACTCGGAACAACAGAAACACCGGATGCATTTGGAATAATCAATATCTATCTTTCCTTTCTCCTTAGTCATGACTTGGGATGGACATCCCTCAATACACATTTCGCAGAGTTTACATCTGTCCTCCCTGATTCGCGGCTTTGCCGTCATAGCATTCCTTAATAAGCCTCTCAGCGGCTGCGGAAGTCCCCATTGAGGCTCCATGCTCCTGGGGAAATGAAACCCCTTCACTCTCACCCGTTCAATCCCCTCGCCCACAACCTCAATATCCTTCGGGTGGCCCATTCCCAAACCCAAATCGGACCCAATTCTGTTGGTCAAAAGATCTAGGGGCGGGAGTCCAATGACATCACAGATGGTCGAATCGACGGCGATTCCGTCAATACCCGCGAAAATCAACCCGATCTCCCGAGGGTCACCTCCGCCCGGCCCATCTCCCTCCATGCCCACAACGGCATCCACCAAATTCAGCCTTGGCCTGATTATCCCATAAAGATCCACGAGCATTTGGGCGAAGGAGTGTCTGTTAACCCCCGCCTTGAAATGCCATTGGATCTTCTTGGTACCCGGAATACACCCAAAGAGGTTCTTCACCGATAAGGTCATGGTGGTCATAGCATGGGTTTTCAACTTGGGGAGGTTGATCAAGAGATCACAGTCCATAACGGCCCGAGCTACCTCTAACGTCCTGAATGTCCCTTGATGGTGCCCTTTGAGCTCCATGGGATCGTCAAAGTCCACCAGCCTGCAATTCATCTCCCGAACAATATCATAAATCCCTGCCTTGGATGCCACCCTCGATAACCCCCCTACTCCAGGGCTATCGCCGACCATGGGGATCCCACCGGCATCCCGAACCAATTGGATGACGGCTTTCACGACGGAGGGATGTGTTGTCACGGCCTTCTCCGGGTCACTTGCCGATAGGAGGTTGGGTTTGATTAATACCCGATCCCCCCCCTTGACGAAGGCGTCCATTCCATCCAACAGGTCAACGGCGCACTTCACCGACTTCAGCACGGATTTCTCAGAATAACCCTGACATCGAACGATGGAAACCCTGGATTTGGCCATCCTATCTATCCCCTTCTATGCTCTGGGGTATACGGTTCGTTGGAATGCACGCGCTCTCCCAAAAGGCCCTCAATCCATTCAATCCAATCTGACGGATCCTTTTTTGAAAACGGGAACACATGATGAGACATTGGTTCGCACGCAGAAGGCCAAATCTTCATCCAATCCCAGTCGTATCAACTCCTGTCCGTGCTCACAGGTCCTTGCCATCTCAAGAAGATTAGGAGCGAAGGCTTTGTAGAGGATTCGCGAAGCCCTGGCGCCATCCGTTAGGGCAACCCCCTCTCTTTCCAAAAGGTCCATCATCATTCCCCCACATACTACATCCTCCAACGAAAACCTCCCTTTCTTGCCAGCTGGAACCATCACCGGATCAGCCTGTAAGGTTGTACATCGTTGGACAACACCATGAGCGTTGGTGAAACCGGCCACGATGACGTGTTCACATCCTGCCACCGATTGGAGGGCCTTGGTCCCATTCGTTGTGGTCAGGACGACCCTTTTCCCCGATACGAAATCCCGGGTATATTCCCTCGGAGAATTGCCCAAATCAAACCCATCTACCTTTAATCCGCCCCTTTCTCCCCCGATTAACGTCTCTTCCCCTGGCAATGTTTTCGCCAGACTGAAGGCCTCATCGACGGTCACAACAGGGATCACCTCGGTGCATCCATTGGATAGTGCTTCGATGATGGTGGTCGTCGCCCTCAATACGTCGATGACCACGAAGACCTTTCCTTCGCCCTTTCTAAACGGCCCCTGCCGAGGAATAAATTCTATATCCGCGCGCATATCTTTCCCCGCTAGGCATTGGAAAAAATATACCCCATCCGTCGGATCTTGGGAAGGGTGATCCCCCCAGGTTAAGGGGCGCCTCCTCAAAGATACCCTTACCGTGGAGAAATTCCCGGATATTCACGTTAGGGGGATAGGTGTAAGGGAGCAGGTTCTCCATTACATGTCTCCCCCTCTGCTATGGTTAGGCCTTGGGAGGGGATCCCTTGCGGGTGAACTTCTGGAACGTGTGACAATCGGGTGGAACCAAGCCCCTTTCGACCCCAAAAGTATAGGTTACCTCACCAACATAGAGATCGCCGTGGGAATCAACAGATAACGTGTGGGGGGCAACGAAATTTCCCGGCGCGCTGCGATCGGCGCTGACCCAGCGCAACAGCAGGTTGCCGTTGGCATCGAGGATGCTGATGTGTCCCGGCAGATCATGCCGAATAGGGCCGTTGAGAAAGGAATGTTGTCCTACGCGCCACCACAAGCTTGAAACGTATATGAGACCCTCACGGTCTATGAAGATATCTGTCGGGCGCTGGATGTGTGTCCACTGATCCAGGTATGCACCATCGGGGCTGAAGAATTGAATTCGGTCGTTCTCACGGTCGGCCACCAAAACTTTCCCATCAGCGGCGATGGAGATGCCATGTGGGAGATTGAACTGGCCGGAACCAGTGCCAGGCTCCCCCCATGACTGGATCAGCTTACCGTCGGCGGTGAATCGATGCACCCGCGCATTACCGTACCCGTCACAGACGTAGAGTTCTCCGTTTGACGCGATTGCGACGTTTGTAGGGCGGTTGAAGGGTGGTCCCCCGTGGGTAATACTCGTCAATCCTTTCTCCTTTTCGTAGCCAGTGTCTGACGGTACCCTGGGGGTACCGATTACCATAATCTGCCTTCCGTCCGGGGTAAACTTGCGGACGGTATGATCCCCATCGTCTACCGTATATACTGAATCGTCCGGGCCGACCGTGATCCCGTGTGTGCGTGGGGTGAAGATATCCTCCCCCCAGGATGTAACAAACGTGCCGTCACGCTCGTACACGATCACTCGTGCGTCACCGCGGGTGACCAAGTAGAGGCGATCACGGGAGTCGACGGAAACTCCAACGACATCGCGATGCACATATCCCAGCGGGAGTTGCTCCCAGCCCTCCATTACTTCGTACCTGAACCCGTTCGCCATTGTCTCCTCTCTCCTCAATCACGCTGACATCTGGGCTGTCATTTATCACGGTCCCTTAATAGGCCGATGGGAGACGATAAAATCACCTGTTTCCCGATCTAAGGTAAGGAGGATGTTTTTGAGCCAATGTTCATCATCCCTTTCCGGAAAATCCTCCCGGTAAAAAGCTCCCCGGCTCTCTTCCCTTTCCAGGCTTGCCCTCATGATGGCCTTCGATAGTAATATACTTCCCTTCAGCTCATGCAGCTGAAGAGACTTTCCCGCTTTTTCCAGATCTCCTAATCTCCCCTCCATTTCGGAAACCCTGGATAGTCCCTCCCGCAGGGATTTTGCATTTCGTATGGGACCAGCATGGGTCCAGCTCATATTCTGAACCTGGTGGAAGAGCTCCCTTATCCCTTCCATCTCATGCTTCCATGAAAACCGACCCCGGACCATTTCCCGCTTCAGTTTCGTCCGACGAACATCCATGGCATATCGAGCTGCCGATTCGCCCGCCACATCCCCGAAGACAGCGCACTCCGTCAGGGCATTTCCCCCGACTCGATTGGCTCCGTGAACGCCCGAGGTCACTTCACCAGCCGCGAAAAGCCCAGGGATTGCCGTCTGGGCATGGCCGTCAATCTCCACGCCTCCCATGAAGAAGTGAACCACTGGAGCGATGGAAAAGGGCCGATCCCGAAAATCGGGGTTTATCCTCCCGAGTCGATTCAGAGGAGGCCTCCCCCACTTCTCCTCCGGAACAGCCGTATAATCCAAATAGACCTTCCCTTTCTCCGTCTCCCTGCTGAGGATCACGGTGAACTGATCCCGATATTTCACAATAGATTCGTTCAAATCGAACTGAAGGCCGTGTTTCTTGATGAGGTCCTCTCCATTGGAGTCGATGGCCCGAGCCTCTTTTGGGATCGGTGGGAGGATAATCCTGGGGGGCAAAAGGGGTTCGGCTAAACCGAGGGGATAACATTGCACGAACTCCATATCCCGTAAAGGTAACCCCGCCTGCAATGCAAGCCAGTATCCATCGCCCAACACCCGCCTGTGATTGTCATTGCGGCCGTAGATACCACCGCCTCCCCCCGTTGCCAATACAACGGATTTTGCATCGATGGCCACCTGACCCTCCTTTTTGGAAATTCCCAGGGCTCCAGATGCCCGCCCCTCCTCTAGCATCCACTCTACAACGGAAAACCAGGGAAGGGCAGTTATCCGTTCACCTTTGATGTGCTTCAACAGCCCGTCCATGAGGACAAGGCCCGGAACCCTCGTCGAGGTGCCCATGTCGATAAACCAAGATCTTTCACTCCTTCTCCCCAGCGGTACCCCCATCTCCCTCAATGTCCCTATCATGGCCTCGCCCCTCTGGGCCAGAATGCGAACCAAGTTAATATCGTTAATCTTCTTCCCCGCCTCCATAACCAGCTCAACATATTCATCACCCGCAAAATCCCTTGAAGGAGCGAGCCACCCCCCGCCGGCGAGGGCTGAATTCCCGCTCCTCAAAGAAACCTTACTGGCCAGCACCACCTTGCATCCCATACGGGCGGCTTGTAAAGCCGCCATAACCCCAGCAGCTCCGCTGCCCACCACCAGCACATCGGTCTTGATTTCCTTCAATCCCATCACCTATTCCCTTCGAGGCAATAATGAAAGGCCCCACCACCAGACGGATGGGGCCTTTTGCCTTATTCCCCGGGCAGATAAGTTTGCCCTCTAGGCCTCGCCATAAAGCCATATTCTATCGTGATCCGCATCGCCCCTTTCACGGTCGAAGACACAGATGCGGTTACCCCTCCCCCCATCATCGTCCTTGAAGTCCTGGTAACCTTTTGCGGCCAGCAGGGCCTTATCCGCCTCTTCCACAACCTGGTTGAGATCCTCCGGGCGGAGCATCCCATATTGATCGATGGCCTCCGATGGAAGAAGGGTCACACCGAAACTCATCGTCAAGTTTCCATTGGGCTGAACCTCTTGATTTCGAAAATAATGCCCCTCCACTGTCTTCCTTACTCTCTCGGTAAATTGACACGCCTGTTCGATACTCGAGATCTTAGACAAATAGAAGATAAATTCTTCACCCCCATATCGACTGACCAAATCGTCCTCGCGAATACTGCCTTTCAAGATCCTCCCCAGTTCGCGGAGGAGTTTATTCCCCTCGATATGAGAGTTACGATCGTTGAAATTCTTGAAGTCGTCGATATCCGACATCACGATGGCGATGGAAAACCCCTGTTCATCCTTCCTCTTCCGGTAAGTCGTAATTCTGAGGCTCAACGCCTCGAAAAAGGGGTCCCTGTTCAGCAATCCCGTAAGCCCATCGTATTGGACTAAATTGAGCTTGTCCATGACAGACGAGATATGAATCGACAACTCCCTCAGCATAGCGCGGTCTTGTCCCGTAAAACCGAATTTATCGATACCACCCTCAGAATCGGTTTTGTTAAACATCTCAATAACACCGGTAATTTTCCCGTTATGTCGCAGAGGGAGGCAAAGAACATTCTCGATCGGAAAACCGACCTTTTCCTTATACCAATCCGACAATCGCTTGTCGTATTGGACCTCCTTTGCATTGACCTCTTCCCCTGTTTCCGCCACAATGCCCGCATAGCCCTCACCCATTGGATAGGTGAACTCATTGACGTCCGCGTGGGAAAGGAGCCTATTGGCCCAGATAAGGGATCTGACAAACTCACCCCCCTGGTCATCCCTCATGATGGTATAGAGACTAATGGCATGGGCCATCAGGACATCCCGTATCTCTATAACCCTTTCTAATAAGGTGTTGAGGTCCTCCGACACATCGAGCTTTATCTTAATTTCCGCCAACCTGTTTTCCTGAAGCCTGAAGTTGGTGAATTCGCTCTTGAGCTGGTCCAGCTCCCTCTGTAAGGACAAGATCTTTTCACGCTGGCTCTCTTTTTCGGTAAAGAGGAGATAATTGGCCTGCCTCAGCCTATCCCTGCCTTCCTTCAGCCTTTCGATGAGCTGCTTGTTTTCGTTTTTCGTCCTCCTCTGCTCCACCGCACGCTTCACGGAATACTCCACCAAATTTCGGTTGAGGGGTTTCTTCAGGTAGTCGAAGGCTCCCTCCTGCAGGGCTTCAATGGCATTATCCTCGGTGGAATAACCCGTTATTACGATGCAGGGAATATCTGGGTCGACCCTTGAAACCCTCTTGATTACCTCGTGGCCATCTATCTCCGGCATTACCAGATCCACGAGAATAGCATCGAAGACATGGGTCTGAACCAATTGTAGGGCAGATTTGCCATCATTAGCGACATGGACTTCGTAATCCTTATTAAGCATCTTGTTCAATATTCGGGTAATGGTCTCCTCGTCATCGATCACTAAGACTTTGCTTTTGGGGTCCATGATTCTCCTCTTTGATTGTAATAACCCCTCTTATACACCATTTTTGCAAAAATTTCAAATGATTAATGTGAAAAGGTTCCCGAATTGCTTGAGTATTTCTTCGTCCCTTCGCTTCAATGTTTCCGTAGTAATCCTCTCGTGGTCCCGGGAACTATTCACCCCTTCCAGCCGAGTTTTGGTACTGCCGTTATGAGGTGGTGCAGTGCTTCGGTTTTAAGGATAGAATTACGCTCAGGGACAACGGAGTGATGTGGTCTGAAATTCGAGGCTAGCCCATAAGGAAGAGATAGCTTCTATCCAATCCTTCATCTGGGTACAGGAGAAACAGGGATTTTTACAAACCTTCCTCTGTTTTATGAATGATCTTCTCCAATTCAGCCTTTAATGCCCGAGCATCTTCTCTCGCTTTTGACACGAGAAACCCCGAGCTCAATATCACGTTATCTTTCCTCCAAATGACCTTTACGATAAGCCTGCCCATTACCCATCTACCCGCATGTTTGGTCCCCAATTGTATCTCAATAACCTCACTGAATGGTATATATATCGGCGTAGATGTGAGATACCGCAAAAATGAAAATCCACTGCTATCAAACCAGTACTTTCCATTGCCTCGCGCAAAAAGCTTATCCTTGAGATACCGTTTCCACAACTTTCTCCCAACGATTTCACTGCCGAGATACAAACCGGTACCTTTCCCCTTCATAGCGAAATTCCTCAGTACAAGGAGTTTACCCTTTACCCACCCTTCACATCCCTCGTTGCTCGTTCCGTCCCTGGGGCATTGCAATCGCGTCCAATGCTCTTTGCAAGTGCTATTTCCAAAGGACCCCTGATCTCCATTATACTGTTCGGTAATCCGTAACCACTATGTCAAATGCTCGATCAATATTTTTATCCCAATGCCGATCAATACCAGGCCACCCAGGATTTCAATTTTCTTCTCGAAAAAGTGTCCGAATCTATTTCCGACAAAAACTCCGAGTAACGTCAGCAGAAACGTCACGGCTCCAATTACTATTGCAGGAATCGCAATGGCGATTTTTAAAAATGAGAGGCTTATTCCAACCGCTAAAGCATCAATACTCGTAGCGACAGATAAGATCAGTAGAACAAAGACATTCAGTGGATTCATTTCCCCCTCGATGGATTCAACCTTACATGACTCGTAGATCATTTTTAACCCGATCCCGTTCAAGAGCCCAAACGCGATCCAATGGTCAACCCCCAAAATAAATTCCCTCAGACTAAGCCCTGCTAACCAGCCTATGAGTGGCATAAATGCCTGAAATGACCCAAAACACGCGGCAATCGTTAAGGCATTCTTGATCTTTAGGTGTTTAATGGTTATTCCGCTGGCGATAGATACGGCAAAGGCATCCATTGCAAGTCCAAATGCTATGGATACAGTTACAATGGCATTCATCGATATCCCTTCTTATGGAGGCTTTCCCAGTCGCCCCCCGGGGCTTCGATAGACAAAAACAGAACGTCCACTCGAGAAGTTTTCTCAAGCCAACCAAGCGGCCGCACCCCTATTTCATCAATTCACTGTAAGTATGATCAATTTTCGAGATTTAGCAAGGAAAATATCACTATTAATTCGGTTGCAATCCGGATACCGTTGACGGTAGAATAAGATCCTAGTGAAAGCTCTATTCCATGGAAACGATAGGGAGGGTATTTATGGAAGCGGTTTGTTATACGTTGGAAGGGGCATTGGAGAAAGCCATCGAACAGGAACGGAAGAGCTTTGAAATCTACCAGCGGGCCCTGAAGATCGTGAAGAACCCATCGGCGAGGAAGCTCCTCAAGGAATTGGCCGAGGAGGAATTGGAACATAAGCATGCCCTGGAAAGGGCCTTGGCCGGGGGGGCGGTTGTCCTCCATGGAGAGGAAGAAAAGGCTGGTCCCACCATGAACTTGACCTTATTCGTTCAGGAAAAACCCCTGGATGAGAACGCATCTCCCCAGGACGCCCTGGCCTTCGCCATGCACGATGAAAAACGCTCCGTCGATTTCTACCAGCAGATGTCAACCCAGTGCAGTGGTGCGCCCATGGAGGAGATCTTCTCCAGATTCCACAGGGAAGAGACGAAACATCTCGCCCGACTTGAGGAGACCTACGAAAAGCTCTTCATGAGCCAAATGTAGGAATAATCCATTGCTCGTCACCTTGTCCCCTCGAACGGATTCATGCCAAAACCTGCTATCGTGATCCAAGGGATGGAGGAACACCATCGACCTTGAGAATTTCACTGAGTTTCCTCGAGACTCCGAGAACGCCCAAAACCTCTGCGTGAGTTAGGAACGTGGCTCGCGTCCCCCTTTCTTGCAAATCGCTTCCCTTGCGAAAAACGAGGGGGAAAATGGATGATAAACATCTCTCGAATCCCGCAAAAACACAATAGGCTATCTTCTGTTCTAATTTTCCATGGTAGTACCCCATAAGGCCTGAAAGGAGGTAATGCAGCATGAGATCCTATCGCAAAGAACTGTGGTTTAACGTTCCTTCAAGACGAGCGTTCATCAATATTACCCCCCAAGTTCAAGACTGTTTGAGGGAGAGTGGCATCAAAGAGGGGTTGGTACTCTGCAATGCAATGCATATCACGGCGTCCGTATTCATTAACGATGATGAATCTGGTCTTCATCACGACTATGACGTGTGGCTGGAAAAACTGGCTCCGCATGAGCCGACTTCCCAATATTGGCATAATAGGACGGGTGAAGACAACGGGGATGCTCATCTGAAACGCCAGGTCATGGGCCGGGAGGTGGTAGTTGCAATCACCGAAGGGCGACTCGATTTTGGCCCGTGGGAGCAGATTTTCTATGGTGAATTCGATGGCCGCAGGCGAAAACGGGTCTTGGTGAAGATCATTGGTGAGTGAAGGGGAATGGATAAATTCAACGGGTAGCATTGGCAAAGATGTGCGAATGGGCTATTTTACGAACAATATTTCTCTTATCTATAGAGTTAATGACTCACGTGAATCTCAAACCATTCCGCTATGCGTGATCTCCAGTCTTCCCAGAGAAAAAGCTGTGAACCTCACAGGGGTGGAAATGAACCCTCAAGCACTTTCTTGTCCTTCGCTCGTCGGACGGGGAACTTTGAGCCCCAGCAGCGTTACGACAGCAATCACGGTCGTTGCAGCGAAACAAAGCCATACGGGGCGATACCTACCCATACTATCGAACGTGTATCCAGCAGCTATGGGACCTATGACCCCGCCAATTGATGCCATGCTCATTATCATCCCGAATAACCCTCCAAAGGAGGTCCTGCCAAAATACTCTCGGACAATAGCCCCTCTCAGAGGTACAGCTCCCCCAAATGCCAGAGGGAAGACGAGCAGGAAGATGAAGATAAACCACTTTACGTGAATATAGGAGAGGGCAAGCGTTCCCATGCCTAAGAGGGAGTATACACAGGCCATAACGTACTTTTTATCGAACGTGTCACCCAGCCAACCAAAACCAAACCTCCCGAAAATGCTCAACAAGGGAATGGAAGTCGCAATAAATGCAGCACTCACCCGTGACATCCCTATACTGCTCAGGTACGGTATTACATGAGCGACAACTGCCATGGCGATCATCATCCGTATCGCCTCTACGAAACCTATCTTCCAAAAGTCTCCCTTCTTCAGAGCTTCCTTAACTGTCACATCTGAATCTACATCCCGGCCTCTACGACTGGGACTCGGCTCGGCCAGGATCCCTCCGTCAGGCGAGTAGCCATGCTGTTCCGGCCTGTGGTGAATGACAAATGACAGGGGAATTCCCATTGCCCACGTCCCCAATCCAAGGACAATCAATGTGGTTCGCCACTGATAGAGATCGATGAGCCAGACAATAGGTGGGATCAGTATCCCACCAGCGCCGAATCCACAGGCTACAATGCCCATCGCCTTTCCCACATTCCTCCTGAACCACTGAGCTGCTGCCGTCATCAATACTGTTGAGGTACATCCGCTCGCTCCTATGGCGAGAAGGATAAAAGCAGCATAAAACATAACCAGAGAGTTAGTCATGGTGATAAGGATAAGGCCAAAGCCCGTAATAACCACCCCGGAAAATACCACCCTTCTTGAGCCAAACCGGTCGACGAGAAATCCCATGATGGGAGCAAGCATTCCCATTTCCAAGCCGCGGATGGAAAAGGCAATTGAGACATGGGTGTAGCTCCACCCAAACTCCTGGGTTATGGGCTCGAAAAAGGCGGTGAAACCGAACGTGGTGCCACCGACGTATAAGGCGACAAAAAAGCAAGCGAGTACTACCCACCACCCGTAAAAAAACAATGCCATAGACGGATCACCATTGTGCCTTACTATGATTTCCCAGCCGAAGTCGGACCGATTGCTCTTTTTTCAGGTCTTCATTCAACTGACAAGGCAAAACTTATTTTTATAACGCTTCAGATTCATGATGTCAAGAATGGCATGATACTCCGGGGTGAGGGTGAGAGAGATGGAAAAGATAAGAAAGGTGGACTATACTTCACGACGAAATCTCTTATGCTCCCTAGGCATCGATTCCCCCTATTTGTGTCTCAAATAATAAGAAACCTTCGGGGTTTAAAAATCGTCAAAGTTCCAGGACAAAAGTTCCTCATCAATACTGGGCCACCTCTCCTCAGCATTACGTTTACCTTCACTGAAGTATCTTCCCCGAATCCTTCAGGTCGTACCCAGGCAGCGCCTTCGCTTCCTTCAGAAACATCCTCGAATTGAGGAGGTTGAAGAATATTCGTACGGGCTCCATGGAAAGGTTTCCCTGGGGAACGAGCAGGTCGTAACGTTCGGTGGTGACGGCAAGGAATTGGAGTCCCAAGAATTCGGCCACCGGTTGGATCCCCAGTCCCACATCGGCCTCCCCCTTCAAAATAGCCAAGCCCACCTCTAGGTGTGTATAAACCTCATTCGCATAGCCGCTCACCTTTTTGGGGTCGACTCCCTCTTGGGCCAGGAGATGATCAAGGAGAATCCTCGTCCCCGATCCCCTCTCCCTGTTGATCAACCGCACTCCCGACTGGAGGAGATCTACCGTACCCCGAAAGGCGGGGGATCCTTTCGGGTGAACCATCCACCCCTGGGTTCGATATGCCAGATTGAATACGAGAGGTCTTTTTTCGGGTACGAAATTCCCCAGGTACGGCAGGTTGTATTGGCCACTTTTGGGATGATAGAGATGGACTCCTGCCAGGTGGGCCTTCCCCTCTCGAATGGCCCTGATTCCCCCCAGACTCCCAGTAGTGGCATAAAAGGTGATGAGTTCCCGGCATTCTGAATGGAGAGTCTTGGCAAGCACTCGGCCCAACAGGAGGTCGTCGCTCCCTGCAATGAGTAGAGCGTTTTTGGCCTCCGGTTCTGATAGACGAGGACCTAATCCTGTCCCCTCGAGGGAATGAGATTCGATCCACTCCCGGAGTTGAGACCGAGAAAAGGTCCATTTACCGGTAATTCGCGAACCGGGAAGCCTCCTCTCTTTGACCAGCCGATAGATGACTTTCTCGTTAAGGTTGAGATATTCAGCTGCTTCCCTTGCCGTCAACATCTCTTTTTCCATGGAATTCCCCCACTGACTCCCATCAGAGGAGATGTACGGAGCTGGCTTTGAACGTGATGTATATCCTGGAGCCAACATTTAAACCCAGCCTCCGAAAGGAATGTCCCGTAATGTGAACCCTGAAAGTCTCCCGTGAGTTAACCAGCAAGTCTACGCTCCCCCTCTGTTCAACCACCTGGGTAATGGTCCCCTCGTACCGATTCCGAGCGCTTGAGGCAAAGGGCTCCTTGGACACGATGATATCCTCTGGGTTTACGGAAATGTGATTGGAGGGTACGGACGAATATTCCTGGGGGATCCAAATCTGGGCCTTGCCCGTATCGAAGAAAGGACCATCTTTCGAGGTCTTTATCGTGCCACCAAAAAGGTTATGCATAGTAGAGGGAACCAGCCGCCCCTCAAAGAAAGGGAAGACATGATGTGTGAACCGATATGCCTGGGAAAGGTCATGTGTGGTGAGAACAATGGTTGTGCCGCAATCTCGGTTGATAGTCGAAATGATCTCTTCAAGCCGGCGGATATGCCGGGCATCCACATTTGCCGTGGGCTCATCCAAAAACAAGACCTTGGGATCGGTGACCAAGACCCTTGCAATGGCGATCAACTGAATCTCACCACCCGAGAGCTCCCTTGCCCTCCTTTTCGACATCCCCCCTAGACCCACCTGCTGGAGGGCACCTTCGATGACTGCGGTCCAATTCTTCCTCGGAATCCTCCGAGCCCTCAGGCCGTAGGCGATGTTTCCCTCCACCGTCGTGTCAAAGAGATAGGGGATTTGGAGCGTCATGGCCATGGATCTCTGGATCTCCAGGCGGCTTCTGTCCTCGTACTGGATGGGTTTCCCCTCGAAGAAGAGTTGCCCCGTGGTGGGCCGAATGAGAAGGTTCATGATGGAGAGAAGCGTTGTCTTTCCGGACCCGTTGGGCCCGACCACACCGTAGATCTTTCCCCCTTCGATGGAGAGGTGGGGAATATCCAAGACCACCTTTCCATTGTAACAGTGGGTCACATTCCTCAGTTCCAACTGGGATATTTCACCAATCTCCTTCATCATTGGCGACCCTTCACCTGGAGAAAGTGAAAGAGGATGTTGATGGAAAAGACTACCAGGAGAAGGAAAAACCCAAGGGCCAAGCCGAACTCGAACTCTCCCTTACTCGTTTCCAGTGCGATAGCGGTGGTCATGGTTCGCGTATAGAACCGGATGTTTCCCCCCAGCATCACCGCCGAACCTACCTCGGAAACGGCCCGACCAAAACCCGCTATGATAGCTCCCAATAAGGAAAACCGTGCCTCCATCAGAACGGTCCAGGTCATCAGGGCCCTCCCCGCCCCCAGGGTCTTGGCCGTCAGAATCGCCCGAGAATCGACGGCCTGGACAGCTGAAACCGTTAAATTGGCGATGATGGGAAGGGAGAGGATGAACTCTCCGGCAATCACGGCACCCGGGGTAAAGAGCAGATTCAAAAAGCCCAAGGGAGCCCGTCGGGATAAAAAACCATAGGCGAGGAGGCCAATAACAACCGTGGGAAGGGCCATGAGGGTGTTCATGACGGTCAACAATCCCGACTTTCCCCGAAACCGCTTGGTGCCAACGAGAAAACCGATGGGCACTCCGCACAGAGTTGCAACAAAGGAAGCGGTCAGGGCAAAGAACAACGACCTTCCCACGATTCCGTAGATCTCCCCCTCGAAGGAGAAGATAAGCTTTATGGAATTCCCAAAGGCCTCAACAAGGTATTCCATGATTCATCACCCGAGAACCCACCCCTCGGAAGCAGGCTTGGCCCCGATTCTCTCCATTCAACGAAAGTAACAGAAACAGGGAAAAAAGTCAACTTAAATATAAAATAATAACTTAAATGAACTAATATAAACTTTTATCCTTGAAACTAACTCCAGTTCATGGTACATTTCCCGGGTCCGGGGAGATTGGGTCCCCGTATCGATTTGACCATGTGCCCAGGAAAGGGGGATATCCCATGAAGAGAACCATGCTTTTCTTCTTCATGCTCAGCCTCGCTCTAGGGTTTTCATCATCGGCAGCAGCCGGGGAACGCCTGAAGGTCTCCAGTACCACCAGCACGGATAATACGGGGCTCTTCCAGGCCCTCAACCCGCCCTTCGAAAAGCAGTTTGCTTGCAGGGTCGATGTCATTGCGGTAGGGACGGGAAAGGCGCTGAAGATCGGGGAGATGGGCGATAGCGATGTGGTTTTTGTTCACAGTAGACCGGCAGAGGATGCATTTGTTGCAGCTGGCCATGGGGTGAACCGAAGGGACGTCATGTACAACGACTTCATCATCGTGGGGCCAACCGAGGATCCCGCTGGAATCCGCGGAACCAAAGATGCGAAGAAAGCCCTTGCCGAAATTGCGAAAGCCGGGGCGCTCTTCATCTCACGGGGGGATGATTCCGGAACCCACAAAAAGGAGAAATCCCTCTGGAAGAAGGCCAGCTTGAAGCCCGAGGGCAGGTGGTACTCGGAGGCCGGGCAGGGCATGGGTGCGGTTATCCAGATTGCCAAAGAGAAGCTCTCCTATACCCTGGCGGATCGAGGAACCTACTTGGCCTATAAGAACAAGGTATCTTTGGAGATCCTCGTGGAGGGAGAGCCTGATCTCCTCAATCCGTACGGAATCATTGCCGTCAACCCGGCCAAACATCCTCATGTTAATTACGTGTTGGCCATGGCCTATATTGGGTGGGTAACATCACCTGATGGTCAGAAGATCATTCGGGGATTCGGGAAGGAAAAATTCGGACAGCCGCTTTTCATACCGGTGGCGGTACCGTGATGGGCCTTCTGGTTAGCCCTTCCGTTCTGTACCGGGAGGCCATCCCGGATTTTCTCTTTGTCTCATTGCGATGGCCTTTTTGATCACACATTTCGTTTTATGGGCAACCCCTTGACGGGGAATCTCCGATACGGGAACCCACTGGACCTCCAAGGCGTCGCTGGAGGGTTTTCCTTCTCCCGAAAGGTGTTCGCAGAGGAAATCCACGAGGACGTAATGGTATTGGACCCTCCCCTCGGGATCGCGGAGAATTCGCTCCAGGACTTCAACCACCTCTCCCACCTTTACAGACAGGTTCACCTCCTCACAAACCTCCCTCACAACGGCTTCCTCCAGTGTCTCTCCCAGCTTGACTGCCCCGCCTGGGATGCTCCATTTCCCGTAGCCCGGCTCCTTTCCCCTTCGTGCCAGCAGGACCTCTTCTCCCTTTATGATGATAGCCCCGACCCCGACGATGGGATGATTCGGGTACTCCCGCCTCATAACATCTCACCAGTAAGCATTATCCTAAGGGACCAACATCCTTGAATACTTCAATGTGATCAGTTTCGAGACAATAGCATAATAAAGGAGACCTGGCAATCATAAATGCAAATGAGCGAAGGGGGCAACGGAGGTGAAGGCCGTCTTAACTGGATGCGGCGTCGCTTCTTATCATTCTGTCCGTTGTGATCATGCGGAATGCTTCAAAGTCTTCAGAACAGGCGAAGGGGGGAAGTGGGCAATGAAGATGCGACGGTTGATTAAACCATACATGACAAACACCACCGCGAATGGACCTTTGACGCCATTCCCTCTTGTACAAATCGTCTTTGAACGTTCATTTTATTCTCTGACACACACGTTGCCCACTTCACCATCCTGGAATTTCGTTGTGGACAGGGGACCTCCATTTTCCTCACTCCTGAAATTTCAAATCACCGAACTTCTTGACGTAGGGAAGTAACCCCCCTTCAGTAAGAATTTGGATCATGACAGTCGGAAGTTTGCTGAAGGTCAATCTATCGCCGGTGGACAGGTTGCGGAGAGTACCAGATGCCAAGTCAATCTCGAGCTCATCACCATCGCTGATATTTTCAGTATCAGCTATTAGTACGGGAAGACCAATATTGATAGCATTGCGAAAGAAGATGCGGGCAACCGACTTGGCAATAACCGCGCTGACACCATTCATCTTTATGACCCTGGGAGCTTGCTCCCTGCTGGATCCCAGCCCAAAGTTTCTTCCAGCGATGACAAAATCTCCCTGTTGAACTCGGGCGGTAAAATGGGGATCGGCGTCCTCAAAGGCATGTTTTGCGAGTTCGGGGAGATTGCTCCTCAGGTGCGTGTATCTCCCCGGTGTAATGAGATCAGTAGATATGTCATCCCCAAATCTAATTGCCTTACCTCTTAACACGGCCTTTAACATGATAGCACCTCTTTTCCTTTTCGTACTTCGCCTGCTTAGCGCTTCGATTCACAAATACAGTAACGTATTCTTGTGCATGACATCATAGATATTGCTCACTCCATTCGGCCCGAGCCTTTCGGCAGTGAGCGACTCGACATGAGCCTTCGACCCGAGCTCAGGCCGAGGGGCTCGTCGACATGTCTCAAGGCCGAACTGCTCATGGCCGAGGGCAGCACTAAGTCCTGAGGGCTTCGACTGAGCTCAGCCGAAGTCTAAATAAGTTCGTCACCGAACTTATGAACCGAAGGACTTAGGATAAGAATTTCTCAGGACTGGTAATCTCTCCCGTGATTGCCGAAGCCGCTGCCGTAGCGGGGCTAGCGAGATAGACAAAGGATTCGGGGTTTCCCATGCGCCCTTTGAAATTCCGGTTTGTGGTTGATAGACATACCTCCCCTTGGGCCAGAATGCCTTGGTGAATCCCAGCGCAGGCCGCACAACCAGGGTTTAGCACGGCTGCTCCGGCATCGATAAAGATTTTGATATATCCTTTGTCCAGAGCGTCTCGATACACTGTTCGTGAGGCAGGGACAATAATGAGTCGTGTTTGAGGGTGTCCCCTCGTCCCATTGAGAATGCTGGCTGCCAGGGCCAAATCCTCAAGGCGAGCATTCGTACATGAGCCGATAAATACCTGGTCAACCTTGGTTCCCGCCACTGTGCTCACCGGAACAACATTATCTACGCTGTGGGGTTGTGCCACCAGAGGTACCAGCTCTCTGGCATCTATTTCCACAACCTTTTCATAGGTGGCATCAGGATCAGGCAGGAGAGACCGGAAACGGTCACCACGCCCATGGGTCTCGAGATATGCCTTGTTTATTTCATCAGCAGGGAAGAGGCCTACCTTGGCGCCGGCTTCCACCGCCATATTGGCAACAGTGAACCGTTTCGACATGCTCATTGTCACTATGGTATCTCCTCCGAATTCGAGGGCTTTGTAGGTTGCACCCTCAGCCCCCAAGAGCCCAATGAGGTGAACGATAAGGTCTTTGGAGTGAACTCCGCGGGGGAACTTCCCGGTAATTTTAACCAAGAAGGTCTCTGGTACCCTGAGCCAAGTCTTGCCTAAAGCCATGGCAACAGCGATATCGGTTGAGCCCATTCCGGTGGCAAAAGCCCCTAGTCCACCAATGGTACATGTGTGAGAGTCACCCCCTAATACTACGTCTCCCGGATTCGCCCATTCCTCAACCACAAGCTGATGACAAATTCCGTCGCCAACCTGGTAGAGAGGACACCCGAACTCTTGGGCAAAAGTTCTCAGAGCCTTCTGGTCGTTGGCAAGCTCTAAACGGGGGCTGGGTGCACAATGGTCGAGAAAGATAAGAGTGGACTTGGGATTTGCCAGTTTACCCAAACCGCTTTCCTTGAACTGGGTTATTGTCATGGGGCCGCTGATATCATGAGTAAATACCAAATCAGCAGGGACTATGACGATATCCCCAGCTCTGGCATCAACCCCAGATTTGTTGCTCAGTATCTTCTCAGCAAGCGTTTTGCCCATACAGTTCCCCCTTCCTCAGGAAAATCTTCATTTGATGCTAACGGTCAGTGATATGAGGTTGGCTCGAAAAGCCGAAGCCTTTGCTCAACAGGTGGGTTCATATCACATGGCTTTTCTAAAAGGCCCCGCGTGACCAGGTCTTCTATAAACAGTGGATCCGGAAAAGATACCTGTATCCAAGGAAAAACTGAGGAAATACGACGTATCCTTTGGTCCAAGATCCTTGTTGTAAGCTCATTTCAATGTTTCACTGGCAATGATCAGACGTTGCACCTCAGAGATCCCTTCGGTAATAGTAAAAAGGCGTCCGTCCCGCCAGTACCTTTGAATGGGATATTCCATCATATACCCGTATCCACCGTGGATCTGCATGCTATCGGAGAGGATCTTCTGCAGTGTCTCAGCGGCGAACAGTTTTACCATGGAGGATTCCTTGCGTACATTTCTTCCCTGATCGTACATCCAGGCAACGCGATAGGTGTACCAGCGCATGATATCGATATTCATGGCCATTTCCGCCAGTTTGAACCGGGTAGCCTGGAATGCAACAATCGGCTTTCCGAATTGAACCCTCATCTTGGCATACTGTACGGTGAGGTCATATGCCGCCTGGGCGGTACCGGTACAGCGACCTCCGTAGGTTATGCGCCCCGATATGAGGGTATCCGCTATCATATCAAAGCCGCCGCCCTCTTTCTCGCCAATCATGTTTTTGGCCGGAACCCGGCAGTCTTCAAAGACCAGTTCACCGGTTTCAATGGATCGATTTCCCACCTTATCCAGCTTTCGAGAGGCACTGAACCCAGTAGTACCTTTCTCCACGATAAAGAGGTTGATACCCTCACCTCGCTTGGTGGGATCAGTATAGGCAGCCACCCTTGCGAAGTCACAGATGGGTCCGTTGGTGGTAAAGATCTTGGTTCCATTGAGGACATAGGAGTCACCAGCTCGCTGAGCCCGTGTTTTTATAGAAGCGGCGTCTGAACCAGCGTCAGGCTCGGTGAGGGCAAATGCAGCGATCTTTTCCCCCTTAATAGCGGGGACGAGGAACCTCTCCTTCTGTTTATGGGAACCAAAGCGGAAGATGGGTTGGGTACTCAAATCACTCTGAACCATGAGAGAGGCAGCAATTCCTGCATTTACCCTGTTGAGCTCTTCTGCCATAATACACTCCATAATCTTGTCTCCGCCTCCCCCACCCAATTCTACCGGGTATCGAGGACACAAATAGCCAAGGGCACCCATTTTTTTGAAGAGCTGTTTGGGAAAGACATTGGTCTCCTCTGCCTCATCTACCAGGGGGGCTATCTCCTTCTCGGCAAAGGCTCGAAGAGCTTTCCGAAAAGATATTTGTTCTTCTGTCAGGTCAAAATCCATGGGTTACTCCTGCCTGATGATCAGAGATAGCTCCTCTGCCCAGTCTCATCTCTGGGTGCGAAATCAACCATCTGGATCTCTGTAATGGTTTGTCCCTGATACGCTAGGGTTTTTCAACGATAGCGGCTATGCCCAATCCGCCGCCGCCGCAGATAGTCTCCAATCCGTGCCGGGAGCCGCGCCTCTTCATCTCATGGAGTAAGGTTACCAATCTCATGGCGCCAGTAGCGGCAATGGGGTGACCAAGGGATATACCAGAACCATTTACATTGACCTTGTCATCAAAACCTTCCGGCCTGATCCCCATCATCCTGCCATCGGCCAACGCCTGCACGGCAAATGCCTCTTGTATCTCGATGAGATCCACCTGATCTATGATGATTCCAGCTTTAGCGAGTGCTTTACTCACAGCAGCGGGTACTGCGGGATACGTGAGCGTTGGGTCACTCCCAGCGAGAGCACAGGATTTAAAGTAAGCCATTGGTTCGATATCCAGTTCCTTGGATTTCGCCTCGCTCATGAGCACCACCACCCCCGCGCCATCGTTTTCCGTAGATGAATTTCCAGCAGTACATACCCCATCAGGATAAACAGGGCGCAGTTTGGCGAGTTTCTCCAAGGTAGTATCTCGCCGGGGCGTCTCATCGGTGGCAAAAGTCAACGGCTCCCCTTTTGTCTGAGGAATGGGGATGGGAACGATCTCTTCATCGAATTTCCCGGAGTCCATGGCCGCGATCGCTTTTTGATGGCTTCGTAAGGCCCATTCATCCGCTTCCTGGCGTGAGATCTTCTCCTTCTTTGCTGCCGTTTCTGCCCAAGTCATCATGGAGTTGAGTTCGCCGAATCTCTCGATAGGCTGCGACATAACCCTCGCACGCTGGATCCTATCATAGAGTGGTATTCCCCACATGGAAAGGGCACCATGTCCTTTAGGCATAAAGCCCCATTTTTCATCGCTTTTTCCGCCCAAACCCCACTTGATATCTCCGGGAATGTAGAGCTCTGCCTGGCTCATGCTGTCCATTCCGCCAGCAACGACAATATCCGCGTTTTCAGTCTGAATTTTCATGACGCCGAAAAAAACGGCATCTAATCCAGAACAGCAGCGACGGTCCAGTGTTACCCCTGGAACTTCAGTTGGCCATCCAGCTTCAAGGAGGGCCATGCGCGCGCCATTCGCACACTCACCATTTTGGTAAGACTGCCCCATAATCACATCATCCACCTGGGCGGGTTCAATGTGGGACCTTTTCACCGCCTCATTCAAGACGAGGCTCGTGAATTTGTATACCGGGATATCCCGGAGGGCCCCACCATACCTCCCGATCGGTGTTCGTACCCCGCTGACAATGACAACATTTCTCACCGTTTCGATCCTCATTATACTCATACCAACCCGTGCCCGCCGTGTGCCCAAGATGCCCTGCTTTGACTTTCTGTGGTAGGATGGCGGATTGATATCAGTATGAATCCTTGGTTGCCTTCTTGATTGACATGAGACTCCCACCCCCAACGATGGGATGATCGGGGTATTCCGTCTTCACGCCACTTCACCAGTAAATACTATCCTAAAGGAGCGGCATTCCTGTGTCCTTCGTTCCCATTGCTTTCACGACCATACCAAAATTAGAAGGACCTCGCAATCAAAAACCCACGTGATCAAAAGGGGATGACCCGGTTGAAGGCGTTTTAGATTGGAAGCGATGCTCGGTCTCTCAAGCCTTCTTTAGGTTATCTCTCCCTTGTAGGTTCAAGCTTGAACTGGAATAGGCTCTGATGTATCATAGGGTAACCCTCCCGGTTTCAGGTTCTTAGCTTTTGGGGATGCGTATTATTTTATCCAAGTGCCTTAAACCATGAAGGTTTTTCCATGCTATGATTCTCAACGCTATTTTTTGGGTCTGATGATATGGTTGAACCTCACTTGATCATTATTGCGTCTGTTGCGGCTTTTTTTTGTTCTTGGTTTGGTTCTTTAGTAGGCGGTGGGGGGCTCATTATTGTCCCTCTACTCCTTTCCCTTGGCCTTCCTGTTCCTGTTGCCCTGGGAACGAGACGGTTTTCATCGATCGGCGGAACTACTACGGGACTCATTGAGTTTCATAGGTATAAGAAAATGAATTATAAGCTCAGTTTTTCTCTCGTTGTCTTTGCATTAATGGGATCTGTCCTGGGTTATGTTGTAGTAGATAATCTCAATGAGTCGATACTGCGGAAGATGATAGGTTTCTTAATTGTCGCACTGGCAATTGTGTTATGGTTTGAAAATAAAGAGAGAATCAAGAAGCTAAAAGGCAGACTCTATAGATATAGAAACGTAATCGGGCCTCCTGTGGCTATATCGTCTAGCTTGATCGCTATAGTAATTGGCGGAGCTGGCGGTACCGTTTTGACATATCTGCTTATCATTGTTTATGGCCAAACGATTCTTCAGTCTGCGGGAAACAGGAGATTGCCACTATTGGCTGGAAACATTCTAGCAGTCATTTTATTTATCCTTGCCGGATATGTTCAGTATGCTTTGGCAGTTCCCATGCTTGTTGCAACTGCATTCGGCGGATATTTTGGCTCTCGTTTCTATCTCAAAAAAGGTGATGAAAAAGTCAGGGTTTTCTTTTTCGGAATCATGATACTTCTTGGAATGAAAGTACTCTTTTTGTGAAAATCAACGAATCTCTCCTCATTTTCTCTTTCTTTGGTAAGAATTTTTCCCTCTTTCCCAGAGAACCAAGATTTCATTGCCTCAACTCCTTTTCAAACATCTTGAATGGAGAAATCCCCCTATTGCCGCTCTCCCCTCTGGGAATACGAGTGACGACCTCAACCAGGAGTACTTCAGGGAGGTATGGACGAGGATCTGATTGTCCGGCTCTCCGAAATCCCCGGCTTAACACGCACCGTCCCGAATTCAGCAGTGGCCTTAATAAGGGAAAACCCATGAAGGTCTATCAGGTGAGCGAGGAACGTGGGGCGAGATGGTGTTCGACGGCAGCGCTCACAAGGACGGCGAGAATTCGCGAATCAATGCGCAGCTCATCAAGGTCGGAAAATTCGGCCAATTTGACCTATGAACAGAAGAAGGGGAAACGGGGATTCTTGCACAACAATCACAATTTCTTCGTTGAAACGGTTGAATCGATGGATGCTGTACAGAGTACATAGAAACAATTTACCACGAGCACCTCTCGTTGATATGATTGTTCATAGTGCAGAAGATGGCATATTAACGGGAGAGCTTTTCCCACGGAGCAATCTCACTGAAGGAGGAGTATCAACGAGCTCGAAGCAGGTAAGGTCTTCCTCAAGGAGGCATTAAATCGCCCCGAATATATGACCTTGGTCTCGAGGGAGGCAGAGAGACTCAGTTTTGAGGGTTTCGTGAAATTTGTGCCTTACGAAATATGGTAAAGTTTTCCCAGAATGGTCTAAACTGAAGCGTTCTTGCCCGAGAATGGAATCAGCCCTGCTCTTCCCAGAGCCGAAAGATTTCGTTGATGATCTCCCCTTTATTCTTCAACATCTCCGCCTTGGAAGTGCAATAGACCGTTCCCCCCGCCGCCCCCTTGTGGCCATCCCCGATATTGAGGCACCTCATAATCTCCCCCACGTCCTTCTGATGCTCCCGCTTATTGAGGTTAAGGGAAAGGGACAGGGAAAAGCTCAGGTGGTTGGTCTTTACTCCCCTATCGTGGAGGGTATGGACTTCCAGCACTGAAAGCGTCTCGGGAAAAATGAGAAAGGCCAGGTTCTTGACGACATCAGGTCTCCGCTTGAAACCGGTCATGTCGAGAATGACCATCTCACCCTCGTGGTCCGCCGGCAAAAAGGTGGCGGATTGCTGAATGATCTTGGTCATCCTCAGCTCTTCCTCCTCATACCCGGCTAATCTCTTCTTGACCACCGGGAGGCTGACGACTTCTTCCAAGGGATGGTCTCGGATTTGAAAGACTAAATTCCTCATATAGGCGTGCCGCTCTTGTGGTGACGGATCGCTGATCTTTAACGTCTTGTCAATGATCCTTCCCGGCGTCTCCCTCCTCCATTCCTCGATGGAGGAATAATCGAAGCTATCGATGATATCGGCCTCTACCACAGTTTTCTCGTACCAGGGTGGAAAGGCAACTTCGTGGCCGAAGAAATCGAAGACTACCCGGGCACAGCTCGGCTTCAGATCAAACCGTCCCGGCAAAACGGAGGGATCGATATTGCGATACTGCAAGGCCTGAAAATTTCCCTCGTGGTGGTCAAACCAAAGACCGCACTCCAATGGATAGGGAAGATCGCAGACCACATCGGCCTCAGTAATGTTGACCAGTGATCGTTCGATGCTCGAAGGCCCAGTAAAGAGAATTTTTTCCACATGCAACGAAAAGGAGCATAAAGAGGCGCTCACGATCCCATCGAAATCGTTATGGGTGACGATTTTCTCATACTCTCGGTGCAGCTGCTTCAGAAAGATCCTCCCACAAACCCGAAAAATACGACCAGGCCGATCAATCCCCCCGTCGCTACCAGGGAGAGACACGCTTCCCGCCCTAATCCTTCTCCTCCCCCCGTAGGCCACCTGGCACCTTCTCCATAACCCCGAGCAACCAGGGCATCACCAATGCCATGAGCTTTCCTCAAACTGTTGGCCATAAGGGGAGCCAGGAGAGGCAAAACCATTTTCCCCCGTTGCACAAGGCCTCCTTCATCGAAATAAACCCCTCTCGCCCTCTGGGCTTTGATAATCCGTTCAACCTCTTTTAGGAAGAGGGGCACATATCTCATGGAGATCATCACCATGATAGCGATGTCATCAATGGGAACACGGAAAATCCTCAAAGGGGAAAGTAGTCGAAAAACCCCTTTTGCCAACTCCATAGGAGAGGTCGTCAGGGTGAGAATCGAAGAAAAGATGATGGATAAGGCCACTTGAAACGAAATCAGGGCCCCCTCTTTCAGCCCCGAATACGTCATTTTTATGAAACCGATACGGAAGGGGAAGATCGGACGTCCCGGCACAACGAGAAAATGAATCAAAAAGATGAAAAGGAATAGCCAGAGAAAAGGTCTAATCCCCCGCAGGACATGCATAAGGGGAAGTTTGGATTGTCTCACGACTAAAATAGAGAAAAAAAACGTTATAGCGAGGGCAGTGGCTTCTCGGACCAAGAAGATTGTGATGATTAGGGCCATCAGCTCAATGATCTTCGCCCGTGCTTCAATCCCATGCACCACTGAGCCCATGGGCATATAGTGCCCCAGGGTGATGTCACGATAAAATTTCATTGGGCCCTCGCATAAAAAAGGGCTATGATTTTAGCTCCCTCATAGCCCCTCCACTACACCGACAGTCCAACGGGGGTGATAGGCCCTACGCTTCCTCCTGGGTATCCTGATCGGAAGGTGTTTCGGCTACATCAACGGTGGACTCTTCTGCCTCTTTCCCCTTATCTGGCCCCTCTTTCTTGGCCTTCTTCTCCATCTCCTCCTGGATCAACCGTCCAAGACTTGGAGCTCCCGATTTCTGGCCGGCCATGTACCTCTCGATTTCCTCCTTTTCATCCTTCTCCTTTAGACTTCTCACACTCAGACCGATCTTTCGCTCCTGGGGATCTATGTTGATCACCATGGCCGAAACCGCCTCCCCCACCTTCACCACATCTGAGGGATTTTCAACCTTCTCCTTGCTGAGCTCAGAGATATGGATCAATCCCTCGATGCCATCTTCCAACTGTATAAATACCCCGAAGTCGGTGATATTGGTGATCTTACCCTCCACGCGGTCACCGACATGGTACCGCTTGGGAATCTCCTCCCAAGGATCTCCTGTAAGTTGCTTAACTCCCAGGGAAAACCTCTCGTTCTCCCGATCAATATTGAGGACGACCGCCTCAACCTCCTGGCCCTTTTTATAAATCTCCGCGGGATCCTTAATTTTCTTCGTCCAGGACATCTCCGAGATATGGATCAGGCCGTCAATGCCCTCATCGAAGCCGACAAATACCCCGAAGTCGGTAATCGTCTTCACCTTTCCCTTCACCCTGGTTCCCAATGGGTATTTTTCCTCAATCACCGACCAGGGATTGGGCTCAACCTGCCTCATTCCCAGGGAAATCCTCTTCTTCGGGACATCTACATCCAAAACGACGGCGTCGATGATATCCCCCACACCGACTACCTGGGAGGGATGTTTTACCTTTTTGGTCCAGGACATCTCCGAGATATGGACGAGCCCTTCGATCCCTTCTCCGAGCTCAACGAAAGCGCCATAATCGGTTATGCTCACCACCCGCCCCTTCACCTGGGAACCGATGGGGTGTTTCTCATCGACCTCCTCCCACGGATCCGGGGAAATCTGCTTCAATCCCAGGGAAACCCTTTCCCTTTCCCTGTCAAAATTCAATATCTTGACCGTGATCTTCTCCCCTATCGAAAGCTTTTCGCTCGGATGATTGATCCTTCCCCACGAAATGTCCGTGATATGGAGAAGGCCATCGATTCCCCCCAAATCCACGAAGGCACCGTAATCGGTGATGTTCTTGACTACCCCCTCAAGGATTTCCCCCTCCTTCAAATGCTTAAGGGTCTCCTCCCTGAGCGCCTTCCTCTCTTCTTCCAGGAGAACCCGACGAGATAGTACGATGTTGCTCCGCTTCTTGTTAAACTTGATGACCTTAAATTTGAACCGCTTTCCTATAAACCTATCCAAATTCCGGACTGGGCGGATATCGACCTGGGAACCGGGTAGAAATGCATTGATGCCGATATCCACGGTCAGCCCACCCTTTATTCTGGAGGTAATCGTGCCGTCGACAATCTCCCCTTCTCGGAAGGCCTTGCTGACGCTTCTCCACGCCTTGAGCTTATCCGCCTTTTCCTTGGAGAGCGTGAGCAAGCTATCATCGACCTCCTTCCTCTCCAAGAGCACGTCCACCCTATCCCCTACCTTAACTGCCACATTTCCGTCCTTCTCCCTAAATTCCGAGACCGGAATTTGACCCTCCGATTTATAACCGATATCGATGGTGACATATTCCGAGTCAACGGCCACCACAATCCCGTTCAGAATATCGCCCTCTTCAATGGTCTTAAAGGATTCCTCATAAAGCTTCTTGAAATCCTCGACCTCGGCACCCGTTTCCTGCTCACCAACTCTCTCATCCCCTGCTGTAGGGTCTTCGCTGATTTCTTTCATGTCTCGCGTTCTATTTCCCTCCATAAAACCTTAAACCCCCTCAAAGAAATTCTCGAAAATTCGGAAAACTATAGCATACTATCCCGAAAAAGACAAATCTTTTCAGCCTCTCATGTTTATGAACCGTGCGACACCATGCGATGCATACCGTCCACGATCTCATCGAAGGGACAACCAGGTCTCGAAGCCCGCCAACACCCCGATCCTCCCCTTCCCTTAATTCTTAATTCTTCACTCTTAACTCTTCAATCTCGTCTTAGCCAATCCCCTTCCCCGTGGTGTATTTCACCCAGAATGCGTGAGCAGATCACAGCAAAAACCTCTGTCCTGGCACCCCTAGGAATCCAGCGTTCAGCACGAAATGATTAGTTCAACCTTCAACAGTCCTTCCCCACAGAGATTCGGCGGCGTGCCTCATCGTACATCCTTTCCACGACCTCTTCAATGCCCATGTGGGTCGAATCAATCACCAGTGCGTCCCTAGCCTTCCGCAGTGGCGATAATTTTCTCGTCCGATCCCGCTGATCCCTTCTCCCCATCTCAGAGACGGTTTTTTCAAGGTTCACTCGGATACCCTTTTCGGAGAGTTCCTTAAACCTCCTCTTGCCCCTCTCCTCGGGCGTAGAATCGAGAAAGAACTTCAATTCGGCCCCTGGGAAGACCACCGTTCCAATATCCCTTCCTTCCGACACAATCCCACCTCCGGCTCCCATCATCCTCTGCATTTGGACCAATATATCCCTAACCGCCTTTTTTGTGGAAATCTCTGAAGCCAATGCGCTGATCTCGGGTCTCCGAATGCCTTCGCTCACATCCTTGCCGTTGCAAAAGGTTTTGATTTCACCCCCTTCTTGGACGAATACAATTTTCATTGCCGAACACACCCTGGTCAGTTCTTCCTCGTTATCGATGTCTACAGAAAGCTCCCTGGCCTTCAGGGCAGCCACTCTGTACATAGCCCCGGTATCAATGTAACGATACCCAAGCCTTTCCGCTAATCGCTTTCCCACGGTGCTCTTACCCGATCCCGATGGCCCATCGATGGCGATAATGATTCTCCTTGCCATCTGACCCCCCGCAGACCCTTGGATATTCCTAAGAACCCCGAAGCGCATCCCATGTGCTATCGGAGACTTCGAGGCGAAACACGGGCAAGAGGTAGCTCGGGCCCGAGAACACAAAATGGAGAAACTGATTCATCCTTGGAAAAAACCAAATGGTCCCCACGAGTGGGAGCCCCATACTTGACCATTTCTAGAAGGAGAAGGAGGTGTGATGGAAAAGGCGGGTAAGGTGCGGATCAGCCTTACATCCGGAGTAACAGAGCAATTCCACCATTTCCCTACATTTTATATTTTCCAAAGTCATCGGGGGAAAGACCCTCGAGGATCTCCTCCCACTTTTTTTCATCGAGTATCCCCTCACCCTCTGCCCGTTGAGCCAAATCAACTTTTCTCGACTTTTCGATAACCTGTTGGTGGACAAATATGGGAGATTTCGTCCTCAAGGCAATGGCAATGGCATCGCTGGGGCGAGCGTCGATGGCAAGATCCGTTTCGTTCCATTTCAAATGGATAATCGCATAGAAGGTATTATTCCTGAGGTCGTTGACTTCAACTCTCGATACTTCCGCATCCAGGTGATTCAAGATGTTCTTCATCAGATCATGGGTCATCGGCCTGGCTAGTTTGATATCTTCCAGCTGAGTAGCGATGGAACTCGCCTCGAGCAACCCGATCCATATGGGAATGACCTCTTGGCTCTCCTTTTCCTTCAAGAGCACGATGGGCGTGTGGGTAATCGGGTCAATGCTCAAACCTGAAACCCTTACCTCCTTTAGCATGATCTCCTCCCCGTCAAATGGTCTTTCCTCTCAAGGAATTCGCGTATCCCTCTTCTACCCTTACCTTCACCAGTTGACCGATCAAATCCGGGCTTCCCCTGAAATTGACCACCTTATTCGAACTCGTCCTCCCGGTTACCTCCTCTTTCGACCCTTTACTCAGGCCCTCAACCAGTATCTCCTCATAGCTCCCCTCAAGGGCTTGATTCCTCTCCAGGGTGATCCGCTTCTGCAATTTCTGGAGAACCTCTAAGCGGTGACTTCTCGTGGATTCATCGATTTGGTCGGGAAACTGGGCCGCTCTCGTTCCCTTCCTGGGCGAATACTTGAAGGAAAAGAGATTATCGAATTGAAGCCTCTCGATCAGGTCGAGGGTCTCATGGAAATCCCCCTCATTTTCTCCGGGGAAACCAACCATTACATCGGCGGTAATCCCAACCTCCGGACAGACGTCCCTCAAGCGCTCCCCTTTCTCCAAATACTGCTTCCGAGTATACCCCCTGTTCATCCTCTCAAGGATCTTGTCCGAACCGGATTGGAAGGGCAAATGAATGTGTTTGCAGACGTTCTCCAACTTCCCAAAGGCCATGATAAGCTCTTCCGAGATATCCTTCGGGTGGGAGGTGGTAAATCGAATCCTCCGTAATCCGCCGATTTCATTAATATTGGTCAAGAGCTGCGGGAAGGTTAGTCCTCCAGAGAGGTCCTTCCCGTAGGAATTGACGTTTTGCCCCAGCAGGGTAACCTCCCTCACGCCTCTTCTCGTTAAGGCCTTAATCTCCTCGAGGATGCTCTCGCTGTGTCTGCTCTTCTGGCGACCCCTCACGTAGGGAACGATGCAGAAGGAGCAAAAGTTATCGCATCCCTGCATGATGGTCACGTATGAGTTCACCTTCTCATCATACGTGGGAGCCGGAAAGAGATCCAGGGATTTCACCTCATCGTAAAATTCTACGGCGCACTTCTGCTTCCTCGAGGCTTGAACATCCCCAATGAGCTCAGGGAGCCTATGAAGGTTGTGTGTTCCGAAGACCAAATCCAAATGACCGATGCGATCCAGAAGCCTCTTGCCCTCCTGCTGGGCAACGCACCCACCTACACCAATGACCAGATGGTGGTTTTTCTCCTTGAGCTTCTTGAGCCTTCCCAAAGCACTATAGACCTTGTGTTCTGGTTTTGCCCTGACGCTACAGGTGTTGAGGAGGATGATGTCGGCCCGATGGATATCGTCTGTGGGCCTGTAATCGTTCTCCGCCAAAATAGTCAGCATCTTTTCCGAATCGTGTACGTTCATCTGGCAACCGAAGGTCCGAACGTAAACGAATTTATCGTTGGGCACCATCAAACCTTTCAATCCGGCGTTCCAAAGAGATCAACCCCAATCATAGAGCGCCTCTAGGGTCAATGTCAAGACCTCCATGAGGCCATGGACGCCCGAGTCCAAAGCATCAACCCCTTACCGTAAACTGAGTATCCAGTTTTTTCATCTTTTCGACGATTCCGCCATATTCCAATTCGCTATAGGGAAGCATAGCCGCTCCAGAGAATCCCTGTTCTCGAATGTCCGTTGCCTTTCTGGCTACTTTCTCCCGAATATGATCCCAATAAGGATGATCGAAGGCATCGGCAGGTTCCGTAAGTTTCCCATTATGAACGCAGAAGGCGAGACAGCTAACCACTGGGGGACCATCGAAAAAAGAGATAGATGAATTTCGCTTCACGGGCATCAGGGGACCCGTATGGCTACCCCTCATAAATCCCGCGACGAGATGTCCTATGCTGAACGGGGAAAGGACCTCCCCTGTGGCCGGAAAAGCTCCTTGAACTCTTACCAGCATGACCGGATCATCCTTTCCGGTATACTTCCCCGCAATATTGTGGAGACGAGTCGTGCTCACGGATACCGAGATTTCCCCGTTATTCCTCGAGTGAATGGATTCCACCACGAACCGCTGGTTGTCCCTCAGGAGTGCGGCGATGTCATAGAGATCCTCGGGCGCATTGAGCTCAATGACCCTATCCCCCTCCGTATAGGAGACGTCCATGATAGTGAATTTAAAGCCTTTGTTCATGGCGGGACTCAATGTCAACCCTGCATTATGCATGGGGTCAGTAAAACTCAAATAGAGGGGGAGGTTATAAGCCCCTGGATCGGTCTTGTCCGCCGCGAAAAAGAGAAAGGGTTCGTTGGGCCTCTCTTCAAATTCCATCTCGGCTACCGCGGGCCCCATCCCTTTCACATTGCCCGAAAAGGAATCCTTCAAGAGATCCTGCCCCGCTCCATAGAGGCCTTGTTTCCTGGCCACCTCGGTACCCGCGAGGAACGCATCCCAAGCCAATTTATGAATCTTCTCCGCCTCTACTCCTTCGGAGTGGGTAAGAAGTAGTGCGACATCGTCTCCGGTGTGGCTCACATAGAAGTCGTTCACGAGACTCTTTCCATCAATGCGGACGAAATTCTCCACCGCCTCTAACAGGTTCTGGCTCGGCTTAATATGGCCCCCGATACTTCCGATATCCGCCTTTATTATGCTTACCGTCGTTTTCATACTTCACCCCCCGAAAAATTGTCACATGCCACGTCTAGAATTTCCATTTTCCCATCTCCTCGAAGGAGGAATAGTCGGTGAGATCCAAATGAAGGGGTGTGATTGAGATTTGATGGTTCGCTATGGCCTCGAAATCCGTGCCTTCCATTGATTCAAAACCCCTATGGCCTCGGATCCAGTAATGTTTTTCCCCAACTGGATTCATCTCCTCCACCACCGCATCCCCATAGATCCTCCGTCCCTGTTTGGTGATCCTGTATGATTTGACCCCATCTTCATTGAGGTTGGGGACGTTGATATTGAGGAATGTGTCCTTGGGAAGACCGTTTTTCAATATGAATCGGGCGACTCTCAGGGCAAACGAAGCTGCCGTCTCAAACTTGAAATCATCTTTTGAGACCAATGAGATGGCAAAGGACGGGATTCCATAAAATGCCCCCTCAAATGCAGCGGAAACCGTACCCGAATAGGTGATGTCTTCCCCCAGATTTCCCCCCTTGTTGATGCCGGAGACGATCAGGTTCGGCTTTTCTGACAAAAGGCAACAAACCGCCAAATTGACGCAATCGGCGGGAGTCCCGTCCACGGCAAAATAATCCTCCCGAACCTGGTCTACCTTCAAGGGACGATGGAGGGAGAGGGAATGGGCCATGGCACTGCACTCCTTGTTTGGCGCCACAACATATACCCTCCCGAGGGCCTTCAGCGTCTCTGCTAAAATGTGAATCCCTTGGGAATCGATTCCGTCGTCGTTCGTTACTAAGATACTCAATGGGACCTTCGTCTCCTTAAGAGCGATCATTTACTATAGCGCAAATCGCCCACTTATTCAAGCTTAACCCCCGGAGCTCCTCTCCCGTCAACGGATCCAAACGGAGGGCATTGAGGATTCGAAACGGAGCTTCACCTACCCCGTTCAATCCTCCTCCAAGATTTTGGCCAATGCGTCTCCCCCCGCTTCCGGGGCTTCTTGGGGGAGATAGAGCATAACCCCCCCCTTGACAGGCCTCGTAACAATCTTTCCCTCTCTAGCCAGCCTCTGGGTTATTTCGACGGGATTCGTCCCGAAATATTCCTTACAGGCCTGGTTGAATCCACTATACACGCTGTGAATACCTTTGTACGGTGGCTTCCGCAATTTCTTAATCGCCCGAACCGCAAATTCCTCTTCCGAAAATCTTTGTTTTCCTTCCTTAGCCATGTCAACTCCCTCCGAATTGGGTTCTGTTTTCTCCTCTCCCCCCGCATCTATCTTCCTCCACCCCGACTGCTTGCCGATCTTAAAAGGGATCTGCCGCTCGTCTTCCTTCTTGGCTACCGTCAGAAGAGATGGGTCGCTCCAATCCAAAACCTTTAGCACCCCCAAATCAGGGTGATAGATCTCGTCGCCAACTTTCATAAGCCGATCGCCATACTGAGGAGGGGAAATGACCGATTACCACTATACCCCTTTAATCGAAATCGCCCTCCCTCAACCTGGAAACGGTTATTCTCGATTCCTCGGAAGGCGTTGCGAACCGAAGAAGTTTTTCCTCGAGTTCGGCTTCCCACCGGTGATTTAGCAAAATGGAATCGAGGGTTTTTATATCAAGGGTTGAGACTTCGTCCCATCTTCCGCTCTTCTTTATGATGGACTCCAGGATCACTCTGGATTCGGAGTCCTGTCCCGTGGTGGAGGGGAACCTCAGCCTTTGCTTGATCCAAACCTTCAACACCTGATCGGACCCTCTAACCGCAGTAAGCCCCTCCTGTTTGGCAAGGGAAATGATCTGCATTTTGATCGTCTCCATTTCCTCCTCTAGAGCTTTTCTCTCTTGCCTGAGATGAAGGTATCGGTTCGCCAGCCGAACGCCCTCGTCGTCGGTGATTCTGGGAAGTTCGGCCACTTTCAATGTATGCTTCTGAGCACTGCATAGTATTCCATAGTCGCACCATTCACAGAGGTCACTCTCCGTGGGCAAAAAAGCCCTCGTAGATTCGATGCGCTCTATGAGTGAGATGGTCTCGGACTTCAGCTCTTCCAAATCCTTATCGCTTCGAGTCGATCTGAGTTCCTTTCCATGCCGGAGGTAATGCCAGACCAGCGTCACACTCTTCACATCGGGCCACATCTGACTGAGGGCGATCTGGTAAAGGGCAAGCTGTTTGTCCTTATCGACCTGGTCTTGAGCGGGAAGAAAGCCCGAGGTCTTGTAGTCATGGATTTCATAGACAGAGTCCTCCTTCTCAACGATCCGATCGATCACGCCCTGAATGTGGTGACCATCTTCGCCAAGCCCGAACCTGACCTTCCTCTCCAGGCCCAAGGTTTTCCCTCCGTTGAAGGGAACGTGGGCTTCATAGTAGGTTTTGATACATTCCTCACCGATCCGATAGTAATTTTCAGCCGTAAGGCCCTTTTGGACGATCCGCACCTGATCGGTCCATTCCCGCCGCCACAGACGCCCATAATAGGTAAGCATTTCGTCCAGGGAATTGAGCTTCTTGTTCCCATGGTCCTTGTAAAGCTTGTAAAGGGCCTCATGGACCCGACTTCCCAGAAATGCCTCGATGGTGGGTGTCGGGATAATCCCATCGATATAGCGATATTTGTAGGCCTCGGGGCAGTTTCGAAATGCCTCGAGTTTTGAATAGGAGTAGGTGGCCATGAGATTCTCCTTCAGATCTGCTGAAGATCAAAACAACCTTTTTATCTTATCACATTTCTTCCCGCCCGCCCAGAACCAAGCCCGCATCTCCTTATCGGAGCCGTGTCCGGAGAGAATAGGTCGATTCATTGCTGTCAGCATCTCTCAGGAGCCGTCCCCGAAAGATTTGAATTAAGGCACGGCAACCCAATCATGCTCCAGCAATCTCGATAAGAAGGAGAGAATCACAAGAGCGGGTTTCTGGATGCGTCTTCCTGTCCAAACTTCACTCCTAGGAGAAGTCTCGGCTAAAATAGGGCTCACCGAAGGAACGCATGATGAAAGGCCCACAGGGGTGGCAAGATGAAAGTTCCTTCCCTTATGGGCCTTGTTCGGGTAGGGATCAAATCTTGGCGGAGGAAAAAACCCACGAAATGACGATAAGGATGGGAAACATCACCGGTTCAGAGAGCTCTGTGCTTCGTCTATCCTTATGTTATGTTTCCCTTTCGTGATCATGTCTTCTCGTTGACCTACATGGGCTACCGGTTAGGCCTCCTTTTTCTTGGGGCGAGCCTTTCTGCGAGCCCTAGCAGCCCTTGGCTTCGCTGGCTTCTCCTCCTCGGTGGTGTCAGCGGCAGGCTCCGAAGGTTCGACCGTAGTCTCTGTCATCTTCGTATCAAAGGTGGATTCCAACGGCTCGGGTTCGCCAGTCATCTTCTCCTTTATTTCGTCGTAACCGCTGTAAGCAGCAAACGCTCCCCCGACCAAGAGAATGACGGGAATTAAGCCAAAAAGGACCGTCAGGAAATCGTCGATCCAAAGAATCAACCAGATGATCCCAACAACCAGTGCTACAATGCCGCCGAGAAATATTTTCATATCTGCCACCTCCTTAAATTATTGTCTATTTTTGGACGATGATTAGGTCAAAATTATATCTATATTATTTAAACTGGAAAAAATGATCATGTCAATGAGTAACTGAAGTTTTCTGATATTTTGGGGGATTCCGTTCTCCCCGAGCGTAAATTCATCCTTCAAACTGCAGCACCTGTTTTGTCTTCCGGATCTTAGCCTCTAACCTCAAACCTCTCGCCTTTTGCCTCCTACCCTTGACCTCAACCTCAGCCTTAACCTCTTCCCTCTTAATTCTTCACTCTCCGCTCTTCCCTACTGTGCCAACCAAACCATCCTAACGATCTCAACGACCTAAACCATCCTAACCATCCTGACGATATTAACGATCTAAACGCTCTCAACGATCCAAACGTTCTAATTTCCGAAATCCGAAATCCGCTTTCCGAAATTACAGGAATCCTCAACCATCCTAACCATCCAAACGCTCTCAACCAAATAGACCAAACAAGCCCCAGGGACTCAGGACATTCCAGATTGAGTAAGGTGGGAGAATTATCTCCACCCAGTAAAAAACCACCGCTTTGGATTCCAGAAATGGATCATTCGCTGGGTAAATTCAACTTTGCCGGCAGTTTTGGCAAGTTCTCGGAGTGACTGTCTATTCTTCTCTATTTCCTTATTCTGAGCCCTTTCCAACCCACCATCGGCAATAAAAGTCCGAATGAGCTCAAGTTCACCACCGTCAAGCCAAATCCCATGGGGCCTACATTCGTCAATAATGACCCCGGATATCTTCGCGAAATTCTTGCGGTTCATTAAGGCCCCGCACCGAATGCAGGCGACGTATTGTATCGGATCCCTTATGGGTCCCCGAACATATCCATTTGGCGCAGGCGTGCTTTGGTATACATCGCCTTCCCGGGTTAAATCCCTGAATTCACCCCGGTCAAGCCATACCCCCCCGCACTGAGGACACATATCCAAATCGCGTCTTCGATATGCATAATGGGTAAGGGAAATTTGGCACCGGGGGCACATGGGCTTTCGGCTTTTATCCGCTGGATATCGCCTCTCTCCCCCACAATGGGGGCATGTGGCCCTCTTGACATTAACATTGCCCCCACAGTGGGGGCATTTAAGGACCTTCGACTCCATAACTCCCTCCATTCTTATCTTCGACTGGGAGCGCTCTATTCTTCCCGCAGCATCTATAATGAATACCGTAATACCGTGCCACCATTGTGAAAGCTTACCGGACATCGAGCAAAAGGGCGAAATCATACCCGGTGAATCATAAATCGAAGAGGACTTACCCTCTTACGATTTTCGAAATCTCCCTTAGGGCAAAATACCTCAGTCCTTTCAGCAAGAGCTAATATCGAGAATATCGCACAGGTTGGGGTCTTCCATATTGGAGGGCCGCGAAGAACAGAAAGGCCAATACGATGATGGAAACGGTCCATCGGGTATCCCACGAAAAGGTCACGGATTCATCATTTCGAAAAAAAACGAAGGAGATTTTGTAATGCTCCAGTCTGTCCCCCTTTTTGAATTTCTCATAGATGGCATAGGTCACCGGAATCCGATTATAGCGGGTTACCATTCTCCCAGTATCAGTCTCCACGGGCTCCTGATATTTTATGAGGAGACGCCTGCCTGTGGGTAGGCCCCATATACGATAGGTCTTCTTCCCCGCAACCACCCCTCCTGCTTCGGCGAAAAAACCGGCCTCTCCGAGGGTCACCAGGAGGAATAAGATCGCCACTACCCAGTAGAGGATTCGAAATCCTGCCTTCATAGATTACCCTTACTCTTCGTTACCCAGCCTTGCCCGGGCATATTGAGAATACTCTCGTGTATCAACGATTTTTTCGGCTCATCTCGCTTCTATCATCTTTGGCGGGTGATATTTTACTCCTTTTCTTCGAACACCACCAGACTTCTGTCGACCCCAACTGAAACCTCTTCCCGCGATTTCATGAAACGTTCTTCCGGTATTCAGCGAGACCCCTCGGTAAAATGTCGGGTAGATACGGAAACAAATACTGGAATACGTATCCTTTTATTTTAACACTTTATATGCCAAATAGGAAATAATACAAAGGATGATTCGATTTCTCCACCTTGGGAGAAGTTAACAAGGGGGGTCCGCATCCGTTTTCGCATCTGAGCCGATAGAGGCGCCGAACAAGCCATCATAGCCCCACACCAATTGTCCTCATCCAAAACGATCATAACCGAGTGAGGAATCGGCATAAAAAAAAGCACTGGATGACCCCCATCATCCAGTGCTTCATAAAGAGGAGGTCAGGGTTCCGGTTGCCAGGGCTTATCGTAAATCCCTCTTAACTAGTGGGAAATGGATTCTTAAGATGGAATTCTCGAGCGAGCTGGCCGAGAAGGACCTTAAAATCCGAAAAGACGCTGTCGCTCATTCCTATCAACCGTAAACCATACTGGTATCTTCCCCGAAAGGCATGGTGAATGATATTCCTCCAGACAACGACGGCATGAGCGCTGATAATCTTAAGCTGAAAACCTTGGTTGAAGACTACATTGATCCTCAAAGGGATACCAACCTTAATCCGGTCATGTAGGCAGATCAACATACCCCCCTGGCCAATATTGGCGGCGATACCCACATGAATGTCGCTCTCGGTAGTGATACAGTCGATGGGAAACTCACAGTCAAACCTGGGGTATTTTCTGCGCTCCAGGAAAACCATCTTCGGGTGAGGTGGCGGCGACTGGGCAAAATTGCCCTTTTGCATAACGGTTCCCCTTAGTGTTGATTGAATTTAATCGGTGTTGATGCCATTGGGGCTTCGATTTATCCTATTTTACGTGAAGATGTTGGAATTTAACTGCATTTTTCATGCCAATCGAGAAATTTGCAAAATTATCAATAATCCCAGAACGTTGTATCATTTTCCACTATTTTCCGAGGGAAACATTTTTTGTCATATTTATGAATTTTTTGCATAATTACCCCCATTTGACGCCGATTTATGGGAATTTATGCTATTTAACCTCGGGGCATTAAGAGGAATATGGGGCAAAAGAAGTTCTGGAGGCGAGAAGTTGATGGTTTCATCTCGGTCAGGGCGATGGAAGAGGTATTAGCAGGGTCCAATGGTGGCATGGAGTTAGGGCGATTTCGATGTGCCCGAAAAACTCGCTTTGAATGGGTGGGTCCCTTGGGCCTTCTCCCTTTCCCATTCCGAGCGGGCTTTCCCTGGCTCAGCTCCTCAAAAGAGGTAAATCCTCACAATTACGACGGGGGAAGTTGACCGACCACTTGGCCGCCCAGTATCCTCAGTTTATAGACATCCTCGTCGGGGATATCGGTAAATTGAAGTCCATACTTATAACCGGATCCCCCGGCCATCGTTCCAAAGTCCCGCCAAACAACCCTACACGTGGCCTTGATCCCCGTGGCCTCTGAATTCAAGACGAAGGGAACAAAAACAATCATGTTGGTTCCGACATCCATCCGCTCGTTCAAGAAGACCATCAATCCCCCTTCGCTGGCGTTGGCGACACTTCCCACATCGGCCTTCCCATTCTCCGTGAGGGTATAATCGATGGGAAGGTCGACGGGAAACCTGGGATATCTTCGCCTCTCAGGGATGAACCTTTCTCCCCTGAGAAACCTGTCCAGCTCTGATTTCAGAACCTTCCAGCCCTTCCCAACCTTTTTGGCTCGAATCTTTCCCTCATAGACATACTTCAGGTAGGTTGGCCTGGAAATTCTCAGGTATTGGCAGGCTTCGCGGGTTGTGAGCACCGTATGGGATTCTGATTCCATGATCTCTTTAGGCTCTTATCCCGCCCGCTGCAGTATAGCAGCATAGCAATGAGAGCATTTTCCATGCCAGGCTATCAACAAAGGGAAATAATTGATAACTACTTGAAATAAAGGTATTTTTTTCCTTATCTCTGCTGATCTTAAAGGAGGGACGTTGAAATTTTTTCCTATTCTCGGGGGAAAAAGTATGAAATTATTTCAGATCCTCCATATCCCACGGAGGGGGCTTGGCGTCATTAGTCAAATAACTCCTACATTGAGAGGGTAACCCTGTTCTCCCTCGGTCGCAAAACCCTTGATCCGGGTTCTTGCAGATCAACCTCCCCCATGAAAAAATCTCTTACCCTTGTCAGGATTCCCCTGCAATCGAGGCCGCATTTTTCCCTGAGAACGCTTTGAGAACCATGCCCCAAGAACTGGTCTGGTATTCCGATGCGAAGTACCTCCACATCCGAAAGCGCCCTCTCATGAAGGGTTTCAATCACAGCACTTCCAAACCCTCCTGCCAAAACATGCTCCTCGATGGTAACGACCTTACCTATCTTTTGGGCGAGACCACACAATAGCCTACTATCCAGAGGCTTGATGAAACGTGGATTGACCACCGTCACCTGGATGCCCTCTTCGCGAAGTTGTCTTGCAGCCTCACAAGCCCGATAAACCATTGAGCCCACCGGAAGGATGAGGAGATCACCCCCTTCAGCTAAAATCTCCCCCTTTCCCATCTCCAAAACCATCAATGTTGGGTCCATAGCTACCCCTTCTCCCTTTCCTCTGGGATAACGAATAGCAACGGGCTGGGACAAGTGGATTGCCGTATTGAGCATGTGTTGAAACTCGTTCTCATCCTGAGGAGCCATGAAAATCAGATTGGGGATGTGGCGCAAATAGGAAATATCGAAGAGGCCGTGATGGGTGGGGCCGTCTTCTCCGACGATCCCGCTTCGATCCAATGCAAAGACAACCGGGAGCCCCGGTAGACAAACATCGTGGACGATCTGATCATAAGCCCGTTGTAAAAACGTTGAATAGATGGCGACAACCGGCTTGAACCCCTCCGAGGCCAATCCTGCGGCAAAGGTGACGGCGTGCTGCTCTGCGATTCCCACATCGTACATGCGATCTGGGAATTCTTGTTCATAGGCGTTAAGGCCAGTACCGTTTTGCATGGCAGCCGTGATGGCGATAATCTTTGGATCGGTGCGGGAAAGCTTCACCATGGTCTCTCCGAAGACGCTGCTGTAACTTATACGAGTGGTTCCCTGCTTCATTTGCCTTCCCGTCTCAATGTTAAAGGGGGCTACCCCGTGGAAGGATGATGGGTCGAGTTCTGCGGGTTCATAGCCCTTTCCCTTCTTGGTGATCACATGGATCAATATGGGACGGCACCACCGCTTTACGTTTCCAAAAGTCTCGATAAGGTGGTCAATATGGTTTCCGTCGATAGGACCCACATATTTGAATCCGAGTTCTTCGAATAATATTCCGGGCGTCAAGAACCCCTTAAATGACTCCTCCGCCTGTTTAATAATTCTGACCATGGAGTTACCGATCCCCGGGATGGTCTGAAGGAGGGACTTCAGTTGCCGTCGGAATCGGTTAACCAATTGGCCAGTCATGATTCGGTTCAAATAAGCAGAAAGCGCTCCCACATTGGGGGAGATGGACATCTCATTGTCGTTAAGTACCACGATGACGTCCTTTCCCAGATGGCCTGTCTGATTTAACCCTTCGAAGGCCAAACCTCCCGTCATGGAACCGTCTCCGATGATGGCGATAACCTTCCCTTTATCCCCTTTGAGGGATCTGGCTAAGGCTATTCCCAAAGCTGAGGAAATGGAGGTGCTGCTATGACCAGTATTGAATGCGTCGTGGGGGCTCTCCTCTCTTTTAGGGAAACCGCTCAACCCGTTATATTTCCTCAACGTACGAAATGATCCGCTCCTCCCCGTTAAGAGCTTGTGGGTATAGGACTGGTGCCCTACATCCCAAATTATCTTGTCCCGAGGGGAATCAAAGACATAGTGGAGGGCAATGGTCAGTTCCACAACCCCCAGGTTCGAGCCCAGATGCCCTCCAGTGATGGAAACGGTATGAATGATTTCCTCCCGTATCTCCTCGGCTAGGTGATATAGTTCGCCTCTGCTCAATTCCCGCAAGTCTTGAGGACAGTGGATTTTCTTCAGAAGGTTTCGTTTTCGGTTCCGACCCATCCCCAGTTCTCCTCTCTCTTTAGACCATCTGGTCCGCCCTGTGCTTCCTCAGTCGCGTCAATTTCGACCGGTCATATTCATCGATCTCGAGAAATTGGAGGCCGTATTGATAACCCGGGAAATCAGATATTATTCCCACGTCCTTCCAGACAACCTGACATCGTGCTTTGATCTCCGTTAGTTGATAGCCAAGGTTGAATAGCATGGAAAGAACCAGCTTAGTCCCGGTCTTCATGCTCTCCTCGAGACAGACCATCAGTCCCCCCTCACTGGCATTGACCGCCTTTCCTACAAAGGTCCTCCCTCCATCCTCGCGACGGTAGTCGACGGGGAAATCAATGGGGAATCTAGGATACCTCCTCCGCTCGTAAAGTGGAAAATGGCCTTCCATACATCCTCCAACATGAGATCGACCTCGGTCCCATTTCCTTCCGCCGAGGAACCAGGTGACAACCAGGATTACGGTGTTGTGCAGGGATAAGGATCCAGTGATGGATCTGGATGATTTCCTTGCCCCAATAGCGGTTTTTTTTGCATTTTCTGTGCCAAACCTCGGCGAAAGGAGCCCATCGCCTCCGATTCCCTAGCCAAAAAGATCTACCAGGAAGGGGATGGGCATCCCTTGGGTTTTCGTCGATTAATCTCTATTGATGTGGGAAGGGAGCACAATGGGAAATATCTTTAATGGAAGTGAAGCCAAGGATGAGTCAATTCGGAGATAAGCAAAAAGGGGTGTGAATGAGGCATTTGGGGGTTGGAATAAACCCGGGAGGAAGCAGGAGAAAAAGGTGAAATGTAAATCCCCGGAGATGCATTTAAGATTGGGTCGCTAAATCTGTTCGGAGCTGCTTCAATTTACGCAGGTCTTCATCGGCAATCTGTAAAAACTTCAGCCCATACCTGTATCGACCCCAACCCTCTTCCAGTCCTGCAGTTTTCCATATAACTTGGGATAATGCCTTGACTCCAGTAAGCTCAAACCCCAAGGAGAAAAGGAGGGCGACATAGAGCTTTGTCCCGATTTTCATTCGTTCTTGCAGATAGACCATCAACCCTCCTTCACTGGCATCGACTGCTAGGCCAGCCCTAAGCCGTATCTTCTCTAGCCGGGCATAATCCACTGGCAGGTCCACCTTAAACCGCTGAAACCTCCTTCTCTCCGTGTCTGAAACACCGCTCCTTTGTTCCATTATCACCCTCCTTCGGTGATCTTAAATTCACTGATACCGGACAGCAAGACCCCTTAGGAGAACTTTCTCTTCCTTAGCTTCGGGAGTGGAAATGTCCAACGGTTGATGTCTAGCTTTCCTCCTGCTGGGTTCAGCAATAACCCGTGGGATCGCGATTTCAACTGCTTCCCTCTTGAGGCCAATGACGGCATCTGCTCCAATACCTCGGGCCACCTCCCTCAACCGATTCAGCATCTCCTCATCTTCCAATTCGGGGGAGACGATTACCTTCAGTTCCCCTATAGTGATATAAGGCCTCTCTAAGTCTTCCGTGAAAACCTCCGTTTTCTCTGTTTCGGGAAATGTCTCCTTTGTATATCTGACAAGGGAGACGCCTTCATATGGGCTTTCAACGGCACAACCCACAAAGATGATAACAAGGCATAAAGTGACAAATGATCTCATTTCCTTAGGGAATGGAAAAGCGTACAAAAAGACGCCGGGGTTCTGATCTGCCACGTTTCATGAAAAAGGGATTCCTGCTTCAGCTTCCTCTTGCAGAACGGATACGGCCGTCCCTCTTGAATCAATATTTCCCTCATGATATTAAATAATTCCTCATCCTCGAGCACCGGCAGGATTCTATTGGAATGGGGTTTTCGATCATATACCCTATAGGGAAAACTGCTCTCACTCAAGGACTCCTTCTTCCTCATAAAGTGAACCCCCAGGTTACTAGCAATGGATCGATTAGTCAAGGATTTTTCTCCCCTTCCATTCGCGATTGAACGATCTCCTTGAACACCTCCTGCGCATCCGCGGGAATCTTCTTGTATTGAATTCCCATTCCCGAATGCGTTCCCTCCACGACCCAGACGACCTCTCCGACGATCACCAAGGGTTCGGGGTGGTTCGGGAAGGAAAATTCCAGGGGAACTTCTGTCCTGGGGGGCAAAACCTCATCGGTTTCGATAAAACATCCTCCCTCGCTGATATTGTCCGTAAACCGATGGAGAAAGGAATCCATCTTTTGGTAACTCACCTCTATCCGCAACTTAACTCTAGGATGCTTCCTCCGCTCTTTTCCCTCATGGGTCGTCATGAGATCCTCTCCTCATCTAAGGCATTATCCATGTAACCCCACCTATTTGACCTCCCTGATGAAACGGTTCCACTTCTCCCTCCTCTTGGGAGTTAACTCCTCGAGGAAAACCCCAATCTTCAAGTGGTACATCTCATTGGTCGCTTTTAACTCGCTCCACACTGCCCTACCCAAGCCGATTATCTTCCCCCCGGGCGATGGGAGATCGATTTCCAATTCTAACTGCTGTTCCCTCATCACAAGAAACGGCAGTACCTTCACCCTTTTTCCATCGCTCGATTCTGAAAAGGTCATGACTCCTTCCTGCACCACCGCATCAGTCTCGACGCACAAACCGTCATAAGAGACGTTCCACGTTTTCCCTTCTATGACCCTGGAACTCTGTTCCCTGCTCCAAAGGTCCACAATCTTAAAGAGGACCCGCAGGGGAACCCGGAGCCGCGTGAATAAACGCCGTTCAACGACGCTGATCTTCTTCGCCATAGTTTCTCAATGCCCCCGGAGAGTTACCTGAATGAGGGTCTCATAGTTTCCAACCATGCCCCTGCTTTTTCCAAAAAAAAACCAGCTCTACAGGTCAACCACTGCATAATCTCTGGCCCCCCTTCCCCGAGGATAACCAAAATAGAGCTGGCCGTCAACTTCTTTCAGTCTAGGCAGCAAGGCTATCGAGCAACCATCTTAATTTGGAAAAGTCATCCTTCCCTATGTTGATGAATTTCAATCCGTACTTATACTCCCCCCAATCCTCGGGTCCCCTGATATCCGCCCAAACGATTTCCGCCTCAGCTTTGATGGGCGTTAGACGAAAACCATGGGAAAAGAATACCTCAATCTTGAGCTTTGTACCAATGGGAAACTTCTCCTGTAAATAGACGAGAAGGCCTCCCTCGCTGGCATCGTGGGCAATCCCTCCCTGCTTCTTACGCACCTTCACCTCGGAATATCTCATGGGGAGATCGACGTTGAACCGAGGAAACCTCCTCTTCTCGATCGAGACAATCCCCGCTTTCCCGCCTAGATCTTCCCTTTTTTTCTCCTCACTCATAGAGATCCCCTTAGAGAATTCCTTACTGACATTCCTCCAATTTTTGCTCTACCCACCGGATCATCTCATCGAGACACATCTCCTCGAACATACCTTCTCGAATATCTTCGAATATTTTTTCGTTCCAGTCAACCCAATCTTTCTCCTCCTTAGCCTTGTTCCGGACGTTTATCTTCAACATCTTCCCTCCCCCTTCCCATATACTCATGCAAATCCCCACTCTTAAATGGGTGAGTTTTGATAGTGAATCGTCGAGATGATGGCGTTTGAAGGGCAAAAGCCCTCGTCCTGAGGGATTCACTGATCTCCCCGTAAGAAACGGTCGAGCTCCGATTTGAGCACTTTCCAACCCTTTCCTGCTTTTGTAGCACTAATCCGCCCTTCCCGAATATATTTGAAGTATGTCGGCTTCGTAATGCGAAGGTAAGAACAGGATTCGTGGGTCGTCAGCACTCGGTCTTCTCTGTTGTCATTATCGTCTTTGCCCATATTCACATTCACCCCGACGAGCAAGGATATCCCTGTAGCCGTGCATTTTTTATGCCAATGGAACCGGGCACGGTTCTGCAGTGTCCTCATGTAACTCTATGATAGGATCGGCGACATTTCATCCCATATTCCCAAACAGAAGCCAGCTGCTCATTGCATTGATTTTTTTTCATAGTGGAGGGAAAGTCTCCGGTGGAGAGGAGATAATGGGAATGTATACGACGGCGGAAAGAGAGCGCAGGGTCGATAACGAGAGGGCTTGATTTTCTTAAACGTTAATCCACTTCAGCAAAACCCCATAAGGTATTTATGGGCGGAGCCATGAGGGGTCAGCACCTGTCAACTTCGCCTCATCCAATAAAACGTCATTCAGCATGTGTTTAGCCTCGTCTATCTGAGCCTTATATTTTTCGTCTTCCTCCTGGAGGCGTTTGATCTTCCTCCGGTACCTTCTCCTCTTCCCATCATTTCGGGCCTTGTCCAAGACCTTCCCTGCTTCTTCGATCTCATTGGCAATCCTTTGGTGCTGGGAAGTGGCATTCTCCAATTGGTCCCACCACTTGGAGGCCCTATCCCTCCACCAGGATTCCCTCCGTCCAAAACGATCCGTGGGCTCCCGCTGCACGCGTCGCTTCGGCCGTTTTCCCTCCCCAGAAGGTTTTTGGCCTTCCTCCTTGATAGGTTTCTGCTCCTCAACGCGATCCCAATAGTGCTCGGGCACTTTTGCCGGGTCATCGGTAAGATGGATCGTTCCCGAATCGTCCGTCCATTTATATACCTGGGCGAAGGAAAAGGAGGTTGTCAAAAGGCAAAAAAGCCCAAGGAGGCCTTGGAGATATCTCATATCCATACCGCTCACCTCACTCGATGGACATTTGATTCATCCATTCTCAATGATGCTCCCGGTTGAATTTCGGAAAATGATTGGGATACAATATTGTTACCAATACATCACAATTTTACCTCCCACGTTGATGTATTGGGTTGGATCAGCCAAACCCCTCCTTTGGCTGATCCTTTTTTTTACACTCTACTCCATCCATTGCGACTCGTCAAGGATGCTCCATCCCTTCCCGTCTGGATTTTATTCGCAGAAATCCCTTTCATGGTTTGAGAAGCTCTGGAAGTTTTTCCAGGGACGGAAGTTGCCCTTTTTCATGGATGGGGAGAAGGAGCAGAGGACGGGAAACGAAGTAGTTCTCGAGGAAAACAAGGCGAGGCTATGAGTCAAAGGGAGGGGAAAAAAGGGACAGAGGGATCGATGAAATCAGTAGTTATTGAGGTTATTGGGGCGGGGGGTTTTTTACCTTTCTAACTCGATCTCACCGGTCCCTCATCCCTCATTCCTAAAGAACGTTAATTCCTCGGGGGCTGTCCGAATGTCTCATTTTCCCGTTTTTTCCGGTCAACGTAGCCCTTACTTCCGAGGCAAAATGTGGTCGCTCAAGGGTCATATCCCGCTGTTGCGGTCGACCCCTTGCCTCTTGCTCCCATCGGGGATGCTGCAATACAACCGTTAACGCACGGCGCAGCGAAGGAGAATTCCGATGCCAAAATCTCCTCCCCTCTCCCTTCGGTCAAGGGGTTCGTCTTTACGCTGTCCTTGCAGCCTCGGGCTGTATCAGGACGAGGATCCAGGGCTAACTGGAGGTAATGGAGGAAAAGCCTTCCGAGGCATTTAAGCATCGACCCTCACCTTTTTCATGGAGCATCTAATGTATCCGTCTAAGGACATGACATCATGCCCACCGTTCCATATACCGTTTGCCCTTTCGATTTCCTCTCTCGCGCGGAATGATTCCCAGGGGTAAGGGGAAATGCATATTCTTGGAGGCCCCTTTCGACTTCCTGCGATGGGTATTCAAATAGGGGTCCTCCCTTTCCCTCATTCTCCCCTGGATGTATTCCCCCTTGGTTATCTCCTGGATCAGTTTTATGCCTTTCCGGTATCTCTTCTTCTTAACCCTTGGGAAATGGGAGGCGGAGAACATCACCGAAAAGATATCGTTCCCTTGAAGATACCTCACCATCTCATAACTCTTCCCCGCACCCACGTGACCGCTTTCCAAGACGAGTTTAAAGAACATCGGATTCCCCTGCAGCGACTGAATGCCTTTTCTTTTACAGCAAGAACTATACCAAGACCAGTTTGGCCAAAGAGATACGGGAACGCTGGATAAAGAGGATAAGGAGGATTCGCCCTGAGTTTATTGTGCAACAACACATGAACTCAGGCCGTATTGGATGAGGGAGGGAGATGAATAATCGATCTCAAACGGTATGAAACCGGCATGGATCCATACCTTTTTTCATCGGCCTATGAAAACTTTTCACAAATTCCCATTCATGAAAGGGAACAATGATCGCAATTCCCATCCTGACAATAGTCGGGGCCGAGGAGGTAGAGGTAATCGAAGGCCAAGGGGTCATCGGATAAGTGATCTATGATCTCATCGAAGAGGTGGGGGCGCCCTCCCAACAAGGGTAATTCCAACCGTTCACCCCAATCACTCCCTCGCCACTCCTCTTTCAGACAACGCGCAATGGGTTCAAACGTTGCAGGAGATGCCCTCCCAGCGCCCAATTCCCTCATAGCATATGCGATACATCGAGCTGAGATGAGGGGGTCAAATCCATGGATATTCATGATATCCTGATGGATGAGCATTATATCGGACTCACTGGAGGCCGATCTCATTGAGGAGGCTATTGCGCCCACGTGGAGCGATAGTTCCTTTAAGGTTTTAGCAAACCGGGTCTTTCCACCATTCGTATGGAGCCACAGCCCCCCTTTCACAACACACTTGCGTAATTTGGATTCGATTTCATCCAAGGGCGCCCTTCGAATCTCCCCTGCATGAAACAAGCCCTGGTTTCTCAACAGTGAACTGATGGATCCACCCTCCTCATCCCAGACTATTTCCCAGGGTCGAAAAGGCCACCTATCAAAAAGGACCAGGCAAAGAAACTTTAGAAGGACATCTTCTTCGCTGACCAAGGATTTGGCATTGAAACCCAGATGGTTGAAATTCCTCAAGTCATGAGGGATCTTTTCCTCGTTATACCCCTTAATGAGAGCTCTCGCGATGCTCGATGGGCTTTTCTGGCTAATTTTTGGGCATGAGAAATTTCTCAGGGGGGATTGGCCATCGAATTGAGCGAGAGGAACTCGCGAGGACGGAGGGAAACTCGATCCAACCTTTACATATACTGCCATCTTGGGAATTCCCCGGCCCGGAGGACTCTCCACAAAGGTCCCTGTGGATCGAATGGAACTTTCCTGCTCCTGTGCATAGCACGAGAGGATGCGCGCTAGATACTGCCTGGGCGATTCTCCATTAACACCCTCATATTTCTTCTCCAGTGAGGCCCACTTTTCGGGAAAATCTGCCCTCAATACCTCCTCCACCTCGGCCTCGGTAAACTCATCTTTGGGGATCCGAGAGAACAGTTCGTCCAGTAACGCATAGATGCCCTTTGAACTGGGGTCCGGCGTCTTCGAGAGCGCCTTATTGGTGGCCTTGGGTGGATCGTTTCTCCCTGGAAGTGCCACCTTTTGGGGGGAAGCTCTGTGAATCCGGGCCGTAATGATTGCTCCATCCTCTCCCTTAAAAGCAATGGAAATACGCCTGACGCCGCTCTTTCCCTTCGCCATCACCTTGAAGGGAGAGCACTGACCCGAGTGAAGGAGACTGAAGGCGATGGGAGATTCTTCATAGATGACGAATTGGTCGCGAACGTCGAAAAATTGAGCAACAACCTTAACACCCTTGAGGGGATCTGATGAGATGTTCTTCACCCTTCCGACCACCTCTATGCTCCCTCCCGTAGAGGGTGAAGTCAGTGATTCAAGTTGGAGCAAGGGCATCTTATCTTCCTCGAATTCCAGCTCCAGGAAAGGCGTTCCCTTCTCCATAGTGCATTCTGCCCTCCCCCCCAATGATTCGAACTCCTTTACCAAGGCATCGGCCTTGGCCCGGGAAAGCCCTCTTTTGAGCAAAATAGGCGTATTGCTGATCAGGTAGTTCGCCTTTTCAGGAGAGATATGGAGGCGCTTCGAAATATCCCTAAGGAAGTCCTCCCTACCCTGTGCCGAGTTGTTGGCAACCCCCAAAAATATGACTTTGTAGGTACTTTGATCCCTTCCTGGAACCACAACGTCCCCCTATTTCACCCATTCCGCAGGAGCTCCTGCCCTTTCAGCCTCCTCGGGCAAGGTCTTTTCCAGGACGTCCTTTGTTTTCTCGATATCCTCACCTCGGCGATTTAACTGCTCCTGAAGCGATTCGAGCTCTTTTTGGTATTGCCTCCTTTTGGTACGGGAGCGGGTGGTGTTATATTTGGCAACCAGGTCGTTGTATTCCAACCGAACCCGCTCGTACTCCTTTTGTGCTCGGTTCAATTGCTCCTTAATCTCGTTTGCCCTATTAACCCAATACTCCTCTCCTCGGTCATCCCGCTCTCGTGGTGCCTCCAATACCTCCTCGGCTTTCCCGGTAGCTGCCGATGATTCCCCCCTCTTTTCCGGTAAGGCCCTGTAATCTATCTGTTCCCTGTATTTCTTCGGCACTGAATCTGGGTTGTCGGTGAAGTGGACGACTCCCCGTTCATCTACCCACTTCCAAACCTCGCTCGGTCTTCCCGTCGAAGCAAGAAGAACGATTGCCATGATCAGAAAAGCCCCCTTCATCTCCTCCTCCCTTGATGAGCACGATTATTCAACGATGACAGCAGTTCCCTTGGCATATACCAGGACCATCAAAACCTCTTCCTTAACTCCAAGGGACTCATAACGGATATCGACTCCCACGAGTCCATTTGCCCCCCGGGCTAGGGCATCATCGGTGAGGGTCCGGACCACCCATTCCCTTCCCTTCATCAATTTGTCCACCAGGGAGAGGGCAATTCCCCCATTGAATTTACTGAGATCCAATTTTCCGGATACTTTTACCCCGACTACCTGTTCCGTCGTCACCAGCCCGAGGGATTGAGCCACCTTTTTCCCATCAACCTCTGGCGTACTGACCGTCACGAATTCCCTTCTCTTCTTTTGATCCGCGAAAAATTGCACGACATCGGGTTTTTCCCGTTTTGTGCAAGAAGGGCAGGAATCTGGCAACGCCTCTCCACCACTATAGGTAAAGGAATTATCACAGAACTTACACTTAACCATCCACTCCATTTTCCCCTCATCCCATACTTGATGATTTCGTAAAAAGTCCGAATCAGACGGCAAAGAAAAAATCCAGATGCAAGGCGCGCAAATCCTGAGGAATGAGGCGTACAGAGAAGTACGCTGCAATGA
>JABAOH010000517.1_pt3 | contig 83393 bp, 72 predicted proteins | sample 7062181 | NCBI WGS metagenome assembly JABAOH01 (sample SAMN14538630, study PRJNA623070) | marine sediment metagenome | biome: marine biome [ENVO:00000428]; feature: marine pelagic biome [ENVO:01000023]; material: deep marine sediment [ENVO:00002113]; isolation source: pool of 5 deep marine... | reverse complement strand
CGGCGCCCGCGGAAAGCGTATCCCCCGTAAACGCGGCCAGAAGTTCCGCCGTCAGCTCGAGCCAGGCGATTTTACCCGTGATGGGCGCGTCGTACGGCACGACGTAACCGGCGGAAGCGGCCGGCGCCGGGCTCGGGAAGTTCAGGCCGAGGTTGATTTCGACGTCGCCGTAGTCCGGGAAGTCGACGTCCCTTCCGACATCTACGATCAATCCTTTTCCGGTTAACTTCATAATCGACCCCTACGCCCGGGCGCGCGTCAACGGCGCGCGGCGAGCCGCACGCGCCACTCGGTCCGGGCCGCCCGAAGGGGCTTGCGCCGGAACGCCCGGCCCTTCTCGGCAGTCATATAGTTCGTTTGTAAGTACTCCGTCGCGAGCCACGCGGGATAAACGCGGAACGACGGTTCGGCGGCGGCGAATAAGACCGCCTCCAGCTTTTGCGCGAGCGCGGTCACCGCCTCCTCCGCGGCGCCGTCCGCCCGCTCGACGTACGTCCACACGCGGAGCGTTACGACGACGCGGCCATAATCCGCGGCTGCCGTTTCGACCGCCGACGACGCGGCCTCGAGGCAGAACGTCCCGCCGTCGCCGAAGGCGGGGATGTGGCCCGGGTCGAAGAGGTATACCGCGGCGCCGTCAAACTCCCGCTTTATGAGCGCCACGACCTCTTCTTTGGTCTTTTTGACGTAGTCCGTGACGTCGTACCGCAAGGGTGCCGTCCTCCTACTTGACCGCGTTCCGGATTAAAATGCGGACTACGGCCTCCGCCGGTATCTCGACGACCGTGCCCGCCAAAACCGAGTTCGCGCTCGAGAGCGCGACGGCGTTGTCGTCGACGACGTACGCGGCCGCGCCGAGGTCTTCCAGCTTCGGCGAGCTCATCGCGAAGCGGAACGAACCGTCCTTCCAGACGCGCGCCGAGACGTTGCCGTCGTCGCCCGCGGCGTTGTCGCCCCGCTCGTACGCGACGCCGACGAAGGTCAGGCCCGGCTCGTCAGCCGCGGGGACGGCGTACCCCGCCCGGTTAAGGCAGACCATCGCGCCTTTATAAATCACCGTTCGCGCGGCGACCCTGTACGCGACGAGGATGCCGTCCTTTCGTTCGGCGTCGTAATTCGCGGTTAAAGCCGTCATCTCGCTACCTCCCGCGTCTTTGCATAGCCCTTTACCGTTATTTATTTTTTCGGGAAAGGCGTCCGCCGCTCGCTTGCAAGGGGGCGTCGCCCCCAAAATTTCGCGGAGCAGCGCCGCGGCGCTCGTAAAGCGCCCGTCGAGCCACACGAGTACGTCGTCGCCGGCGGCGAGGAGAGCCTTTACGTACGGCGCGCAGGCCCGCGGAATCTTTCCCTTTTTCACGAGGTCTGCCGCCTCCGCGGCCGCAACCGCCTCGGCCCGGCGCAAGCGCTCCGTCCTTAGTGCGCAAAGCTCCCGCCCGAGCTCGAGGTTCTTTCGGCCAAGCGCGGTTAGCTTGGTTTCGAGCTCGAGCGCTTTTTCGCGGCGCGCCCGGCGGGGGAGGGCTCCGCGGAGACTTTCGCTGGTATTTCGCGCCATTACCGTCCAATAAAAAAGCCCGGTCGAAGACCGGGCCCGATTTTCTCGGCGTCTGTTTTTATACGACCATCAGGGGGTGAACCGTATCGACGCCACCAATTGTTCGAAATCCTTCTCGACCAAAGGCCACTCGCGCTCGAGGCTCTCTGCGGAAAAGAAGCACACGATGGTTCCGTTCGCGATTGCGTACACTACGGTATGATGGTAACCGAGCTCGTCGAAACTCGAGAACTCGAGCCGGGCCGCGCGGCCGAAGTGGAAATTTTTGCCGCCCAACGAGATCCGGTCGTAATTCGGCTTCGTAACTTTGAAATTGTTCTTTTCGTTCTTCTCCAACTTGTCTTTCAAAAAACCGTAATCCACCTTGAAGCCGTAAATATCGTAATCGGTGTAACTCACAGTTATCCGCGCGTTCAAGTCTTTATTTTCGAGGCTGGCGGCTACCGGCGCGGTAAAATCCGTGTTTACGCGCCAACCGCGCGCCGGCACTTCGAAGGCCACCTTCGCGTCGCGGCAGATAACCTCATCTTCCCCGAACGCCGGGCCCGCGGCGCACAACGCCGTAAAGCAAAAGACGCCCGTCAATATTTTCATAATTTTTTCTCCTGTTTTTATACCGCTTCCCCCTACTATACTTCAGGCCGTCGAGTCAGTCAACCGATTTGCGGCCTGGCGTCAAAATATCTCCGCCTCCGCCTTCGTCGCATATTAACATAAAGCCGGGCTATGTCAAGCATTTCGCCCGATATAATACGCGGACTGGGCCTAAAAGTGCGGACGATTATGGTTTTTTTTCATCCGGCGGAAAAGGGCAAAGGGCCCCGCGTCGGGCCCTTCGTAAAGGACTACAAAGATAAGGCCGTTACCGGACCGTTTCCTTCAAACCTTTCCCGGCCTTGAATTTGACCGACTTTTTTTCCGGGATGTATATCGTTTCGCCCGTCTTCGGGTTGCGGCCCATCCGGCCCTTGTTCGTACGAACATCGAACGTGCCGAAAGAAACGATCGATACTCGTTCGCCCATCTGGAGACTTTCTTGAATGGAATCGAAGACGAGCGATACGACGCTGTCCGCGCGGCTCTTGGGAAGACCCGCCTTTTGCGCTACTATCTGCGCAATATCCGATTTGGTTAACGGCATTTCACGGACCTCCTTTCGTAAATATTCTACCCGAAGGTAACACACTGCACTCGCCGTGTCAATCGAAAAAATCATACCACATATGGATTTTTTTATTACCCGTTTTTCCGGGCCGCTCATTTTTCCCGCGTTAAATCCGCTAACCTCTCTTCCGCCATCTCGCGCCACGCGGGAAGGGCGTCGGGGGCGTCCCTTACCTTGCGCCACTCGTGAGCGGCGCGGGCCGGGTCGAGGTCTTCGAGCGTCAACGCAAGGTTAAGGCGCGCCAGCGTGTTCCCCGGCTCGTTGACGAGGGCCCGCGCCAGCGCGGCCGCGGCGCTCTCGTAGTCGCCGGCGCTACGCAAGGCCGACCCCAAGTATACGAACGGCTCCGCCTTTTCCGGTTCCAGCGTCGCCGCCACTTTCAATTCGGCCGCGGCCTCCTCGTACTTCTCGGCCCGCGCCAGCGTTACGCCCAGGTTGAACCGGAAGCCGTAAACCTTCGGCTCGAGCTCCACGGCCTTACGGTACGCCTCCGCGGCCTCGTCGTACCGGCTCAGTCGATTCAGGTTGTTGCCGAGGCCCATATACGCCTCGGCGAGTTGGGGCGCGAGCTCGATCACGGCCCGATATTCGTCCGCGGCGCCCTCGTAGTTGGCCGCGAGCTCGTGTATCTCGGCCATCTTGGTGTGTTCGGCTATTTCTTGTTTACGGCGGTGCTCCTCGCCGCCGATGAGCCAATAACAACCGCCCGCGGCCAGGACGGCGGTGCACGCGGACAATTTTAAGGCTGTATTGGCCAAGTTCACGGCGCAGCGTCCTCGGGCCCCTCTTCAAGCAGCCGCTCGAGGCGGGCCCGCGCCTGGGCCAGGCGGCGCCTCTCGCCGGGTGCCCCCTCCGCCAAATCTATGTACCGGCGCCACTGCTCCGGCGCTCGTTTCGGTTCGGAGAGTTCCCGCGCCACGGCCAGGTTATAATTAAAATCTAGATTCGACGGTTCCGCCGCCACCGCTTGCCCAAAAGCTTCCGCGGCCCACGAAGCCAAGTCCGCCTCCAGGTAAAGTTCGCCGATTTGATTGTGGACTTCGGCGGCGTTCTCGAGCCTCTCCGCGGCCTCGAAGAAATCCGCGAGCGCCGCGCCGGGGCGCCCCGTCGCGCGTTCTATCCGCCCCAAGGCCGCATAAACCCGGCCCGCCTCGCTCCCCTTGAGCTCCGCGGCCTTCCTCAAAAGCGGCGCCGCCTTCTCGTAGCGGCGCCACTCCTCGTACGCCAGGCCCATACCTTCCGCTACGTCGCCCTCGTCGTAACCGAGCTCGTACGCGCGCTTGAAAAATCCCACCGCCAGGTCGTACTTCCTCAGCTCGAGGTATGCGCGCGCCGATTGATAAAAAAATCGGCCGTCCAAAGGGGCCAGCAGCCCGCCCTCGTTAAAGGCCGAAGCGGCCGCGGCGTAGTCGCCGTCATAATAATGGGACAATCCGAGGCCGAAGTAGGCGTCGGCGTCGCCCGGCGCCACCTCCAGCAGGCGCCGCCAAAAGAAGGTCGCACGCCCGAAATCCCCGCGGCGGTGGTACAATACCGCGAGGTTGTGGAGCGCGGCGACGCTCCGAGGGGCCCCCGTCAACGCTTTCAGGTAAGCCTCCTCGGCGTCGCCGGAACGTCCTGCGGCGGCGTACGTTACGCCGAGGTTGAACCAGGCCGCGGCGTCGTCGGGGTAAAATTCCAGATAACGGCGGTACCGCGCCTCGGCTTCGTCGAAACGCTGTTCGTCGTAATAAAGCAACCCCAGGAAGAAGTAAGTCTCGGGGTACGCCGGCCCGGCCGCGGCCTCGTAATGTTCCACGGCGTTACTTCTCGAGCCGCGCGATTGGTAGATCCTCCCCAGATAATAGTGGGCCGTACCGTCGTCCGGGTGCGCCATCAACGCCTCGAAGAAAGCCAACTCCGCGGTCACGTAGTCGCCCGCCCAGAACGCCGCCTCCCCCTCGAGCATCCTCGCCTCGGCGGCGCTGGCCGCGCGCGGCGGTGCGGCGGAGGCCCAAACCGCGGCGACACAGAAAATAATTACGCCCGAGCCCAGTTGTTTAATCGCGGTAACCCTCCCTTCTTAGCGATACGTACCGCCGCTGCGCGTCTTTTAATTTTTCCGTCGTTATGCCGGGGTTCGTTTTATACGTCTCCAATATTTCCCCATATAGCGCCGCAGCTTTACCTTTGTCGAAATTTTCGTACGCGCGGCCTAAATCGTACTTAATGTTTATCGAGTACGGCGCTAACGCCAGCGCCTTTTCGTAGTATTGGGCCGCGGCCGCGTAATCGCCCGCGGCCGCCTCGTTGGCGGCCGCGCGCCTCAGGATGTCCAGGTTTTCCGGGCTCCACTCCAGCGCGGCCTTATACTCCTCCCGGGCCCGTTCGTAATCTCCCCCCTCGTTTAAGTCCACCGCCCGGGTGAAATGGGGCCCGGCGCGGAGGCGGCCGCGATGGTCGCGCGCCTGGGCCAGCCATTCTTTCTGCGACGGCTCGTCCTTCGCTACCTCGAGGTACTTTTCCCACGCGGCCAAAGCCTTTCCGTCGTCGACGTACTCGTACGCCAACGCGAGGTTGAAGTACGCACTCCAGAGCGTCGGGTCGTTATTTATGGCCGTTTTATAGAATGCGATCGCCTGCTCGTAATCTTTACCTTTAAACGCCTCGTCGCCCCAGGTCAAGCGTTGCCGGGCAATCTCTTCGGGCGATTTGCGCTTCGCAACGACGACCACGACGGCTACGAGAACAGCGAGTAATATCGTCCAGTACATCCACCGACCTTTTCCGAATGCGATCTCGATACCCATCTAAGCCGCCTCCGGGGCGCTATGGCGACGGATCACGTCGGGTAGCTCGCCGAGGTTCGCAATAATGTGGGCCGGCCGCGCCGCGGCGAAATGCTTGGACGGCGGCTTTCGGTTCGCCCACCCCTGCAATACGCGGACCGATATCATGCCCGCGAGGTTGGCGCCGATGACGTCCTTGGCCTGGTCGCCCACGTACATTACGGCTCCGGCCGGCGCCTTTGCCGCGGCGAGCGCGTCCTCGAACATCGCCAGGCTCGGCTTACCCTTGAATACCGGGTAATCCTCGGAGACGAAAACGGGCCCGATTAGTTGCGCCAGGCCGGCGTGCTCGAGCTTGGCACGTTGTTCTTCAACGCGGCCGTCCGATATGATGCCCCGTCCGACCCCCTTCTTCACTAGCCATTCCAGAACCGGCTTGGCCTCCGGGAAAGGCTCGATTTCCCGTGTGCGTCGTAAAAAGATCGCCGTTCCCCGCGCGGCCAACTCTCGCCTTAGGCCCGAATCCACGCCGGCCTCGTATAACCACGCGTTGAAGTACTCGTCCGGCATCGTCGAACCGAAGGTGCCAATCAACTCCTCTTCGATCGCCTCGGAAGCGGGTTCGCAACCCGCGTCGACGACGGCCGGCTTAATCTCGGCCAGCGCCGCGGCGTACGCGTCTATCACCGCGTTCGTCGTGTCTATCAGCGTGTCGTCCAAGTCGAAATATACGAAACTTATTGCCAAGCTGCCACCTCGACGTAAATCTTATACCACATTTGGCGGCTACGTCAAAACTTTTTCGCCCGACGCAATTCGGCGAGGACCGCGTCGCCGCGGGCCGTACGGCCCCCCGGCCTCATCACCCGCTCGAGCCCCTCCGCGACCCAACGCAGCGCCTCGTCCCCGGGCCGCGCGCCGCCCGCGAGCCAGGCGAGCTCCGCCCTGCTCCTCGCATCCTCGGTGTCCTTTAACGCGGCGTAAAATTTCGGGTAAAGTTCCTCTTCCAGCGCCCCGGCGACCTCCGCCCACGGCTTCGCGGCCCGTATGTAGAGCGCGCTCTTGTCCTCGGTCCCGGAATTCCGGCAGAATACGGCCAAGACCTGGCGGCCGCCGTCGTAACCGGTCCGGTACAATAAATCCGGCTCCTCCGGAAAGGCAAGCTTTTTCGTCGCCAAAGACGGCGCGTATTTCTTAAAGACGCCTTTGAGCTCTTTTTCCATAAAATTGTATACCCCGGCGCCTTTGAGCAAATTCTTCTTGTCCGTAAAGAAGACGTAATTATTTCCCTTGTGACCCTGCTCGAACGGCGCCCTCAGCCGAGCGTACAGTTCGTCGGGGGTAAGTTCTTTCCTTAGCGTCGCGACCGCGGCCAGCGTGTTCAACGCCGACTTCAGGCCGTTGCCAGCGGCGAACGGTACGACCGAACCGTCAGCCCGCGCCAGTTCGCCGAAGGTGATGGCGTGGCCCGTCTCCTCGCAGCCGACGCCGTAGCGTATTTCCCGCGCGTGCGGGAGCTCGCCGGCCCCGGCAAACCGGGGCTCGAGCTGAGCCGAAAATGAGGCGCCGTCCCCGGGGTCTCCTTCCACGCCAGCCGCCAGGCGCCACGCCTCGGTCAATATCCATTTGTCGCCGACCGGTTTCTGGAAGGGTTTGAACCCGAGCGACGACGCGGCCCCGGCCACGGCCAGGTCGCTCTCGACGGTGTTTATGAAAGCGCGTCCGTCAGCGCCCCCCAGGCGCCGCGCGAGCTCCGTAGCCTGCAATATCGCCACCTCGTCGCCGCCCAACACGATTAACTCGGCGCCGATAGGATCGTAAAGGGCCAGGAAGAAGCGGTCGCCGTCGGCGTCGAAGATGACTGCGGCCAAGAGCGATTCGCCCGTCGTCAGAGCCGCGTCGTCCGCGGCCTCGAGTCTTTCCAGCGCCGCCAGCGCCGGATATTCGCCGAGCCGGCCCCCGCTCGAGACGTCGGCGAACGATATCGACGCGACGCCCTCCAGGTCCGCGACGCCCGAGCGCCAGTTGACGCGGCCGTCGCCCTCGTCCGCGTTTACCTCGACGACGTCGGCGCCGTAAGCCCGCAGGACCGCCGCCGCGTAGCCGGAGTACGACCCCCGCGCCGGGTCCACGACGAGGACGAAATCCGCCAGCGGCTTTTCGCCGGCCCTGAGCCAGGAGTTGCACTCGGCGAGGTGAAAGCCCGCGAAGACTTCCGGCCATTCGCGCGCGGCGTTGACTTTTTCGCCGCTCGTTTCGGCGCCGGCGACTTCCTCCCAGTCCAGCGCAGCGACCGCCGCGGTCAAACGCCGGTCGTCCGCCGGCAATAATTTTAGACCCGCGGGCGCGAGGAATATTTTAACGCCGTTCTGAGCCGCGGGATTGTGGGAGGCGGTGACCATCAGGCCCGCGGCGGCGCCGCGATACGCCATGTACGTCGGCACCGCCGGCGTCGGCGTTATGCCCATCACGGCGGCCGTGGCGCCCCCCTTCCTCAACCCGCGAACTACCGCCCCCGTAAACGCGCCCGACGGGTCGCGCGGGTCCCAGCCGACGACTATTTCCCGCGACGACGGCCACTCCTCGAGCCACGAGCGCGCGAAGGCGTACGCGTACCCCTCGAGGAAAGCGTCCGTGATGACGCCGCGCTCGACGAACGCGTCCCACGGCGAAAGGCCCGCGAGCGACGGGTCGTCCTGCCGGCGAACGTCGCGCCTTATGCCGTCGGTTCCCTGGAGGCGGTCCATAGCGGATAACCTTCGGCTGCGGCTCAGCCGCGGCCTTTACTCTAGCCACGAGTATAAAATTTTAAACTCGCCGCCGCGCGACGACCTCTTGCCGCTGGCGCAACTTCACCACCGAGTCGGCGGGGACGAAACCGCGAACGTTGCAGTTGGCGTAGATTATGGTGCGCGGGCCGACGACGGTCCCCGGGTTCGTTACGGAGTTACATCCTACCTCGACGTCGTCGCCGAGGACGGCGCCGAACTTGTCAAGGCCCGTATCTATGACGCGGCCGCCGACGGCCAACTTTATCTTTTTATTCGCCGCGACCTTCCAGTTGGAGAGCTTGACGCCCGCGCCGAGGTTGGCGCGGAGGCCCAGGACGCTGTCGCCGACGTAGTTGAAGTGCGGCGCGTGCGAGCCCTCCAACATCAGCGCGTTCTTGACCTCGCTCGAGTTGCCGACTACGCAGCGGTCCGCGACGACGGCGTTGCCGCGGATGTACGCGCCGGCCCTAATCTCGCAGTCGACGCCGATGACCGTTGGGCCCTTTATGACGGCGCCCGGCTCCACCACCGTGCCCGGGCCTATGTCGACGTCGTCACCCAAGACATAAGCCCCCGACATTACCTCGCCGTCGCGGACGCCCCGCAAAAGTGCGCGCGCCAGGGCCTCGAGCTCTTTGAGGATATCCCAAGGCCACTCGAGCCGGGCGAGGAAGTCGCCGTAGGCCGTGGCGTCGAGGTCGAAAAGCGCCGCCGTTTTTATCTCTTCGCTCATCCCCTCTCGCCTTTGGCCTTTTAACTCTGCGTGGCCTTCAGGACTTCGATCAACGCCGCCGTCAACTTGGCCGGGTCGTGGCGCAGGACGGTCTTCGTCTCCACGTCGCCCGCGCCGGCCTCTTGCCGGATGGATTGCTCCTCGACCTCGGCGATGACGTCCGCGGTGTGAATGATGCTCCCCTCGACGACCAACAGCTCGCGGCCGCCGCCGAAGGAGACCGCGGACACCTTGTCCGATTCCTCTGGGTCGAACAATATCTGCGTAGCGCCTTCCTGCTCGTACGTCGCGAGGACTGCGGGCGAGACCTCGCGGTCGTTGACGAGCACGTAGTCGACGGGGAAGCCGCCGTACTTCTTTATTTCGCGGATGTGGTCCGAGAGAGAGTAACCGTCGGTCTTCCCCGGCTGCGTCATAACGTTGGCGATGTATATGGTCCGGCAGTTGGCCAGTTTGATGCTCTCCGATATGCCCTTCACGAGCAGGTTGGGGATGATGGACGTGTACAGGCCGCCTGGCCCCAAAATCACGACGTCCGCGTCCTGTATGGCCTCGACCGCGCCCGGCATGGGCTCGCAGGCAACTTCCTCGGGAGGGCCGTCGCCGTTCTCGCGGCGCGCGAGGTAGACGCGGCTTATGCGGCCGCCGTTGCGGTTCAACTCGTCCTCGCCCACCAACACGCGGCCGCCCTCGATTTCGGCGCAAAGCCGCACGCGCTCGAGCGTCGCAGGCAATATGGTTCCCTCAGCGCGGAGGACGCGGCTCGCGTCCTTGATGGCGTTCAGGTAGTCGCCGTCGTTCATCTGGATGAGGGCGGTGAGGAAGAGGTTGCCGAACGATTGGCCGCCGAAGGCGCCGCCGCCCACGAACTTGTGCAGGAAGAGCTTCGACAGCAGCACCTCCTCGTCCGCCAGCGCCGCGAGGCAGGCGCGGATGTCGCCCGGCGGCAGGATGCCGAACTCGTCTATCAATTTGCCGGTGGCGCCGGCGTCGTCGGAGACGGTAACTATCGCCGTGAAGCTCGAGAGGTCGAGCGGGGCCTCCTCGTCCTCGTCGTGCCGCCGCACGTACCCTTTGATGCCCCGCAGCAGCGTGGCCAAACCCGTGCCGCCGCCGACGGCCACGAGTCGGAGTTTACTGAGAGATAACGCCATCTATCTTCACCTCTTCGGGCGGCGCTTACTCGACGGTCACGCTCTTGGCGAGGTTGCGCGGTTGGTCCACGTCTCGCTCGAGCGCCGTCGCCGCCTCGTACGCGATGAGTTGCGCCGGGACCGCGGCCAGCACCGGCGTGAACAGTTCCGGCACGGCCGGTAGCGTAATCACGTCCTCCACGAGGTCCTCCAGGCCGTACCCGCCTTCGCGGACGACGGCGAACGTGCGGGCGCCCCGGGCGCGCACCTCGTGGATGTTCGATATCATTTTATCCCAAACGCTCTCTTGGGTCATAAACGAGACGACCGGCGTGCCCTCGGATATGAGGGCGATGGTCCCGTGTTTGAGCTCTCCCGCCGGGTACGCCTCGGCGTGGACGTACGATATCTCCTTGAGCTTGAGCGCGGCCTCGCGCGCGAGCGGCTCGTCGACGTTGCGGCCCAGGAAATAGCAGTCGGGCCCGGCCGCGATGAGCCGGCCCCACGTCTTCGCGGTAGGCGCCGTAACCTCCAACGTACGCTCGAGGTTCGCGGGCAGCTCCAACAAGTGTTTAAGTAATTCATCCCGGCCGTACGGCCAATCGACCTTGCGCTGGTCCGCGAGATAGCAAGCCAGAAGGATGAGCGCGGTGAGCTGGGCCGTGAAGGCCTTGGTGGAGGCGACGGCGATCTCCGGGCCGGCGCGCGTATAGAGCACGGCGTCGGCCTCGCGCGCAAGCGTACTGCCCCGCACGTTGACGACGGCCAGCGTCTTGGCGCCGCGGGCGTGGGCTTCCTCCATGGAGGCTATGGTGTCCGCGGTCTCGCCGGATTGGCTTATCAATATCACGAGCGACTTGGCGCTGAGGATGGGGTTGCGGTAGCGGAATTCGGAGGCGATGTCGGCCGTTACCGGGACGCGCAGGACGCGCTCGAGCAAGTACTTGCCGAAGAGGGCGGCGTGGTACGCGGTCCCGCAGGCGACGACGTGGAAAGAATCGAGGCGCCGGATTTGCTCGGGCGTGAGGTCCATCTCGCGCAAGACGAGGTCGCCGTCCTTGATACGGCCCTGCAGCGTTCTCTCGACCGCGCGCGGCTGCTCGTAAATCTCTTTGAGCATGTAGTGGGGGTACTCGTTCTTGGACACGTCCTCCGCCCGCCAATCTACAATAGTGAGCTGGCGTTCGCCCGGCTTCTTGGCGCGCTCGGGCAGAAACGTATCGACGTCGATGCGGTTGGCTTCAACCGATACTACGTCGCCGTTTTCGAGGACGTACACCTTATTGGTGTCCTGGAGGACCGCGGTGATGTCTGAGGCTAAGACGTTCTCGCCGCCCCCCACGCCCACGATGAGCGGCGCGTGGTACCGGACGGCGACGAGGCGGCCTTCGTCTGCGGCCAGGAAAGCCAGCGCGAAGGACCCCTGGAGGCGGGCCGCGGTCTTCTTCACCGCGGCCATCAGGTCGCCGTCGTAATACTCCTCCAATAAATGGACGACGACCTCCGTATCGGTCTGCGAGCGAAACTCGTGGCCCCGCTCCAAAAGCTCCCGCTTGAGCCCCGGGAAGTTTTCGATTATGCCGTTCTGCACGACGAACAGCCGGCCGGTGCAGTCGGCGTGGGGATGGGCGTTGACCTGCGTGGGCGGGCCGTGCGTGGCCCAGCGCGTGTGGCCGATGCCGATGGTGCCGGGCGGCTCGTTGCCGGCGAGGGCGGCCCGCAAGTTCTCAATCTTACCGGGGAGCTTCTGTACGACGACTACGCCGTCGTTCGCGACCGCGATGCCGGCGGAATCGTACCCGCGGTACGAGAGGTCGTCGAGGCGGTCGACCAGCATCGGCGCCGCCGTCCTCCGGCCCACGTATCCCACTATGCCACACATATGGTCCTCGCTCTCTGCTTAGCGCGCCGCGACGCCCCTAGCTCGCTACCTCGAAAAAGGGCTTGAGTTTGGCGTCGGCGGCCGTTTGCTCGTCGATGAATTGCCGGGCGGCGCGCGCGTCGCCGGCCTCGAGCGCCCCCTTCACCGCCGCGGCTATCTCGGCGAGCGACTCGTCGTTGTGGTTGCGAGCCGCCGCCAGCGCCTCCGCGAAATAGGAGAGCTGCTCGCCGCCCTCGGACAGTAAACCCAGCTCCACCAGAACTTTCGCGCGGTGATATTGGCTGCCCATCTGCTGGAATATGGCGACGCTATTTTTGAGGTTGATGATGGCGTCGTGAACCAGGCCCTGTTGGGCCGCGGCGACGCCCAGGTCGGCCCATACCTGCGCCACGCGATACTGGTCGCCGAGGTCCTCGAAGATGGCCAGCGCCCGCTTATGGCGCCTTGTAGCCTCCGCCAGCAGGTCCGCGGCCTCCGCCGCCGCCCCCTCGTCGTGCCGCCAACGGCTCTCCGTAAAAAGGCATAGGCCGTAGCGGTTTTCGGCGACTGCAGTCTCGGCCGCGTCGTCGCTCACCGTTATGGCTTCCTGGCACGTCGCCTTCGCGCGCTCGAGCGACCTCCGCGCCGCGGCCTCCTCGCCCGGGCGCATCAACTCCTCGGCCTCGAGGCGTAGCGCGATGGCGTAGTTCGACAGCGTGCTGGCAAGCCACCGCCTCGCCTCCCGGCCGGCGTCGGTTCGGCCCTTGAGCTCGTTTAACACCGTCGCGGCCTGCCGGTATTCCTGTTTGGCGCGCGGGAACTTGCGTTTGAGCCTGAAGGCCGTGCCCAGGCTGGCATGCGCCACGCCCTGGCCTATGGCCTCGCCCGCGGCGACGAAGCGCTCGCAGGCGGAGGTATAGTAAACTATGGCCTCGTCCCACTGGCCGCGGTGGCGGCACACGTGGCCCAGGTCCAAATATAAATAACCCAGGTCCGCGGGCCGGCCCTCCGTCAAACCCTCCGCGAGCGCCGCGGCGGACCCGTAGTAATCGGCCGCTTCGGCCAAGCGCCCCTGCAACCTCGTGAGGTGGCCCAGGAAGCGGCGGGCCTTCATCTGCAGCAGCGCGCCGTTCTTAAGCGTCCCTTCGGTCGCGTGGGGCGACAGCTCCTCGTCCAGGCGGCGCAGCGCGTCCTCCGCCAGGCCCAAACGGTTTTCCGCGTAGTCCGCGGCCGCCTTGAAATAGTCTACCCAAAGCGCCAGCGCGCGGACGTCCCCCGCGAGCGACGAGACCAACTCCCAGTCGGCATCCGCCAGCTTCAGGCCCCGGGTCTGGACGTATTCCTCCACCTCGGCCGGCGTGAACGGCTTCAACTCGAGGGCGAGAACGTTTTCTAACCCTTCCCGTACCGCCGGCGGCCGCGGCGGCCTGACCGTCATAACTACCAATACCTTCCGCCCCAAAACGCCGGCCTCGTTGAGCCGTTCGATGAACTGCCAAACCCAATAACCGACGGTGGCGCCCACGTCGTGAAAATCGTCCAAGAAGATGACCGCTTTGGCGGCGTCCTTCGCCAGCGACGCGCGCCAACCGGCCAGGAACTCCTCCGTCAGCAGCCGCTCCGCCTCACGGTATATATACTTCTCGGCGTACGTCAGCTCTCCCTCGCCGCCGGCCCCGGCCTCGGCCACGCCCGCCGTAACCTGCAAGCTGAAGGGGTCCTTAAACCGTCCCCGTAGCCGCCTTTCTATCGATTCACACTGCTCGTATATCTCGTCGAAGGCGCGGTACCCGCCCTTGCGCGACGCGAACGTGTCGCGGAGGTCCTTCAAGAAGCCGCGGTACGACGTTAGCCGCCTACAGTCGAAATAAATATATGGCACTCGCTCGTCGCGGCACGCCGGGATAAAACGCTCGTTGAGGAGGGCCGTCTTTCCCAGCCCGGGCCGGCCGGCGATGACCATCAAACCTTCGCGCCCGCTCAGACAACTCTCGAAAGCGGCGACCTCATTTTCCCGGCCGGCAAATGCTGCCGCCCCCTTCGTTTCCGAGGGCGGGAAGTACATCGCCAACAAATCCGCGACCTCGACGCCCAGGGCGCGCGCCAAACCCTCTATCGTGCGTGCGGAGGGGAACTTATAGTCGCGCTCGAGCTGCGATATGTACGAGTCGTCGACGCTCGCCAGCTCCGCAAGCTCTTTCTGCGTAAAGCCGCGGCCTATGCGCTTCTCGCGGAGGACCTTGCCGAAAGTTATATTTCTTCCTTCCATCGCGCGTCGTTGCGTAATCGAGGTAAATATAAAGGTTTAATTAATAGTTGATTATATTGCCCTATTGTGATAGGATTTAAGTTAAATTATTATTATCAAAAATCTCCGATTCCTTACTTGGAGGGAAGATATCTTACTAATAGTAAGATAGCGTATAATTTACTATAAGTCAAGGCCTAATCGCCAACTCATAAAAATTTCTTGAAGCTAAAAGATATACTGGCGGAGCTCCCCCATCGGGGGGTAAAAGGCGACGCCGACCCGGAAATTTCCGCCGTTACGTACGATTCGCGGCAAGTCAAGCCCGGCAGCATGTTCGTGGCCATAAGGGGGCTTCGGCTCGACGGCCACGATTACCTCGCGGACGCGTTGGCTCGCGGGGCCGCCGCCGTGGTCGTCGAGGAGGTTTCGCCGCGGGCCGGGCCGGTGCCCCAAATCGTGGTCGACGACGCGCGGCGCGCGCTCGCTGCCGCGGCCGCAGCCTTCTACCGCCACCCGGCCGAAGAGCTGGCCGTAGTGGGCGTGACGGGCACGAACGGCAAGACGACCGTATCCTTCCTCCTCGAGAGTATATTTCGCGCCGCGGGGGCGAAGACCGCGCTCGCGTGTACGGTGAAGAACGTCGTCGCCGGCCTCGAGCGCCGCGCTCGCCTTACGACGGGAGAGGCGCCGGAGGTACAGGCGTTCTTGCGCGAGGCCGCGGACGCCGGCGCCGACGTCGCCGTCGTCGAGGCCTCCTCCCACGGCCTGGCGCTGTCCCGCGTCGCGGGGATACCTTTGGCCGCGGCCGTCTTCACGAACCTCAGCCACGACCACCTCGACTTGCACGGCGATATGGATTCATATTTCCGCGCCAAGGCGTCGTTATTCGAACAACTGCGAGAGGGCGCGCCCGCCGTAATCAACGCGGACGACCCCTACGGCCGCAGGCTCGCCGCGTCGTTTGCGGGGCGTAAGGTCACGTACGGCGCGAGCGAAGGCGCGAGCGACTATCTCGTTTACGACGCGTCGTCCGGGTGGGGCGGCCTCTCCTTCAAGGTCGCGTGCCCCGACGGTTCGCGCGTGGAGCTCGTTTCGCCCTTGAGGGGGTCGTTCGACGTCCCGAATTGCGCGGCCGCTTTCGCGGCGGGGCGCGAGTTGGGCGTACCCGTCGAGGCCGCGCGAGAGGGGATAGCAGAGACGGACGAGCCCCCCGGCCGCTTGGAGTTAATTGAGGTAAACGACGAGCTGACGGTGGTCATAGACTACGCCCACTCCCCGGACAGCATGGACCGGGCCATGGTTGAGATACGCCGCCTTCCCGCGGACCGCTTCGTCGTCGTGTTCGGATGTTCGGGCAACCGCGACGTCGAAAAGAGGCCGAAGATGGGGGCCTTGGCCTGGCGCTACGGCGACTACGTCGTGATCACGAACGAGGACCCGTACTACGAGGACGAGGAGGCGATCGCGCGCGACGTAGCGGCGGGCCTGATCGCGGAGGGGGCTTCCGAGCCGGAAGATTTCCGGATAATCCTGGACCGGGGGGAGGCCGTCCGATTCGCACTATCGTCCGCGGCTCCCGGGGAGCGGACCGTCGTTGCGGTGATGGGGAAGGGCCACGAGGACAAGCTACGCGTCAAGGGCCGCGAGTTCCCCTACAACGACCGCGAGACGACAGACAGATTGATCGCGGAACTTGGCCTCCGTTCCGGCGGGGCGCGCGCGGCCCGGGCCGAGGGCCGGCCGGGAGCTTAGGCATTATGGAACCCGACAAGCCCGACCACCGCGAGATCATAATCGCGACCGACGTCCACAAGTCGTTCGGCGACAACCGCGTCCTCGACGGCGTAAGCCTTACGGTTCACGAGGCCGAAACCCTCGTCATCATAGGCCGTTCCGGCTGCGGTAAGTCCGTCTTCTTGAAACACATAATAGGTTTAATGAAACCGGACGCCGGGACGATCATGGTTGACGGCCACGATATAACCAAGATGAAAGGCGGGGAGTTGAGCGTGATACGCCGCAAGTTCGGCATGGTATTCCAGGGGGCGGCGTTGTTCGACTCCCTTTCCGTGGGCGAGAACGTCGGATTCTTCCTCTACGAATACTCGGATATGTCCCCGGGCGAGATTGCCGAGGTCGTCGAAGATAAGCTCCGGCTCGTGGGCCTGGAGGACATATCGGAAATGAATCCCGCGGAACTCTCCGGCGGTATGAAGAAGAGGGTAGGCCTCGCGCGCGCGCTGGCGCACGGACCGAAAATAGTCCTGTACGACGAGCCCACGACCGGCCTCGACCCCATAATGGCGGACGTCATCAACGACTTGATCATCAAACTCGACGAGCACTTGGACGTAACGAGTATCGCGGTCACCCACGACATGGCGAGCGCGTATAAAATCGCCGACCGCATCGCGATGTTGTACGGCGGGAAAATTATCGCCTTCGGGACGCCGGACGAAATTAAGAATTCCGATAATAAGTACGTCCAACAATTCATCAACGGGAAAGCGGAAGGCCCCATAGATGTCATAGGCGGTGATTAAATGGAAAAGATATCCAACGAGGTAAAGGTGGGCATTTTGGTCTTCGCGGCGCTGGTCCTGTTGTCCATCCTCGTCTTCGGCGTGGGCGAAGTTCGCCTCTTCGAGCGCGGACATCGTTATAAAGTTATATTCGATTCCTCCGCCGGCCTTAACGAGGGGGCGCAGGTTCGTATGGGCGGCGTCAAGGTCGGCTCGGTTACCAAAGTCGACTTCATCGATTACAAGGGGAAGCGGCGCGTAGTCGTGACGATACTTATACGTAAAAACCTCCCCCTCCACGCCAAGGACCGCTTCAAGATAACCATGACCGGCCTGCTGGGCGACAACTACGTGGAGGTCGACCCCGGGCCGTCCCTGGCCGAAGTCATCAAACCGGGCGCCACGATCGAGGGCTCGCACGTCGTGGGTATGGACGAGATGTTCAAGATGGTCCAGGACGGCTTGGGCTCCATAAACGAGATGCTCGACAAGCCTACGATCGAGTCATTCAAACAAACCGTAAGTAACGTCGAGGAGATGTCCGGGGACCTGACCTATATCCTGGGCGAGAGCCGGGAGGATATAACCGTTACGCTGGGCAACCTCCGGTCCATGAGCTACACCCTCGACGTCATGATCTCGCGCAACGAGGATAACTTCGACGCCACGATGGACAACTTGTCGGGTATGTCGGGGGATTTGCGTTATACGGCGACGTCTTTGCGGGGCATAGCCGAAGGCCTCGAGGCAGGCGAAGGGTCGGCGGGCAAACTCCTCAAGGACGACCGACTGTACAACGATTTGATAGAAACCACGGCCGAGGCGAAGGACCTTATCAGAGACGTACGCGAACGCCCCGGCCGCTATATCCACTTATCCATATTTTAATAAAAAGCGTTAAGCTTACATCGAGGGAAGCACCTTTATGATATCTGAATTCGACGTCGAACTGGGCGGAAGAACGCTCCATTTCGAAACCGGGAAGGTAGCGAAGCTCGCGAACGGAGCGTGCACCGTCACGTACGGCGGCTGCGTCGTCCTGGTAACCTACTGCCAGTCCGAGGAGCCGCGTCCCGGCATAGATTATTTGCCGCTGATGGTCGAGTACCGCGAAAAGACGTACGCCGCGGGCAAGATCCCCGGCGGATTCTTTAAACGCGAAGGGCGGCCTTACGACAAGGAGACCGTGACCGCCCGCCTTATCGACCGGCCCATCCGGCCGTTGTTCGACGACCGCATACGCCACGACCTCCAGATTATCGCGACCGTGCTCTCCGCGGACCAGGAGCACGACACGGACGTCCTCGCCCTCAACGGCGCTTCACTCGCCGTCGCGCTGTCACCCATGCCGTGGTACGGGCCCGTGGGCGCCGCGCGCGTCGGCCTCGTCGACGGCCGCTACGTCGTCAATCCCACCATAGCCGAGACGGAAGACGGCCGGCTCAATCTCATCGTCGTAAGCACTTCCGAAAAAATCGTAATGCTCGCGGGCTCGGCGAAGGAAGTGGGCGAGGAAGAGTTCCTGGGGGCCGTGGACGTGGGCTTCGCCGAGGCTCGGAAGCTGGCCGACGTGATCCGCGACTTTACGGCGGACGTCCCCAAAATCGTGGTCCCGGAGCCGGAACGCGACGTTGCGCTCGAAAAGAGGGCGAAAAAATTTCTGGCGAGGCACGTTAAACCGTTGATCGATACTCAGGAGAAAACGGCGCGTCACCTCGCTCGCAGGTCCCTTTTGGAGCGGGCTTACGCCGAATTCGGGGCCGGGGGCGAAGACGAGGTTGAAAAGCAAAACCTAATCGAGACCTTCCTCGCCGAACTCGAGGAAGCCGAAATCAGGCGCATGGCGTTGGAAGAAGGTGCGCGCCAGGACGGGAGGGCGTTCGACGAACTGCGCCCCATAAGCATCGAAGTCTCCGTTTTGCCGCGCGCCCACGGGTCGGCGATATTTACGCGCGGCCAGACGCAGGCGTTGGTCGCGACTACGTTGGGGACGGTGTCGGACGAACAACGGATCGACGACCTGCTGGGCGAGAGGACCAAGGCTTTCATGCTCCATTACAATTTCCCGCCGTTCTCGGTGGGGGAAGTCAAGCCTATTAGGGGCGCGGGGCGCCGCGAGATAGGACACGGCCAGCTCGCGGAGAGCGCACTCCGCCCGGTATTGCCGTCCGAGGACGAATTCCCCTATACGATACGCGTCGTCTCGGACATCCTGGAATCCAACGGCTCCTCTTCCATGGCTTCGGTTTGCGGCGCTAGCCTGTCGTTAATGGACGCCGGCGTGCCCGTAAAGAAAGCCGTGGCCGGCATATCCGTAGGCCTCATAGCCGGCGAAGGTCGTAACGTCCTCCTCACCGACATCCAGGGGCTGGAAGACCACTACGGCGATATGGACTTCAAGGCCGCAGGCACGAGCGAAGGCCTAACCGCCGTCCAGATGGACCTGAAGGTCCGCGGCCTATCGCTCGACGCGGTCCGTAACGCCCTCTACCAGGCGCGCGACGCCCGTTTCGCCATCCTCGAGCAGATGGACCGCGTCCTGGCCAAACCCCGTCGCGAGCTTTCCCCTTACGCGCCGCGGATACTGATCACCTACATCGACATAGACAAGATAGGGACGGTCATAGGGCCGGGGGGCAAGATGGTCCGGCGTATTATCGCCGACACGGGCGTCGAGATAGACATCGAGGACGACGGCAAAGTGACCATCGCGTCGCCCGACGAGGAGGCGGCGCGCAAGGCGTTGGAGATGGTTAAAAGCCTCGCCACCGAGCCCGAGATAGGTACCGTCTTCAAGGGCAAGGTGACACGCCTGATGAAGTTCGGCGCGTTCGTCGAGATACTCCCTGGCGTCGAGGGCATGGTTCATATCTCCGAGCTGGACGTTAAACGCGTGAACCGCGTCGAGGATGTCGTGCGCATCGGCGACGAGGTCGAGGTTAAAGTAATCGAGATCGACGAGATGGGCCGAATCAACCTGAGCCGTAGGGCCTTGTTGCCCGGGGGAGACCGCCCGCGGGAAGCGCGTCCCCCCCGGGAAGGCCGGCCGGCGCGGAGAAGGGATGATCGCCGACCCTCGAACGACCGCCGTAATAAAAAGGGCCGCCGCTAACGGGATACGCGTAATCTGCGAACACATCCCGACGGTCCGCTCCGTCGCGGCGGGCGTATGGTGTTGTAACGGCTCCGTGGCCGAGCCTCCCGCCCTCAACGGCATCTCCCACCTCATCGAGCACATGTTCTTTAAGGGTACGGAACGGCGGACCGCCGCCCAGATAGCCGCGGAAATAGACGGCGTCGGCGGTGCCCTCGACGCCTTCACAGAGAAAGAAAACATTTCCTTCTTCGCCCACGTCCTGTACGAACATCTACCGCTCGCGCTCGACGTGCTCTCCGACATCCTGTTGAAAGCGACCTTTCCGGCCGAAGAATTCGTCAAGGAAAAAAGCGTCGTCGCCGAAGAAATACGCCTTTACGAAGACTCCCCCGACGAAAAGATCCACGATTTAGTTATGGGCGTACTAAGCCCGGGCGAGGCCATCGGCATGCCCGTCCTGGGCTCCTTCGAAACGTTGGAGGCTATAGGGCGCGACGACGCGTTGCGATATCGAGGCGAGATTTTCACGGCCGACCGGATCGTCGTCGCCGCCGCGGGTTACGTCGACCCGGAAGAGTTTATCGCTATGGCCGAGGAGTACTTCGCGGCCGTGCCCGGCCCGGTCGGCGCCACTTCCCCAAAGGCCGCCGCGCGGCCTACGCCCCGGGCGGCCTACGTTAAGGATACCGAGCAGACTCACCTCTGCGTAGCCGTGCCGGCGATCCCCTACGGCCACCCCGACCGTTACGTCCTGGCCGCGCTCACTACGGTCCTGGGCGGCAACGCCTCGAGCCGGCTGTTCCAAAAAGTACGCGAGGACCGCGGCCTCGCGTACGCCGTGTACGCCTACGGGCGGGGTTTCCACGACTCCGGCGCGCTCGTCGCCTACGCTGGAACCAAACCCGCCAACGCCCTCGAAGCCCGCGACATCGTATTGGAGCAGTTCGCCGACTTGGCGGCCCATAAGATAGGGGCGGGCGAATTAAGACGAACCCGAGATTTCTTGAAGGGGACGTTGATGTTGTCGCTGGAATCCACCGCCGCGCGGATGGGCCGCAACGCCCGACACGAGATTTACATGGGAAGGCACGTCCCGCTCGAGGAAACGCTCGCCGGCGTGGACGCCGTAACCACGGATGACATCCTCCGGGTCGCCGCCGAAATTTTTTCGAACAAACCCGCCGTCGTGGCTATCGGGCCGAATGCGGAAGCCGTCGTAAGCGCCTAACGTGACGTCGACCAGACCCCCCCGCCACGGCCCCCGCCGTGGCCGTTTTGCAGCGAACAAGCTGTCGGCCCGGGGCGTTCTGGCCGCTTTTTGCGTCGCGGCGGCCTTGACGGCGGCCGGCATTTCGTCCGCCTCGGCCGAAACCGTCGAGAGCGACGAGGTTCGCATAAAAGAAATCCGTACGTACGGTAATACTAAAACCTCGCGCGGCGTCATGCTCCATTACTGCGAATTCAAGGCCGGCGACGTACTTAGTCAGGGGGCGCTGGACCGCAAAATGTTCCGGACGAAGGTGAACCTCGGCAATACCCATTTCTTCTCGCGCGTAAACGTTTTCGACTTGCCCCGGAGTAACGCCGGCGAAGCCGTAATCATGCTCGACGTCGCCGAGGGTACGGACTGGCACCTCTCGGCCTCGACCTGGCAGGCTCGCTTGAGTAAAGAGAATATAGGCGGCGCCGCCGTAACCTTGGGCGTCGAGTTCGGCCTCGACCGGCAGCGTTTATTTTACGAACAGCCTTGGGTCTTCGACTTGCCGTTCGCCGTCGGCGGGTCCGGCTTTTTCGAAAACGGCCACAAGACCGAGATCGAAAGCGACCGCGGTTACGGAGGCGAATGGTTCTACCACGAGGCGGTAGGAGGTGACGCCTCGCTCGCCTATATCATAACGCTTCGCTCCCAGGTCGGTATGGCGGTCCTCGGCGAGCATATAAATTATTACGACGGCCACTTCAAGAAGGACCCGGCCGGCCGCTTCGGCGTCGTGCCCGAAGCCGACCTCGTCGCGGCCAGGCCTTTCGCGGAATGGGACCGGCGCGACAGCGACCTTTACCCTACAAGGGGCACCTTTTTCAGAATTCAAAGCGAGCTATCGTCTCCCGCGGTAAGCGACTACGATTACGCGGGTTTCGAGGGAGACGTGCGGGGTTACGTTTCGCCGTGGCGGTTGTTCGTGCTGGCCGGGCGCGTCCGCGGCGGGTCGACGTCCGACGCCACGCCGTACATCCGCCGCATCTCCATCCGCGGCGCCGACGGCCTGCGGTACGCCGCGTCGAACCGTGTCGTGGGGACCGGCGCCTTCTTGGTTACGGCCGAAATCCGGCGGCGCCTGTTCCGGTCCCCCATATTCGACGGCTGGTTCGAGGGCGTCGCGTTCGTCGACGCCGGCCGGACCTGGGACCCTGGGGAGCCGGTCAGGTTTGAAAACTTCAATTACGCCTTCGGCCCGGGCATCCGCGTTCATATGCGTAGGCCCGTATATTTCGATTGGCGAGCGGAGCTCAACGTCAACGACGAGCTCGCTTTTTACGCGACCGCGCGGCGAGCTTTCTAAATGCGACCCGCGATCGTAATAGCGTTGGTAATTCCCTCGCTTGCGGCCGCGGCAGCCGAGCCTCCCTCGACGTACGCTGAGGTCGCGGCACTCGTAAGCGCCGCGGAGCGTGGGGAGACGGCGCCGGCGGAAGCGTTCGCGCTTGTATCGGCCGCGCCCGACGCGCCGCTCGCGGGCGCGGCGCTCGGCCGCCTACACGTCCTCAAGAGCGGCGAGAAGCCTTTTATATTGTTGAAATTCCTCGAGATGCATCGGGGCTTCGTCGCGTTGAATAAGTACGTAAAGAAGCATCGCGAAGACCCGCTCCCCCGCGTCTGGCGAGCCGCCTCCGCGGTCGAGACCGACTACGTGTTATGGAGCGTTTCGAATACGCGCGAAGACCTCGAGGCCGCGTGGCGCTTCTGCGAGCGCGATCGCTCCTTGCCCGACCAAACGGCCCGTTGTAAACTACTCCTCGGGAAGGTAGCCAAGGACACGGGGGACCTGGACGAAGCTATGCGACTTTGGGGCGAGGCGTACGCCGCCGACCCGACCGGGCCCACGGGCAAGGAGGTCGCGAAACTTCTCGAGCTCTTCACGGGATAATCCCTTATGGCTCGCATCGTCGTAGCCAAGCACCGACTGCCGTACCCGGCCGTAACGGGCACCGACGTCGTAACTTTTAACTTGTTGCGGGCGCTGGCGCAACGCCACGATGTAACTTTCGTTTCCCTTATCGTGTCCGAGAAACAACGCGACTACGCGCGGGCCTTCGAGCGCGTCGGCGTCCGCCTCGTCCCGGTTATGATGCCCAATAAGAAGAGCCTGTTCGCTCGCGCGGCGTACAAGTTTTTCTACGGCGCCGCCTCTTGGCTTAGCGCGTCGCCCCTCGAGCTCTGGTATTTTAACCCTCCCGCGTTCCGCCGCGCCGTAGCCGAAGCCTGCGCCGGCGCGGACCTTTTACAGTGCGAGTATTGGTTCCTCTACCCTACGGCCGCGGCGGCCCGCTCCGTGAAGAAGGTGCTCCTTAAGCACGACGCCGAGTTCAACGCCAACCGGCGGCTGCTCGCGATTAGCGGGAACCCGCTCGTAAAATTCCGCCGTTGGCTTAGGTTCCTCCACCGGCGCGGCTACGAGCTAGCCGCCTGCCGCAAATTCGACCACCTCCTTTGCTTGAGCCGCGTGGACGCCGAACTCCTCGCGCCGTACGCGCGCCGGCCGCCGCGCGTCGTCTTCCCCATCGTCGACCTCCCTCCCGAAGATCAAATGTGCCGAGGTTTCGACAGCGCGACGCTGATATATTTCGGCGGCACGGGGAGGCCCGGCAACAGGCAGGGCTTGGAAGTTCTCCTCAAAGATATTTACCCTCGCGTTAAAAGCGCCGTCGCGAACGCGAAGCTCGTCATCCGGGGCGAGGCGCCGCCGCGCGGTTTGCTGCGCCTCGGCCGGCGGGACCCGTCGGCGGCCTTCAAACCTACTGCGGAAGAACTCGGCCCGGAGCTCGCCCGGGCATCCGTGGCGGTGGTGCCGTTGTGGGCAGGTTCCGGCATAAAGATTAAAATACTCACCGCCCTCGCGCACGGCCTGCCGGTCGTGACGACGCCGGTGGGCGCGGAAGGGATACCGGCCCGGGACGGCGTGGAGATAGTCGTAGCCGAAACGGCCGAGGGTTTTGCCGACGCGGTGGCCCGCCTTCTCACCGATGGCGAGCGCTGGCGCGAGCTGTCCCGGGGGGGCCGGCGCTTCGCCGAGCGCGAGCTTTCCCCCGCGGCTCGAGACAACGAGGTAGCCCAACTCTATGACGAGCTCGCGCGAAATTAAGGTCGGGGTCGTGGCTTCGACCCTCGCCGTCGGCGGCGCGGAACGTCAGCTCGCGACGTTGGCGCGCGGGTTAAGAGGGCGTTGTTACGAATTTAATTTTTTCTTGCTGCGCGGTGTGGGTACCGTGGGAGCCGAACTCGCGCGCGACGGCTTCAACGTCGAGGGAAATATTATGTCGCGGCCGGCGCGGTGGTTCGGCGTCGTTTCGGAGTTAAGTAAACACGACCTTTTGGCCGCGCTCGACCACAATAACGTTTTGACGTTTTTGGCGGCCTTGGGGCGGCGACTGCCGCCGTACGTCGTCCTCTACCACCTCCAGGACGAGCCTCCCCGCCGTTGGCTGAGGGCGCTCCGGCGCGCTTGCGCCGTGGTCGCGGTCGCCCAATCGCAAGTATCCCTCCTGCGTTCGTTGGACGAGGGTTCGCTCGAGGTTATCGCCAACGGCGTTCCGCTCCCGCCGGCCGTCACGCCGGGCGGGCGTCGCCAGGCCCGTGAGGGCCTTCGCCTACCCGCGGACGCGGTCGTCGCCGCGGCCGCCTCGCGCCTCTCCCCGGAGAAGGGCGTCGACCTCCTGTTGGAGGCCACGGCTCTTATAGAAGAAGATGCCCGGCCGTTGTTGGTAGTCGCGGGCGACGGCCCGGAGCGGCGCCGCTTGGAGAAGTTCGCGCGCGCATGCCTCGGGGGCTGTATTTTCCTGGGCGAGCTGGCCGACGTCTCGCGCCTCTACCGGGCCGCGGACCTTTTCGTGTTGCCCTCCTATCGTGAATCGGCGCCGCTGGCTCTACTCGAGGCGATGGCTCACGGCTTGCCGGCCGTCGCCGCTTCCGTAGGCGACGTGCCCGTTATGCTGTCGGGGGGAGGGGGCGTCACCTTTACACCGGGCTCCGCGGCGGAGCTGGCGGCGGGGATAGAAACTTTAACCACCGAGGCGGCGGCGAGGGCGGCGATGGGCGCGTCGGCGCGCGCCGCGGTCGCCCGGCGGTACGGCGTCGAGCGGATGCTCGACGAATACGACGCGTTATTTAAGAGAGTCACGGCCGAAGGTAAGCGCAATGCCGGCGACGAGTAAGGGCCCCGTGGACGCGGTGGTGGCGCTGAGTTATCGGTGCAACCTCCGTTGCTTGACGTGCGACCTGGCGGACCGCGCGGGCGAAGAGGAGCTGACGCCGGCGACGTTGCGAAGGCTCCCCCCCTCGTTAAGGTTCGTAAATATTACCGGCGGCGAGCCGTTGCTCTTGGGCGACCTGGTGCCCTGTACGCGGGCCGTCTACGAGGCGACCGGCGCGCAGATAACTATTTCCACCAACGGCGCTTTGCCGGCCCGGGCGGAGGAAGTCGCGCGAGAGTTGTTGGGTAAAGTGCCCGGCCTCCACGTCGCCGTCTCGCTGGACGGCCTCGAGGCGGCCCACGACCACATACGCCAGGCGCCCGGGTCCTTTCGGAAGGCTTTGGAGACCGTCGAGCGATTGGCCCCCTTGTTGGGGCGCGATGTCCACCTGGCTTTCACCATATCGGCCGCGAACGCCGACCAGTTCGACGGCGTCGCCAAGCTCGCGGCCGAATACGACTTGCCGCTGAGCCTCGCGCTGACCCATACGTCCGAGCACTACTTCCGGCCCCGCGACGGCGCCGTCCCGGAAGACGAGGCGGCGCTGCGCGCGGTCGACGACGCGACGCGGTTTTACCTCCGCCTTCTCTCGCCGCGAGCCGCGGCGCGCGCGTACTTCGCCGCGGGCCTGCGGCACTTCGTAACCACCCGCGAACGCCCCATACCTTGCCGCGCGGGCGACCGTTTCTTCTACCTCGACCCGGCCGCGGATGTTTACCTGTGTAACATGCGCGCCGAGAAAATCGGCAACCTCGCCCGGGAAAATTTCGACGAGATCTGGGCGGCCGGCACGCGGGCTACGCTCCTGGCTACTACCGGCCGGGCTTGCCCGGTGCAGTGTTGGATGGTTTGCACCGCTCGCACGTCTATTTTGGACCACCCGGGCCGCGTGGCGTTCTGGGCTTTGGGCGCTTACGCCCGTAGATTTCTCGGCCTGCCGCCGAGCAAGACGAAGAAGCCGCGGCCGTAACCTCCGGCCTCGTCGGCTTCGTCGAACTTGGGCCGCTTATCTCTTGTTAAAAAATAATCCGTTCTTAACGGCCCGGCGTAAGGCCGGGCTTTTTTTTGTATTGTCGCGGCCGCTAAGTTTTTATGTTAAAATTTCGCTCCGTGGCGTCAACTTTCGAGGAGCGCGCCGGGAAAACGCTCGTTCTCGGCGTCGGCAACGTCATCCGCGGCGACGACGCCGTTGGCATTTATGTCGCGCGCCGCGTCAAGGAGAAGCTGCCGCCGGAGCTCGCCGCGCGCGTCGACGTAGAGGAAGCTTGCACCGGCGGCTTCGACCTCGTCGACTACTTGCGCGGCTACGACCGGGTGGTAATCGCCGACGCGATCCGGACCGACGGCGGTAAGCCGGGGACCGTTTATAAATTCTCGGCCGGAGCGCTCGAGCCGACCGCCCACCTCGGCCACACCCACGGCGTCAACCTCGCCTCGGCGTTGGCCGTTCTGGAGGAGCTTAAGCTCGGCGCGCCGCGGGAGGTGACCGTCGTCGCGGTCGAGGCGGAGTGGCTGTACGAATTTAAGGAAGGGCTGTCGGCCCGCGTTGCCGCGGCGGTGGGGGAGGCGGCCGCGGCCGTTCTCGAGATTTTAAATAATCCTAAGGTTTGAAACCCACAACGACGATAGCAAGAAAGAAGTTGCGCGTAGCGGGCGTCGTCCAGGGCGTCGGCTTCCGGCCGCGCGTATACAACCTCGCGAGGTGCCTCGGCCTTGCGGGCTTCGTCCTCAACGACGGCGCCGGCGTCGTCGTCGAGCTCGAGGGCGCCCCGGAGACGATAGATGAGTTCATCGATCAACTGAAAGCGGGCCCGCCGCCGCGCGCGCGTATTGACGCGCTCGAGGAGGACGAGCTCGAGCCCCGCGGCGAGGAAGCGTTCGTCATCGCCGAGAGCCTCCCGGGCGAGGCGGAGACGCTGGTTTCGCCGGACCTCGCGACGTGCGGCGATTGCCTCGACGAGCTCCTCGAGCCGGAGGACCGCCGGTTTGGGTATCCTTTCATAAATTGCACCAACTGCGGCCCGCGCTTCACCATTATCCGGGGCGTCCCGTACGACCGGCCGAAGACGACGATGGCTTCGTTCGCGATGTGCCCGGCGTGTCAGGCCGAGTACGACGACCCGGGCAACAGGCGCTTCCACGCTCAACCGAACGCGTGCCCGGCCTGTGGCCCCCGCCTCGCACTTTGGGACGCCGAGGGTAAGCTGCTCGAGGCCGGCGACCCGCTCGCGGAGGTGAAGCAGCACCTCTTCGACGGCCGCGTCGTCGCCGTGAAGGGGCTTGGCGGTTACCACCTCGCGTGCGACGCCACGTCGGCGGAGGCGGTGGAGACGTTGCGCTCCCGCAAGTTCCGGGAGGATAAGCCCTTCGCCGTTATGGCGCGGGACGTGGCCGTCGTGAGGAGGTATTGCGAGGTAGACGCCGCCGAACTCGCGCTTTTAATTTCCGAAAAGAGGCCTATCGTCCTGCTTCCCAAGAAAGAGCCGTGCCACCTGCCGGAGGCGATCGCGCCGCGCAACCGCTACCTCGGCGTTATGTTGCCCTATACGCCGCTTCACCACCTCCTCTTCGACGACGACCTCGAGATTTTGGTTATGACCTCCGGCAACCGCGCCGACGAGCCGATAGCCTACCGCGACGAGCGCGTCGTCGAGCACCTCGGCGGCATCGCCGATTATTACCTGACGCACGACCGCCCCGTCGCCCGGCGCGTCGACGACAGCGTGACGCGCGTCTTCCGCGGCCGCGAGTACCCGCTTAGGCGTTCCCGCGGTTACGTCCCGCTGCCGCTCGAGGTGGGGCGAGCTTACGAGAAAAGCGTCCTCGCGGTCGGCGCCGAATTGAAGAACACGTTTTGTTTGACCAAAGGCGCGCAGGCCTTCGTCTCCCACCACGTCGGCGACCTCGAGAACGTCGCCACGGTAGAGGCTTTCGAGGAGGGCATCGCCCACTTTCGCGAATTGTTCGACGTTGAACCTGCCGTCGTAGCGCGCGACCTTCACCCCGACTACCTCGCCTCCCGGTACGCGCAAACGTCGGGCCTTCCCGAAGTCGTCGTCCAGCACCACCACGCGCACGTAGCCTCGGTACTCGCGGACGCCGGCTACTACGAAGGCCGCGTCATAGGCGTCGTGTTCGACGGCGCGGGCCTGGGAGACGACGGCGCGGTGTGGGGCGGCGAATTTCTGATTGCCGATTTAGAAGGTTACGAACGCGCGGCCCACTTGAGGTACGTCCCGCTGCCGGGGGGCGACCGCGCGGCGCGCGAGCCGTGGCGGATGGCCCTCTCTTGGTTATATACGCTCTACGGCGACGGCGTGCTTAAGAAACGGCTGTCCTTTCTCGATGAAATTCCGCGGGGCCGGCGCGAGATGGTGCTGGAGGCGGCGGCAAAAGGCGTTAACGCGCCGCCGACGAGTTCGATGGGGCGGTTGTTCGACGCGGTGGCGGCGCTGGTGGGCCTGAGGAATTTTATGAATTACGAAGGCCAGACGGCGCTCGAGCTCGAGCAGCTCGCCTCGCTCGAGGAGGAGGGCGCGTATGAGTTTTCGCACGAAGAGGGCACGCCGTTGATAATAGATGCCTCGCCCGTCGTCGAGGCCGCGGCCTCGGACGTGGCCGCGGGCGTGACCGCGGACGTCGTCGCCGCGCGGTTCCATAACGGCATCGCGGCCATAGTGGCGCGCGTCGTCGCGGCGCTGCGGGACAAGTACGCTCTGGAGACGGTGGCGCTAGGCGGCGGTTGTTTTCAAAATATTACCTTATTGAATAAACTAGCGCCAACGCTCGAGGGCGCCGGCTTCAGCGTTTTGTTACACTCGCGGGTGCCGACGAACGACGGTGGCTTGTCGCTCGGCCAGGCCGCGGTCGCGCTCGCGCGTTTGGAGAAGGGCTAAAATATGTGCTTGGGCGTACCGATGAAGATAATCGAGGTAGAGGGAACGACGGCCACGGTCGAGATGGCGCAGGTCCGCCAGGAGTGCGACCTCTCGCTCGCGCCGGAGGCCCGCGTCGGCGACTACGTGATCGTGCACGCCGGCTTCGCCATAGAGGTCCTCGACGAGGAGGAGGCGCAGGAGACGCTCGAGCTTCTCGACGCGATGGGCTTAGATACGGGGCGCGCGCCTTGAAATATTTAGACGAATTCCGCGACCCGGCGCGGGCACGGAAAGTGGCGCAAGCGATAGAGTACGTTACGCCCGCGGGCCGCGAGTTTGCGTTCATGGAGGTCTGCGGTACGCACACGATGGCGATCGCGCGCTACGGCCTGAAGAGGTTGCTGCCGCCGAACGTCGGTTTGGTGTCGGGGCCGGGTTGCCCGGTATGCGTGACGCCCAAGGAGTACGTCGACCACGCCGTCGCGCTCGCCCGTACGCCGGGCGTCACCGTCGCGACCTTCGGCGACATGATGCGCGTTCCCGGCAGCTCGGCGGACCTTTTTCGGCTGCAGGCCGAGGGCGCCAACGTGCGCGTAGTCTATTCGGCGCGGGATGCTCTGGACCTCGCCCGGGCCGAGCCGGCGCGCAAGGTGGTATTCTTGGCCGTCGGTTTCGAGACGACGTCTCCCACCGTCGCGGCCACCGTCAAGGCCGCCGCGGCCGAGGGGGTGGGGAATTTTTTCGTCCTCACGGCCCACAAATTGATACCGCCGGCGATGCGGGCGTTGTGCGAGAAGGAAGACCTCGCCCTCGACGGCTTTCTCTGCCCGGCCCACGTGAGCGCCATCATCGGCTCGAGCGCCTACGACTTCGTCGCCGACGGCTACGAGCTGGCGTGCGCCGTCGCCGGCTTCGAGCCCGTTGATATCTTGCAGGGTATTTATTTATTATTAACGCAATACGCCGACGGCGAGCGGCGCGTCGACAACCAGTATTCGCGGGTCGTCAAAACGGCGGGGAACCGGCGGGCGCAGGAGCTTTTGGCGGAGGTGTTCGAGGTTTGCGACTCGCGGTGGCGGGGTCTGGGCGAGTTGCCGGCGAGCGGCTCGGCGCTGCGCGAAGAGTACGCGGCGTTCGACGCCGCGCGGGCCATTGACGTCGAACCGGAAGAGACGGTGCCCGACTGCGGCTGCATCTGCGGCGACGTTCTGACCGGCGTAAAGGTGCCGGCGGATTGCGCGCTCTTCGGGGGCCGGTGTACGCCCGGGGCGCCGGTCGGGCCGTGCATGGTTTCCTCCGAGGGGAGCTGCGCCGCGGCGTTCAAATATGGATATGAGTGAAGAATTAATACAAATGGGTCACGGTTCCGGCGGCCTCCTTATGCGGCGGTTGGTGGCCGACCTGTTCGCGCGCCGCTTCGACAACCCGGCCTTGCGCGACCTCGACGACGCCGCGACGCTGGAACTTCCCCCCGGGCAGATCGCGTTCACCACGGATGCCTACGTCGTCAAGCCGCTCTTCTTCCCCGGCGGCGACGTCGGCAAGCTCGCGGTGTGCGGGACCGTGAACGACCTTGCCGTTATGGGCGCGGTACCCCGCTACTTGGCCGCGAGCTTCACGTTAGAGGAGGGTTTGCCGTTGGCGACGCTCGAGCGCGTCGTAACGTCGATGGCGGCTGCAGCGCGAGAGGCGAACGTCGCCGTCGCCTGCGGCGACACGAAGGTCGTCGCGCGGGGCGAGGCCGACGGCATGTTCATAACGACCGCGGGCGTCGGCGTGTACGAGGGCGTTGGGCCGGCGCGGGCGCCGCTCGAGGCGGGCGACGCCGTCATCTTGAGCGGGACCCTCGGGGACCACGGCGTCGCCGTCATGGTCGCGCGGGAGCAATTCAAGCTCGAGACGCCGCTCGAGAGCGATTGCGCACCTTTGGGCGAACTGTGCGCGGTAATGCGCGAGGCGGCTCCGCGTATAAAGTTTATGCGCGACCCGACGCGCGGCGGCTTGGCCGCGGCGCTCAACGAGGCCGCGGCGGCGAACGGCGTCGGCATCGAGATTTACGAGGAAAACGTACCGTTGAACGAGGACGTCGTCGCCGTGTGCGAGATTTTGGGGCTCGACCCCTACCTCGTAGCCAACGAGGGAAAGGTAGTCGCGGTGGCACCGGCGGAGGAGGCGGAGGCGCTCGTCGCGGCGATGCGGCGCCACCCGCTCGGCGAACGCGCGGCGATTATCGGCGAAGTCGTAGCCGAGCCCAAACGCGTCTTCGTGCGAACCGTCGTCGGCGGGACACGCATTCTGGAGATGCCGCTCGCGGACCAGCTGCCGAGGATATGCTGAGGTGCACGAGCTCCCGGTAGTCAGCAGTCTGGTGACACAACTTCAAGCGGAGGTCGAGCGCTTGGGCGTCGCGGGCAGGGTTACGGTAGTGCACTTGAAGCTCGGCGCGCTGACGACGTTCGTGGCCGAGGCGATGACGTTTTACTTCGACGCCTTGACCAAGGGGACGGCGTTGGAGTCTGCGCGGCTCGAGGTCGAGGAGGTGCCGGTATTGGGAAGGTGCCGCGGCTGCGGCGAAAAGTTGACCTTCGAGGTCCTGCCGTTCGTTTGCGCGGTGTGCGGTTCGCCCGAGCTCGAGATAACGTCGGGCCGGGAGCTGTTGATAGATTCGCTCGAGGTGCGGGACGAGACGGGGTAATTTGAAAATGGAGATAAAGATCGTCAAAAAGGTACTCGAGGCGCACGAGAAGTTGGCGGAGGAGATCGCGCGGCTCCTGGCCCGTAATGGCGTTTATGCGATTAATATCATCGGTTCGCCCGGCTCGGGCAAGACGTTGCTACTGGAGCGGACGTTCGAGGCCGCCGCGGCCGACCTTAAACCGGGTGTTATCGAGGGCGACATCGCGACTACGGCCGACGCGGAAAGGCTCCAGCGCTTCGGCGTCCCGGTGGTCCAGATAAACACCGGCCCCTTCGGCGGCGACTGCCACCTCGCGCCCAACCTCATACGCGCCGCGCTCGAGGAGCTACCGCTCGACGACCTAAAGACCGTTTTCGTCGAGAACGTTGGCAACCTCGTTTGCCCGGCGGAGTTCAACATCGGCGAGAACGAGAAGGTCGTGGTTTTATCGCTCGCCGAGGGCGAGGATAAGCCGCTCAAGTACCCGCTCGCCTTCCGCGAGGCGAACGCGGTCGTCGTAAATAAAACCGATTTACTTCCCCATCTCGACGTGGACTTAGACGTTCTGAGGAGAAACGTCGCGGCCGTAAACGCCGGCCTGGCTGTATTCGAGGCGTCGGCGAAGACGTGTGACGGCGTTGGGTCGTGGGTGGAATATGTCAGAGGCCGGCTCGTCGGCCGCTAACGGCGGGGTGGAATTTAATCCTGCGGAGAAAGGACGATTATGGAACACGTAGCAGGCACAGTGGACCGGGGCGACGTTAGGTTGTACGCGTTGTCGACTTGCGTATGGTGCAAGAAGACGCGGGCGCTGCTCGCGGAGTTGGGCGTCACGTACGATTACGAGTACGTGGATTTGGCGGCGCCCGCGCGCCAGGACGAGGTTGAGGCCGAGATTGCGGCCCTTGCGGGGCGGGCGAGTTACCCGACGTTGATTACTGAAAACGGTTACGTCGTCGGCTTCCGCCCCGATGAAATAAAAAAGTTGTTGAACGTGTAAGGGGGCAAGGTATGGCCCAGTTCGAGTCCAAAGAGGTTGACGCGCAATACGAAAAGCTCGCGCGCGAGGCTGAGGCCGGCGGCTATCACTTAAATCCCGACCGCGAGTTTACGCGCGCGCTGGTGGAAGGGCTCCTCACGAACGTCGAACGCTACGGCTACGCCGCGTGCCCGTGCCGGCGCGCCACGGGGACCCGCGAGGAGGACCTCGACGTCATCTGCCCTTGCGACTACCGCGACGCGGACCTCGCCGACTACGACGCGTGTTACTGCGGCCTCTACGTCTCCGGCGACGTTCTCGCGGGTAAAAAGGAGGCCGGCGCCATCCCGGAGCGCCGGCCGGCCAAGAAGGAGGACCGGCCCCAATATAAACCGAGGGCGGAAAAGGCCGGCGCCGGAATAAAAGTTTGGCGCTGCCGCGTTTGCGGCTACTTGGCCGCACGCGAAGCGCCGCCCGAGGTCTGCCCCGTCTGCAAAGCGAGCAAGGACCGCTTCGAGCCGTTCGCGTTTCCGGGGGCGTGACGTTCGCCGGAATTATTTATAAAGGAGAACCGGCCGTAGGGCCGGTATTTTGGGTCCGCGCCCGCGTGCCGGGGCGCGTTCACGCGGTCACGACGTTGTCGCCGGCGTACCCGAGGCGGCGCGCGACGCCCCGCGCGTCGACGACGAGGCGCGCCTCGCGGAATACGAGGTCGTAGTCCAGCGCCGTATGGTCCGTCGTTAGGACGACGGCGTCGTAACTCTTTAACGCTTGGGCGGTGAGCGGCGTTGACGTCAGGCCGAAGTCGTACTTTCGCGTTTTGGGCAGGGCCGGCGCGTACGGGTCGGTATAGGCTACGTCGGCACCTCGCCGGCGCAGGAGGTCGACGATGACGAGGGCGGGCGATTCGCGGAGGTCGTCGACGTTGGCCTTGTATGCTACCCCCAGTAATAGTACGTTCGCGCCGGAAAGCTCTCGGCCTCGTTCGCGGAGGGCCCCCTCCAGGCGGAAGACTACGTACGCGGGCATCTCGTCGTTCACCTGGCCGGCGAGTTCGACGAAGCGGCTCTCGTGGCCGAATTGGCGGGCACGCCACGCGAGATAATAAGGGTCGATGGGGATGCAGTGGCCGCCGACGCCCGGGCCGGGTATGAATTTTTGGAAGCCGTAAGGCTTCGAGGCCGCGGCCTCGATTACCTCGAACGCGTCCAACCCCATCTTGTGACATATTACTTTGAGTTCGTTCACGAGGGCGATGTTTACGGCGCGATACGTATTTTCGAGGAGCTTAGACATTTCCGCGGCTTCGGCCGAGGAAACTTTTACGACCTCCGCGACTACGGGCTCGTAGAAGGCCGCGGCGAGTTGGGTAGCAGCCTCGTCGATGCCGCCCACGACGGTGGGGATTTCTCTGAGCGGGAAGGCCTTATTGCCGGGGTCGACGCGCTCGGGCGAGAAGGCGAGCCAGAAGTCGCGGCTGGCGGCGAGGCCGCTTGTTTCGAGTATGGGCAGAACTACGCCCCGCGTTGCGCCGGGGTAAACGGTGGATTCGACGATAACGAGTTGACCCGCGCGTAGATTTGTGGATAGCTTCTCGGCGGTATCGACGAGGAACGAGAGGTCCGGCTTTTTGTCGGGCGTGAGCGGCGTCGGGACGCATATGGCTACGACGTCGGCCTCGCGCAGACGTGCTGGGTCCGCGGTCGCCTCGAGGGCACCGCTCGCGGCCGCCGCGGCCAGCCGTTCGTCGGCCACGTCGCCAATGTAAGACCGGCCCGCCTTAAGGCTCGCGACCTTGTCGGCGTCGACGTCGTAACCGATAACGCGGTAGCCGGCGTCGACGTAGGCCACGGCCAGCGGTAAGCCCACGTAGCCCAGCCCCACGACGCCGACACGCGCTGTTCGCCCTGCTATCTTTTCCCGTAGTCCTTCGTAAGTCATTTTTTTCTCCTTGCGGCCCGCCCGTCGAACTAAGGCTGTAACGTAGAGGGTCGAATTTGCACCAATAAGATGAAAGGCGTCATGGGTTATTCGTAGGTTTCTGTCGCAGGAGGTGACGATATTTTAACGGAGGTTTGAAATGCCGACAAAGGTTTCGTCCGCGGTTAGAAGGTTAACCGAGGAGGATGTTCGTAAAAAGAACGCATCGCCCGCCCGCATTTTAAATAAGGAACCAAATAAAGGCAGCTACTACCTCCAAACCCGATTGGGGCGGTTGCTCGAGCGGTTGGCGCCGCGCGCGGCGCTTTCCCCGGAAAGGGCGGCGCACATCTTCGCGCGCGTAATGGATTCGGTCCATAAATGACGAGGGTTCGATTTTTTACGTTCGGAACGGTTGCGGCCGTTCTTTTTTTTAACCCTTCCCCGTTAACGGCCCTCTATGTTAATATACCATATAAATAGGAGGTATTTTCTATGCCGCGTGGATACCTGATTTGGTTAACCGTATTCGTTACTTGCGTATCTCTATGCTCGGCCTGTAAGGTTAAACGCGAAGAAGCCGTGCCGCCCGGCGGCGAGGCCGCGGCACCCGCCGAACCCCCGGAGGGCTTCTCGCTGATATGTGCCTCCGATTTCAAGGTGGCCAATTATAAGGGCCAGGTCCTCATCCTCGACTTTTGGGCGACGTGGTGCGGCCCGTGTAAGAGGGAAATCCCGCACCTCATAAAGCTGCAGGAGAAGTACCGCGACCAGGGCCTTACGATCGTGGGCATTACATTCGACGACAACCCCGACAAAGACGTGCCGCCGTACGCGGCCAAGGTCGGCATGAACTACGTGAACGTCCGCGGGACCGACGAGATGAAGGGCGACTACGCTATCATGGGCCTCCCTACCATAATTATTTACGACCGCGACGGCAACTTGGACACGAAGCGGGACGGCTATATCGGGGAGGAGAAATTGGAAGAAATTATAAAACGGCTTCTTTCGCCGCCGGCGTGATAGCGGGCGTGCCCGCGGGCCGGCAGTGCCCCTAAAACATAGTTCGAACGCGAAGGCGCCGGCCGTCGGTTTGGACGACGGCGGCGCCGTTTTCGCCGGCCGCGAAGGGACGCGCGCCGGCTTTTCGGTATAAAGCGAGCGTCTCCCGCGCCGGGAACTTCGCCGAGCCGGCCTTGGTGGGGAAGAAGGCCACGCGGGGGTTGACCGCGGCGACGAAGGGCGCCGACGCGGCACCTCTCGAGCCGTGGTGCGGGACCTTAACGACATCCGCGGCCAACTCCTTCCCCGTCTCAAGAATAAACTCCTGCGCCGGGCGTTCGACATCACCCGTCAAAAGGGCGGTGAAGTCGCCGCAGGTCAGCCGTAACACCGTGGAAGAGTCGTTGGACGTTAGCTCGGCAGTCCGGCCGCCGGACGGCGGCCAAACCCGCTCGACGCCTACGCCGGCGACCTTTACGTATCGCGGTGCGACGTCGACCCTGCGAACGCCCTCGGCTTCGGCCGCCTCGGCCAGCTCGTCGAGGGCGCGGCTCCGCTTCGGGTCGGCCGGGAACCACAACTCGCCCACGTTGAAGTTTCTGATTAAATAGGCGGCGCCGCCCGCGTGGTCCGCGTCGCCGTGCGTCACGCAGAGGTAGTCGATTTTATCAATACCCTTACCGTGGAGCACGGGCGCCACGACCCTCTCGCCGGCGTCGTAGGTGCCGCCGGCGTAACCCGCGTCGACGACCATCGTCTTCCCATTAGGAAACTCCACCAGCGCGCTGTCCGCTTGCCCCACGTCCAGGAGAGTTATCTGCAGCGGCAGGTCCGGCGCCGCGAGCTTCGGCGCGAGCCAGAGGCCGAGGCACCCCGCAGCCGCCGCGCCGAACGCAAACCGCGGCCGCCACCTTCGCGCCGCGGCCGTTCCGATTATAAGAATTATGAGTAATACGAGAAAAGGCGACGGCCTCGCCACCCAGAATTGCAAGTCCCACCGGGGCCCCAAGGCCGGCGCGTCCGCAAGCGCGGGCCAGAGCCGCGTAAGGGGCTCGAGGCCCGAGGCGAAGTAGTGGCCCGCCGTTATCAACACCTTCGCGCCGAGCCAGGCGGCGCCGCCGAAGAGGCCGCCGAGCGCGGGCCAGACGGCGCCGGTTATGATGGTGATTAGCGCGAGCGCGACGGCGCACCCGGCAAGCGGAACCATCACGAGGTTGGAGACCAGCGCCGTGGGCGTAAACCTATTGAAGAAGTAGAGCTGTAGCGGCAGTACGCCGAGCTGCGCGGCGCAGGTTACCGCGAGCGATTCCCTCACGAGGCCGGGCACGGGCCTGAGGAATTTATTTATCGGGCGGTAGAGGGCCGCGATGGCGAAGACCGCGGCGAACGACAACAGGAACGATACGTCGGCCACGTAGAGCGGGTTATATACCAGTAGGATTAAGGCCGCAGCGGCGAGGATGTTGAATAAGTCGACGTCGCGGTCCAGCAGCGCGGCCGTAAGCGCCAGTATCCCCATCACGCTCGCGCGGACCACGGGCGGGTTGAATCCCGTCATCAGCGCGTACGCCGGCAGGAAAGCCATCACCGTTAGGTTGGCCGCCGCCCTCGGCATCCGCGTCCCGGCGAGGACCAGGAATAATAGAAAGGCGACCAGGCCGACGTGCAGGCCGGATATCGCGAGGAGGTGGACCGCGCCCGCGCCGCGAAAATCCTCCACGATCGCCGGGTCTATCTCCGCGCGCTTGCCCAGCGTCAAGCCTTTCAGAACCGCGGCCTCGTCGCCGCCGACGGCTCTATCCAATATCGACGCGGCCTTATGCCTTGCCGCGAAAGAGGCGGCTAGTATCGGGTTGCCGCGGCCGCGGCCGAGCAGCGTCACGTCTTCCGCGCCGCCGGCCGTGACCAGCGCCGTTATGCCGCGGCGCCGGAGGTACGCGCGATAGTCGAAACCCGCGGGGTTCCGGGCCGGCTTGGGCGCGGCGAGCTTCCCCCGTATAGCGACCTCGTCGCCGTAGCGGAGGGCGACGTTTTCGTAAACGGAGACCCGCGCCCGGCCGGAGACGCGGGTCGTGCCGGCCGCGGTCGCGATATTTTTTACCTTTAAAGCGAATATCGTGCCGTAGGGGCGCTGTTCGGGGTCGTCGGCGACGACGCCGGCGACGACCGCCGCCGTCGGGCGGAAGCGGCGGTCCAGGTGGTAAGAGACGTCGTCGGGGGAGAGGTAATCGGCGCGCGCGACGTACCAGGCGGCGCCGCCAGGCGCGAGCGCGGCCAATACGAGCCACGTCGCGACGCGGCGCTTGTTAAATACGACGGCGGCTAAGGCGAAGGCCGCGGCGCCGACGGCCAACGCCCAGAACGGCGGCGAGTACAGCGCCGCTACGACGAGCCCACCGGCGAAGAACGCGGCGGCCAGGCAAGCGGGACGACGACGGCTCGAGCCGTTCCGTCCCGCCCATTCGCGCGTAGACCGGGGCATTGGCTCAGGCCGCGGCCAGCTCCTCCATCACCGACGTCGGGATGTCGAAGTTGGCGTAGACCGTCTGGACGTCGTCGTGGTCCTCGAGCGCCTCGAGAAGCTTCACGAACTTGGCCGCGTTCTTGCCCTGAAGCGGGATGACGGTCTTGGGGACGAGCGAGACCTCCGCGCTCGCGAACTCGACGCCCGCGGCGCCCAGCGCGTCGGTGACGTCCGCCAGGCGGCCCGGCGGGCAGTAGACCTCGAAGACGTCGTCGCTCTCGCGGATGTCTTCCGCGCCGGCGTCCAGGACCGCCTCCATGATCTGCTCCTCCGTCGCCCGGTCCTTGTCTACGATTATCATTCCCTTCCGGTCGAACATCCAGGTGACGGAGCCCGCCTCGGCCATAGAGCCGCCGTGCCGGTCGAGGATGTGGCGGACCTCGGGTGTGGTCCGGTTCTTGTTGTCGGTCATGACCTCGACGCACATCGCGACGCCGCCCGGGCCGTAGGCCTCGTACGTGACCTCCTCGAGCTGCGCCCCCTCGACCTCGCCCGTCCCGCGCTTGATGGCGCGGGCGATGTTGTCCGCGGGCATGTTGGCGGCCTTGGCCGCCTGGATGGCAACGCGGAGCCGCGTATTCGCGCTCGGGTCGCCGCCCCCCTGGCGCGCGGCGACTATTATCTCCCGCGCCAGCCGCGAGAAGGCCTTGCCGCGCTTCTGGTCCTCCTTGGCCTTCTTGCGCTTTATCGTACTCCATTTGGAATGGCCTGACATAAGCCCCTCCGTATCTCAAAGGCCGCGGCGCCGCGGCCGTTACGTTATCTTCTCCAGGCCGTCCATATAGGGCCGGAGCGCGTCGGGTATCGTTACGGAGCCGTCGGCGTTTTGGAAATTTTCTAAAATCGCCACAACCGTCCGCCCTATAGCGAGGCCGGAGCCGTTGAGCGTGTGGACAAATTCGGGCTTCGCCCCCTTCTTGGGGCGGAAGCGCGTGTTCATGCGGCGCGCCTGGAACGCCTCGTAGTTGGAGCAGCTCGAGATCTCGCGGTACTTCTCCTCGGTCGGTATCCAGACCTCGAGGTCGACGCACTTGGTGGCGCCGAAGCCCAGGTCGCCGGTGCTGAGGACCGCCTCGCGATAGGGAAGCTCGAGCATGTCGAGGACGTGCGCCGCGTCGGCGACGAGGCTCTCCAGCTCGTCGTAGGAATTATCGGGGTGGACGATCTTGACCAGTTCGACTTTGAGGAACTGGTGGACGCGTATCATGCCGCGCGTGTCGCGGCCGGGCGCGCCGGCCTCGCGCCGGAAGCAGGGCGTGAACGCCGCGTACTTTATCGGCAACTCGTCCGCCGTCAGTATCTCGTCGCGGTGGAGGTTGGTGACGGGGACCTCGGCGGTCGGGATGAGCCACATGTCCTCGCCGTCGAGCTTGTACATTTCGGCCGCGAACTTGGGAAGCTGGCCCGTTCCTTCCATCGTCGAGCCGAGGACCATAAAGGGGACTATTACTTCCTCGTAACCCCGCTTAGCCGCCTCGTCCAACATCAAATTTTGCAAGGCCCGTTCCATTCGGGCGCCGGCGCCGACCGTCATCGCGAAGCGCGCGCCCGCGATTTTTACCGCGCGTTCCTGGTCGACGACGCCGAGCATCTCGCCCAGCTCCCAGTGGGGTCGCGGCGGGAAGTCGAACTCGCGCGGCTCCCGGCCTACGCGCCGTATCTCGTTGTACGTCTCGTCCGGCCCGACGGGGACCGAGGGGTCGTGGACGTTGGGTAAATAAAGGAGTAGGTTGTGAAGCTCGGCCTCGATTGCAGACAGTTCGGGTTCGAGTTCGCCGAGCGATTTTTTAACTTCTTCGGCTCGTTCCAGCGCTTCTTCTTTTTCTTTTTTAAGGGTTTTTAATTCTTTTTCGCTAATTTCAAAACGCGCCGGGTGAGCTATTTTTTCGGCTAATTCGCCTATTTTTTTACTCGTCTTATTTTGCTCGGCCCTTTTGGCCTCTACGCTGGCTATAGTTTCCCGGCGCCGCGCCGCGAGGTCCAAGACCTTGTCCAGGTCGAACTCGACGCCGCGCGCCTCGAGCATTTCCCGCACACGCTTTTCGTTTTCCTCGATAAATTTTAAATCCAGCATAACCTTCGGTCGCCGCGTCACGCGGCGCTTGACAAAGGCCGCGCGTTCGGTTAGATTACACGCTAATGGCCGCCGCGGAAAACGCTCCCCACCACCGCTGGAACTTCGCTTGCGCCGCCGTCAACGGCGTAATTTTCCATATATTTTTCGCCGTCTTCAACCCGGCGACGGTGGTCCCGGCGTTCGTGGGCGCGCTAACGGCCAACCCGGTGTGGGTCGCGGTCGCGGGGCAATTGGACGCGATATGCTGGCCGCTGCCGCAACTCTTCGCCGCCTCCCGCGTCCTGCACCTGCGCCGTAAGTTGCCCTTCTACCGCGCTACCGCCGTCGCCCGCGGCGGCGTCGTCGCCGCCCTTGCCGCGCTGCCGTTCGTCCTCGCGCCGGGGCCGGGTCTCCTCGTCGGCTTCCTCGTCGCGTACGGCGCGCTCCACTTCGCGGGCGGCCTCGCGGGCCCCCCCTTCATGGACGTCGTCGGCAAGACGATATCCTCGCGGGGGCGCGGCGTTTTATTTACGGTGCGTCGTTTCGGCGGCGGCGTCCTGGCCGTGCTTACGGGCATTCTGTTCGTCGGCCCGGTCTTACGGGCGCTGCCTTTTCCCACGTCGTACGGCATCCTCTTTGCCGTCGCCGCGGCCTTCAGCGCGCTCGCGCTCCTCGCGATGTCTCTCAGCCGCGAGCCGGAGGGCGAGGCCGTGGCCGAAAGGCATTCCTTCCTCCAGACCGTCGAAGCCGGCTTCGCCCTGCTGCGCTCGGACGCCAACTACCGCCGCTTCGTAACCTCCCGCGTATTTATTTGCTTGAGCCGCTTGGGCGTCCCGTTCTATATCGGCCTCGCGATGTGGAAGCTGGGCCTGGGCGCGCCCGCGGCCGGCCCCTTTCTCGCGGCGCTGATGGCCGGGACCGTCGCCTCCAACTTGCTCTGGGGATACCTCTCGAGCCGGCGCGGCAACCGCTTGCTCGTACGCGGCGGCGCGCTCCTGACTATTTTACCCCCGCTCCTATATTTTTTATCGGCCCGCGCGGAATGGGGCGGCGTATTTTTATTCTACGGCCTGTTCTTCCTCGTCGGCTTCGGCTGGTCCGGCGCCGAGTTCGGCAACATCAACTACGTAATCGACATCGCCCCGGGCGACCTCCGCCCCGTTTACGTCGGCTTCAACAATACCGTCAGCGGCCTCGCGACCCTCGCGGCGATAGGCGGCGGCTTTATATTGAAATACTCGAGCTACGACGTCCTCTACGGTCTCGCCGTGGCCTTAGCCGTCCTCTCCCTTTGGTTCACGCGCCGCTTGCTCGAGCCCCGCGACGCCGGCGTGACGCCGTCCCTCGTCGTGGGCGGGGCCCGCACGAGCTGACTAAGCCGCGCGCCCGAGCGCCAAGCCCACGGACAATAAAATCCCCGTCCCGAAGTGAACGACGATCGTCAGCACATTCGCCGGTATTAGCTGATACGGTTCGCGGTAATGCCGCATCAGCACCGTTGCCGCCTTGGCCGCGAGCGGCAGCGTCAAGAGGCCGAGCAGCGCCCAGGCCGGGAGGCCGCCAAAGGCGACGAAGGCCGCGACGGCCGCGTACGTCAGCGCGATTAATATTACATAACCGTAACGCGCGCGCTCCGGCCCGAATATCACGATCAGCGTTTTCTTATTTACCTGTTTATCGGCCTCGTAGTCCGGGAACTCGTTTACGTAGAGGACCGCGGCTATCAGAAGGCCGACCGGCACCGACGCCATAAGCGCCGTCGGCGACAGGTGCCCCGCCTGGACGTAATGGGTGCCGAGGACCGCGAGCGGCCCGAAGTTTAGACCCACGAAAAGCTCGCCCACGCCGCGGTAGCCGATGGCCACGGGAACCGCCGTGTACAGCGACCCCGAGGCGACACCGACCAGGCCCAACCACAGGACGACGTTGCCGGGGGTCACGCGCCAGAGGTATAAGCCGCAGGCTATTCCTACCGCGAAGCAGGCCAGAGAATATATGAATATCGCCCGCGGCGAAATTACGCCCTCCTGGATGACGCGCGAGCCGCCCGAGAAAGGCGTCGGCGTTACGTTGACCCAGTCGTCGCGCGTCACGTGGTCGAAGTAGTCGTTGGCTAGGTTGGTCCCGCCGTGAATCGCCAACAACCCTACGAGCGTGAGCGCGGCATGCCACCAGTGGACGGCGTAACCCTCGTAGAAGGCGACGGCGACGCCGACGAGCGCGGGCGCGACGGAGGCCGTGAAGAACGGTGCCCTTATCGCCACTATCCATTTTTTCATCTCGAATCCGGTTCCGCGTTTTACCCGCGGCCTACGCGGAAGGATTTTAAATTAAAAAATAAAGCCGGGCAAGCAAAATCCCGGGATTCGCGGCTCGCGGCCCGGCCCAAACGGCTCGCCCGGGCGGCGGTTCTCAACAAGTTATTGACAAAAAAGCCGTGGAGTATTATGATTAGGGGCCATTTTGACGTGGCGCGTTTTTTTATCGGCGGTAGATGAAGGCGGTTTTGCGTAAAATTGGCGGCCCCGGGCCGGCGATAATTTTCCTGGCGGCGTTGGCGTTTCGCCTCGTCTATTTCCTGACGGCGCGCGACGACCCGCTAATGACGTACGTCGACGCCGTCCCCGACGCGTCCTTATACCACAACTGGGCGGTAGATATTACTGGGGGCGTTGGCACGCCGGGGTCGTACTACATAGGGCCGGCGTACGCGTTCTTCCTCGCGGCCGCATACAAATTGTTCGGCGTTCACCTTTACGGCGTAATTTTGGTTCAACTCTTTTTAGGCGCGGCGACGGCGGCGCTGGTTTACGTACTGGCGCGGCGCCTTTTCGGCGACGTCGCCGCTGCGGTCGCGGGCGGCGTCTGGGCGGTCTACCTGCCGGCGATCTTCTTCGATACGCAAATCTTGCCAGGGTCGATGACGCTCTTTTTAGTCACGGGGGCGTTGTTGTTATTGGCCGTGGCGCTCGAGTTCGGGCGCCGTTGGGCCTTGGCCGCGGCGGTAGCGGGCGCGCTCTTCGGCGGCGCGGCGCTCGCGCGTCCCAATTTATTGCTGTTCGTACCGGCGCTGGCGCTATGGCCGCTGTTGCGCCGGGGTACGGCGTGGCGCGCGGTAGCCGTTTTTGCCGTCCCCGTAATCTTGGTCGTGGGCGCGGCGACGGCGCGGAATAAAATCGCGGCCGACGAGTGGGTCGTCATTTCGTCGCAGGGGGGCGTCAACTTTTTCATCGGCAACAATCGCGATGCGCCCGGTTCGTTTATGGCCCCACGCGGAACCGTCGGTCGGCCGGAGGCGTTAAACGAAATCCAGACGCGAGCGCTGGCCGAGGGCGCGGTCGGGCGGCGGCTCACGGCGGCGGAGGCGTCGCGATGGTGGCTTAGGCGCGGCTTGGGGTACCTCGTACGTAATCCGGGCGACGCGGCGCTCCTTTACGGCCGGAAACTCTCGCTCCTGACCAATAACTACGAGGTTACGCTCAACGCGGATTTCGGCTTCCGCCGTAACTTCTCGGTCCTCCACCGCGTCCCTATCCCGTATTACGGCCTTTTGTTCGCCCTCGGGACCGTGGGTTTGGCGCTCGGGTGGCGGGGCGGGCCGCCGGGCCGGCGAGCGCTCGCGATATTTTTTCTCGCGGTGGCGTTATCGGTAATACTCTTCTTCGTGGTTGATTGGTATCGGTTGCCGCTCGCGCCGGCTCTCGCCGTCGCCGCCGGGTACGGCGTCTCGCGCATATGGGATGATTGGCGGCGTCGACGTTGGGGGTCGGCCGGCCTCGCGCTAGCTGCCGCCGCTTCGTTGCTCGTTTTCGCGTGGCTGCCGGGGGTAGGCTGCGACCGTGACGGTATTGCGACGCAATCGTATTTCAATTACGGCACCTATTACCTCGTCCAAGGCGATCTGGAAAAGGCGGCGACACATTTCCGCACCGCGCTCAGCTATAAGGACAACAACGCCTACGCCCTCGGCTACCTGGGCCTGGTTTACGACCGGCAAGGGCGCGACGACCTTGCGAGCTATTATTATTTAAAATCGCTTGATATCGACCCCCTCGACGCGGAGACCAACTACTTCCTCGCCGCGAACCTGGCAAGCCGCGACAAATGCCGCCTCGCAATCCCGCTGCTCGAGACCGCGGTAGACACCTTCCCGGCGTACGTCGACGCTTGGCGGCTACTTGCGGAATGTCACGTCAAAGGGCGAGACTTCGCCGCCGGGGCGGAAGCGTACCGTCGCCTTCTGACGCTGGTGCCCCGCGACGCGCGCGCCCTCGCGCGTTACGCCTCGGTTTTAATGGAGACGGGTGAATTCGAGGAGGGCGTGGCGGCCGCGCGCCGCGCAATCGCGCTCGAGCCGACGGTCGCGGGGGCACACCTCTTGCTGGGAAAATATTACTTCGTGCGCGGCGAGGCGGCGGCGGCCGCGCGTGAGCTGGAAGCCGAACGTAGGGTTTCGCCGCGGTCGCTTCAGGTCCTCTCGTATTTGGTTGGTTGTTATTTAAACTTGGGGGACGGCGCGGCTGCGGACGCGGCTTATCGCGACTACCTCGCGCTCGGCGGCACCCCTATGGGCAAACTCGAGGCGAAAAATTAATCGCAATTTGAAAAGCCTTAAAGATTAAGTTATAATCCGGAGTTCGTATGGCAAAGAACGAAATCGTTTCTCCTAAGAGAACGCGGCCGGCAACCCGGCGCGTTAACGCCGCGATATTGGTGGTAGACGACCACCGCGGCGCCGCGGAAAGCCTCGCGGAGCTTCTGCGCGCGGACGGTTACGAGACGTACGTGGCTTTCGATGTTGACAGCGGCCTTGAAATATTAGAGGGGGAGGTCGTGGACGTCATCGTCGCGGACATGGTGATCCCGGGGATGGACGGCTTGGATTTCCTAATGATGGCGCGTGAGAAGTGGCCCGCGTTGCCGTTCATCATCCTCACCGGCTTCGGAACCATCGAGACCGCGGTCGAGGCCACGCGTCGCGGCGCCTACGAATATCTGACGAAGCCGGTCGACCCGGAGCGCCTTGGCCGCGTCGTCGAGAAAGCCCTCGAAAGGCGGAGGCTTGAGCTCGAGAATATTGACCTCCGGACTCGGCTCTACGAGAAATACTCCTTCGAGCGCATCATAGGTCGCTCGAAGCCGATGCAGGGGATATACGAACTCATTACGCGCATAGCGCGCACAAACGCGACGGTCCTAATTTACGGCGAGAGCGGAACGGGCAAAGAGCTTATCGCGGACTCCGTTCATTATAACAGCCGCCGCCGCGAGAAGCCGTTGGTGAGGCTCAATTGTGCCGCGCTTGCCGAGGGCGTCCTCGAGTCCGAGCTGTTCGGCCACGAACGGGGGGCGTTCACGGGTGCGGTGCGGCGGCATAAGGGCCGATTCGAACAGGCCGACGGCGGGACCCTCTTCCTGGACGAAGTTTCCCAAATCCCGAAGGCTACCCAGGTCAAGTTGCTCCGCGTCCTCGAGGACGGCGTTTTTCAACGGGTGGGCGGTGCGGAAAACATACACGCCGACGTCCGCCTTATCGCCGCGACCAACGTCCAACTCGAGGACGAGGTTCAGCAGGGTGAGTTCCGCGAAGATTTGTATTACCGATTGAAAGTGGTAACCATCGAGGTGCCGCCGCTTCGAGAGAGGGCCGAGGACATCCCGCTTCTAGTTAACGCGTTCATCCGCGAGTTTAACGAGAAGAACCACCTCGAAGTCGAGGGCTTCGACGACGACGTCATCTGGTTCTTCCGCGCTTACGACTGGCCCGGCAACGTCCGAGAACTGAGGAACGTGCTCGAGAGCATGACCGTGATGGCGCAGTCGAACCGCCTTACGCGCGACGACATACCGCCCAACGTGCGCAAGTCGGTGGAGGAGGTCAAGGCCGACGGCGTCCGTGTAGGTATGAAGTTGGCCGACGCCGAACGTTATATGATCGAGGCCACGTTAAAAGAATTGGGCGGCAACCGCACCAAGGCCGCGAAGGTCTTGGGCATAGGGCTACGGACGTTGCAGCGCAAACTTAAGTCTTACGGGATTAATTAAAAATGGCCCCCGCGACCGTAGTCGACGGAAAGACGTTAGCCGCGGCGATAAAAGAGAAGATAAAGGCGGCCGCCGCTGAGGCGGGCGCGTCGCCGACGTTGGCGGTAGTGCTCGCGCGGGGACAGGAAGCCGCCGCAGCCTACACGAGGTCGCTGGCGCGGGCGGGCGAGGGCGTGGGCGTGCGCGTCGTCGTCCACGAGCTCGGGCCGGAACCTCGGGCCGCGGCCCGCGTTATCGCGGAGTTGAACGCCGCGGCGGACGTCAACGGCGTAATACTCCAAAAGCCCTTCGCCGGCAGGGAGGCGGACGCCGAACTCGCCGACAAGATATCCGGAGCCAAAGACGTCGACGGCCAGACGAGCGCGTCGTTGGGCCTTCTGTGGGCCGGGCGGCCGGCGTTCGTCCCCTCGACCGCGGCCGCGGCAATATATATCCTGGAATCGCACGGCGTCGACTTCGTTGGCGCCGAGGCCGTGGTAGTGGGCAGGTCGCTGGTGGTGGGCAAACCCGTAGCCGCGCTGCTCGTCGCGCGTAACGCCACGGTTACGATTTGCCACACGAGGACGAGGGACCTGGCGGCCGCCTGCCGGCGTGCGGACGTACTTGTCGTAGCCGCGGGCTCCGCCGGCCTCGTGAAAGGCGACATGATAAAAGCCGGCGCCGCGGTGATCGATTGCGGGTTCAATTATGCCGAGGACGGCTCGGTTGTGGGGGACGTCGCGTTCGACGAGGCTAAGGCCGTGGCCTCGCTCCTGTCGCCCCCGCGCGGCGGCGTGGGGCCGGTTACGACCGCGCTGCTATTGGTTAACGTAGCCTGGGCGGCGGGGGTGCACGTTCCGTTATGAATGCCGAACGAGAACTCCCGCTGTTCGAGATGCCGCGGGGCCGCGAGGTCTATACCGTAAGCGAACTTACGGAAGATGTCCGGGCCGCGTTGGAGGGGGCCTTCGACGCGGAGCTCGCGGTGATGGGCGAGATATCGAATTTCAAGCACCACGTGTCGCGGCATATGTATTTTTCGCTCAAGGACGAGGCGGCCCTTCTCAGGTGCGTATTCTTCCACCCCGGGAATACGAATCTACGCTTTACCCCCGACGACGGCATGGCGGTAATTGCGCGCGGGCGGTTGGGCGTTTACCCGCCGCAAGGGACGTATCAGCTTTACGTTTCATCTCTCGCGTTGCGGGGCGAGGGCGAGCTAATGGCCGCGCTCGAGCGTCTTAAGAAGAAGCTCGCCGCGGAGGGGCTGTTCGACGAAGAGCGCAAGCGGCCACTACCGCGCTTCCCCGGGCGAGTGGGCGTCGTCACCTCGCCCTCGGGAGCCGCGTTCCGCGATATCAAAAACGTTCTCGCGCGCCGGTGGCCGGGGATCACGGTAATCCTTCGGCCGACAAAAGTGCAGGGCGAAGGGGCCGCCGCGGACATCGCGCAGGCGATTGCGGACTTCGACGAGGTACGGTTAGCCGACGTACTCATCGTGGGTCGCGGCGGCGGTTCGCTCGAGGACTTATGGGCGTTTAACGAAGAGGCCACGGTGCGGGCTATCGCCGCGGCGCGCACGCCGACGGTATCGGCGGTGGGACACGAAGTCGATTGGACGCTCGCCGACTTCGCCGCGGACGTACGCGCTCCGACGCCTTCCGCGGCCGCGGAGCTCGTCGTGCCGGTCAAGGAGGACGTCGCCGCGGAGGTCGCGGAAATGCGGCGGGCGGCGTTCGCGACGGCAGAAGGTTACCTGGCGGTCGGGCGTGAAGAGGTGGTCGCGCTCGAGCGATCGTACGGTTTCCGGGCCGTGCCGCGCCGTGTCGACGAAAGGCGCCAACAGGTGGACGAAAACGCGGGAAGGGCTTCCCGCGCGGCGCGAACCGCGCTCCAGGTTTTCCGTAGCTTCTATGCGGAGGCGGCGCGGGGCTTTCACGCCCTCTCGCCGGAGGCGACCCTCGCCCGCGGTTACAATATCGCGAGTCGAGACGGCCGGGCCGTGAAGCGTGCGGCGCATACGAACGTGGGAGAGGACCTAACGTTGCATTTCGCCGACGGCCGCCGGGCCGTTACGGTAACGAACGACGGGGAGGCCGATAGAGTTGCCCAAGAAAGCTAAGCCGACTTTCGAAGAAGACCTCGCGCGCCTGACGGAGATAGTAAATTTATTGGAGGACGGGCCGGAGACGCTCGACGAAATGTTGGCGCTCTACGAGGAGGGCGTGGGAGTAACGAGACGACTTGAGAAGACGCTGGACGAGGCGGAGACGAGGGTCAAGAGCTTGTCGCGAGACGAACGAGGCGAGCTCAACGTTGACGATTGGGACGACGCGAGTTGATGGCTACGGGTTCCGACGACGTAACGGAGTTAATAAATGAACGGGCGCGTCGGGTGCGCGACTACCTCGCCGCGGATGCCTTTTTGGCGTCGGTGGGGCCGCGGCACCTGCGCGAGGCGACGGCCGCGTACCTCAGCCGGGGCGGTAAAGGACTCAGGCCCGCGGCGGTACTTCTCTGTTGCGGGGCCGCGGGTGGCCAGGAGGATTGGGCCCTGGCCGCGGCGGCCGCGGCCGAGGTTACGCATAATTGGACCCTCGTACACGACGACATCATCGACCGCGACGAGCTGCGGCGCGGCGGCCCCACCGTGCACGCGGACCTTACGGCGCGGGGCCGAGCCGAGCTTGGCCTCGAAGGTGACGAGGCAAGCCACTACGGCCTGGCCTTAGCCGTGTTGGCAGGGGATATGGGCCCGTGCTGGGCGGCGCATCTGCTTTCGCGTCTCCCCGGGAACGGCGTAACCGCGCCCGAGACGGCATGGCGCTTGGCGGCCGAGCTCGCGGGGGCGACGGTCCCGGCCATATTGGCCGGCGAGGCCGAAGACGTCCAGCTGAGCCGGGCGCCGCTGGCGGAAGTTACGGTCGAAGCGGTCGAAACGATGGTGGAAAAAAAGACGGGCGCCCTTTACGAATGGTGCGCCCGCGCGGGTGCGACGGTCGGCGGCGCACCCCCCGAAACCGTTGAGAGGCTCGCCGTTTTCGCGCGTCTTTGCGGGACGGCGTTCCAGCACGTCGACGACACCTTGGCCTATTTCGCGGACGAGGGCAAGACCGGGAAGGCGGCCGCCTCCGACATTCGCGAGGGCAAGCGGACCGCGGTCGTTCTGGGCGCGTACCGTAACGCCTCGGCCGAGGAGAGGGAGTTGTTCTCGGCGACGCTCGGGCGTAGGGACGCGTCGGGCGGCGAGGTTGAGATTTTGAAGGAGAGGTTAACGGCGCTCGGTGGCGTTTCCTTCGCTCGCCAACGGGCGCGCTGGTATCACGAACGGGCCTTGGGGAAACTCGAGGCCGCGGCGGCGGGCAAATACCGCGACATACTCGCCGCTTGGGCCGAGTTTTTACTAGCCAGGACATATTGAGGGGGCGCCCCGGCGTCGGGGCTCCTCTTTGGAAGGGCCGAGAATGACGGAAATCCTACCCCGTATCAATTCGCCCGCGGACGTGAAAGGATTGACGTTGGCCGAGCTCGAGCAGCTCGGGGGCGAGTTGCGGGCGTTCATAATCGAGCACGTCTCTAAAACGGGCGGGCATCTGGCGCCGAGTCTGGGCGTCGTCGAGTTAACTGTCGCGCTTCACTACGTCTTCGACGCGCCGCGCGATAAGATAATCTGGGACGTCGGGCACCAGGCCTACGCCCACAAAATTTTGACCGGCCGCCGGGAGCGCTTCCGCACCCTCCGGCAGCTCGGCGGCATTTCGGGTTTTCCCAAGCGCTCCGAGTGCGAATATGACGCGTACGGCGCGGGCCACGCGTCAACGTCGATCTCCTCGGCGCTGGGGATGGCCGTAGCCCGCGACCGGAAAGGCGAGGACTTTCACGTGGTCGCGGTGGTAGGCGACGGCGCGCTCTCGGGCGGTTGCGCGCTCGAGGGGTTAAACGTAGCTGGCCACCGAGAAGACACCGACCTCATCGTTATCCTGAACGATAACGAGATGTCTATATCGCCTTCCGTGGGTGCGATCGCGGACTACCTCGCGCGCGTAATAACGTTTCCGCCGTACGACAAGTTCCGTTCCGACATGCAGGAGCTTGTGAAGTCGATTCCCGCTTGGGGCAAGCCTCTCTTCGGCGCGGCGCGAAGGCTCGAGGAATCGATAAAGAACCTCTTGACGCCGGGTATGTTGTTCGAGCAGTTGGGTTTCCGCTACGTCGGCCCCGTGAAGGGACACGACATTCCCGCGCTCATCCGTACGCTCGAGGGCGTAAAGAAGCTTAATGGGCCGGTGCTCCTTCACGTCATGACGCAAAAGGGTAAAGGGTACACGCCCGCGGAGAACGACGCCACGACTTACCACGGCCCTCCCCCCTTCGACGTCCCCACCGGTAAACCCCGGAAGGGGTCGGAGGCCAAACCTTATACGCGGGTGTTTGCGGAAACGCTTGTGGAACTCGCCGCGGAAGACGAGAGTATCTTCGCTATCACTGCGGCGATGCCCGACGGGACGGGCTTGAGCCTTTTCCGCGAGCGATTCCCGGATCGCTTCTTCGACGTCGGCATCGCCGAGCAGACGGCGGTCCTCCTCGCGGCCGGTTTGGCCTGCGAGGGGGCGAGGCCGGTATGCGCGATTTATTCAACGTTCTTGCAGCGCGCCTACGACCAACTCAACCACGACATCTGCCTGCAGAGGTTGCCCGTGACGTTCGCGCTCGACCGGGGCGGCGTCGTGGGCGACGACGGCCCCACCCATCACGGCACCTTCGATTTGGCTTATATGCGACATTTACCCAACGTCGTCGTCAGCGCCGCCAAGGACGAGGAAGAACTCAGACAACTTTTATACAGCGCCGTTTACTACGACGTCGGCCCCTGGTCCGTCCGGTACCCGCGGGGCACGGCCGTCGGCGCCGGCTCCAGCGGCGAGTGGCGCAAGATCGAACCGGGCAAGGCGGAATTGCTCCGCGAGGGCGAAGACGTGCTGTTGCTCCCGGTGGGGCGCCTCGTTCATCCGGCGCTCGAGGCGGCCGAACTATTGTCGAAGGAGGGCGTTGACGCCGCGGCAGTCAACGCGCGCTTCGTAAAGCCCTTGGACGAGGACTTGATACTCGAGTGGGGCCGGCGGTGCGGCGCCGTCGTTACCGCGGAGGACGGTTGCCTCGCGGGCGGGTTCGGTTCCGCGGTCGCGGAGATGCTCGCCGACCGCGGCGCCGCAGACGTTAAGTTGAAGCGGCTCGGTTATCCCGACGAGTACGTAGAACACGGAACGCCCCAACAATTGTTGGATAAGTATGATTTGAACGCCGTGGGGATAGCGGCGGCGGCATCGGTCCTGATAGGACGAAAGTAAGGGGGGCGATTGAGGAAGCGTAGGCTCGACGAGATATTGGTGGCGCGCGGCCTGGCCCCGTCGCAAGCGCGGGCGGCCGCTCTTATTATGGCGGGTAAGGTGGCGGTCGACGGCCGGCTCGAGTTTAAGGCCGGCGCGGCCGTGGGCGAAAGCGCCGACGTCGTCGTCGCGGCGCGGCCACGATACGCGTCCCGCGGCGGCGATAAGCTCGCTTTCGCGTTGGACCGTTTCGGCGTCGACGTGGCGGGAGAAGTATGCCTCGACGTGGGGGCCTCGAGCGGCGGCTTTACTTCCTGCCTGCTCGCCCGAGGAGCGGCGCACGTACACGCGCTCGACGTGGGTCGCGGCTTGCTGGCCTGGTCGCTACGGAACGACCCGCGCGTGACCATATGGGAGAAGGTTAACGCCCGCCGCTTCGACGGCGGCGTGCTCGAGCCGGCGCCGTCGGTACTGGTCGTGGACGTCTCTTTCATTAGTATAAGCAAGGTCCTCCGGCCCCTCGTGGCTACGTTGGCCGTGTTGGAAGAGGTAATCGCTTTGGTGAAGCCGCAATTCGAGGCGCGCCGGGACCAGGTGGGCCGGGGCGGCGTCGTGCGCGACGCGGAAGTGCATAAGGACGTCCTGACGAAGGCGGTTAAATTATTCGACGAGATCGGGTTAGCCGCGGTCGCGCTCGCGGCTTCGCCGTTGGAAGGGCCGGCCGGCAACCGCGAATTCTTCCTGCGCGGGGTACGGGGCGCCGAGGGTCGCGACCTCAAGGCCGAGATAGCGGCCGTCGTAACCTCGGAAGAACCTTAACGCAAACCGGTGCAACGCGTTTCTGAAGGCGGTATTTTTATGTTTAGACGTTCGTTAACCGCGGCGGTGGTTTCCCTCCTCGTCTGCGCGGCGGGGGCTTTCGCCGCCGATACCGCGGCGTACATTTACGGCCTGGTGGGCGTATTCGCCGGGAAGTACGACTCGGGCGAGAGTAAAATTTACGAGAAGCTCGTGGGTTATTACGATTATGGCAAGCCGCCCCCGGTCGACCCGTGGCAGGAGGTGGAGCTATCGAGCACCGATTTCGCGGCGTCGCCGTTCGGCTTCGGTTTGAAGGGTGATAGCTGGCAGGCGTCTTTCGAGACGCTGTGGAACCGCCACAAGATCGATTCGATGGCGGAAACGCGCCAGGTTAACAACGCCTCGCTTACCGCGACGGGCGGATACGTTCTCAACCGCGGTTATTTCGAGGATAAGATGCTCAAGCTGTACTTCGGCGGCTTCTGGCGCGGCGGCTGGACCAAGGCCGGGAACATGGAAAACGGCGTCATCGCCAACGGCTTCGGCCCGGACGTAGGCGCGGTAATCGAGTTCGACCTGAACAGGTCGTTCGCGCTCGTTACGTTCGGGTACCAATATAAATCCTACATATTGACCGGGACCAAGGTCGACACTCCGGAAGGCGACGACCCGCCGACGGCGCCGCACTGGAACTACGTATACATCCCGGAAGACGAACTCCCGGGCAGCGGCTCGAGCTTCTACGTCAGCGCCAAGAGTTCGCTCCAATTGCTACGGCGGCTGGGCGCGGAGGTCGAGGTTCGCTACGACCTGGACCTGGGCGACTCGTTCGTGAACGGCCTGACCTTCGCCGCCGGCCCGAGCCTTTGGCTGTAAACGGCACTTCGATCGCTTTCGAGGCGGTGCCCCATGGCTCAGACTGCCGCGTCGGCGGCAGTTTATCTCATACGCCAAAGAATGCTTTAGATGTTTGAACGGTATCGCAGCGCCGACCTGACCTCGGGTTCTTTGATCAAACCGATCCTTTGGCTCGCCGTCCCGACGGTCGCGGGGAACTTACTCCAGAGCGCGTTCAACATCGCCGATATGTACTTCGTGAGCCGGCTGGGAACGGCAGCCATCGCCGCGGTCTCCGTCGCCAACCTGACGATCTGGTTGGTGTGGACGGCGATCGTAGGGGTCGCTATCGGCTCGCAGGCGTTGGTTACGCGGTTCCACGGCGCGCGCGACGAGGCGAGTTTGCGGCGGGCTATGACGACGACGTTGGCGACGGCCGCGGCCGCCGCGTTTCTTATGGCGGTAGGCGGGCCGCTCGCGGGAAGGCCGTTGTTGCGGTTGCTCGGCGCCGAGGCGGACGTCGTCGACCTGGCGTACGGCTACATTACCATATTCTTCTTCGGCGGGTTCGCGTTCGTCTTTATGGTAATGATCAACGCCATGTTGCGCGGCCTGGGGGACTCCGTTACGCCGACCGTTATCGTCGCCGGGGCCGTGACGCTCAACATCCTCCTGGACCCGGTGTTTATTTTCGGGTTGGGGCCGGCGCCGGCGTTGGGGGTGCGGGGTGCGGCGCTGGCGACGGTCCTGGCGTACGCGGTCGGATTGGCGGCGGCCGCGGCCGTGTTTACGCGCCGGCACCTGCCGTGGCGGGCGTTAGTGCCCGCGAATTTAAGCGGCAGGATGGCGGGGCAGATCTTGACGATCGGCGTCCCCGCGAGCGCGCAGATGTTGATCCGGGCGGCGGCGGCGATGGTCCTCGTGGGTTTCGTGGCTCTGGCCGGGACCGCGGCTATCGCGGCCTACGGCGTCGGCGGCCAGTTGACGGGTCTGATTTTGATGCCCGGCTTCGCGCTCGCGATGTCGGCGGCGATATTGGTGGGGCAGAACCTGGGCGCGGGTAAGCAAGAACGGGCCGAGCGGACGGCGATGGCGTCGGTCGGGATTTACGCCGCGGTCGCCGCGCTGATGATAGTGGCGCTCTTGGCGTTCGCGCCGCGGTGGGTGGCGATATTCGACGATACGCCCCGGGTGGTCGAGCTGGGGGCGCTTTACATTTATATCTGCGCGCCCGCCTTTATATTCGTACCGTTGGGTATGGTCCTCTCGCGGTCGATGAGCGGGGCGGGCGTTTCGGTGCCGCCGTTGGTCGTGACGGCGGTGGTGTTGTTGGGGGTAAGGATACCGTTGGCTTACGTATTTACGAAGGTCCTCGGGATGGGGGTGGCGGGCGTATACTGGGCAGTTACGATCCCGACGGTTCTCGAGGGCTCCATTATGTACGCCGTATTCAGGACCGGCATCTGGAAGCATAGAAAACTTTAAGGCTCGCGGCGGCGCGGGGATTGCTGAAATTTAAGGCCCGGCTCGAGCCGGGCCTTCTAAGTCGTGGGCCGTCACCGTTTACCGGAGGGGGCGGCGGAGGACCTCTTTCGCCGCCCGGGCGAAGCGGCAGTATTCTCTCGAGGCCTTTCGGATGTCGCCTTCCTCCAACATCGAGAACGCCGGGCAGCGGGAGCAGTAGCGGTCGAGGTCGCAGTTCGCGCATTCCTCGGCGATAACATCCGAGAGGGCGCGGAAGCGCTCGGCCTCCTCGCCGCCCCATATCTCGGCGAACGGCTTTTCGCGTATATTGCCCAGGTCGAAGGGGAGCGACACGCAAGGCCAAACGGTCCCGTAGGGGTCGATGGAGCAGTTGTTGGCCCCGGCGAGACAGCTCAGCGCGCGCTTGTTGAAACGGACGGGCGGCCCGATTTCCTCGTCGCAGGCGTCGCCATCGCGCGAAAAGGCCACGACCCAGTCCTTTAACGTCCGAAAATAATCCCGCAGTTGTTCGTCCGTCATCCGCAACCGCGCCGGCGCCGTCCCCCCCTTGTTGGTGACGGAGATGCACGGCGAATAGCGGAACGCGCCGCCGAGCGACCGGGACAACTCGTACACTTCTTTCATTTCCGTGTAATTGAAGTTCATCAGGTTCATCTTCAGCACGACGCTCGTGCCGAGTTCCCGCAGGCGCCGCGCCGCGGCGACGGCTTTTTCCCACGTCCCCTTCCGGCCCACGAAGTCGTCGTGGAGCTCGGGCGTCGCGGCGTGGAGCGAAATCTCGACGCCGGAGGGGTGTAGGGAGGCTATCTCCGCGGCCAGCCGCTCGTCGATTAACGAGCCCCCCGTAAAGATGCGGACGGCGAAGTGGCGCTCGCGCGCCGCGGCCATAATGTCGAGGAAGTCGGCCCGGGCCAGCGGTTCGCCGCCCGAGAAGGTCAGGAAAAACGTATTCATCGCGACGAGCCGGTCGAAAAGCGACGCGTATTCGGCGAGGCTCAGCTCCTCGCCGCCCGGCTCGGGGTCCTCCGCGAAACAGTGCTTGCAGCAAAGGGGACAGCGGTACGTGAGGTTGCACATTACGAGGACCGGTATTCGCCGGGCCGCGGTAGCGTAGATGAGGTGCCGGTAGATTTCTTCTTGCGGGCTCACGTTAGAAAAAACGCCGACGGCTCGCGCCCTCGGCTGTCTTCGCGCGGTTATCCTCAGCCGTCGTTTCGGGCGACGATCCCTTTTTCCGCAAGTTCGGCCAGGAGCGACGCCAGGTCCGCCTCTACCTCCGCCGCGGGCGCGTCGTATTCTTCCAACAGGACTTGCAGGATGCCGTCCTCGTCTTTGCCGTCGTCGAGGAGCTCCATAATCCGGACGCCCGCGCCCTTCACATTATGGAGCATGTTGTCGTCGGGCGTCAGGACGAAGTACTCGTCGCCGATCTTACGGTAGGCTATTTCCTTCTTCTTTAAACGATAGGCCATGTCGGCGTTCCGGGTTTTTTTACTTTTACTTTAGCGCTTCCCCACGCATACTACTTTTTCGCGTGACAGCGCGTTTCACGTTATTGGCGTCGCAGTTCCCCCAGTATTATAACGCCTACTGTTCGCTACTCGCCCAAGTTTTAAAGGCCGGCCCCGTTCGCGTTCCCGTTGATATCAGGTCCTCTCTTTCAGCGGGTACACTATCTCGCCACAAAATACGTTTTCCACCTTCCACGGACTTCGACATGTTTCGTAGATTAGTTCGTCTTGGCACCAGCCGGGGGCATAATATTCGACGTCGCAGGCTTGCGCCGCCAACGAGAAGACGCGCTCGCTCGCGACGGTCGGTTTTACGTATTTACGTTTCATGTTTTCCGTCCTTTATCTAAGCAACTTCCTTTAATATTTTGCTGAATCCTAAGCCGGCGGCGTTCTCTTCTAAGGGAACGTCTACGACGAACGCGGCCGCGCGGCCGACTAAGGCCGCGACGCGTTCGAAGGTACAGCCCTTCAGCTTGGCGCCGGCCGGCTCGGGGATAAAGACGCTCGGCCACAGCTCGCGCGCGGCGTCGGCCGGCTCGAGAGGCTCGGCCTTGAACTCCCGGCCCGGGCGGTGGAACGCAAGCGCACGCAAAAGGCCGCCGCCCGCATTAACCCGTTCCACGCCGGTCCCGCGGAAAGGTAGGGCCCATACGCGACCGTCGCCGTCGACGACGTTCATATCGTCCGTGTATACGGTGAAGCGCGTCCGCAACACCCCGGCCAGCGTCGATTTCCCGCTCCCGCTCGGGCCGCACGAGACTATAACGTCGTCGCCGTCCGCAAAGGCCACCGAATGTAACACCACCCCCCCCTTACGATAGCTTTCCCAAAAAAAAATTTGCCTGAGAACCGTTTGAAAAAACAAGCCGCCCCCGGGCGTAAGCGAAAACTCTCCTTTCCCTTCCGCGGCGTCGTACCACCCCTCTCCGCCTTTGTCTTTCCCGCGGAAGATGTTCCCTTTTAATTCAAAGCCGACTCCCCCGCTTCCCGATATATCGGCCGCCGGAAGTACTTCGAGCGTCGGGCCTTCGGCTTCCGCGCCTTGTTCGGCGCCGGCGTGCCCGAGTTGATGTGCGAGCCTTCGGGCCAACGCGGCGTCGCCGGCCTTTACCGTTACGCGCAGCCAGGGCGGCCCGACGACGAACTTCATCGGAAGAGCGCTCTTATCCTTCCGAAGCTCGTGGGCTTGACGGCGTATTCTTCCTGCCCTCCCCAGTCTATCTCGTGCTCGTATATCACGTCCAGGTAACTGGAGGCGAAGAATATGTGCGTTTTGTCGCGCGTGGCGAGGTCGCCCGTGAAGAAGGACTCCGGGCAGGGGGCGTCGATCTTGAATTGCTCGCCGTTGTGGCGGGTGCCGTCCAGGTCGAAGATGTATACCCAGCCGTCGACGTTCCCCAGATTCATCACGACCTGTTTCGAGGTCGGGACGTGCGTAATTATATTCATGCCGCCCGGGTACTTGGCGCCGGCCCAACTCTTCACGACGGTCCCGCTGGAAGGCGAGAACTTGTAGATGTAGAAATCCGTCGAGCTGTTGTTCGCGAAGTAGACGTGGTCGGCGTCGGCGGCGATGCCGTCGTTCCTGGAGACGTCCGGGACGGTGTAGCTCGATACTACGGACCCCGTAGCCGGGATTATTTTGAAGAGCTTGGTCGGACTCCCCGTATTGGTCCACAGATAACCGGAGGAATATGCCAGGCCGAACATAAAACGGCCCGTGGGTTTGGGCGAGGGTACGAACGAGCTCATAACGGAACCGGTGTTGGGGTTCATGCGGTATATCATCTTAGTGAGGGTATCGCCGAGGTAAAGGACGCCGCCGCCATACGTAAGGCCGTAGAGAGTCTCCGTGGGCGAGGGGAACGAGTTTATAATTTTGTCGCGCGCGGGCCAAGCGGCGGGAGCCGCCGCGGCGCCCACGAGCAACGCAATCAACGACGTTCGGCAAATATATCGGCCGATTTTCTCCATAGCGGGTACCTCCGCCCGGTAGTTTTTTCTTTTGAATATATTTTACCTAATATAAAATATAACATAGCCGCGAAATCAAGTCAAACTTTTATGGATATTTAATTAGGGTTATGTTAAAATAATTAACATTCGCGCGTGACTTTTGTTATAGTAATATCCGAATTAGGTCGTCGTTTGTTTCGGGAAGGTTGGGGTTCAAAGAGGTGGAGTCATGAAAAAAGAATACGTCGCGGCGGTCGTGGCGTTGTGTTTTGTGGCGTCGTCTTCGGGCGCGGGCGTTTACAAGTACGCCGGCCAGTGGGGCGAAGAGGGTTCGGGGCAAAGCCAGTTTAATTTCCCCGCGGCTGTGGCCATCGCCGGCAACGGAGACGTTTACGTCGCCGACGCCGGCAATTACCGCGTTCAATATTTTAGCGCCATCGGCCGCTACAGGGGCCAGTGGGAAACGAAGGAGCCCGACCTGGTGTATCCGCCCGGCGGTATAGACGTTGCGCCTTCGGGAGGTTACGGCCGCGGGGCCGTCTATACGAGCGAGTCCGGCGGGGCCCGCGTCACGCACTTCACACTTATCGGCAGATATGTAGGCGGTTGGGGCTCGGAGGGTTCCGGCAACGGCGAATTCGACCACACCGAGGGCGTAGAAGTGGCTTTCGGTTACGTATACGTGGCCGACGCGCACAACCACCGGGTCCAGTATTTCAAGCCGAGCGGCGAATACGTGGGCCAGTGGGGTACGAACGGGACTGGCAACGGCCAGTTTTGGTTTCCCACCGACGTCGCCGCCGGCCCGGGCCGTTGCGTTTACGTAGCGGACCACACCAACCACCGGATCCAGTATTTTACGCCGACGGGGAGTTACCTCGGCAAGTGGGGCTCCGAGGGAACCGGCGACGGCCAATTTAATTGTCCGCGCGCCGTCACCGTAGATTGTCGGGGCCGCGTTTTCGTCGCCGATTTTCTAAATCATCGCGTGCAGTATTTTACCCCGACCGGGAGCTTCCTGGGCAAGTGGGGCTCGAAGGGAACCGGCGACGGCGAATTCGACAAGCCCGGCGGGATCGCCGTGAACGCGGACCGGCGCGTCTACGTGGCCGATACGTGGAACGCCCGCATCCAATACTTCGACGAAGTGCCCGTCTCGATAGAACCTTCCTCGTTGGGCAAGGTTAAGGCGATCTATAAATAAGCGGGGTGGACACGAAACTTAGCCCTCTACATCCGCCGTCTTCGGCGTTTGAGGTGGTGTAGGTTGGGGCGTATAAAAGGGGTCTTCTATCAACGTTTAGGGGCCCCGGTTTTTATTTGGTGATTCTGTGAAAGATTGGCTTAAATAGGGCGGAATTCAAACGAAAAAACTTGAATCAGGAACAAGTTATATATATAATATAATACCAGTGCACGTTCGAAGGAGGCGATTCGCCTTTCGCCGTGCCCGGTATGATTGTTTGCTTCCCCTTTCTTCGGACGGCCTGGTTTTTGCATAACCGGCAAATTATACCAGCGACGCCGAACGTACTTCCCGGCGGGCCGAGGTTCCTCGTAGTTTCGGCAACGCGGCCGGGGAGCGTCTTTTTTTCTGCGCGTTAAGGCCACGGCCGGGGCGCGCGCGTTTGAGGAGTGGTACTCATGAAGTTCTGGCGTACGCCGCTCGACGCCGACAAGATGAAGATTCCCCGCGGCGAGCTCCACATCATCGTGGAGCGTTGTAAGGGGTGCGCATTCTGCGTGGAGTATTGTCCGCGCGGCGTGTTGGAGATGAGCGACGAATTCAACTCCAAAGGGTACCACCCCCCCAAAGCGGTTGAGCCGGAAAATTGCGTGAACTGCGACCTGTGCGAGATGATCTGTCCGGAGTTCGCAATCTATTGCCTAACGGTGGAGGAAGAAGCCGTACCGGCGGAAGGAGGTAAGGGCTCGTGAAAGCGGACCCCGTGGGCGTCAGGACCGGCACTTTCTACCTCGACGGCGACCGCGCCGCGGCCGAGGGGGCCATAGCCGCCGGGTGCCGTTTCTTCGCCGGCTATCCCATTACGCCTTCTACGGAATGCGCCGAACATATTAGTGAACGTTTTCCCGAAGTCGGCGGCATCTTCATCCAGATGGAGGACGAGATCGCGTCGATAACGGCTATAATCGGCGCGGCGTGGGGCGGGGCGCGGAGCATGACCGTTACCTCCGGCCCGGGCGTCAGCCTGATGATGGAGAACATCGGCCTCGCGGCCATGCTCGAGACGCCGTGCGTCGTCGCTAACGTCCAGCGCGGCGGCCCGTCCACGGGCCTGCCCACGATGGTGGGCCAGGCGGACGTAATGCAGGCGCGTTGGGGTTCCCACGGCGACTACGAGATAATCGCCTACTCGCCGCAGTCGCCGCAGGAGGCGTTCGACTTCACCGTCAAGGCGTTCAACATGGCCGAGAAGTATCGGACGCCGGTGATGGTGCTCCTCGACGAGTGCGTGGGCCATATGGTGGAGAAGGTGGTCATCCCGCCGGCCGACGCCATCGAGGTCGAGCCGCGGCGCCTGACGGACGCGGCCAAAGGCGAGTACCTACCCTACGCGTACGGCGACGACCTGGTTCCGGACATGGCGGAGGCGGGCATGGGCTACCGCTTCCACGTTACCGGCCTTACCCACGACGAGCGCGGTTATCCCGAAATGAGCGTGCGGTGCCAGGATTGGCTCGTGCCGCGGCTCGTGGCGAAGATTCGCCAGAGCGCCGACGACATCGTCGAGTTCGACGAGGAGAACGCCGACGGCGCCGACGTCGTGGTCGTCTCCTACGGCATCAGCGCGCGCGTCTCACGGATGGCGATAGACCTCGCGCGCGAGGAAGGAATCGAGGTCGGGTTTTTTAGGTTGCGCACGATATGGCCTTTCCCGGAGAAACGCATAGCTGAACTCGCGAAGAAAATTAAGGCGTTCGTGGTCGTCGAAATAAACCTGGGTCAAATTTTTTACGAAGTCGAACGCTGCGCGCGCGGGCAGTGCGAGACGCTGTTGTCGCCTCACGCTGGCGGCGGCGTCCATGACCCGGAAGATATACTGAAGGTAATCGAGAAGGGGGCCAAAGCAAAATGAGCCCGAAGGGAATACCCGAGGCGGTCATCGCCGCGGTTAGCGGGGAAGAACATCCCATCGCGCCGTTTCTGCGGATGGACCGGATGCCGCATATTTGGTGCAGCACCTGCGGCATCGGGACCACGGTGAAGGCGCTCGCCGCCGCTTTCGAAAAGTTAGGGACGGACCTCGATAAAGTGGCGATAGTTTCGGGGATAGGTTGCACCGGCCGCGTCGCGGGTTACGTTCGCCTCGACAGCTTCCACACGACGCACGGCCGGCCGATTCCGTTTGCCACCGGCCTTAAACTCGCTAACCCCGAGCTCGACGTCATCGTCTTCTCGGGCGACGGCGACCTCGTCGCCATCGGCGGCAACCACTTCATACACGCCGCGCGCCGCAACATGGACATCAAGGTCGTCTGTGTCAATAACTTCATTTACGGCATGACGGGCGGCCAGGTCGCGCCCACGACGCCCCTCACGGCCCTCACCTCCACCACGCCGTACGGCAACGCCGAGCCGCCCTTCAACCTCTGCCACCTCGCCGCGGCCTGCGGCGCCAACTACGTGGCGCGGTGGACCGCCCTCCACGTTCGCCGCTTGACTAAGGCCTTCACCGAAATTTTGGTCAAGCCGGGTTTCTGCTTCGTCGAGATCATAACGCCGTGTTCGACGTTGTACGCGCGGAAGAATCGCCTCGGCACCGGCCTGGATATAATGAAGTATTATCACGATAACACGGTCATCGAGCACGGCGCGGACCCGGCCGAGGCCGACATCGTCTTCGGCGGCCCGATTATCTGCGGTAAGTTCGTCGAACGCGACCGGCCCACGTGGTTGGAGTACCAGGACCAGCACCTTACCGAGAGGTTGGGTGAGAAGTATTTCCGCGCCAAGGCGCTTCAGGAGGCGTGCGAACGATGAGGCGCGAGATCCGCATCACCGGCTTCGGCGGCCAGGGTGTGATACTGTCCGGCGTGATCGTCGGAAAGGCCGCCTCCATCTACGACGAAAAGAACGCCACCATGTCGCAGTCCTACGGCCCGGAGGCCCGCGGCTCCGCTTGCTCGACGCAGATTCTGGTCGACGACAAAGAGATTTTGTACCCGTACATCCGGGAATCGGACGTCCTGGTCGCGATGTCGCAGGAAGGTTATACGAAGTTTTTGGGCGAGCTGAAGGCCGACGGCGTCCTCATCTACGACGAGGACCTGGTGAACCCGGGCGAAATTAAAAAGGGCATAAAGGCGTATCCCATCAAAGCCCAGCGCATCGCCGAAACGGACCTCGGCCGCAAGATAGTAACTAATATCGTGATTTTGGGTTTCATGACGGCGGTGACGAAGGCCGTCCCCAAAGAGGCGATGGTGGAGGCCATAAAGACGTCCGTGCCTAAGGGTACGATTGAACTAAATTTAAAGGCGTTCGAACGCGGTTACGATGCCTTCCGAGAAGGAGCAGGAGAACAAGTCGAAGAGGGAAGCGGAGCCCGAAGCGGAGCCGAGTGAAGCGAAGGGCGTCCTCGTGTTGGGCGGCGGCATCGCCGGCATCCAAGCGGCGCTGGACTTGGCCGACGCCCGCGTGAAGGTCCACCTGGTCGAACGCGGCCCCAGCATCGGCGGCCGTATGAGCCAGCTCGACAAGACCTTCCCCACGATGGACTGCTCGATATGAATACTCGGCCCCAAGATGATGGATGTCGGTAGGCATCCTAACGTCGAGCTTCTTACCCTTTCGGAATTAGTGGGCCTTCGGGGCGAACCGGGGGACTTCGTCGCGACGGTGCGCCGCCGCCCGCGCTACGTCGACCTCGACGCCTGCACCGCGTGCACCGACTGCGTGCAGGTGTGTCCGGTCGAGTATCCGGACGAGTACGAGTTGGGCGCGGTCCAACGCCGCGCCATCTACCGGGCGTACGCCCAGGCCGTCCCGAGCTGCTTCGCCATTACGAAGCGCGGCAAAGCTCCCTGCCGCAACGCCTGCCCCATCGACCAGGCGGCGCAGGGTTACGTCGCCCTCATCGCGGAGGGCGAGTTCAAAGAAGCGCTGGCCCTCATCCGCAAGCAGAACCCGCTGCCGGGGGTCTGCGGCCGCGTCTGCCACCACCCCTGCGAGGAGGCCTGCGTCCGCGGCGAGGTGGACGCGGCGGTCTCTATCCGCGCGCTCAAGCGGTTCGCCGCCGATTGGGAAGTCGCGAACGAACCGGATTACTCGTACGTCGACGAATACGAAATAGAGAGGAAAGACGAGCGCGCCGCCGTAATCGGCGCCGGGCCCGCCGGCCTTACCTGCGCCCACGACCTGGCGCTGGCCGGCTACGAGGTCCATGTCTTCGAGGCGCTGCCCTTCGCGGGCGGCATGCTTCGCGTCGGCATCCCCACGTACCGCCTCCCGCGCGACGTGCTGGCGCGCGACGTGGGCTTCCTCGAAAAGCTGGGCGTCCAATTCCACTACGACGCGGAATTGGGCAAGACCTTCACGCTCGACGACCTGTTCGAGGACGGTTACCGCGCCGCGTTCGTCGGCGTCGGCGCCCACGAGAGCCTGAAGCTCGGCTGCGCGGGCGAGGAGCTGGAAGGCGTTGTCGGCGCGGTCGAGTTCCTGCGGGAGTTTAATCAGGAGGGCAAAGTTTCGGTCGGAAAAAAGGTCGCGGTAATAGGCGGCGGCAACGCCGCCGTCGACGCCGCGCGCACGGCCCGCCGTTTGGGCGCCGACGTTACCATATTCTACCGCCGCACGCGTAACGAGATGCCCGCGGACGAGCTCGAGGTGGAGGAAGCGCTGCGCGAGGGCGTAGGCCTCGAGCTCCTCACGGCGCCCGACGAAATACTGGGAAAGGGAAGCCGCGTCGTCGGCATGCGGGTCCAGCGGATGGAGTTGGGCGAACCGGACGAGAGCGGCCGGCGCCGCCCGGTCGCCATAGAGGGCGACACCTTCGACGTGGAGCTCGACATGGTTATCCCGGCCATCAGCCAGGCGCCGGCCATAGACCACCTCGACGCCGACGAGGCGATTTGCCTTACCAAGTGGCGGACCGTCGAGGTCGACGAGAAGACCGGCATGACCGGCCGGCCGGGCGTCTTCGCCGGCGGCGACGTCGTCACCGGCCCGGGTATGGTGACGGAGGCCATGGCGCAAGGGCGGCGGGCCGCCCGGGGGATAATCGACTATCTGAACGGCGGCGAGTACGCCGTCCCGGAACCGTCGTCGTTGCCGGTTGTCGAATCCGAGGACGTTCCCAAAGACGACGCGGTGCCGACGCCTCGAGCGAAGATGTTCGAGCTTCCGCCCGAGAAACGCGAGGGCAACTTCGACGAGGTGGAGCTGGGTCTGACGGAAGAGCAGGCCGTAGCGGAAGCCAAGCGCTGCCTGAGCTGCGGCATCTGCGCCGAGTGTCTGGAGTGCGTCGCCGCCTGCAAACCGGAGGCGATCCGGCATTTCGATACGGAGAAAACGGAAGAAATCCCCGTCGGCGCCGTCATCGTCGCGACCGGCTTCGACGAGTTCGACCCCCGCGTGATGCGGAACTACGGCTACGGCGTATACGATAACGTAATGACCTCGCTCGAGTTCGAGCGTATGCTCAGCGCCTCGGGCCCCACGCAGGGCCAAATCGTCCGGCCTACGGACCGCAAGCCGCCTAAACGCATCGTCTATATCCAGTGCGTGGGCGCGCGAGGCGAGGGCGGCCAGCACTTCTGTTCGCGTTTCTGCTGCATGAACGCGGTCAAGGACGCGATGCTCGCTAAGATTCACGACCCGAGCGTCGAGTCCATGACGATCCTCTATACGGACCTGCGGGCGTTCGGCAAGGGGTTCGAGCAGTTCGTCGAGCGTTCGCGTGAGGTCGACGAGATCCACTACGTGCGCGGCCGGCCGGCGAAGATCGTCGGCGGTGACGGCGGCACGTTGACCGTGTACGCCGAGGATACGTTGGCGGGTACGCAGATTCAGCTGGAGGCGGACCTCGTCGTTCTCTCGGTGGCGGCGCGCCCCAACGAAACCACGCGCGACCTCGCCGAGGCACTCGGCATAGAGCTTGACCCGTACGGCTTTATACGCAAACGGAACCCCGATTGCTTCTACCTCGAGACCACGCGCGACGGGATTTACCTCTGCGGCTCGGCCGGCGGGCCCCAAGTTATACCCGATTGCGTCGCCCAGGCCTCCGGCGCCGCGGCGCTCGCGGCCAAGCACGTCGCGCTGCAAAGGGTCCCGGACGAAGTGGTAAAGGTCGAACCCGTGGATACCTCGGGCGAGCCCCGCGTCGGCGTCTTTATCTGCCACTGCGGCGCCAACATCGCGGGTCTGCTGGATATTCAGAACTTGGTCGACCACGCCTCCCAACTAGAGGGCGTCGTATGCGCCTCCGACGAGCTCTTCGCGTGTTCCGATAGCAGCCAACGCGTTATCCAGGACGCTATCCTGGAACACAAACTTAACCGCCTCGTCGTGGCCGCGTGCACGCCGCGAACCCACGAGCCCGTGTTTCGCAAGGCTTGCGAGGCCGTGGGCCTGAACGCCTACCTCTTCGAGATGGTCAACATCCGCGACCAGTGCTCGTGGGTGCACGTCGGCGAGCCGGAGGCCGCGCTGGCGCGGGCGCGCGACCAGATAGCGATGGCGGCCGCCCGCGCGCGCCGCCTCGAGCCTCTGCACATGATCGACGTCCCGGTGGAACCGGCGGCGCTCGTGGTGGGCGGCGGCGTCGCGGGCCTACAGGCCGCGCTCGAGATCGCACACCAGGGCTTCAAGACTATTATCGTGGAGAAAACGGATAAATTGGGCGGCCGTCTAAACAAGCCGTCGCTGACGAAGTTGTACCCCACCGGTCGGGATGCGGAGAAGCTCATCGGCGAGAAGATGGCCGGACTCGAGGAAGCGGGCGTCGAGATAATGCTCGACACGGAGGTTACGCGCGCGGACGGTTTCGTGGGCAACTTCGACGTCGAGCTCGCCGATCCCTCCGGGAAGAGGAAGGGCACGGCGACGGAGATGCGCGCGGGCGCGATCGTCCTCGCCGTGGGCGCCGGCCTCTACGACCCCGCGGGCGAGTACGGCTACGGCGAGTACGCGAACGTAATTACGAGTCTGGAGCTCGAGCAGAATTTCGCCGCGAACGCCGGCCGCGCCGTCTTCGATTGGAAGCACCCGGAAAATGTAGCTTTCATCCAGTGCGTAGGCTCGAAGTGCGAGGGCGGCAACCCGGGCTGTTCGCGTTACTGTTGCCCGACGACGATCAAGCAGGCGATGATGCTGCGCGAGCACGGCGCGAACGTAACCGTCTTCTACAAGGACATCCGGACCATAAGCGACGGCGCGGAGGAGATGTACCGCGCCGCGCGCGGTAACGGCGTTCTCTTCGTAAAGATCGCGGAGTACGACAGGGCCGAGGTAATCGGCGATAAGGCCGCCGCCGCGGTCGAGGCGTACGACGTACTGCTCAAGTCGCGCGTCCGGGCGCCGGCGGACCTCGTCGTCCTCTCGACGGGTATGGTGCCGCGCGAACCGGATACGACGATCTTGCAGTCTATTTTCAAGATACCTCGCGGCGAGGACAAGTTCCTCATGGAGCGGCACCCGGAGTTGGGGCCGGTGGAGACGACGACGGACGGCGTCTTCATCGTCGGCTGCCTCCAGGCGCCCAAGGATATCGCGGACTCTTTGTCCCAGGCGTCGGCCGCCGCGGCCAAAGTCGCGCGCCTGCTCGCGCGGGACACCGTTAAGCTCGAGCCGGCGATCGCCGAGGTCAACGAGGAACTTTGCCGCGGTTGCGGCCAGTGCGCAGAAATTTGCCGGTTTAACGCGCCGGGGCTGGTCCAGCTCGAGTCGGGCGTTTACGTTGCGCGGGTTAACAAGGCGGTGTGCAAGGGGTGCGGGACCTGCGCCGTTTGGTGCCCCACGGGCGCGATCATGGCCCGCCACTTCACCGACTTGCAGGTCCACGCCATGTTGGAAACGGCTTTACAGAGAGAAAAGGTAGACGACGCCCAAGCGTAAAAAGCCGACACGCGAATTGAACGGTATGGTAGAAATCAATTTAACGACGTTCGAACGTGGTTAAGATGCCTTTCGATAACGAAAAGGAGAACGAGTCGAAGAGGGAAACGGAGCCCGAAGCGGCGCCGAGTGAAGCGAAGGGCGTCCTCGTGTTGGGCGGCGGCATCGCCGGCATCCAGGCGGCGCTCGATTTGGCCGACGCCCGCGTGAAGGTCCACCTGGTCGAACGCGGCCCCAGCATCGGCGGCCGTATGAGCCAGCTCGACAAGACCTTCCCCACGATGGACTGCTCGATATGAATACTCGGCCCCAAGATGATGGATGTCGGTAGGCATCCTAACGTCGAGCTTCTTACCCTTTCGGAATTAGTGGGCCTTCGGGGCGAACCGGGGGACTTCGTCGCGACGGTGCGCCGCTACCCGCGCTACGTTGACGAGGACGCGTGCGTCGGGTGCGGCGATTGCGAGGCGGTGTGCCCGATGGTCGCGCCCAACGTCTACGAGCACGGCCTGGGGGCGCGCAAAGCCGTGTACCGGCCCTTCCCGCAGGCCGTACCGCCGGCGTATATGATCGACCGCGACGTCTGCCTTAACGAGGAGGCGTTCCTGGCGTGCAGCAAATGCGCCGACGCCTGCCCGCGAGGTGCCGTCGACTTCGACCAACGCGTCCGCGACGTCGACGTCAACGTCGGCGCCGTCATCGTCGCCACCGGCTTCGACGAGTTCGACCCCCGCGTGATGCGGAATTACGGGTACGGCATCTACGAGAACGTGATGACCTCGCTCGAGTTCGAGCGGTTGCTCAGCGCCTCCGGCCCCACGCAAGGCCGCGTCGTCCGACCGACGGACCGCAAGCCGCCCCGGCGAATAGTCTTCGTGCAGTGCGTCGGCGCGCGCGGCGAAGGAGGCCAGCACTTCTGCTCGCGCTTCTGCTGCATGAACGCCGTCAAGGACGCCATGCTCGCCAAGATCCACGACCCCAACGTCGAATCCATGACCATCCTTTACACCGATTTGCGGGCCTTCGGGAAGGGCTTCGACCAGTTCGTGCAGCGTTCCCACGAGGTAGACGAGATTCGTTACGTACGGGGCCGGCCGGCGAAGATAGTGGGCGACGGCGGCGGCGACCTTACGGTGTACGCCGAGGACACGTTGACCGGCGAACAGGTGAAGCTGGACGCCGACCTGGTCGTACTCTCGGTGGCGGCGCGGCCCAACGAGACGGCGCGCGCGCTGGCCGAGACCTTGGGCGTGGAGCTCAACCGGTACGGCTTCTTCCGCAAACGGGACCCGGACTCCTTCTACCTCGAGACGACGCGAGACGGCATTTACCTCTGCGGCTCGGCGGGCGGGCCCCAGGTCATCCCGGATTGCGTCGCCCAGGCGTCGGGGGCCGCGGCGCTCGCGGCCAAACACGTCGCGGCGTGTCGCGTCCCGGACGAGGTCGTGGAGGTGGAAGCCTTGGATACGTCGGGCGACCACCGAGTGGGCGTTTTCGTCTGTCACTGCGGCGCCAACATCGCGGGCCTGCTGGACATCCAGAATCTCGTGGAGTACGCCCGCGGCCTCGACGGCGTTGTGTATGCCGCGGACGAGCTCTTCGCGTGTTCCGATACCAGCCAACGCGCCGTCCAGGACGCCATCCTCGAGCATAAGCTGAACCGCCTCGTCGTGGCCGCCTGCACGCCGCGCACGCACGAGCCGGTATTCCGAAAGGCTTGCGAGGCCGTGGGCCTGAACGCGTACCTCTTCGAGATGGTGAATATCCGCGACCAGTGTTCGTGGGTGCACGTGGGCGCGCCGGGGGCCGCGCTGGCGCGCGCCCGCGACCAGATATCCATGGCGGTCGCCCGCGCCCGCCGCCTCGAGCCGCTGCATATGATCGACGTGCCGGTGGAACGGACGGCGCTGGTGGTGGGCGGGGGCGTGGCCGGCCTGCAGGCCGCGCTCGAGATAGCCCGGCAGCATTTCAAGACGATTCTGGTAGAAAAGACGAATAAACTCGGCGGCCGCTTGAATAAGCCGTCGTTGACCAAGCTATACCCGTCCGGCCGCGACGCCGAAAAATTGATCCGCGAGAAAATAGAGCAGCTGGAGGAAGCCGGCGTCGAGATATTGCTCAACACCGAGGTAGCCCGCGTAGACGGCTTCGTGGGCAACTTCGACGTCGAGCTCGCCGACGCCTCCGGCAAGAAGAAGGGCGCTACCAAAAAGGCTCGCGTGGGCGCCATCGTGCTGGCGACGGGGGCCGACCTATACGAGCCCAAAGGCGAGTACGGATACGGCCGGCATCCGAACGTAATTACGAGTCTGGATTTGGAGCAGAATTTCGCCGCCAACGCCGGCCGGGCGCTCGTGGACGGCAAGCACCCGGAGAACGTAGCTTTCATCCAGTGCGTAGGCTCGAGGTGCGAGGGCGGCAACCCGGGCTGTTCGCGTTACTGTTGCCCGACGACGATCAAACAGGCGATGATGCTGCGCGAGCACGGCGCGAACGTGACCGTCTTCTACAAGGACATCCGAACCATAAGCGACGGCGCGGAGGAGATGTACCGCGCCGCGCGCGGTAACGGCGTTCTCTTCGTAAAGATCGCGGAGGACGATAAGGCCGAGGTAATCGGCGATAAGGCCGCCGCCGCGGTCGAGGCGTACGACGTATTGCTCAAGTCGCGCGTGCGGGCTCGGGCGGACCTCGTCGTCCTCTCGACGGGTATGGTGCCGCGCGAGCCGGATACTACGATTTTACAATCGATCTTCAAGATACCTCGCGGCGAGGACAAGTTCCTCATGGAGCGGCACCCGGAGTTGGGGCCGGTGGAGACGACGACGGACGGCGTCTTCATCGTCGGCTGCCTCCAGGCGCCCAAGGATATCGCGGACTCGTTGTCCCAAGCGTCGGCCGCCGCGGCCAAGGTCGCCCGGCTCCTGGCGCGAGACAGCGTAAAGCTCGAGCCGACGGTGGCCGAGGTCAACGAGGAGCTCTGTCGCGGGTGCGGCCAGTGCGTCGAGATTTGCCAATTCAACGCCCCCGAGCTCGTTCAGCTCGCCCCGGACGTCTACGTCTCACGGATTAACGAGGCGTTGTGCAAGGGGTGCGGGACGTGCGCCGTATGGTGCCCCACGGGCGCCGTCGTAGCCCGTCACTTCACCGATTTACAAATCCACACTATGCTTGAGACGGTCCTCCAGGGTGAAACGGACAAATGACGCCGCCCAAGGGTAAGAGCGCCGCGGCCGAGGCCGAGACGAAGGCGCCGGCGAAAAAAGCGAAAGCCCGTAAGAAGGGCGCGGCAACCGCTTCCGCGAAGGCTACCGCCCAAAAGGCGCCCCCGGCCCGACGGGCGCGGGCCAAGAAGGCGGCATCTGCACAGGGAACGCGGAGGGTTGAAAAGCCGGCGCGCGAGGGGTTCATTCCTCGCATCGTCGTCTTCGCCTGCAACTGGTGCTCGTACGCGGGCGCCGATACCGCGGGCGTGTCGCGCATACAGTATTCGCCCCATTTCAGGATAATCCGCGTGATGTGTTCGGGGCGGGTGCATCCGGCGTTTATCCTCCGGGCGTTCGAGCTCGGCGCCGACGGCGTGCTGGTCTCCGGCTGCCACTTCGGCGACTGCCACTACATCTTCGGCAACGAGCGCGCCGTCGAGCAGTTCGAGAAGACGAAGGCGCTCCTCAAGATCCTCGGCGTCGAGGAGGGGCGGATTCGCCTCGAGTGGATCAGCGCCGCGGAGGGCGTCAAGTTCGCCCGCGTCATCGACGAGTTCGTGGAGCAGGTCCGCGCGCTGGGCCCGTCCAAACTCGCGCCGCCGGAACGCGAGCTGCCGCAAAAAGCCGAGGCGTTCGCCGACGTCGCGGCCTTGGCCAAGTGAGATAAAAAATTATGGAAGCAACCACGCCCGTAGACGCGCGCACGTTGAGGGAAGCGAACGCCTTCCTCTGCCTGGAGTGCGGCAAGTGCACCTCGAGCTGCGTCGTCGCGCGCTACAATCGTTCGTACTCGCCGCGCCGCCTCATCAGCCAGGCGCTCGGCGGGGGACGGCTGCCGACGGCGAACGAGCTTTCGATTTGCCTGACGTGCATGGCCTGCGACGAGCGATGCCCCTCGGGGGTGCATTTCGTAGACCTCATCCGCGAGCTGCGGCGGGCGACGTACGGCGCCGAGTTTGCCGGCAACTGCAGCCACGGCGGCGCGATGCAGTCGCTGATGAAGCTCATGACCGCAGACGAGTTGAACCAGGAACGGCTCGGCTGGGTTACGGAGGACCTGAAGATAACGGACCAGGGGGAGGTCGCTTTCTTCGCGGGTTGCGCGCCGTACTTCGACGCGTTCTTCACCGAGCTCGAGGTGGACACGCTCGCCGGCGTCAAGGGCGCCGTGAAAATGCTCAACGCGCTGGGCCTCGAGCCGGTCCTCGCGCCTGACGAGAGGTGCTGCGGTCACGACCTGTTGTGGGGCGGCGACGTCGCGAACTTCGAGAGGCTCGCCCGCAAGAACGTCGAGCTGCTGAAGGCCAGGGGCGTGAAGGCCGTGATCTTCAACTGCCCGGAGTGTTACTATACGTTCAAGGCCGATTACGCTAAGGTCGTAGGAACGCTGCCCTTCAAGGTCAAGCATATAAGCGAGGTCGTCGCCGAGCGCGCCGGGGAGTTAAACTTCGTCGACGACGAGGGGGAGAAGGTTACGTTCCAGGACCCGTGCCGGCTGGCGCGCTTCGCCGGCGTCGTGGAAGCCCCGCGGCAGGTCCTCGCCGCCGCGGGCGTGGAGTTGGCCGAGATGGCGCGCTCGGGTAAAGGCGCGGTGTGTTGCGCGGGCAACGGCTGGCTCAACTGCGACCGCTTCTCGAAAGAAGTCCAGCTCGAGCGGCTCCGCGAGGCGCGGGCGACGGGCGCGGCGACGCTCGTAACGGCGTGCCCCAAGTGTGAAATTCATTTGCGGTGCGCCATGAACGACCCCAACCTGGGCGACGAGATTAAGATGGAGATGCGCGACCTCACCTCGGCGGTGGCGTCGCGTTTGAACGGCGAAAGTAAAGAAGTCAAAGCCTCAAGTACCGAAGAGAAGTAATCATCCTGACGTAAGGGGGTGACGATTTGCCCAACGAAGAAAAGCAGACGGCCGCGGGCGACGGCCTTCGCGTCGGCGTATTCATCTGCGACTGCGGCCTGAACATCGCCGGCTCGGTGGACACGCAGGCCGTTACGGATTACGCGGCGACGCTTCCCCGCGTCGTATGCGCCGTCCGCAACCGGTATACCTGCGCGGACCCGGGCCAGAACGAAATCAAGGCCGCGATCCGCGAGCACAACCTGAACCGCGTCGTCGTGGCCTCCTGCTCGCCGCTCATGCACGAACCGACGTTCCGCGCCTGCATCGCGAGCGAAGGGTTAAACCCGTACCTTTTGGAGATGGCGAACTTGCGCGAACACTGCTCCTGGGTGCACGGCGGCGACAAGGACGGCGCGACGGCGAAGGCGAAGGACCTCGTCAAGAGCGCCGCGGCCCGGGCGGCGCGGCTGCAAGCGCGCGAGGAAACCAGCATGCCGGTGACGCAGGCCGCGCTCGTCGTAGGCGGCGGCGTGGCCGGCATCCAGGCCTCGCTCGACCTGGCGGGCGCCGGTTACCAGGTCTACCTGGTCGATAAGGAGCCGTCCATCGGCGGCATCATGGCGCGGCTCGACAAGACGTTCCCGACCATGGACTGCGCGATATGAATACTCGGTCCCAAGATGATGGATGTCGGTAGGCATCCCCGGATCGAGTTGATGGCTTACAGCGAAGTGGAAGGGGTCGGCGGGTACGTCGGCAACTTTAAGGTCAAGGTTCGCAAGAAGGCGCGCTACGTCCGCGAGGAGGATTGCAACTCCTGCGCGGAGTGCGCCGAGGTCTGCCCGGTCGTCGTTCCGGACGAATTCCAGATGGGCCTCTCGTCGCGCAAGGCGATTTACCTGCCGTTCCCGCAAGCCGTCCCGGCGTCGTATATCATAGACATGGACGCCTGCCTCGGGACGAACCCCATCGCTTGCGGCAAGTGCGAGGAGGTATGCGAGAAGGTCTGCATCGACTACGACATGAAGGACGAGGTAGTCGAGCTCGACGTGGGCGTTATCGTCGTCGCCACGGGCATGGACGTCTACGACCCCACGGAGCTCGACGAATATTGTTATACGCGCTACGACAACGTCGTCACCTCCATGGAGTTCGAGCGCCTGATATGCGCCAGCGGCGCCACGGAGGGCCACTTCGTACGCCCGTCGGACCACGAGGTGCCCCGGCGCATCGCGTTTATCCAATGCGTAGGTTCGCGCAACAACGCGGGCGACAAAGGCAACCGCTACTGCTCGAACATCTGCTGCATGAACACCGTCAAGGACACGCTGCTGCTGCGCGACCACTACCCGGATTGCGAGTGCACGGTGTTCTATATGGACATACGCGCCTTCGGAAAAGGTTTCGAGGACCTCTACATGCGCTCGCGGGAGGAGGGCGTCAAGTACATCCGCGGCCTGCCCGGCGAAATTCGCCAGGACGCGGAGACCAAAAACCTCTTCCTCACCGCCGAGAATACGTTGACGGGCGAGGTCGTCGAGCGCGAGTTCGACATGGTCATCCTGTCGGTGGGCGTCATACCGCGGCAGGACAACCCCCTAATCAAGAAGCTGCTCTCGTTGTCGACGACGGCCGACGGCTTCTACATGGAGGCGCACCCGAAGCTCAAGCCGGTGGACACGCCGACGCGGGGCGTTTACATCTGCGGCTGCGCGGAATCGCCCAAGGACGTCAAGGACTCGGTGACGCAGGCTTCGGCGGCCGTGGCGCGCGCCATGACGCTCCTCAACGCCGGCGAGGTGACGGCGGAGGCGATCACGGCCTCCATCGACGCGGCGTTCTGTACCGGCTGCGGCCTGTGCGCCAAGGTTTGCCCCTTCAATGCCATCGTCGTGGACAAGGACAGGAAGACCGCCTCGGTCGTCTCGGCGATGTGCATGGGCTGCGGCAACTGCGGCGCGACGTGCAACCAGGGTGCCGTGACCATGGGCCACTTCACGGACGAGCAGTACTACGCCCAGATGGATGCTCTCCTCGAGGAAAACCCCGAGAATAAAATATTCACGTTCGCCTGTAACTGGTGTTCGTACGCCGGGGCGGATAACGCGGGCGTGTCGCGGCTGCAGTACCCGGCGACGCCGCGCCTCGTTCGGACGATGTGCTCTGCCCGCGTGACGGAGGACTTCGTCCTGTACGCGTTTATGAAGGGCGCGCCGGTCGTGCTCGTCTCCGGCTGCCACTTCGCCGACTGCCACTACATCGACGCCAACCGTCAGACGGTCAAGCGCGTCTACCGCCTTTGGGACAAGCTCGAGAAGTTGAGCATCCGGCCCGAGCGCCTTCAGCTCGAGTGGATCAGCGCCGCGGAGGGCCAGAAGTTCGCGCGCGTCATGCGCGAGGTAGAGGAGATGCGCAAGCAAGTGACGGCCGCCGAAATCGAACACACCAGGAAGGCCGTGGCCGAGGAGTGGGAGAAGAAGCTCGCGCGCGAGGCCAAGCGCAAGAAGAAGGCCGAGGCCGATGAGTCAAGAGACGAAGTTCAAGTGTCTTAGGTGCGGCTACGAGTACGTCGAGAAGTACGCCCCTGACGACGACGTCGAGCGGGCATGCCCGAAGTGCCACTCCAACAGCGTACGCCCCGAGAAGGCGAAGAAAGCCGATGCCGCCAAAGAAGAATAAAAAGAAAAGGGAAGAAGGCCCGACGGTCACGATCGACTTCGAATTCAAGAAGTTGGTAGAGAAGGTCGTGGACGGCACGCTCGTCAATTACTGCTACCAGTGCGGCGCTTGCGTCGGCGACTGCCCCAGCGCGCGCTACGTGGAGGGCTTCAACCCGCGCGAGATAATGCTCAAGGTCCTCTACGGCTTCGGCGAGGAGCTCGTCGGGCCGGCCTCGCCCGCGTGGCAGTGCACCAACTGCTACAACTGCTACGAACGGTGCCCGCAGAACGTCAAGCCGGTCGAGATAATAATCGCCGTCAAGAACCTCATGGCGCAACGAGGCATTTACCCGGCTAAGGCGCAGGTGGGCGACCTCGTGAATACGGTCCTGGAGACCGGCCGGACCGCGCCCGTCACGGCCATGACGACGAAGCTCCGCGAGGAGTTAGGCCTGGCGCCGCTCGAGGCGATCGATACGGCCGAGCTTAAAAAAATATTGGAGTAAGTTAATCGGGACGAATATTCGTGGCCAACGAAAACCAAAAGAAGTTCGCTTTCTTCCCCGGGTGCCTTATCCCGGTGCGGTATCCGCAGATGGAGGCCGCCATTCGCAAGACGCTCCCCAAGCTCGGCGTCGACGTAGTCGACCTCGCCGGCTTCACCTGTTGCCCGGATCCTATTTATTTCAAATCGTACGACAAGACGGCCTGGCTCGCCGTCGCCGCGCGCAACCTCGCCGTCGCGGAGGAGGCGGGCCTGAACGTCTTTACTATCTGCTCGGGCTGCACCGCGACGCTCTCCGAGACGTACCAGCAATTGAATACGAACAAGAAGCTGAAGGACGAAATCAACATGCGGCTCGCGCGCGTCGGCAAGGAGTACAAGGGGACGGCGACGATACGGCACGTCGCGACGCTTATCCGCGACGAGGTCGGCATCGAGGCGGTGGCGGCGTCGGTAGTGCGGCCGCTCGAGGGTTTAAAGGTCGCCATCCACTACGGCTGCCACCTGCTCAAGCCTTCGCACGTCATGAGGGTGGACGACCCGGACGACCCCCACATCCTGGACGACCTGGTGGCGGAGCTCGGGGCGACGCCGGTGCGGCACGAGGAGTGGATATTGTGCTGCGGCAAGGCTTGCAAGCACGAGGAGGCGCCGCCGGCTATGATGTACGACCTTTTGAAGTCGGTCGCCGCGGTCGAGGCGGACGTTTTGGGCGTGGTGTGCCCGTCGTGTTTTAACGAGTTCGACCTGGGCCAGGTGCGCCTCGCGCGCCAGTACGACGACGAGACGCTGAAGACGCCGGCGGTGTACTACTTCCAACTTCTGGGGCTGGCGCAGGGCTTGACGCTCGAAGAAGTCGGCCTCCACCGCCACAAGGTCCGGGCGCCGGCGCTCGAGAAATACAGCGCGGCCGCGGTTTGACCGCCGGACCGCCTTACGAAAAAAGCCGCCCGGAGGCGGCTTTATTGTTTTAAACGACGGCTAAGCGACTTTGGCGAGGACCGATTTTATTTCCGCCGCGACCTTGGCCGTCGTGCGCTCGAACGCTTCCTTCACTTGCCGGCCCTTTTCGCCCGGCGCGTCGCCCTCGAATCCCAGGACCTCGCCCACGATGTCGGCGTGCTCGAAGTCGAGATTGTCGTCGAGGCAGACCGCGAGGCGGTAGACGTCGCGTAGATTTTTTAGGAAGCACATCGAGTTGTACAGGGACCTGAGCTCGAGGCCGGCCTGCGGGTATACTCGCCCGATGCCCTCCAGTATGTGGGAGGTCAGCGGGTCGCGGATGCCGAACCGGGCCTTGCATATCAAGATCGCCATGACGATATCGCGCAAGCCGCCGACGCACTCCTTGACGTTGTTGGGAAGGAAGACGTCGCCCACGGCCCCCTGGCGCGACGCCATTTCGTTCTTCATATCCGCGATGTACTTGTCGGCGCGGTTAAATACGAAAGGTTTTATAATGCGTTCGTGCGTGTCTTCCTCAAACGTGGAGGTGCCGACGACGAGGCGCGATTCCAAGAGCTGCGACTTCTCGATGAAGTCGGTTTCGTTCTCGCGGCGGAAAAACTTTTCGAGTTGGCTCAGGGGGATGACGTAACTGCCGAAGTGCTCCAGGAAGCGGTAGTGGGGCATCATGCCGCGTTTGCATATCTCGGCGCTCATCGCCGAGATTACGGCGCCCCCCAGCTCTTGTAACTTTTCATCTTCGGAGTCTATCAACACTATCAGGTCGTAGTCGTCGTTGAAGGCCCACTCGCGCGCGTGGCCGCCCGCGGCGTAGATCGCCATAACGTCGAAAGACGTAACCCAGCGGCCGTACTCTTCCGCGAGTTCTTCGCGGCACGCGTCGAAGAGGAAGTTCAAGTAATCGTCCGAGAACTCCGTGTACCGGGCGTTCGTCTCCTCGATGGTCGCGCCGTTCAAAGTCATTAAACCGATTCGCAATAATTCCAGGTCGTAGTAGTCACCCAGTAGCTCCTTCTTCCCGGCGGGGGAGGGGACGATGGCGGCCTCGGCCAATATGCCCTGGGATTTCTCGGCGAGCGCGTCCAGGTCGTCCAGTAAGTAAAGGCAGTCGGGGTATTTCTTCAAGACGGCTTGTAGGTAGCGGCGCAGGTACGCCGAGCCGTAGTACCGCAGCTTACACAGGCCGCGTAGCGACGCCGCGGCCGGCTTGAGCGACGGGATGGCTACCTCGCGCGATACGAGCTCCATAAACCGCTTGGCGGTTTCGTGGTCGACTTCCGAGAGGTAGCGGTTGAGCAGGACCGGTTGCTTCGCGAACAGGTGTGCGGCTTCGCGCGCCGGGTTGTAGAAGGTCTCGAACTCTCGCAGGAAGGCCGCGTTCATGGCGTCGAATAATTCGCGGGCGTCGACCTCGTCGCGGTTTTCCCCCAACAGTACCAAGAGCTTCATAAAGAGTTCCGCGTTCCGCTTGACCAGTCCCACGAGCTCGTTGACGCGGCGTTCACGCGAATCGGGGGGTAAGGAGTTGAAATCCGTTACTAGCGCCCGGAGCAGCTTTTTATCCGAGGCGACGAGGAGTTCGAACACGTCGTCCCAGAAGGCGACCTTGACCAGGAAGCGTATTAGTTTCAGCGTCGCGCTCAAAAGTTGACCCGGCAGCTGCGGAGACGTCGAAACCAAATTTAAGAAGGCCGACGACGTGCGCAGGTTTTCCTCGACCTCTCTCGCGAGGTCGTCGGCCACGGTACGAACTTTGTCCACGGAATCGTAATAATGGACGAGCAAGGTTTCCTCGGGACCCACGGCGCCGCGTTCCCGGTAGCCTATGGCAGCCGCGACTCGTGCCAGGTTCTCGGCCATGACCGGCGTATCCAGTATTATCACTTCATCCTGGACGACGAGGAGTTGGTAGAGGTAACGAAGGATTTCAAAGAATATCAGGCCGGTTTCGAGTACGTCGTTCTTTTCCGCGTTCCACGGCTCGATGTCGGCGAGGCGCTTCAGGTTGTGCCAAACGTTGGGCTCGCGGAGGCCGTGGATGGTACGTTTGATATGGACGAGGCTTTTTATGACCCTGATGGCGTCGTCTTTGGGGACGATCCTGTCGTTTTCGAAGTCGCGCGTGGCGAGCGAGATCGCGTCGCCCAGGGCGCCGCGGACGAAGCCCTCGTGGTAAATTTTATCCGCCCCGCTATCGGCGTAATAGCGCTCGACTATCTCTTTCTGCAACCGGTCGAAGAGGCCCCGGTCGCCGTAGAGCGGTTCGGCGTTTAACAGTTCCGATATGACTATATAGTCTCCCGGGTGCGTGTCGGCATATTCGTGGTATTCGGCCAGCGAGGTCGCGAAGCTCTCGGGCGAAACGTTCTCCGAAAGGTAAAAGTGGAAACGGGTCGCGTATCGGAGCATAACCGAGCTGAGCCGGCCGAGGACCGAGTTGAGGGCATTCCGGTTTTCCTCGTCGGCGACGACGACCGCGATGTCTATGTCATCCTGGTCCGTGAGCGTGCCGACGCCGCAAATCGCGAAGGGCGGTAGCTCCTCCGGCCCGACCAGGGCGTCCAACACCTTCCGCATAAACGTTACGACCAATTGCGAATAGCTGGCGCCGATGTTCGTCAAGAATTCGCGGTATACCTCTTCGCGGCTCGCCCCCGGGACGACGCCCGCGCGCAGCGCCTCGATCGCCTGGATGTTCATTCGCAGGTATTGGAGGCCGTAATAACATCCGAGGTAGCGGATCCGCTCGTGGCCTTCCGGCGCCACGTGGGCGACGATATCCATCTCGCGCTCGAGGTTCCAGGCCGGCTGCCACAAGTGTACCTCGTCGCGCAGGCCGGCCTGCTCGAGCCTGGTAGTCAGCTCGTCGACGACGGCGCCGATCTGCTGGAGGTATTTCGACGTGTAGTTGCTGAACTCGCCCGCGAGTTCGCACAATTTGTCGAAGCGTCGCGGCATGGTCAGAGCATTTCTTTCATTTTATTGAAGCCGAGTTCGAACGCGGCCCGGTGTATCTCCTCGGTTCCGGGCGGGACGCGCGCCAACAGTGCGTCCTCAACCGCGCGCCGGTTGTGCGCCGGCGACAGCGCCGTAACCGAGCCCAGCACGACGATGTTCGCGAGCCGTACGTCGCCGAGCTCGCGCGCGCCGTCGAGGAAAGGTACTTTATATACCCGGAACCGGCCCTCGGGCGAACGCCTTACCGACGTGCCGTCCACGAGCAAATAACCCTGGTCGTTTACGTCGCCCGCGTAACGGTCGACGGCCTCTTGGCTGAGTGCGACGAGCAAATCCACCTCTTGCGCTTTCGGGCGATATATTTCCTGGTCGCTGACGACGAGGTCCGTCCGTACCGCGGCGCCGCGCGCTTCGGGCCCGTAGCTTATGTGTTGGACGACGTTCTTGTCCTCGTAGACGGCGAGCGCCTCGGCAAGGATCTTGGAGGCCAAGTGGAGGTCAATTTCCGCGCCGCCGCTTAACCTTATTTGGTAGTAGAAAGCCATATTTGCTCCCTAGCGAGTAGCCGAAATTTATTCGCGAATGCGAAGGGAATGAACGGTTAATGCCGCCGCGGCCGGAGACGGCGAATCGTTGCCGGCACCCCGGCTTCGGCGTAAAGAGCTCGGCCCGGTTTTTAAAGGAACGTCTTAATTTTAACAAGGTTGCCGGCGCCGGGCAATAGAAAAGCCGCGGCCGGGCCGCGGCCTACGAGTTCCCTTCCGCTAATTTAAGTTCTCTATTATGCGCGTCGCGTATTCGCTGGTCTTCACCTTACGCGCGCCCTCCATCTGGCGGGCGAGGTCGTACGTCACGACTTTTTCCTGTACCGTCCTGGCCATCGCGCCGACGACGGCGTCCGCCGCTTCTTGCCACCCCAGATACTCTAACATCATAACGCCCGAGAGTATTAGGGAAGAAGGGTTCACCTTGTCTTGGCCCGTATATTTGGGAGCGGTGCCGTGGGTCGCTTCGAATAGCGCCACGAAGTCGCCCATGTTCGCGCCGGGGGCCATCCCCAGGCCGCCGACCTGGGCCGCCGCGGCGTCCGACAGGTAGTCGCCGTTGAGGTTGGGCGTCACGACGACGCTGTACTCGTCCGGGCGGAGCAGAATTTGCTGGAACATCGAATCGGCGATGCGGTCCTTGACCAATATCTTTCCTTCGGGCAGTTCCCCGTCGTACTTCTCCCACAACTCGGCCTCCGTGACCGTCGCGTCGCCGAACTCCTCCCGGGCAAGCTCGTAGCCCCAATCCTTGAACGCGCCCTCGGTGAACTTCATGATGTTGCCCTTGTGGACGAAGGTGACGCTGGGCAGCTTCCGGTCTCGCGCGTAGCGGAGGGCTTTGCGCGCGATGTTCTTGGTCCCGGTGACGCTGATGGGTTTGATGCCGACGCCCGAGTCGAGCCGGATGTTGCGGCCCATCTTTTTATTCAAAAAATCCAAAACCTTCGCGGCCTCGGGCGTGCCCTCGCGCCACTCGATGCCGGCGTAGACGTCCTCCGTATTTTCGCGGAATATTATGACGTTTAGTTTTTCGGGGTGTTTGACCGGGCTCGGGACGCCGGGTATCCACCGCACCGGGCGCACGCACGCGTACAGGTTGAGCTTCTGGCGCATCGTCACGTTGAGGCTGCGGTAGCCGCCGCCGATGGGCGTCGTCAGCGGCCCCTTGATCGCGACGACGAATTCTGGGATGGCCTTGAGCGTGTCGTCCGGCATCACGACGCCCTCGCCGTAGACCTGCTGGCCCTTGTCGCCGGCGAATATCTCCATCCAAACTATCTTACGGGCGTCACCGTACTTCTTCTCTACGGCGGCGTCCAGGACGCGTTGCGCCGCAGCCCAGATGTCGGGGCCGATGCCGTCGCCCTCTATAAACGAGATTATCGGTTTATCCGGAATACGCAAACGGTCGCCTGCGATTTCGATTTTCTCCCCCTCTTCGGGTACTTTAATCTTTTCGAACATCGCGTCTCCTACGCTTTAGAGCGTTGATAGTTCAGTTGGCCGCCGGCTTTGACGATCGCTAGTTGCCGTTCGCTCAGGTTGTGGTCGACCTCGAAGGTGTGACCCTTCGTAGTGTTTACAACGGTCAGCGGCTCGCCGGGCCGTAGTTCTTCGTGTAGTTTTTCGAAGCGGAGGCGTTCGCCGGCTTCGAGTTTTTCGTAGTCGGCGGCGTCGCGGAACGTCAGCGGCAGGATGCCGAAGTTGACGAGGTTCGCGGCGTGGATGCGCTCGAAGGATTTCGCGAGAACGGCTTTAACGCCCAGGTGCATCGGGCACAGCGCCGCGTGTTCCCGGCTCGAGCCTTGGCCGTAGCTCTCGCCCGCGACGACGACGTTGTACAATCCTTGCGCCGCGTTCTCCTTGGCCCGTGCGGTGAACGTCGCGTCCACGCCCTCGAAGACGAATTGGGAATAGGCCTCCACGTTGGAGCGGTACTTGAGCCGCGGGCCCGCGGGTATTATATGGTCGGTCGTGATCTTGTCCCCGACCTTCAACGCGACCTCGGCCTCGAGCTCGTCGGGGAGCGGCTCGTTGCGCGGCGGCTCGCCGATGTTGGGGCCGCGTACGACTTCGGCGTCCGGGTTGTGGACGCGGGAGATGAGGGTGTCGTCGACGGTGAACTTTTTCGGGACGGCGACGCGCGGGTAAGGTATGCCGGCGTCGCGGGGGTCGATTAATTCCCCTTTCCACGCCGCGACGGCTGCGGCCTCCGGGCTCGTCAGGTATACGAGCGCCGACGCCGTGCCCGAGCGCCCCTTGAAGTTGCGGTTGTTGGTCCTTACCGATACCGCGTCCGAGGGCGGCGCGTGACCCATGCCGATGCAGAAACCGCAAGCCGTTTCGACGACGCGCGCGCCCGCGGCCACGATCTTGGCGAGGAGGCCGTCGTCGGTTATCATGCGCAATACTTGCTTCGACCCGGGCGCGACGATGAAACTTACGTGGGGGCTTATCGTTTTACGGTCGAGGATTCCCGCCACCGTCGCCAGGTCCTTGTAGGACGAGTTGGTGCACGAGCCGATGCATACCTGGTCCACTTTCAGGCCCGCGATTTCGCGGATGGGGACGACGTTGTCCGGGCTGTGCGGTTGCGCGACCATCGGCTCCACGGCGGAAAGGTCGAGCTCGACGACGCGGTCGTATTCGGCGCCCGCGTCCGCGGCGAGCTCCCGCCAGACGTCGCCGCGCCCCTGCGCCTCCAGGAAGGCCTTGGCGACATGGTCGGAGGGGAAGACGGAGGTCGTCACGCCGAGCTCGGCCCCCATGTTCGTTATGGTCGCGCGCTCCGGCACGGAGAGCGTCTCGACGCCCGGGCCGAAGTATTCCATCACCGTCCCGACGTTCCCTTTCGTCGTAAGCATCTTGAGCAGCGTCAATATAACGTCCTTGGCCGTGACCCAGTCTTTCAACTTGCCCACGAGCTTTACGCCCACGACGCGGGGATACGTCATCCAGAAAGGCCCGCCCGCCATCGCGGCGGCGACGTCGAGGCCGCCCGCGCCGATCGCGACCATCCCCAGGCCGCCGCCGGTGGGCGTGTGGCTGTCCGAGCCCAGGAGCGTCTTGCCCGGCGCGCCGAAGCGCTCGAGGTGCACCTGGTGGCAGATGCCGTTGCCCGCGCGCGAGAAGTGGAGGCCGTATTTCTCGGCGATGCCTTGGAGGTAGCGGTGGTCGTCGGCGTTCTCGAAACCCAGCTGCAGAGTGTTGTGGTCGACGTAGCTGACCGAGAGCTCCGTCTTTATTTCCGGTATGGCCATGGCCTCGAGCTGGAGGTACGCCATCGTGCCGGTCGCGTCCTGCGTGAGCGTCTGGTCTATTTTTAT
>JABAOH010005861.1_pt1 | contig 84004 bp, 74 predicted proteins | sample 7062181 | NCBI WGS metagenome assembly JABAOH01 (sample SAMN14538630, study PRJNA623070) | marine sediment metagenome | biome: marine biome [ENVO:00000428]; feature: marine pelagic biome [ENVO:01000023]; material: deep marine sediment [ENVO:00002113]; isolation source: pool of 5 deep marine... | reverse complement strand
TTAAAATAATTTCATAAATTCTATTCATATTGTACCTCCCTACTTATTATATTATAATTTGTAATAGTTTAAATTATATAAAAATTTTTGGTATCAATATTAACAAATTAAAATTACATTGATATTATATGTAACAATCATTTATTTTTGAACACACAAACAATTATGTTTATAATGATTTCATCTGAATATATCAATATTGTTTTTTTTTAAATAAACCATGAAAAATATAACTCCCTTGAAAAAGAAAAAAAAGAAGATTTGATGGTAGTTATCACAATAGTTGTAATATTATTTTTAACATTGGAATCAAATATTGATAATCTTGTAAAATATTAAGATATGAACTATAAACAATATTTGTTTTTGATTTTGGTTTTGCACATTTAATAAAACTTGAAGGATTATTTTGATTATTATAAGAGGTTAAAATCCAATCTGAACTTCTAGCTGTAGTTGAAACTCTGATTTCATCTATATGACCATTAAACCACCGATTTTGATCACTGCCATATATACTGATATAAGCATTATTACTTGGATCAGAAAGAGTGTTTTGGTTTTGAGTGTCTTTCAATTCTCCATCAAGATATAAACGGATTACACCTGAAGAAGATTTCCAACTAAATACTATATAATACCACGTGTCAAATTGATAATCATTTATGATTGTAGTTTTATCATTAATATAACCATGAATATATTTATGTTCCCCAGCACCAGCTCCAATATGGAGCATATATCCCCTTTTATCCTTCCAATTTCCAATAACACCGGTATCCGGTTTAAAAGCTCCCAATTTATCTTGTATTTTTACCCATGCTTCACAAGTAACATCAGAAGTTATGTCACCTAATTCACTACCTAAATCGAAATAATCACCCTTAGCATCTGTTTTAATACATGTCCATATTTTTCCTAATACTTTAAAATCTATTATCCCGTTTTCAATCCCATCATTTTTATCAAATGTACTATCCTTTATTATTGAGCCTTCATCATTCATATGATACACTGCTCTATAATCTGAATCCCATACTTTTTCAGGATATTCCTGATTTATACAAGTCGGGTTACCATAATACAGATAAATAACAGTATCCTTACTTGATGAAAGAATTGGGATATTCACCCAAGCATCAAGTCTACCAGATGAACTATCATATAGTTCTATCTCATGATATATTTTATTTGCAACACCAAGTCTATTTGTAAATAAAATATCATCACCATCCACCTGAGCTTTTTTTCCCAGATGTGAACTAACAAAACTAATAAGAATAGGGAACTCAACTAAATTACCAGCAACCTTACTATGATTAATAGTAATCTTCATTCGATGCCGCCAACCCTGATCAAATGGATCAAAAGATGAAAAATTTTGTTTCATCAAATTATTTTTCAAGACAATATTCTTACTATTCACAATTGGTAAAAAAACAGCTCCAATGAAAAATATAATTATTGCTATAACTAGCGTCTTCTTTAACAAATCTTTATGATTCATATTTTACCTCCCTTCATATTATATTGTTACAATTTGTAATACTTTAATATATATAAAAATATTTTGTATTATGATTCACAAATTTAGTTTTAATGTGTTGTTTTAGTCACATTTTGTTATTATAAAAAAAATTAATGGTCTCAAAATTTTGAAAAAAAAATATAATTGATGTAATCCCAAAAACACTTAAACACTAAATCACTTAAACCAAAGAGGATTAACAATGAAATTTATATTATTTGAAAAAAAAGGTCCAATTGCATTGATTACATTAAACCGTCCTAAACAACGTAATGCACTATCTCTAGGATTAATGAAAGAAATTCAGGACCAATTAAATCTTATTGGGAAAAATCGGAAAATCCGTGTTGTTATAATTAGGGGAAATGGCCCTGATTTTTGTTCAGGCCATGATATGAATGAATTGGTAGGAAAAAATTATGATATTAACCATTTCCGTAAGATATTTTCAGTATCTACTAAAATAATGCAAACACTTCATCATATCCCTCAACCTGTTATTGCCCAAGTTCATGGCACTGCAACTGCAGCAGGGTGTCAACTAGTTGCTTCTAGTGATCTAGCAATTGCAGATAGTAAAACAAAATTTGCCACACCTGGTGTAAAAATTGGTCTTTTTTGTATAACTCCAATGGTTCCACTGTGCAGAATTATTGGAAGAAAAAGGGCATTAGATATGCTACTTACTGGCCGATTTGTAACAGCGCAAGAAGCAGAGAAATTTGGGCTTATAAATAGAGTTGTTGCTCCTGAAAAACTAGCTGAAGAGACTAAAAAATGGGCAGTAGAAATTGCTCAATACAGCCTATATACATTGGAATATGGCAAGAAAGCTTTCTATAAGCAAATCGATTTCGATGAATCGTCAGCCTATAGCTATGCAATAGCAGCAATTTCAAAAAACTGTCTTTCTGAAGATGCCCAAGAGGGAATGAAAGCTTCTTTAGAAAAGCGTAAACCAATATGGAAAGACCTTTAGTTAAATCTTCATTTGCTAGGATTTGATACCCTGATATTTAATAAAAAATCTCTTTTGATTTTAAATTGAATTTTTCCTTCATGTGTAAGGATTTATATACTAAATATTATATATATGTTAATATCAGGGAGATGTAAACATGAATAAATTATTACCTATATTAGTTGTAGAGATTTTAATAGTAAGTGGAATTGGAACGCTAGCAATAAACATTCAAAACACTAGTGATATTCAGAAAGAAACCATAAATGAATTATTAAAAATTGATGCATCATCATTAAAAATCGAAAATAGTAATGATAATTATTTATCAGTGAGTCTTGGTAATGAAGAAGTTTATCTGATGAATCCTGGTCAACCTATGATACCAAGAATCATTAAAAAATATGAGCTACCTTTTGGAGTAACTAACATAAAGGTTGTAGCAAATCCATCAGAAATTCAAGAACTTAAAATTTCAAAAGAAATAGCGCCTTCACGTCCACCGTTACCATTAACACCAAGACCAGAGTCTATAATACAATACAAAAGAGATGAAACAGTGTATAATAGCAATGATTATTATCCACATGAATGGCATAGCGTTCATGTAGGCTGTGGTATAAATGGTGATCTCAAACGAGTTACTCATCTAACAGTAAACGTTTTTCCTATTAGATATAGACCTTTATCAGGGCAATTAAGTATAGCAAAAGATTTTGATATCAAAATAACATATGAAAATCCAGAAAAAGAGTTTTTCCCGCAAACAAGCATCTATGATTTGGTAATAATTAGCCCATCTAAATTTTCAAGTCAACTTCAAAAATTAATCGACCATAAAAATTCATTCGGAGTGAAAACTACCCTAAAAACAACTGAAGAAATTTATACACAGTTTTCTGGTGCAGATAAACCTGAAAAAATAAAATATTTTATAAAAGATGCAATTGAAAGCTGGAATATTTCATATGTGTTACTGTTCGGTGGTTTAAAATCAATAATTTATGCAAAAGCAAAAGACACAAAAAACTATGGAGCTTCGGGCTGGCATTTACCTGTTAGATATTCAAACTTTAAATATGATGGTGGTCCAGGTTATAATTTCACTGGTGATGAACCAGGTTATATCACGGATCTTTATTATGCAGATATATATAAAATAGAAGACAATGAAACTGTTTTTGAAGATTGGGATTCAAATGGAAACGGAGTTTTTGCAGAATGGGCAGGAGATTGGAAAGATGAAATTGATTTATATCCTGATGTAGCTTTTGGAAGGCTTGCATGTAGAACCAACCGGGAGGCCCGAGACGTAATTAATAAAATCATAAACTATGAAAAACAACCAGCAGATCCTTCATGGTTCAAAAGAGTAATTGCACTATCTGGAGACGGATTTTTAGATCAAGAAGATTGGAATATACAATGGGATACCAATGGCTTGCCAGATGGAGAATATACTCTATTTGCACAAGCTTCAAATCCAGAAGGAGAATTTGGACCTATTGATGAAATAAAAATAACACTTGATAAAACAGTTGAAACTGTAATGACATTTAACCATGATGACCACCTTAATCCTGAAATAGTTAAAAAAGAATACCCAGCACCACCCATTGCAGAAATTGTATCAATTTCAAATGGTAATATCCTCGGAAATACAAACTTTACATATACACCACATGATGGACAGGCATACTGTAATGATCTTTACTGGTGGGCAAATATGTCTTATAAAGGAGGCATTCTTACAATACGTGGAAAGGCCTATGATCCAAAACCCTATGGTAATCTAACCGATCTTAATCTTTGGATAGAAAACTCTGAAGGAGTAGAAGTTTTTTCAGCAATCCGTGAAGATATGGAGACATACTATGAGGGAGAATGGGTTGTTGGTGAAAAAATATTCAGGGGTAGAGGAGGAGCCCTTGCCTATTTCTCAGATGATTATGAGAAAAACAGCGTTTTTACTTCCAATGGTAAATGGTTTAATCAAAATGATGTAATTAATGAATTTAGCAAAGGATATGGTCTTGCATATTTCTCAGGACATGGTAGCCCGGGATGGTGGGGAGATCATTATCCAGGTATTCCTGGTAACAGACGGTATGCTCAAGTCGCAGGATTAGTGGTTACTCGGATTTCATCTTATTATCCGTTTTTCTATTTCCCGCTTTTCCCAATGACAAAACTTAGAAATAAAAATAAACTTCCAGTTGTAAGTGTTGGTGGATGTCATAACAGCATGTTTAGTGTATCTTTAATTCCTGCAATACTAGACCGCTGGTTTTCAATGAATATGCATACCTATGGAACACCCATTCCAGAATGCTGGGGTTGGTATATGGTAAAACTTCCAAAAACTGGAGCAATAGCAACAATGGGAAATACTGGATTTGGATGGGGTTCAGAAGGCGATGTGTGTACTATTGGAACCGGAGATGGATGGATAAACACCGAGTTTTTCAGAATATATGCAGAAGAAGATAAAGATATTTTAGGTGTTGCATATACCCAAGCAATTGCCAACTATATAACCCATCATAAGACATTCGAAGTCGAGTATTGGCGTCATGACTATGGATGGGACGGTATCGACCAAAAAACTGTTGAGCAGTGGCAATTATTGGGTGATCCAAGTCTAAAAATCGGTGGATATTCTTAAGTAACTTCCACTGATTTTTCACTTTTTCTTTTACAGATAAAAGCCTAATTATTTATATATAATAAGTATTAAAAAATAAATTCCATTTATCTAAATTCAGGTGAATAATATGGATAAGATTTTTCCAGAACCGATATTAAATCTTCCTGAAGCTGACATTCCCTTAGATGGAGTAAAAGCTTATCTATCTCAAGGTGAACATAACCAGATTATTTTTATGGAATTTGAAAAAGATGTAGATATGCCTGAGCATTCACATGAAAGTCAATGGGAGGTTATAATAGAAGGAAAAGTTAATCTAACTGTTGAAGGAAATAATCATACTTTTAAAAAAGGTGATAGATTTTTTATTCCAAAAGGTGCAAAACATTCAGCAAAAATATATGCAGGGTATTCGTCTATTGTATTTTTTAATCAAAAAGATAGATATAAAAAAAAGAAAAAATAATAGATATTATTCAATTGATACATATATTTCAGTAAGTGCCTCTTTAATTCCTACTTCATTAGGATCATTTAAATAAACTTCACGAATAAGCCCAGTAATTGTTTTTTTATTCTCTTGAATCCATGCATATACTTTTTCATATGTTTGAGCACATTTTTCATAAGGACCTTTGTGAATTATTTTAGCCATTGTTCCCCCTTGAGAATCATAGCATTTTATATCCTGTGTTTCCTCGATTTCTTGTTTGATTGGGAATGCATTTTCAATATCAGCATTTCCTAATTTATCTGCCTTCATTACATCTTCAACAGTTCTTTCATTAGAAACAAAAATGGGTGACCCAATAAATTCTGATTTATGGGAAGCAAAATATTCATATAATTTAAGAAGCAATTAAAAAATAAGTTCGTATTTTCCTTTTATATGCATTCCTATAATCTTTAAATTTGTATTTCTATAACTGTTATATCATTCATAATTAACACCTTTTAAACTTAAAATACAAATATTATTTATAGGATTCATCCATGATATTATTGTAATTACTTACAAATTTTCAATATCAATAGATAATTGCAGATAAATAAAAAATGATGTTTTAAATACAGTTTTAACCCTATAAAATTATCTTAATCCATTAGTCTATTTTAATTAATAAAAAATTTAAAAATGTATGTTAAAAGTCATGTAAGGAAAATAGATTTTGTTTAATATTCTAATAGTAAAGATATAGTGTTTAAATGTCGTGGTTTTTTATCAAGATATGACAAATTATTGTGCCGACATTTTTTAAATATCTTTATAAAGAGCTTCTGTTATTTAGATTAAAAATTAGAGGATTTAAAATATGAATAATGATATAATACATAAAAAGAATCTAATTACAATAACATTTACATTTATAATTTTTACATGTGGATTTATTTTAGTTTATTCAGAGATAGCAAACGCTGAAAACAATTTTTGTCCAATTTGTGGTATGGCTTGGGATGGAGAAACAACTGGTATTATTGATGAAGAGACTTATTATTATTGCTGTCCTGTATGTGCATTAAAACATGTTGTACCAAGAATAGATGGTGATATATTTGGTAAATGCAATACAACAGGAGAAAATATTACTATCAATATTTTAGATGGTAATGCCTCTTTAGTTATTCCTAATACAACAGTTGTATCTCTTGGTGGAACATGCCCTACAAATAAACTCTTTAAAAATGAAACAGTAGCATTTAGCTTCAATTCATCTAGACCTGCTCTTTCAATTCAGCAGGTTATTGACCAAAAAGTTAATCCCCCGGTTGAAGAACCTGATTCTGGAGAAACAGATGAGGATATAAAAGACACACCTGGTTTTGAATTAGTAATATTAATCTCTGTAATAGCATTTATTTTTATATTAAAACGAAAAAGAAAAAAGTGATAAAATAGGACAATTCATGCTAGAAACTTAGTAAAAGATGATAGGAAAACATTACGATAAACGTCCGTTTAATTTATTAAATGGACGTTTAACGTCCCATTTGTTTTTATTTATAAAAAATATAAAATTCTCTAACATTTCTCTTTTTCCTGTAATACTTTAATACCTTCTTGGAGAATATGAGAAATATTGTAAAACTTACCTTCCTTAATCATTTGTTTAATCCATTTATCCTGTTCAGGTTTAATAGTTCCACTTATTTTCACTTTACGTTCACCTTTTTTCTTTCGTTCAGGCATAAAAACCTAAAACTCTAAAATACGTAAATAGTTATTGTTTTATAAAGTTTACTGAAAAAGTATCTATTTACTGAAAATAAATATAATACTTATAATCCAGATTTTACCAATAATCAATAATTACAATCCTTACAGATATTACAGAGAGAGATTTAAATTTCATAACTAACATTTTAAAATTGTAAAAACCCCCTTCTTAAAGATGGGATGGAATGAGATATATGAGAACAATGGATGCAACCATAAGCATATGCTCTCTAACAAAAAACATTCAAAACAAACCGATATAAATTCTTATATCACTTATTTTAAAAAAGATAAAAATGAATACTTTAAACCACCCCACCTATCTGTTTATAAGGAGAAAAACCCTTACAAAAATGGGAGTGTAGAATATAATAAAAATCTACCGATAAAAAAAAATATTAATGTAAACCATCAAGGAAGTATCAGTTCCTCGATGGCTTTAGGATTTGATAATATGACTATCAAACCCCGAGTAATAGGTAATATCGAAAATGGTTATAAATGTTATTCACAAAAACAACTTTTAACACATCTTGAAGTATCAAGTTGGCTTAATACAGTTAGTAAATCATCTCAAAAATATTATATTCGTGCAATAGAACTTTTTTGTAATTGGTGTGGAAAAAACCCATCACAACTTATTCTTGATAGAGATAAAGAAGTCAAAAGTGATAACCCTATTGAACGGAATAATACCCGTGATATGATTATAGAGTTCCGTAAACAACTTGAAAAAATGGGATATGCACCAAAAAGTATCAATGTTATGGATGGTGCAATAAGAAGTTTTTACAGTTGTAATCTTGGTAAAATGGGAATGATAAACATACGGAATTATGCAGATGGAAAAGTATCTCTTTCAAAAGATTTAATACCAACACTTGAAGAATTAAAAAAGATGCTTGATACGGTCGATATTGAAGAAAAATTCCGTATTATATTTATTGCTCAAACAGGAATGAGAGTATCTGATGCTGTTAAACTCAAATATGGTGATATAAAAAGGGAACTTGAACAAAATAATAATCCAATTGCTATACGATTTTTACCTGTTAAAGATCGTGATGTTATCGGTGAACGAATAACATTCTTAGGTAGTGATGGTATAGATATACTTAAACAATACCTTAATTATCGTAAGAAACGTGGTGAAATTCTTATTGATAATAGTCCATTATTTGCAAGTAGAACACGTAAACGTGGAATATATCAACCGATTACAGAACGTAATTTTAATGAAACAGTTAGAAAAGCAGGAAAACGAATAGGACTTGTAAATAAAGATATAAAGTATGGTAGAATAAGAGTTCATTGTCTTAGGAAATTTTTTATCACACAACTAACAAATCATGGAGTAGAAGATAAAATAATCAACTTTCTAACATGTCATAAAATAAGTGATGTGGATAGTGTTTATTGGAATAGAAGAATAGACTCTTTACGTGAAATCTATAATGATAGACAACAATATCTTAATCCTATTAATGGTGATAAGAAACATTATAACCTTGAAGAAATAAAAGATATTCAAAATAAGATACAGGATATGGATAACCAAATACCCAGTATTGACCAAATTAAAGAACTAATAATTGAAGTATTAAATAAAAAACTAGAGGAAATTAAACCTAAAATCGAAAGTATAATTGTTGACAATGAAAAAGATATAATCAAATATAGCAAAATGGGTTATAGTTGTGTTCCTATTGGAAAAAACAAATGGCTAATGAAAAACTAACTTTGAAATTCCTCAAGTTTAATTTTGACATCATTTCTAAAAAACTCTAAAAAAATAATTCAAGTCGGAAACAAAAAAAATTCTTCTCCTATTTCGTCCTCCCAATTAAATTGAAGTAAATCATTTTTACATTTTGGACAAATATCGTTTTTAGCTTGTTTTTTATTAATCCATATAGCACATTCAATATTATTACATAGATAATCAGCTTCGGCTATTTTATCTTCATGAAAACCCTTTTTATTAACTCTATCAATTTCACACATTGGTTTTGGCAAAGACCTCACACAGATGCGGTCGACATAATTTTCATTATATTCATCCAAAACTGTTAATAAAAACCTTATTATTAATTCATTTAATTCCTCTAAACTGCTGTAATTATAATGATACAACTGGTCTGTTCTTGGTAATAATTCTAATAATTTACCTATTAAAACATCAGAAGCCCCTAATACAATTTTCCCATTTTTTTTTACTTCTTCTTCAAAAACTCCATAAATTAAGTTTTTTATTAATTGATAATTAACAAATTTTGGATTTTTATTTACCAATATATCAAGTAAATAATCAAGTTCAGAATGTGAGCCTTTCCCAGCCCCTTTTACTGAAAAAATCCATATACCAGTATCCTGTGACTCAATAAAATATTGACATTTCAATGAATTATTGATGCGAGAATTGTTAGTTTTATTTAATTTTTTGGGAAAATGAAAATCCTCTACAATAAATGTGCTACCAAATCCACTTTTCCTAATATATTTTTTAATATCTTTTCTCAATTGAAATTCATTTTTAGGATGTGATGAACCAAAAACTACTATTTCTAACATTTGTTTATCGGAATCATTAAGTATGATTGACATGTTTATAGTGAACATATAAAAGATACATTTAGATATTTAGGTTGAATTTATTAAAACAGGTTGAAAATAACAAACCTTATAAAGGATAAAAACAATATATATATGTTACGGAGGATAAATGCCAAAAAATCTCGATGAACAGGCTATGGTAGCTAAAGCATTTGCTACACTATCTGATATAACTTCAAGAATTATAGTAAATAAATTAGAGAATGACAATTTGTCTTTTACAGAATTGCAAAAATCAACCAGATTAGATAAAAATTCGTTATATTATAAAATAAAGAAATTAATTAAATCAGGAATTATTGTCAATTATTATCAGAAAAGAGAAGACACATCTGAATATTCTTTTTATAAAATAACTTCGTTTGGAAAAAAAATATTGGATCAACTTGATATTTCAGTTGTGAAAAAAAGACCTATTGTAACAACGGATAAAAAATCTGAATTTTATAATTTTAAAGAAGATATAAATGAATTATATAGATTTCTTCCAGTTTCTTTTGACTCCTATATAAAAATGAATATTAAACGAGCTAGCATTTGCGATGAAATTGAAAATAAGAGAAAAATAAAATTATTAAAAGATATTAGATTTTTTGAAGATAATTGGTATGAGGTTAATAAATTCAAGACGGAATACAGAAAGAAAATGGAAACAATATGAAAATAGAAAATTTTGAATCAGACCTTTCTTCAATTTCATATGAGATATTTGAGTCAACTATCCCAGTAACATATATTGTTAATTATCTCGAAAAAAACAAAAATTTTGCTGGAAAACCCGAAATTAGTGTAGAAGAAAATATAAAAATAGTAAGATATAAAGATGCCATTATTACAATTAATGAAGATTCTTTTGAAATACCTCTACTGCATTTATCTGAGTATAATATTTCAGTTGCCGTTGATAAAGCCTCATCTAAAGATGCAAAAATGATTTGTGATACTATTCTTAGTCAAATTCCTAAACCAATTTATAATAAACTAAAAATTAAAGAATATTATAGAACTACAGTTCGTGTTAAAACTAATTTTAGAATATCAAATTTAATCAAAGATGATTACATAGATAAATTCAACGAGATAAAAAAAACCTTTCCAAAATTTGAAAAAACTGAAAGAGACTTACAAATACCTGGACTGCATTTAAGAATTACACCTGTTATTAAAGGCGATTATGCCTCACGAGTAGTAAAAGGATTAGAACCAATGGTAAGCTATGCGTTAGATTTCCATTTTGCATCATCAACTGACTATGAAAATAATATTTTAACAGTTACGGCAGACCTTGAAGATACTAAAATTAAACAAATCCTCCAACAAATATAAGAAAAAATTTATTTTGAACTGCTGAACCTTGTAATTCCATTCCTTCTTTCCAACCGTATTTTTTAATATAAGTATAGAAGCTATAATACTAGCTCTGACATATTAAAATTGCCATACTCACATTAAATAGAAATAAAACATAGGCAAAATGTGATGTTTAACGTCCATTTAATTTATTAAAAATTTTTATTAATTAAGTTCAACACTATTTATCTCACTTAGATCTGCAAGGCTGTTCATTTTTACCATTTTACTAGAAATTGTGTAAAGAGTATCTTCGATGTATAACGAACGAGAAATAAAAGAAGAAGAATCTCGCCAGTGCCACCAATATTCATCTTTTTGTTTGTCATCCTCACTAACATGTGTGATCCTATCTCTGTATTCGAAACCATTTAAATTTAACCTAATAACAAAAGCACCTTGGAAGGTAAACTCTCCATATATACTATCAGGAATGATATCGTATTGGTTTTTTATTTCTTCACTTATTTCATAGAGGCTCACAGGTATTACAAGTAGTTCTTTTTCTTTATCAAACAAAAATGCCTTATGATCATGTAATGCTGGGCTATCTGTTCCTCTGTCACCAATTATTATTTTATCTACTTCTTTTGGGTTTTCAAAATTACTTACATCAAAAAGAGCAATCTTTATTCCCTGATACCAAGCAAAGTTCCCATAGCTTGATTCAACTGTTTCTTTTCCAATACCAATAATATGATTCTCATCATATGGATGTAAATAATCTGAGTAACCTGGTATTTTCAGATAACCCATAATTTTTGGATTATAAGGATCTGACAAATCGATTGTAAAAAATGGATCGATTTTTTTAAAGGTAACAAGATAAGCCTTGTCGCCCATAAATCTGGAAGAGTAGATTTGTTCCCCTTCTGCAATACCTTCTATTGAAGATATGCGATCAAGGTTTTCGTCAAAAATAAAAATATTATTTTGAGATGGATTTTCATCATCCCAAACATAACCAATGGTTGTTGCTATTCTAAAAAAATTGTTGTGTTCATCCATTGAGAACTGATTCAAAATGTGACCAGGAACCTCATTTTTATCTAAATAATTTATCTCTCCATTTTTAACTTGAATTTTATGAATTGCTGTGGTTTCCTCAGGTGGTCTATATATCAATCCATCCGATTGAATTGTATCATAATTATAACTTGTATAAACAAGATAAATGTTGTTTTTTGACATGTACATATTTTGTGATACACCAATCAAAAAACTTTTTTCATTAACTGTCAATCCATCAAGATTAATTGAAATCACATGCGTCATTGTATCAACAGCTTCAGGTGAATCAATATAATAGATTTGATCATATGGAATTTTACTTGTATCATTGTCAATTTTTATTTCAGGGATATTTAATGTGTAATTTCCATCATGATATCTAAAAATATAATATGAATATTCTGATGAAACAACATAGATGTAATTGCCAATCATTCTAGAGTCAAAGTATGTTCCATCGATTTCAATATTTTTTACAAGGTCTGGATTTTCTTTATCAGATGTATCATAAATTTTTATTGCTGAGGATGAAACCTCCCATGTAACCTTTTCAGTTACAACCTCTTCTGATATTACATCGGTTTCAATATACCCATTGTACAATATTGGATAATTATATGAACTTCCAAACACAATCAAATAATTATCATTAATAAAGAACTCATTAATGTATACATCATTATCAATAATTATTTTAGAAAGAATTGTGGCATTTTTTGCAGGATTTGCTTTTAATATATACAGGGTTTGATCTGCTAAAACATATAGATATATCCCATCTGTTTTAACAATATCTGGTTCATCAACACCCTCGACTTGAACATTTGTTGTCGAATAATCTGTAGAACCATCATCTGAAGATTTGGAATTTGAACTATCAGACTCGGCCATAGGTAGAGCTATTCTGTTACCTGATAAGAATCCATATTGATAATTTCCTGTACCATAGGTTTCATAATTTGTTTTTAAAAAATTTGATAATTCATCATATGATGAAAAGGTTTTAACTTGATATGAATATTCATCATTTAGATTATTTATTAATACATATGCTCCAAAAATAATTCCAATTACTAAAATAGTTAATACAAAAAGACCCTTGAATTTAATATTATTTTTTCCCATAATTACACCTTCGTTTTTTATTTTAGCTACTAGTTATTATATTTAAAGTTTAAATAGTATATCAAAACGTAGGGGAAAAACCTTACAAATTTTTCTACTGACTTCATATTTTAGCAATATCTACAATAAAAAAATAAAAAATTATTTTCATGTTAAACATTCTAAATTACTCTTTATTTTTTATCATTTATATTTTAAATATGATTGTAAAACCTATTTTATTAGATTATTATAACTAAATATTTCTTTCTAATAATCCAATATCTAAAAATAGATAGTAATTACTATAATCCTTTATAAATTGAAACAATGATGATTCAAATAATGACTGGTTCCTCGAATTTTCCAAAGATCTCCTTAAGTACCATTGTTATTTCACCTACTGTTGAATAGGCTCTTACACAATCGATAATATAGGGCATCAGATTCTCATTTGTTTGTGCCATAGTACGAAGTTTTTCTAGGCTTTTCGAAACCTCTTTATTATTTCTAGTTTCCTTTACTTGATTGAGCATCTTTATTTGTTGCTTAACTAGAGAAGGATCATACTCATGAATCTCAATGGTTCTATCTTCCTCTTCTACAGTATGATACTTGTTCACACCAACCTTTACTAATTCACCAGATTGAATCATTTTCTCGTAGAGATAGGCCTGCCTAGAAACTTCTCTTTGAATTTCTCCTTTAGAAATTGCAGACACTATACCTCCACGTTTTTCTATCTTATTCATACAATCCACAATTTTTTCTTCTAGTTGATCAGTTAATGCTTCAACATAGTATGATCCACCTAAAGGGTCAGCAGTATCACATAATCCCATTTCTTCTATTAAAATCTGCATAGTACGTAATGAAATAATTGCAGCTTTTTCAGAGGGAATTGTATATGCTTCGTCATATGAACATAATGCCATTGTTTGTGTGCCACTAAGTGCAGAAATAAGTGCATAATAAGCACCGCGCACAATATTATTTTCTGGTTGCTCAATTGTAAGTCCCCCACCACCTCCACCAGCAATCATCTTCATCATCATTGCTTTAGGATCTGTAGCAGCAAATTCATTTTTCACTATCTTTGCCCAGAGTCTTCTTGCTGCTCTGAATTTGGCTATTTGTTCAAAAAAATTACCATGTATATCAAAATTAAAGGAGATTCGAGGTATGAAATCGTTTGCATCAATTCCACGGGCAAGTACATGCTGAATATAGGCTTTAGCAATAGAAAAGGCGTATGCAATCTCTTGAACAGGATTTGCACCAGACTCACGAATATGATACCCGCAGACGCTCACAGGATAATACTTAGGTATATTTCTTGCACAATACTCAATGGTGTCAGTTATCAATCTAAGCGAAGGCTCTACTGGGAAGATCCAAGTTCCTCGTCCGATATACTCTTTGAGTATATCGTTTTGGGCAGTGCCCCTTATTTTATCAGGGCTAAGACCCTGTTTTTCAGCAACAACAATATACATTGCCAATAGTATTGCTGCAGTTGAGTTTATAGTTAGAGAAGTACTTATTTTATCCAACGGTATACCCTTAAAAGCATACTCCATATCCTTTAAAGTATCAACAGCCATTCCAACCCTACCGACTTCTCCTTCAGCGAGTACATCATCAGAATCTAGTCCCATCTGGGTGGGTAGATCAAATGCAACATTTAGACCTGTTTGTCCATGTTCTATTAAATATTTGAATCGCTTGTTGGTTTCTCTGGCTGTAGCAAAACCAGAATACTGTCGCATGGTCCAAGGTCGGGTGCGATACATATATGGATGAATGCCTCTTGTATATGGATATTTTCCAGGATCCTTAATGTCCTTTTCATAATCAAGGCCTTTGACATCCTCTGGTGAATAAACAGGTTTGACTATTATTCCTGACTCAAGAACTACTTCTTTTTCCTTTTGTTGGGTGTCTTTCATAATCTTGCCCCACATTTATTTTAATAAAATCTATAATATCAGAAAACTTAGAGCCTGTTGGAAATACACCTTTTACACCTAAAGTCTGAAGGCCATCAATATCCCGTCTTGGGATATTGCCGCCTACAATAATTAAAATATCGTTCATAGCTATTTCCTTCAAGTGTTTCATTAACTTCTCAGTTATTGGATAATGCGCACCAGAAAGAATACTTAATCCAATAACATTAACATCCTCTTGAATAGCTGTTTCAATAATTTGTTCGATAGTCTGATGCAGACCTGTATAAATAACCTCCATACCTGCATCACGTAATAGCTGAGCAATAATCTTTACACCACGATCATGCCCATCCAAACCAGGCTTTGCAATTAAAATCCTTATTTTTTTTTCTGGCAATGCAAGTCCTCCACATCTAATCAAATACCAACGCTAATGCCACCATCAACAAATATTACTTGTCCAGTGATATAACTTGATTCCTCACTTGCCAAAAAGACATGAATGTTGGCAATCTCTTTAGGCTCTGCAAACCTACCAAGTGGAATTTTTTTCTTAATCATTTGTGCAATTTCAGGAGGCATCTTTGCTGTCATTGGTGTATTTGTAGCCCCGGGAGACACGCAATTAACGGTAATATTATATCGAGCACCTTCCAGTGCCAACGTTTTAGTAAGACCTATTACACCCGCTTTAGAAGCAGAATAATTTGCCTGCCCAATATTTCCAAGTGCCCCAATTGATGCGGTGTTAATTATCCTTCCAGATTTTTGCTCTGACATTGGACCAAGTGCAGCTTGAGCACACAAAAATGTTCCTTTAAGATTGATATTAATAACTTTGTCCCATTGCTCTTCAGTCATTTTTTTAGCAAAAGAATCTCTATTGACACCTGCATTGTTTACAAGGATATCAAGTCTACCAAATTGCTTTAATATTTGCTTTATCATATCTTCTACCTCACGTTTCTTGCAAATATCAGCGATGCAAACCAAAGCCTCATAACCTTTTGCCTTTACCTTTTTAGCTACATTATTTGCATTATCTACATTGACATCATTGATTACTACTTTTGCACCTTCTTCTGAAAATCTTAAAACTGTTGCCTCACCTATTCCGCTTCCTCCCCCAGTTATCAAAGCAACCTTATTTTTTAATCTCATACTTATTTCCCCCTATTTTATTACTTTTTATTATATGTTTTATCTACGCAACATCACCACCCATTGTCCATCAACAATAGGTTGGTCATTTTGATTATACACAATAGTATTGAAAGTAACTATACCCCTATCATCCTTGCTTGTCTCCTTTTTATCTAAAACCTTGAGGACTAGATGTATTGTGTCCCCAAACTTTGCAACACCTTTATAATTTATTATCATACTTAATAGTGCAATTGTAGTTCCTTCAAAGATGCCTAGCTGATTAGCCAGACCAGTAGCAATACTCACACACAACATGCCATGAGCTACCCTACCCTTAAATGGGGTTGATTTTCCAAATTTTTCATCTGTATGAAGAGGATTGAAATCACCAGATAATCCAGCAAAGTTAACAACATCTGCTTCTGTAATAGTCCTAGAAGCTGTTGTGAATTCATCACTTACCTTGAACTCATTAAAGGTTTTACCTTTAAATTTATATACCATGCTTTTTACCTCCCAGTTATCGCAATAAAATATAACTAATTTATCTCATCTCCCTTCCAATTATGAGCTGTAAAATCTCAGATGTCCCACCACCATACAATAAAAATCTAGCATCACGAAAGAAACGTTGCATAGGAAATTCTTCTGCTATTCCATAAGCTCCATATATTCGGGTCCCTTCGTCAACAACACTGTTTGCCATTTCAGAGGCAAACAATTTCGCCATAGATGCCTCTTTCATACATGACTTTTTTTGATCTATAAGCCACGCAGCATAATAGACCAATAAACGTGCAGCTTCAAGCTCTGTTGCCATTTTCCCCAATTTCATTCTTATAGCCTGAAATTTTCCAATAGGTCGTCCAAACTGTTTACGTTCCTGCGAATATTTTATACATGCGTCAAGTGCTCCTCGGGCAAGTCCGATACTTAATGCACCAGTCATAACCCTTATCTCTGCAAGAATCTCCTGGAGCTGCGGGTAACCTTCTCCATCTTTTCCCAACATATTGTTTAAAGGTATTTTACACTCCTCAAATGCAATCTCGGCTATTGATCCGCCTTGGACAGATATCTTATCAATTTTTTTACCTATTGAAAAACCTGGAGTCCCTTTTTCTACCAAAAAGAAATTTACACCTTTTAAGCCTTTACTTTTATCAGTATAGGCAAGAACCGTAAAAAAGTCGGCTACAGGAGCATTAGTGATCCATGTTTTAGTTCCATTTAAAATATAACTATCTTTTTCCTTTTTCGCGGCAGTTTGTATTGCTTCAAGGTCTGTTCCAGCACCAGGTTCTGTTAATGCAAAAGCTGCAATCTTATCACCTCTTATTGCAGGAATTAAAAGCTGTTGCTTGTGGTCTTTGTTTCCGAATCTGTAGATAAAATTTGTACCCATAAGCGATTGCATAGCAGTAAGCATGGCAAGACTCAACCATCCTCGAGCAAGTTCCTCACATAAAATACAAAACATTACTGTGTTTGTATCTGTACCACCATATTTGGCTGGATAGCGAAGACCAAAATAACCAAGTTCTCCTGCTCTTTTAAATAATGAAGATGGAAACTCACCCTTTTTTTCAAGTTCATCTACAAATGGTATTACTTCTTTTTCTATAAAAGCCGCAACTGTTTTTCGAAATAATTCCTCCTCCCCAGTTAGCGAAAAATCCATATTTAAATCTCCTACAGTTTAATACCTTATAGCCCTATGATTCCCTCTGGAGGTCGTTAAATGTCTTTCGATATATAAGCCTTCCTCCATTTCGACTTTATAGAGAATATAAAACTCTTTGGCTAGAATATTTCTATAGGGAAAAAAGAAAGATAAATAGATATACCCTTATAATATTTAGAGATAAAAAAAACTTGGTTTTGGGGAGATTATATCATGAAAATTGGCATCGACGTCGGTGGAACTTTTACAGATTTCCTGTTAATAGATCGTGAAAAATCTGAGATATATAAGGTTCTATCTACGCCAGTTGATCCCTCAGTAGGATTAATGAACGGATTAAACGAGATGGCACGAGCTAGAAATCTCTCCTTGGATGAGTTTATAAAGGGCGTGGAAACAATCGTTCATGGAACTACAGTAACTACCAATGCGGTATTGACTTACAATGGTGCAAAAACTGGGTTGTTGACAACAAAGGGCTTAAGGGATGCACTTGAGATGAGACGAGGGATAAGAGAAGAGCAATATAACAATAAGTTTACTAATGTAAAGCCACTTGTCTCAAGACACCTGAGGTGTCCTATAGAAGAGCGTTTGGATTACAAAGGGGATGTTATTACACCAATCAAAGAATCTGACATCTCTGATGCAATTAAGCAATTCAAAAAGGAGAATGTTGAGGCTATTGCAATCTGCTTCATGAATTCATTTGCAAATAAAAGTCATGAAGAAATTGCAGCCAAAAAAATAAAAGCAGAATTTCCTAAGACCTATCTCACAGTTTCAAGCAAACTCTTACCTTCAATTAGGTTCTATGATCGTATAAGCACAACAGTATTGAACTCCTATGTTGGGCCTATTTTAAGGAATTATTTATTATCTTTAACCTCAAAACTGAAAGAAGCGGGTTTTAAGGGTGTATTGCTTATAATGCAGTCCAATGGTGGCGTCATCTCACCTGAAATAGCAAAAAATAGTGCAGCATCAACGCTTTTATCAGGTCCTGCTGGTGGGCCAATAGCAGGGATTGCATATACTTCTATTCAAGGATACAACGATTGTATCACTATCGACATGGGAGGTACGAGCTTTGATGCTGCGTTGATTAAGGATAAAACCCCTCTGGTAACAACTGAAGGTGAGATCAATCGCTTTCGGTTAGCTCTACCTATGCTAGGAATAGTAACAATCGGTGCTGGAGGAGGTAGCATAGGTTGGATTGATGAAGGAGAGCTATTGCGCATGGGTCCACAAAGCGCCGGTGCAAAACCTGGGCCTGCATGCTATGATCTTGGAGGAAAGCTACCAACCTGTACTGATGCAGATCTCATTCTTGGCTATTTGGACAAGGACTTCTTTGCAGGAGGAAAGATACCGCTGAACTACAAGAATGCCGAACAAGCAATAAAAATACATATTGCAGAGAAATTGAATCTAGATGTCGTAGAAGCTGCTGCTGGAATGTATCAAGTTATAAATGTCAATATGGCCTCAGGCGTAAGAGGAGTATCACTCAAGAGAGGTTATGACCCAAGAGAATTTCCTTTAGTAATTGCAGGTGGTGCTGGACCAGTGCATGCATGCATGATTGCTTTGGAACTTGAGATACCTTTGATGATCATTCCAAGGGAAAGCTCCATTTTCTGTGCTGCAGGGATGCTGATGTCTGACCTGAAACATAGTTTTGTCAGAACTTATGCCACAAAAATCAATGAGATTGACTCAAAAACCTTCTCATCTCTCTTTAATGAAATGGTATTGGAAGGAATAGAGCTGTTAAGAACTGAGAACATTCCTAAAGAGAAAATTGAGTTTAATTATTCCTTAGATATGAGGTATGTTAAACAATATCACGAGGTAAATGTTATTATCACGAGAAAGGAAGCAGAGCAAGCAAATATAGAGTCGATAGCTGCAAAATTCCATCCAGAGCACAATCGATTATATGGATATTCTTTAGAAGAAGAAGGAACCTCAATCGAACTAATCAATATGAGATTGACATGTATCGGAAAAACAGATAAACCGCGTTTCGCATATGAAAAAAATCATTGGGAAGATGCATCAGAGGCATTGAAAGGTAAGAGGAAGGTCTATTTACCAGATAAAAGAGATTTTGAGGTAATTAATGTATATGATGGATCAAAACTCAGATGTGGAAACAAGGTTATTGGTCCCGGAATTATCGAACAAGTCAATACCACTACCTTCGTCAGCCCTGATTACAATGTTGTATGTGATAGATACGGAAGCTACACTATGTATCTGAAAGCCAGGGAAAAAGAATTTATTCGGAGGATAAATAGATGAAGGAAGAGAAAATCGATAAAATATTGGCTTCTGTATATCAGCGTAGGTTCAAATCCATTACAGAAGAGATGAGCATTGCTCTGACAAAAACAACTCGTTCACCAATACTCTGCGAAGCAAAAGATTTTGTTACAGGTCTCTACGATGCTAGAGGAAAAATGCTTGAACAAACTGAAAACCTACCAATTCTGTCCTTTTCTTTAGGTCCAGTATGTGAATACATTGTCAAATACTTTGGCAAAGAAATCTATCCCGGAGACATCATATTCCACAACGATGTATTTTCTATGGGCAATCAAAACAATGATGTCGCTGTGTACAAACCCATATTTTACAATAATAAATTGATTGCATGGTCTGCTTGTAAGGGTCATCAAGCCGATATTGGTGGAGCAGTTGCTGGAGGATACAATCCTAATGCTACAGAAGTGTGGCAGGAAGCATTAAGAATACCACCTATAAAGGTTTACGAGAAAGGCAAATTGAGAAAGGACGTGTGGGATCTAATATTTGCAAACATCAGGTTTGATATTGTAGCAGAGGATATGCGGGCAGAGATTGGAAGTTGTGTAGTAGGTGAAAGAGGGATTTTAAAACTAGTTGAAAAATACGGTAGAAAAAATTTTGAAATGCATAAAAATTATCTCTTCGACTCTACAAATAAGATGATGAAGGCAGAGATAAGAACAATCCCAAACGGTACATATAAAGGTGAAGCTACCGTCTATTATGACGGAAAAACACCTGGTTCAAAGTATAAGATTAGGGTAAAAATTATTGTAAAAGATGAAGATATCACATTCGATTATTCTGAAACAGATTCTCAAACAACTGGCTTTGTAAATGGCACGTATACATCTAGTGCATCAGCCACAATATTAACCTTTCTGCAGATGGTCAACCCTGATATACCTCACAACGATGGTATGATAAGGCCTATAAAAATCATCATACCAGAGGGTACAATCCTCAACGCAAAATATCCTGCAGCAACCACATTTGGAAACCATCTTTGTCCACCAAATGCTGATGCAATAATAAGGGCTCTATCTAAGGCTATACCTGAGAGAGTTACAGCAGGTTGGAATCAACTACTGTGCTATCTCACAACAGGATATGATACAAGGAAAAAGGATAAGTACGTTGACATTGGTTTCTTAGGTCTTAAAGGTGGTTCTGGTGGTACACACGGTGTAGATGGTTATGACCATATAGGTATGATCGATGCCTCTGGAGGAGTACTTGACCAGGATTATGAGATGTTCGAACAACAAACACCTCATTTACTGTTAAAACACGAATATTGGACTGATTCTGCAGGCGCCGGGCAATGGAGAGGAGGTCTTGGAATTGAAACCAAGTTTAAGATTGGTGGAGAAAATACAAAGATTGTAGTCTTCGGAGATGGGGACATAGAACCCAGTTTCGGTCTTTTCAAAGGTAAAAATGGGACTTTAAACAAAATTGTTCTTACGTTTCCAGATGGTAGATTCTATAAAACTTCAAGCAAAGATCTCATTGAAGATGTACCTGCAGGTACCATTTTATTTCAACAAGCTGGGGGTGGGGGAGGATATGGAGATCCATACCTCCGACCCATAGAAAAAGTTCAAGAAGAAGTAAGAAACGGAATAGTCTCAGTAGAAAAATCTAAAAGTGATTATGGTATTGCCATCGACCCAGATACATATAAAATTGATTATAATAAAACAAATAGCTTAAGGGGGAAAACTTGATGAGTCGTAACTCTAAGTGGGATTATAGCAAACTTCCAGGTGGAAAAAAGTATTCGAATTTATTCAAACCCATTAAAATCGGCAAATTCACTGTACCAAATCGTATAAAATATGCGGCAACTGAAGATAATCTAAACGCTCGTGATGGTTTTGTTACCGATGCCGGTGTGGAGTACCTGCGACTGCGTGCACGTGGTGTAGTAGGTGGGATTTGTACAATGCAGGGTGTCTACATGGACCCCGGAAGATTTGGCCAAGGTTATGTTGGTCAAGCAGCAGCCTGGGATGATAAGTTTATACCTGGTCTAAAACGTCTTGCTGATGTTATACACGATGAGGGGGCTGTATCTAATTATCAATTAATGCATTGTGGTCGGGTCGGCGGTGTAGAAACACCAGTATGCGTAGGCCCATCAAAAATCCCACAGCGACTTCGAGTGTTTCGACCTGTTAAAGAAATGACAAAGAACGACATAAAGAAGTGTATCCAAGAGCATACTGATGCTGCACGGCGCGGTATAGAAGCAGGTTTTCAGATGATGGAAATCTCTGGAATTGTGGGTTATTTAATATCTAATTTTCTCTCTTCCTATACAAATCGTAGAACCGATGATTATGGTGGTGATATAGAGGGAAGATGCACGTTTATGGTAGAAACTATTCATGCGGTGCGAGAGGCTATTGGACCTGATATCCCACTTATTATTAGACTCTGTGCTGAAGAATTATTAAATGATGTTGGTGGAAATACTCCAGAAGAGAGTATGGTTACATACAAAAAAGCTGAGGAAGCAGGTATCGATTGTTTAAGTGTCACACAAGGCTGGCAGGAATCTATTATACCAGTAATTTCACGTGATATTCCTCAGGGCTCATGGCTATATAATGCAAAACGTGCAAAAGAAACAGTCAAAATACCCATATCTATGGCTTACAGGTTATTTACTCCTGATATACCTGATAAGGCAATTGCTGATGGAATTTTAGATATTTGGGAGATGTGCCGACCAATGATTGCTGATCCATTAATGCCAAAGAAGGTATTAGAGGGCCGTGAACAGGAGATACGACCATGTGTAGCATGCAACATGTGTTTGGCCCGTTTGTTTCGGGATGCACCCATGACTTGCTATGTTAACCCAGTATGTGCACACGAAGCTGATCCAGATTGGCAAGTTACTCCTACAACAATGCAAAAAAATGTGATGATTGTGGGTAGCGGTCCAGCAGGGCTTGAATGTGCCTATATTGCAGCCCAGCGTGGCCATGAGGTACATGTTTACGATTCTACTAAAACATTAGGTGGTCAGATAATACCTGCGTCAAAGGCACCATATGGTGATGACGAGCTATATGGAATGATAGATTATCATAAGACAATGTGTAAAAAAGCAGGTGTAAATTTTCATTTAGGAACAATCGTTACACCTGAATTGATAGATGAAGAATTTCCAGATGTTGTGGTTTTAGCTGCAGGTTCTGAGTTTATTAAAGGTGATGCCCCAGGTTTTGATAGACCTAATGTAATATGTGCAACCGATGTTTTGGAAGATAAAGCAAAAGTTGGTAACAAGGTCGTTGTTTGGGGTGGTAAAAAACCAGGTATAGGTGTAGCATTATTTCTTGCAGAACGTGGTAAAAAGGTAACTTTAATCAGCAGGGAACGCAAGGTTGGAAAAGATGTAAATCCATCTTATATCTGGAGATACATTAAAAAATTAAACGATAAACGCGTTACAACATACAAAGAATGCGATCTTGATGAGATTACTGATACAGGAGTTATTGTAAAGAATCACTATGGTACAAAGATCCCCGTTCAAGCAGATACTGTTATTTATGCTGAGCGTAAGCCCAGACAAGAGTTAAAAGACGTTGTAAAAGAACTTAATATCGAACTTCATATAATTGGCGATGCTTTAGTCCCACGTGCATTATCTAACGCGCTACACGATGGCTATCGTACCGGAATACGGTTATAAAGGAGGTTATATTTATGCAAGTTGACCCTGAAAAAGAAATTAGAAAACTCATGAAAAAGTTTGAAACCTTACAGAATATTAACAGAGCTACATGGTATGAATGGCGCCAGGCCGCAATTGAATGCGCCCAACCAAAGTTCAAACCATTAGATTTAGTACTTAAGGCATGGGAAATAGTTGGTCATGATACTGCAAAGGCATATTTCCATATGCTTGATGTTTCAAAACCAACATTTCTTGAAGATATTGCTAAATGTATTGTAATGAGTTCTGCTATGATGGGTGAAACAGCAAAGGTAATAAAGGGTGAAAATGAAAACGAGTTTTTTGTCCAATGGGATCGTTGTCCATGGCCTGAATTTGCTCGAAGGTACAATGCACCCATGGAGGAGGATGTATTGGGATGTGACAAATGGTTCCAGACAGTGATTGAGGATATCAACCAACTCTTTAATACTAAAGTTAAGCTAGAAACTCAAAAAGCGATCCCGCGTGGCGATGGATGTTGTATCAGACGGTTAACTATTGAACCAACCGATAGCATGATTAAACACAAGGGAGCAAAACAGGTATTAGGAGATATTGATTTATAGGAGTGTATAAAATGGTAGTAGAAATTGATGAAAAGGCCTGTAAGCTTTGCGGTGGATATAACGAGCCATTATGTGTTGATAAATGCCCGGATTCTGCAATAAATTTACGTGGGAATCGTATTGAGGTAACAGAATTTCTTTGCGAGGATTGTAATGAATGTGGTTTCATATGTCCTGATAAAGCAATAAAGATAAAGGTAGTGACATTCTGATATTCCTTAATAGATAGATTTATGGCCCTTCACATAAAGCAGCAACTTCAGATAAATCATATATTTTTATAGGGATTTTATTTTTTAAGGCAGTGCGCCTAAAATTTAGATAGCATGAGGGACAACATGTTACTAAGCCTTCGACTCCGAGAGGTAATATGTCTCTTGTAAGCATTGTATTTGCAATATTCATAGCCATTTTATAATCTAATGATAAGATGCCTCCTCCACCTCCACAGCATCTAGAAAACTCTCTTATATGTTGCATTTCTGCAAAATTAAGGCCCTCAATAGACTTGAGAACCTTGCGTGGAGCATCATAGACCTTTGAGTGTCTACCCAGTGAACATGGATCATGATATGTAAGAGAAATTGATTTCTTAAGCTTAAATCCATTATTCATTTTTTTGCTTAATATCTGGGATATATGAAGTATTTCAATATCGGTAAAATTAACATCTAGTATATCTGGGTAAAGCCTCGTGAAGGCATTATAACAACCTGAGCATGAGGTTACTAATCTCTTAATGTTTGCTTCATTCAACACATTACGTACTTTAACTGCAATAGCCCTTGCCTCATCAAATAAACCCAAACTGATCAAAGGTTCACCGCAACACGGTTCGCTGTTTAATATTTTGTAATCCAAATCTAATTTTTTTAATACCTCTCCAGCGGCATCTGCAAGATTAGGTGCCATAATTGATGGAGTACATCCTACCCAATAAAGTAAATCAACATCTGAAGATTGTTGGTTATCACCCAATTTCTCATTGATCCAAGTTTCTTTGGTTCTTGTCCGTGATTGGTAAGGGCTTCCAAATTTTTTAATAGCTTTGCTAAGAGTATGAACATTTTCTGGTGCAGCTGCGTTTTTTAGAGCTAAGGTTCGTAGAGCCATAACCAATTTTGGAATCTCAAGCCCTTCAATACAAAGTTCTCTACACCGATAGCATTGTGTACACAACCATGGATATTTGCTTAAGAAATCTTTATCTTCATATAAATCCAGTTGGAGGTGTCTAACTACCTTTCGAATATTGAAATCACTTGCTTCTATGCTTGGACAGGATGCAGTACAAGTGCCACATTGTTCACATGCCCTAATGATATCCTTGAACTCTTCAGTAATCATTCTTATCTTCCTATTTTGAGCTCTTCAACCATATTCTTTACAGTAGTAACAAATTTTGGACCATCTGCTGCTGAAAGCCACACATCCCAAATTTTACTTGTATCTATATTTTTTTTGCTCAAATTCTTCTTCAAACGTTCAAGTCTATCCCTACACCTGTAGTTTCCGGTAATATAATGGCATGTGGGAAATTCGCAGCCAGCTACCAACACACCCGCGACATTAAGGTTAAGTGCTCTTTCAATAAATGCAGCATCTACACGTCCAGCACACATTACTCTAATTATCTGTATATTTGTGGGATACTCAAATCTACTCACACCAGCGATATCAACTGCCCCAAGTGCACACCAGTGACAACAAAATGCTATGATTTTTTTATCAGGTAAACTCTCCAATGCTGCATCCACTTGCGCAAGTATTTGTTCATCGGTATAATGAATGATATTTATCGCATCTTTCGGACACTCTGCAGCACAAGTTCCACAACCTTTACATAATGCTTTGATAACATTTGGAGCCTGTTTCTTATCGACAAACTCGATAGCCCCATATGCACAAGTTTTTACACAGAGACCACATGAATTGCATAATTTTTTATTGATATCTGCAACTATTCCTTCGGCTTCAACATACCCTTTTTTCATCGGGATTCCTGCCCTCATTGCAGCTCCTAAAGATTCTTCGATGGTTTCCTTTATACTCTTGGGATTGCGGGCGCAGCCACACAGATATATCCCATCCGAAGCAAAGTCAAGAGGCCTTAACTTGATATGGGCCTCCTGGAAGAATCTATCAGGACTTGCAGAGATCTTAAGTAATCCTTTAAGTTTCTCAACAGTTGAATCCCCTTGAAAACCAGTAGTTAACACAATCAGATCTGGGTTGATTTTAAACTCTTTATCAATTAAAATATCATGTGATTTTAATGTAAGTTTCTCATTTTTTTCATTTCCTATAACTTCCACTTGTTTATCATCAGGGTATCTAATAAGTTTGATATCGTATTTCCTGATCGCCTCTTTGAAATAGTTAACATTTTCTCCCCCAATATTTATATCTCTATAAAAAATATACACTTTTGTATCCTTATTTAGCTCTTTTATTGTCACAGCGTTTTTAATAGCTGCAAGACATCCAATGTTACAACATCCACGTTCCTCATTCCTAGAATTTACACAGTTAATTATAGCTACATTTTTGACTTTACCAAGAGTTTTTGACCTTAATTTTTCCTCAAGTTGTAATTGAGTAATAACATTAGGGTATTTTCCATACCCAATTAATCCAATAGGTTCTATTTCATTCATCCCAGTTGCAGCTATTATTGTTGAAATTTCAAGCTCCTTTAAAGTTTTATTATCTTTTGATTTTCCGTTGTTTACCAATTTGACCTTATAATTTCCAATATATCCTTCTACATCATCAAGCTCTGTATTAGTATGCACTTTAATATTGTCATGTTGAGTTATTTTATTAATATGGGCATCAACAATATCTTTGGCATCTTTATCAAAGGGGGCCAGGGTATCTAAGTTATTCAAAATTCCACCAAGCTTGCCTGTTTTTTCGATTAGTTCTACCTTAAATCCTTGATCTGCAACTGCCATAGCAGCGGTCATGCCTGCTAGACCGCCACCAATAATTAAACAATTTTTTCCGACTGAAATCCGAATATCTTCAGCAGGCTCAAGAAGAATAGCCTTTGCTACACCCATTTTTATAAGATTCTTTGCCTTCTCGGTTGCAAGCTTAGGATTATTTTTATGCACCCAGGAGCTTTGTTCTCTGATACTCACAAATTCTAATAAATACTGGTTCAAACCTGCTTCTTTAAGTGTTGATTTAAAGGTTGGTTCATGAGTTCGGGGTGTACAACAAGCTACAACAATTCTATTGAGTTTATGCTCTGCAATAATTTCTTTAATTTTTGACAAGAAATCTACTGAGCATATCCATTTCCCTTCTTCAGCAATAGCTACGCCATCAAGGCGGCTAGCATACTTTACAACATCGGTGACATTTACCACCCCTCCAATATTTGTTCCACAATGACATACAAAAACACCCACTCTTACCTTCATCTTAACTCCTCTGCAATGCTGCTTTCATGCTTGCTCCAATTGCTTGACTAACAGACTCAGAAATATCTAGTGGTCCTGTTGCACCTCCACAAACATATATCCTTCTTACATTTGTTTCAAATGGTGCATTTACTGGATCTTTCCCCTTAATAAACCCATACTCATCAAGCTCAACATTTAATATCTTGGATAATCTTTTATTGTATTTACAAGGAATTAGGCCTGCAGAGAGAACAAGGAGGTCAATTTCTAAATCTTTAACTTCACCTTTGTCTATATCTTCAAACCTTATCGTTAAATTCTTGGTTTCAGGAGACTCGAATACATCGGAAGGCTTACCCTTTATATAGCTAACACCTAGGCTCTTAGCTCTTCTATAAAACTTGTAAAAACCCTTTCCATAGGTCTGTAAATGATTATGGAAAACGTAGGCTTTCACATTGGATTCATGCTCCATAGTTACAATGGTCTGCTTTGTTGCAATCATGCAACAAACCTTTGAGCAGTAAGGTATAGGCCCAGGGGTGCTTACCCTTTTCTCACGACCAACGCACTGCACCCATGCAATCCTTTTAGCATGAGCTCCATCTGATGGTCTAACTATTTCCCCTTGTGTTGGTCCGCCTGCGTTCATCAATCTTTCAAATTGAAGGTTTGTAATTACATTATCATAGATGCCATAACCATATAGACCATGGGGTGGCTCAAATGATTCAATACCAGAAGCTACAATTATGCTATTAACTTCAAGATCATACATCTCTTCCCTCTGCCAGAGCATTATAGCATCGCCACCTTCCTCCTTACATGCCTTGACGCATAGAGCTATTGGGCACTCACGACATTGTATACAGTCAATAATACATCCGCCCACACATGCACCATCATCCTTCATTTTACCATAACGACAGTCAGGGTGAATAAGATAATAATTTGGCACAGCCTGAGGGAATGGAATATAGATTAACTTTCTAAGTCCACCGATCTTATTATCGATCTCATCGGGAACGCTGACAGGACATGCTTCGGTACATTTCCCACAGCCTTTACATTTCTCTTCGTCAATAAAACGAGGCTTTTTCACTATTCTAACCTTAAAAATACCAGCATTATCATTTACTCTTCGAATTTCGCAATTTGTCAATAAATGTATATTTGGATTTTTTTGAATATCATACATTTTTGGAGCTTCTATACAAATTGAACAATCGTTTGTTGGAAATGTTTTATCAAGTCTAGCCATAAGTCCACCGATCGTAGGGAAATTATCAACCAAGTATACTCTAAAGTCATAATCAGCTAAATTCAACGCTGCTTCGATTCCGGCAATACCTCCCCCAATTATTAAAACGGATTTAGACATTTTTAAACCTTTTTAACTGTTATAGGATAATAGTTAACATTTTGAGTTATAAACCTAAATAATACCTTTCTTTTTTAGGTCGACTTCATCATATCCAAGGATACTGTAAATCTCTTTATTATGTTCACCGAATCTTGGAGGAAAGCATAAATCTGGCCTTTCTATTGGCTTTACTGGTGGAGGAGCAAGAATCACTTCCAGATTGGTTTTAGGATCTTTAGTGTATAGCAACTTTGAGCTAAGATAAGAATCCTCTAACACATCTTTAATCGTATTGACCTCAGAAACAGGTATTTTTGCTTTCTTAAACATTTTAAGAATTTCTGATTTATGCTTTTTACTCGTTACAGAATTTATATCATCATTCAATTGATCACCATGAGCTATTCTATCATTGTTTGTAAAATATTCTGATTTATTTAAAAATTCAAAATCTGGGAATTCTATCATACTTTTCCATTGAGCATCATTACCAACAGCAATTGAAATATAACCTTCCATAGTCTTATACACCCCAACTGGTGAAAAGTTAGGGTGGAAATTGCCGGTTTTTGGTATATTTATTCCTAGACTAACTAATGGTATTTGTAGAGTTAAAAGAGACATGGCACAATCAAGCATTGAGATGTCGATTCTTTTACCCTTTCCGGTCTTTTCTCGGAGATATAAAGCCTTCATAATCTCACTATAAGCTTGGTTACCCGCCTCAATATCAACAATAGAAACACCAAACCTTAATGGTGGTGTGTTTGGTTCTCCATTTACGTCCATAATCCCAGAATAGGCTTGAATCATAGGATCATAAGCAGGTTCAGATCGTTCAGGTCCAAAACCTGAAATTTCAACCCAAATTATATCACTTTTAATAGAGCTTATCTTTTCATAATCAATCCCTAATCTTTTGTAGTTTTCAGGTTTTTGACTGCATGCAAATATATCTACATCTAATTTATCAATAAGCTCACAAAGGATTTCTTGACCTTTGGGGGTACCAAGATTTAAAGATATCCCTTTTTTACCTGCATTTACAGACATAAAATATGCATTCATACCTTCTTCGTCTATTACCTTTTTACCAACCAAGCGGTTAGGATCACCCCATAATGATTCTATTCTGATTACATCTGCTCCTTCCACTGCTAATCTCCAAGTGCAATAAGGTAAAGCTGCTGCCTGCTCAACACTTAATACCCTTACATCTTTTAAAAAACTATTCGAATCTAATGTCATCATCCACCTCCAGCTATATGAGAAATCAGAATCTCATCACCGGGATTTAGAATGTATGATGTTTCTTTTACTTCGGAGTTGACTGTGATTAAAGCACTCCTATGACCTAAATCTTCTCCGACGGCTTTCTTAAATTTCCTACCATATTTTAAATAAAGCATATCCATCAAATCTTGAAGAGTCATACCTTCGTTTATGGGAAATACTTCCTTTCTTTTCTGAGTTATCTGTGAAAAAACCATAAGATACTTAACAGTAACATGTGTCATTTCTTTCGCCTGCCAGAATTTTGAGTTTTCAAAATGGCTTTTCTAACAAAAGAAAAAGAGCATTTACCTCGGCTTATTTGCAAACCCGCGCATTTATAACAAATACCTCTATTAAAATCAAAGTGATCTCTGCATGTTGGTTTTTTACATTTATTACAGATATAAGCTCTTACGCCTGTATGTGACAAATCAATTCTTCTTTTGCATGAACTGCATCTTGGCATGGAAATACCTATATTTTATTTTACTAGTTCTTTTTTATTCAAATTATCTAATACATCCAACATATCCAACTTAATAAGCTCACTTCTTTTAATAAGGCCAGTTTTTATATCCCATCCCCTGCTGTTATAATATTCATCAAGCATCTTTTCCAATTGTTTCTGTGCAAAGATTTGACCCTTTCCAGGACCCTTTGGAAGGGGTTCTGAAAACTTTTTGGGAAGGCTATCGTCCTTCCTCCGTATACCAAACCTGGTATTCAAAGCTCTTTCAATGTTTACGATTCTATGTCCAATATGTAATAATTTATTATAATCTATTTTCATACCTGTTGCTGCGCTAATCCAATCATGATATTTTATGGAATTTATCTCCTCTTTTTTATGTAATTTTCCTAATAGCTCTGGAATAGGATACTGAGCATAATATGAAGCATGCATAAATCTACAACTCCCTATTGAATCGGTAATTGCAGCTAAATTTTCATGCCATAGAACCATGTTAACCTTTCCGTCATAACTCATAAGATCACATGCTCCTTCAGATCCAAACAATTCTTTACCGATTTCTGGAGGCATCTTAATCATCTCAAAAACAACATGCGTTCTAAGATGATCTGAACCACGACTAGAAATAGCATAAGTGAAGCCAAAGCCTTTTGCAACTCTTGGATCACAGGCTATCGTATCCAAACCCTTAATTGATGTTGTGTAATCAACTGCATTTTTTCCTATCTTTAATGCAGCTTTATAGGATCCAAGAGCTCCAAGAGCACCCAATTTATCCTGTTTATTTGCAATCCTATGTACCATCTCCACCATTGCATCAGCGTTACCAAACCTTAAATCTAATTTATCAACATCTTCTATTATCCCTTCCTCTATAAGTTCCATAAACGTTGCTATTGTGTTTCCGCATGATATACAGTCCATACCATAGTCATTTGATAGTGCATAGGCATGAAAAACAGCTTCTAAATCTGAAATACCGCATTTGGAACCTAAAGCAGCAATACCTTCATATTCTATGTTTCCTCTTGTTCCAGCATATTTTCCTGATTCGATTCGTCCAAATCTTTTGCACCTATTTGGGCATGACATACAGGCACGTCCTCCAGGTATTGGACTCGAACGCGTAGAGTATTTGTCTCGGAATTCTTCACCTGATATTGAGTCGGCTCCTTCAAAGGTGCTCTCTCTAAAATTTCTAGTCGGAAGCCATCCTTGTGCATTACCCCAATTAACACATATTGGTGTTCCAAGTGCCTGATGCTCTCCAGCAAGAAAACCAGGATCATTTAATATTCCTAACCACCCATCTTGCACAATTTCTAAATATCTTTCAGGATCTGCAACTTTAAGTTCACCTGAACCACTAACTGTAATAGCTTTTAGATTCTTTGAAGCCATTACTGTACCTGTTCCAGTTCGACCTGCAGCATCCCACAAATTAAATATTATTGAACAGAAAAGCACACCGTTTTCTGCAGCAGGTCCGATAGCAGCAACTTTCGTATCATATCCTCTTTGTTCCTCCTGAAGGGCCAAGGTTGTTTCAAAAATTCCTTCTCCCCATAAATGATTTGCATCTTTAAGCTCAATATGTTTATCCTCTATGCATAAAAAAACTGGTTTTGGGGCTCTGCCCTTGATAATAATATTATCATAACCGGCATATTTGAGTTCAGAACCCCAGTCTGAACCAACATTTGAGTTTCCATAGATGTCTGTTAATGGTGATTTTGTCGCTACATTTACACGACCCGTAGTTGGACCCAATAGGCCAGTAATTGGTCCAGTGGAAATGCATAAAACATTATCACCATGTAAAGGGTTTATATTTGGTTTAACCTCATCAAAAAGAATCTTTGCATCAGCACCTCGTCCACCTAAATATTTCTCGATCCGCTGTTTAGACTGTGTTTCTTTTATTATTTTACCTCTTGTTAAGTCAACCCTCAATGTCTTACCTGCATAACCACAATAGTCGAAAGTCACTTTTTATTTCCTCCTACAGTGGCGATAGAACGAGTTGATTTAGGGAGGTTCAATAAAAAGTGTTGGATTCTATTTGCACTTTTACGCCTTGAAAAATCTTCAATTTCTTGGTGATACTCAATTCCACCAGTTACACACCATTTTACACATTCCGGTGCTCCATCGCATAAATCGCATTTATAGAATATCTGACGATTTTCATTATAATGGATGGCGCCAAAGGGACAGATTACCATACATTGTTTACATCCGATACAAAAATCTGGGTTGAGTATTATCGCGTTAGTTTCACTGTTCCTTCTTAACGCTCTTGTTGGACATGCAGTGATACAAGGGGCATGTTCACATTGTTCACACCCAATAGGGATATCAAGTCCTTCTTCATCAATACGAACTATTTTGATCCTTGATTTCGATGGGGCAAAAACACCTTCCTTATGAAAGCTGCAAGCCAATTCACAAGCTCTACAACCAGTGCAATTCTCATAGTTGAAAATAAGTTTTCCCATTGTTAAATTCAACCGCCCCATGGTAACCATGAGATATTGTAAAACTCATTTATGCTGGAAGGGTTATTTAATGATATCGTATGGATAGAATTAGTCTGTGTAAATCCATTACTTTGTCAGCATTAATACTACAATGTGAAATTTTTGACTCAATAAATCTTCAAAGGAGTCATTTTCATAATTTCAAGATAAAAGGACCAATCATATCTGTATATTAACAAATACAAATTATTTTTATATGAATAATAGCATTAGAAAGATCATATGAATGTTCTGGTTCTAGGTGCAGGTGGAGCAGGGATAAGTGCAGTTCAAGCAATAAGAAAGGTGAATAGTAAGATAAAAATAAATTTGGTATCAAAAGAAGAATGCATGCCATATTCACTCTGTGGACTGCCCGATTTTTTATCTGGAAAAATCTCAATAAAAGTTCTAAACCGTTTAGATGCTGATTTCTTAGTTAATAATGAAATCAATTTAATATCTGGGAGAGAGGCTATAAAAGTGGATACTACAAGGAAAATTGTACATTTTAAGAGTAATTTTACAAACGAAGAAAATGAGATGCTTGAATTCGACAAACTCTTGATTGCTGTTGGTTCAAAACCAATTGTTCCCTCTATTTTCGGATTAAATAAAAAACAAGTATACATTGTTTCGAATTTGGAAAGCTGTAAAAGTATTATAAAAGGATTAAAAAAAGCTACAAAAATTGCAGTTATTGGTGGTGGATTCATAGGTATTGAATGTGCTCAGGCTCTGAAACAAAGGAAAAAGGAAGTCTTTGTTATCGAAAGTCTTGATCGTATTCTTGCAAATATATTTGATAAGGAGATATCAACTGTCGCCCAAGAGATGCTAGAGAGGCTAGGTATTAATTTTATTCTGGGAAATCAGGTCAGGGGAATAATTGGGAATAACGTAGTTAAGGGCCTTGAACTTACAAATGGAACAATAGATTGTAATATGGTACTCTTGACTGTTGGTGTTAGACCAAATATAGATATTGTTAAAGATACAACAATTAGATTTAACCAGGGTATAATTGTAAATGAATTCATGGAATCAAACGTTAAAGATATCTTTGCTGCTGGCGATGTCGCTGAATCCTTTGATTGTATTTTTGGAGAACCTGGTTTAAAAGCAACGTGGTCAAATGCTGTAGAACAAGGATATGTGGCAGGACTGAATATTGCTGGGAAAAGGTGTAAATATCTTGGTTTTCAGTCATACAATGTCATCCATATCGATGATGTACCATTCTTAAGCATGGGCAATGTAACCAATTTGCCTAAAAACTGTTCAGAATTGATGTCGAAAAGTATAGACTCTACACGAAAAGTGTTTATTCAAAATGATAGAATTTTGGGTATTGAGTTCTATGGTGATCTGACAAACTCTGGACTTCTATTTTCTCTAATAAATAAGGGATCCGATATAAAAGGATATAATAAGAAGATCCTCTCAAACTACTTTCAATACCGTTGGAATAAAAATGTGAAGATAAAAATGTGATGAATTATAAGAGGAGTTTTGCCCTATAATAATCCTTGAATAAATCTTAGTTTTAATGTTACTTTTATAAACTGTTTAACTAAATTCATTAATTTATTAACATTAAAAGCTTTATTTCTTGGTATATTTACTTTTAAAGGATCAGACCATTCACTTATTAAATCATTAGAATCTTTGGCTCTTGCTTTTATCTCATAACTTGCTTTTTCTGTCCAAATATGACTTGCTTCGCAGATCTCTCCCGATTCATATGGACCCAGCCAACCTGAGTCTGAACCATCACCCCAATCAAATAAATATTGTATCTCGTCATTATCTGGATCGTTTGTACTAGTAGAATATGTATATTGCTCTCCAATTATTCCAGAATCAGGGCCTATTGGTGTACTTGGTTTATCAGGTTTAACTCCAATGAAAATTCCTTCAAGCGTTAATGATGGATCACCATAGAGATTGAATGTATAAAGATCATTATATTCCACCCATTCATACCAATCAAAATTAACGTTACAGTAATGCTTCGAATTATATAGTGCCTCCCCTACTTTTTGGGAATGACTGATTAAATATCTATTGAATTCATAAATAATTGAATATGAAGCGCCAGGATTCATTGGCCAATCTGATGTTCCATATGGGGCTCTTGCTGATGAAATTACACCAACAGAAGCACCATAAGATGGTTTTGTTAAAAGATCAATTCCCATATTCCCAAAGTTATTTGGTTCAGGATAACCAACATAACATGAAATACAGGTAACAACCGATGGATAGTCGTCATCTAAATTTGATGAGGTGGAAAGAAGATTTGGCCATGATATTTCATTTGCCTCAGGAATATCATCTCCATCATCCCAAGTCCAAACCTTTCTAGCAATACGATCAGAAAAGCCATGGGCTCCCCAGTTGACAATTGAGTATTGTCCAGTTCGCCAATCATTAGAAAATGATGATTCACTCAATGGATTCCATGGATAAATTGATTTTTCAAGGCCTACTTGTTCACTATAATGACTAACAGTCCATCCATCCATGAAATCATTTTCAATATAAGCACAGCATGTAGCACCATCCATCGCAGGTTCTCCAATCCCTAGTTCATCAGTAAAATAGAAAAAAGCACCGGGGTGTAATGCATGTTGTTTCCAATCGCTGATATCCTGCTCAAAGGAAACAGTTTTTTCAAGAGTATAAATTATTCGTGATGGATTATTAATTGGAATACGACCAACATAGATTTCTGGAAAGAAATCAGGCATATCATGACCATACTCTCCATAATAACCATCACCATCTAAATCCCAGGAAATTGAATCAGAACTTGATAGATCTGCATAATAATAATCAGTTGGAACCTCTCCGCCATCTCCACCAGGAGTTCCAGCGGTGTTTTTATGATTATATGGATCAGGATAACAATATCTCATTGGAACAGTCTCATAATCGCCCACGATAAGTACATACTCAATATTCCAATCAATATAATATTCTCTAAGAAAATTACGGACCTTTTCTGCAAGATCGTTACCAAACTGACTTGTAATTTCAGAATCTGAAACATTAACAATTTTAATATTATATCCTATCGTATTTTTCCAGGATATAAAGTTAGTTGAGGTAATTGCATCATAAAGATTACCTGATGTAATGATTACATAATTATATGTATCGTCTTTAGAATTAGAAATAAAATATTTAGGCTCATATAATTTTTTTATTTCATCATAATTTACAAAAAGATCTTGTGCTTTTTTATCAGCAAGACTGTCCCATTTGATCTCTTCAATATTATCTTGTGATGAAAAAGTATAATTGATAGTAATCTGAGCGGAATCATAACGAATAAGTTTTCCTGATTTTGGATAATATTTAAAGGGATAAATTGAAACTAAAACATATAAGTATTTTCTAAAAGAACCTGAACCAAGAAGTTTTCCAGGCTTACTAGGATAAGGTTCATCAGATAAATATACTAAATTATAATTATTCAGCCACTCATCTTTAAACTTGCTGAGGCTATTTTGCTTTGAACCATCTAATGGAACAATATTAGAATTTGGAATAATATAATACCTATCTGGTAATTCTTCTGCATTTATTCCCTTAATATCTACAGAATGAACTTTGGCTCCAGGAGGTAAAGCAATCAAAACATTTTTACAAGGGAGTAATGGCTTACCAGGTTCCATTAAATAATTGTAATTATCCATTATTATTTTTTGTCCATTTTCACAACTTTTTATTTGATATTCATCATTGCTTGGAAAAAATTCGGAATAAATTATGGATTCAAAATTACCATCTATCTGTAAAGCCTTTATTAAATTATTATGTGAAGAAACAGTAGCTCCAAAGTAGGTTGTTACTAAAAGTAACACTATTACAAATGTAAAAATCTTCTTCATTATTTTACCTCCAGCTTTTTTTAATTACAATATAATATAAGATATCAATAATTAAAACTTAACATTAATAATTTATACAAAATAATTAAAAAGTAAATTGAAATTTTAATTTGTTCAAAATTATTGCATTAGATATTACTATTAATACCTAAATAACCTTAAATTAGTAAAATATCGATTCTATTGCTTTGTTTGAGAAAATTAGGAATAAGAATATAGAATCTTTGCAGAAAGTTATAGAACCTTTCCAAAAATAGTGTCCCAAAACCTACGGTCTTTGCCCTTGGTGTTCTTATAAAAATCGGCCATGTTATGGTTCCACCTGAAAAAGCATAGGATAAAATATCTAAAGTCTCTGATAAAATCTTGCCATCTTTTTCAACTGTTATTTTACAGTTATGCATACCATAATACTCATTTGGTGGAAATGAATCCTCAGATGGAATTACATCAATATCGAAGTCAAAAACTCCATATTGATTAGTCTTACCTGTTTTTCCCCTACATTTAACATCAGCCTCTTTAAGTGGCATTAAGTTTTTCAATATAATTCCATAGACATGAATATCATCTTTCCAATGTGCCCCAAGAATCCATTCAAAAAAGGGTGCAAGTTGATATTTTAAAAAATTCCAAATTTCAGGAATAAATAAAAACACATCAATTAAACTTAGGATTAAATTTGAAAAATCAGTAACAAAATTGTTAATAAAATTTTCAAAAATATTTAAAAATTCATTAAAATTTTGATTAAACAATTTTTCCATCATATCAGAGAAAACTTGAGGTATTGTCAAAATCAAATTTACAGCATCTACAAAATCGAGAACAAGGTCAATGGATTCATCAATAATTCTTATCGTAAGTTGTATACCTTTAGAAAATAAATCATAGCCATCATTAATAAGAGTATATAGCCATCCCAGTCTATTTGCAACCATACTAGTTATTAAAAATACTAGTGCCCCAAAAAGATCTAATACCCAAAATAATTCAATTAGCTGTTCTAATTGTTCTTTGGTTTTAACAAGGTCTAATTCCTCCTGTGGAATCGGTTGATAACTATACTCTAGCAAAGCATTTGCAAGTTTAGCAATATCGACTTTTAGAGATTTAGAATCTATTATATAATCCCTGATATTTTCAGCTTGAGTCTTATCTTCTCCCTTGAAGTTATAATTAATAAATTTATTTATTTCTCTAAGTTGATTTTTGGTTAAATAGATCTCTGGTGTACTCAAGGTAGCATTATATAAATTTTTAATCTTTGGAATGTTAGATGTCTTGGCAACAGAAGTAATTGGAACCAATAACATTATTATTGTGAAAAAACAAGCAATAAATACTTTTTTCATATTTTTTTACCCCCAAAATTACCTCTTTATATTATATATACAACCAACTAGTATTTAATATTAATGTTATTTCATCGTCAATAAACGAAATTCTTAATAAATGATATTATTATTTATCAGGTATATAACCTGAGTTTCTAGTAAATTATATCTTTTAAGGTATTGATTTAAATAACTTAAAAACTACACAGTCTAATTAGGCTAAAAAAAGCATATATTAAAATATATGGTAACTTAAAGCATATCGAATTTATTTTTTCCTTGTATCTGGGAACTGATACAGCAAATTCTCCCCAATTGCTTTCAGCATCATTACAGTCTTTAGCCTTAACCCTGATTGTATAGTTATTTTTTTCAATCCATTTATGAGATAATTTGACATTTTCATTTGATTGATATGGACCAATCCATTCTTCTAATTCACCATCTCCCCAATCAATGTAAAAGTATATTTCTTCTAATTCAGGATCAATTGCACTAAATATATATTTATATTCTTTTCCGACAATTCCTCTTTTATTCCCAGATATCTTTGGAATATTTGTCGGATAGTTGGCGGGTGGCTCAGAAATAGGCAATCCTATAAGCCAATCCATAGAGGTCCAGAGTAAATTCCAATCTGTTCCATTATCATTTAAATTATCAGCAAAACCAACATCATCTCTAGTACTATCTTCTTCTATTTCTGGATGTGGTCCTATTAAAATAACGCGACCTTCACCATAATTAAAATTAATCATTGCAGGATCGTTATTAAATGAATCATATGTTGCAATAACATTCATTTCTTGTCCTTCTTCAGGATAAAATGCTGCACCGCCATAATACATTGTATATTCAGTTGAAGGTTCAAATTGATTTATTGGGTTTAATAAATTAATATTCACTGTGGTCATTGCGAAATTTGGCCATGTTGCTATTTCGTCAATTGCTCCATATCCAACTCCATAAAACAGGTCAAGAGGTTGATCATATGAATTGCCCTCCCATTCGATACGGTCACAGGCAAAATAGCCCCCAGCACATATACCAATATAGCCTCCACCAAAATTAACAAAATCTCTAATATTTTGAAGACCGATAATGTTTATATTATCAGTATAATATCCTGAATTTCCTCCTGGAAAATGAATGACATCAAATTTTCCAATTAAACTATTATCTTCAATATAAATATCATCACATTCATACCATGACAAGCCCTTAAAATCAAGGAAATTTTCAAATGCAGTTACTCCTTCATCCCAAGCACCTGTACCAGAATAAATTAAAACATTTGCAATTTTATCTTTCTTGGTTACAATTCCTGGAATTTGAATTGTGATCGATAAGACAAATGATATTAAAACAATAATTATCAACATTTTTTTTAACATTATACTCCTCCGATAAATTTTTCCATTAATATAACAAAAAGAGTTATTTAAAACTATAGCCGAATATGTAAGGGTCTTAATATTCAACTAAAAAAATACCAATAAAAATTTTAATTAAGTTTTAATAGATTATTAGATACAAGTTTTTGATATTAAAAAATTAAATATTTTTAACCATATATGGACCTTTAAGCGTATAACCAAAACGTCTGTAATAATTTCGTGTTCCAATTCCTGCAAGTACAACAATTTGTCTTGCATCATAATCTTCCATGCAAATCTTTTCTGCTTCTTGTATTAATTGCTCGCCCCATCCTCTATGTTGCCATTGACCTTCTTTAGCTTTTTTCCCAACTTGAACTGTAGGTCCAAATACATGAAATTCACGAACTAGCATCGATTTTGTATTTTTTAGCTCAGATCTAAAAGCCTTTTCTGAAGGGTATCTCAATCTGAGTAGTCCAATTAACACATCCTTTTTATAATCTTCATATGATATAAAGAGTTCTTCTCCTCCTGAGGCAGGATATTTTTTAACCTTTAATTTAATATCATCTAGCTTTGGCTTATAATTGGATTTGTATTGTAGATGTCCAACTTCACGGCAACGAATACACTTACAGCTCATATTTTCCTTTTTTAATTCTTCTTGTACTATCAAACGTAAATCCCCACGGTTAATTCCTGCGGCTACTAGGTTTAATGGAATATCTCGCTGTATACGCTGAATTCTTATCCATCTTGGTACCTGTTTTTTTATATCTACAATGAGTTTAACAATGTCATTAAAATCATATGGTTTGTATTCGCCCTTATTCCACATTTTATAGAGCTTTGTATCTGGCATGACAAGTGTTGGATATATTTTAATTGCATCTGGTTTGAAATCTTGATTTTCAAATATGGTTTCAAATATTTTCAAATCCTTCTTGATGTTTGACCCAGGTAATCCTAGCATCATATGATAAATCACTGCAAACCCAGAATCTTTTGCATAACGCGTAGCATTTATTACATCTATAACTTTATGGTTACGATTGACAATTTTATAAATATTATCACAAATTGTTTGTACTCCTAACTCAACTCTAGTTGTTCCAAGACGAAGCATTAGATCTATGTGAGATTTTTTACAATAATCAGGACGTGTTTCAATAGTAATATCACTATTTTTAATAGATGCATTTTCAGCAATTTTCTGTGCTTTAACTATTGACTTAGCATCTCCACCTGATATTGCATTCAAGCATTGTGTCACAAACCATTTTAAATAATCCTTTGGATAACATGTTATCGTACCACCAAAGATTATTAACTCAACCTTATCAACTGTGTGCCCTATTATATGAAACTGTTCTATTCGACTCTTAACCTGATTATAAGGATTATATCCATGTTCAACTGCTCTTCTACCAGCTGGTTCATTTCCAGTATAGCTCTGTGGTGTGCCAAACTCTGGACCACCCGGACAGTAAATACATGGATTATCCTTTGGACAGGGATATGGTTTTGGCATAACAGTAATAATATATACACCAGAAACTGATCGAACAGGTTTTAATCTAACTGACTGAAGGATTATTTTTCGTTCATCATCTGTTGCAACAGACAATATCTCTGAGTTCCGCGGGAATTTATTTAAACCAAACTTACGACATGCCCAAAGTTTAACCTTTGTTAAATCCGTATCATTTGCATAATCTCCAGAAATAATCTTGTTAATTATTGAACGGTAAACATCTTTATTTTTCATCGTCACACCAAAAACTATAAATTATTATATGTTATAAAAAAGAAAAATAAAAAGTTTAATTGAATTGTTTTTCAATTTGTTAAATAAAAACATAACTAGTTTCTCTATTATTATTAAGATATCTTATAAATCAGACCTCTTATTTTTAGATTAAATCAAATTATGCGAAACCTTTTATACAAAATGAATATAATTAACAATTGTTAATTTTTAAACTTTTCATTTACAATTTCAATATAAATATGAAATAAAACTTTTATAATTATATGGAAAGAATTAAGAGGGCATTGATTATATTATAACTTAATTATTTATTAAGGAGATTAAAAAGATGAAGAACAATAAACATAGAAATTGGCTTGTTTATGTTGTTATATTAATTACCGTTACTTCAATAATAATTCCAAATATAAGTGGAAGTAATATAAATAAAAAAAAGAATAATAATTACGAAATTGGATCACTAAATGCCTTAAAAGTTGTACGAACGCACATATCTTTGTTTGAAAAAGAAGATTATTCAATAATTGATTTTACTGAGATTCGAGATAATTATGAATTTCCTCTGATGTATTTATTTATCTTAAATCCACATGGTTATATTGTAGTCACGGCTGATAGAAGTCTTCCTCCAGTTATTGCATATTCTTTTACAAATGATTTTGGAAAAATAACTGTAAATAATATACTTCTCAAAATGTTAAAAGCAGATATATCAAGCCGTATAAATCACGTAAATAAAATCCCTCAACATATCATCAATGATAGATATAATTCATGGCAAAATTATTTATCTGAATCAGAAACAGATTTAACATTTATCCCTAAGATAAATATCGGACCACTTCTTAATACTCAATGGAGTCAGAATGCTCCATATAATAATTTTTGCCCAATTGATCTTTCAAATGGAAAGAGAAGTGTTGCGGGATGTCCAGCTGTCGCAATGGCCCAAATTATTAATTATCATAGAACTACACAAAACACAGAGTTTGATGATAATGATGATTACTATCACAACTTTGCAGGAAATAGATTTTGGATTGATGATGACTTTGAAACCTATGATTTTCCATCGTTTCCCGATTTAAACTCTTATCTTCAAACACTTGAAGATCACTATAATAATGAAATACCTCTGACTGATGATGATAAAGCAGCTATTAATTTTGCCTGTGGAGTTGCTGCAAAACAAGTATACAGTTCATCTATTTCTGGAACCTATGGTGTTGGTCAAGCATATAATGCATATCTGCGGTTTTCATTTAATGATGTCGAGTTGCTTAACGAAGATGATCCTAATCTATATGATAGATTACAAGAAAATATTTTAGATGGATATCCGGTTCATATCGCAGTAGTTAATGAAGAATGGACTGCTGGTCACAACATGGTAGTAGATGGATATGAAGATGGTTTCTATCACATAAATTTTGGCTGGGGTGGTCCTTATGATGGCTGGTATGACTTACCAGAAGAATTACCCTTTGAATTAACAGTAATTGAAGGAATAGTTGTTGATATAATACCAAATGATCCAGAATCGAAACTTGAAGGAAAAGGTGTTTTAGGTTGGAGTAATATTAATGCAGGTTCAACAGTAACAGGTTCTTTTTCCATTCAAAATATAGGAGAATCTGGATCCTCAATTGATTGAGAAATTGTTTCTTATCCAACTTGGGGATCATGGACATTTTCACCAGAATCAGGAGAAGATTTAAAACCTGAAGATGGAGAATTTAATATTAATGTAACTGTTATTGCCCCAGAAGAAAAAGAAAAAGAGTTTGCTAGTTTCATAAAAGTGATAAATATTGACAATAGTTCAGATTATTGCTTAATTCATGCATCACTTACAACTCCAAGAAACAGGCATAAAGATATTATAATACAGCGCTTTTTTAATGATAATTTCTTTCTGTTATCTTTATTAAAACTTCTATCTATGATGTGATTGAATATGAAAACAAAAAGATTTATTATCATTCTTATAACCGCTTTTATTTTTATTTCACTTTTATTACTTTCAGGCTGTATAAAAAAGATTCCAGAAGATCCAAATACATTTGTTCGAAAATTTATTTTTGATGGATTAGAACGAACCTATCGCATTCATATACCTCCAGACTTATCAGAAAATCCATCACCTTCACTTCTCTTTGTTTTACATGGAGGTGGTGGCACAGGTGAAAACACAGAACGTAGTTTAACATTAGGAGGATTTAACACGATTTCTGATGAAAACAAAATTATTGTAATATACCCTGATGGTATTGATCACCATTGGAATGATGGTCGAAATGTTAATGATTCTGCGCATCAGCAAGATATTGATGATGTTGGTTTTATTTCAACAATAATTGACAATCTAATAGAAGAATTTAATTCAGATCCACAACGTGTATTTTTTACAGGAATTTCAAATGGAGCAATGATGTGCTATCGTCTTGCATTTGATATTCCAGAAAAAATTGCAGCAATTGCACCTGTTGCTGGTGCAATTCCTATAGACATATTGCCAGAAAATATATCTGGACTTCCAGTATCAGTATGTGTAATATCTGGTACCCATGATCCCCTTGTTCCATGGGGGGGTGGTATGGTGGGAACCAAAAATAATCCTCGTGGAACAGTAATTTCAGTTCCAGAATCAGTAAAGTTTTGGGTAAACCGCAACAATTGTGATAAAACACCAGTAAGTATAAAGCTCCCAAATAACAATATTTTAGATTTTTGTCGGGTTCATCGAGATATTTATAAAAATGGTGACAACAAAACAGAGGTTTTTTTATATAAAATTGTAAGAGGGGGCCATACATGGCCAGGTGGTTATCAATATCTTCCCAAAATTATAATTGGTAGAACTTGCCAAGATATCGATGCAAACACTGTAATTTGGGAATTTTTTTCCAGTCATCCAAAACACTCGTTTTTCTAATTACTAGGATGCAAACATGAATTCTTGATATAAAAATTATCTATGCTTTTTAACTATACAATTAAATGATTATTTACTAGAAAGTGTCCTATAATCTTATCAAATTCTTTATCATTTCAAATATTTCAACACCATAGAAATCTCTAGTAAAACCTGTCTTTTTAAAACCATATTTTTCATAAAAATCAAGTGCATTATAGAGAGGTTCAGATGACTCTAGAACTATTTTCTTAATTTTCTTTTTTTCCGCTATGTAATAAATATTATCTAACATAAAACAACCAATTCCTTTTCTTTGAAAATCAGGATGAACAGCCATACTCCGGATATATAAAAATTTTTGATTTTTTATAGACAAAGAAACAGTTCCAACAATTTGACTATTAAAAATTGCTACAAAAATATCGTAATCCTTTTTTAAAATTCTTTCTTTTATTTCTTTAGGTGAAATTACTGTTGCGGCAAATGCTTCATCTGTGTAGAAACGTTGATATGGTTCAAAGGATTTGTAAAGAATTTCATGGATAACATTAATGTCTCTAGTATTTGCTCTTCTAAAAGTAAAGGTTCTATTTTTCACTATATCAATTACTATGTAATATCTTTATAATTTTTCAAATTAACTTTTAAAACTTTATCTATATAAATCACTCCTTATTATTATGAATTTTTTAAATAAATATTAAATTTTTATTTGATGTTTATCAGATTAAAAATGGTTCATAAAATACATATAAGAAATTATTAATAAAAAAATAAAAAAAAAAAAGAGAAGGGAGGAGGAATCTAAACAATATCTCCAATTTCTATTTCATCATCTTCTTCAATAAATGAGTTTTCGATTTCATCAGATATATTATTTTCATCAATTGTTTGAATCGACGAATCATATTGTTTTTCCTCAGTGCTAACTTTATTGAAATAACTGTAAACTAATGTTATTATAGCAAGAATAATTAATAGAAATAATACAGATCTAATTTTTTTATTCATATGAATCACAATTTCCAAAATTAATTAGGTTTTCCATTGCCTTGTCCTTTGCCTTTGTTTTTCAAATTATCAACTGATAAATGAGCGTTTATTTTTTTCTTAATATTTTCTTTTTTTATTTCAGTAAAAATTTCAAATTTCCTTTCTTTATTCATCTGGTTTATAGTCTTACTAATTCTAATTTTTACCTCAGCAAGTGTAACATTTCCATTTAAATAATCATTAACAAAAGAGTTGTTTACCTCTCCAATAATACCATATAATTTATATAACTGATTTCTGTTGAATTGTTTAATTTTGTTTCTTATTATTTTACTATAGTTTATTAACTCTTGACTTACCATTTCTCTGATTCTTTCTTTAATTTCTCTTAATTTTTCGCCGGTTAATATTTCTTTAATTAATTCCCTAAATTGCGATGTTAAATTTTTTGCTTCACCCTTAAATTCAACAAATAATTGAACCGATTCATTAGAACTTGTATTTACTTCTTTAACATCTTCTAGTAAATTTTTCATTTCAAAAAGTATCGATTCTAAAGTGCTTATGTTATATTCAAGACCCTTTAATACTTCAACAGCCATTTCTCCTTTTAATATGTTTTTAATTATTGCTTTTTGAAGTTGCAATAATCTTATTTCAGCTCCTAATGAATTATTCATTATTTCTATTTCTTGTTCTGTTTCATTATCTATATCTGGATTTTCATTTTCACCAGCTTCATCTGCATATGCTAATGATGAAATTGAAATAATTATCACCAGCATAATTATTAGATTTGATATTTTTTTCATATTATCAACACCTTTTCAATTTTTTGACCTTAGTAATCTATTCAGTGAAACAACTTATTAATTTTCACCGGAAAAGGCGGAACAAACCGGAACAAATACTAAAAATTATAGTTTTTTAATTCTTATTAAATTGGACATACCAATTTGTTCTTTTTCAATTAATCCTCTGAGCTCTAAACCTCGAATATTTCTGGACACAGCAGCTTTTGGAATATTTAATTCCTTTTGGATTTCAGTCTGTGTTAAAGGGATATTTTTATCAATTAACAAATTCATAATTTCTTTTTGTCGATTGTTTAGACCCTTAAAACTGTTAATATTTGCTTTTGGTATCCTATCTTTTATTTTTTCTTTAATAATGAGCCAAACCAAAATAATGATTAAAACTATTATAGATATTAATAAAATAATAAATACTAAATCAAACTCCATTAATTGATTATCTGTTAATTTTTCTGTTTGATATTGAACTATTATAGAAAAAGATTCATTTTCACCAAATCCCTTAACCATTAAACTACCTTTTTCTTCTTCAATGCTAATAAAACCTGAAGATTTTATGTAATTTATTGATGATTCTTTTGGTAAAGTTAATTCATAAATAAATTCAGAAAAAACTCCTTCTTTTGTTATATTTAATAGCCAATAGCTTTGTTTTTTTGATGTATAAATTTCTGTATCTTTTATTAATAAATCTAGATGATTAGTAATACCGTCAATTGTTATAAAACCAGAAGAGTCTACATCTATTTTTATATCTGCATAATATTTTTCTGCTGATATTGAAGGTATACAAATTATTGTCGATAAAATTAATAACGAATATAAGAAAAAGATTTTTTTTGAAATAATTGATAATCCCATCAAGATTCTTATAGATATCCAAATATAATAAATTAACTTTTAGTTTATTTTGTTAAGAATATTTTGTAAAATTATTAAAGACCATATAGTTTTTTTAAAAAATGATCTATCTGTTAATAATTGAAATATAGTTTATCATTTCTTATTTGAAAAAAACCTATTGTTATTCCCCCCAAAATGCTTATATAGATATTTAAACTACAAGCTCAAAATATCTGGGGGAAATATTGAATGGAAAATATTAAGGAAGAAATTATTTATTATCTATCAAAGAGAAAGTTTATAACAATTGCAACAACAACAAAAAAAGGTGAACCATTAACTCATACAGTGGCATATGTAAACAAAGGACCTACTGTTTATTTTTCTACTAGCAAACAAACACGAAAAGCAAAAAACATTACCAAAAATTCAAATGTTGCCTACTCAGTATATGACGCAGTAGAACATCTCGATGAAATAAGGTCACTTCAGATGGAAGGCATTGCAACATTTGTTTCAAATAAAAACGAGTCAGAAAAAGCTTTGAAAATGTTAAAACAAAAATTTCCTTCCATGGCAAATTTTCAAATAGATTCAGATAATATAATTGTAAAAATAACTCCAAAAACCTGCTATTTTAGCGATTATACTAAGAGATTTGGATATAGAGACAAAATAGATTTTTAAAAAATTTTTATTTAGTCTTTGGATTTGATTATTTACAAATTTTTTAAATCCGGAAATTTAGTATGATTTTAAGAATTAAATTAATCCTATGATATGATTGAAATAACGATGTTAATAAAGAATTATATAAATATTTAGTTCTAGGAATAGTTACTTCCAGAGTTCCCCAATCACTTTCATATGTATAAGGATCATGGGCTTTGGCTTTAATTATATATTTATCTTTTTCCTCCCATATATGATATGCTATAACCTCTGTTCCAGATGGAAAAACGTCAGTTTTATCAATTGTTCCATCTCCCCAATCAATGGTATAAAATAAATCATGGTTGTCCTCATCTGTTGAAACAAATGTATATTTATACATAATACCAGGTTTACCCTCACTAGAACCTTTTATTACAGGTGTACTTGGAGGATTACTTGGGTAACCATAGGGTTTCATAAATGGATATTTATCTTCACTTGAGCCTCCAGGGACATAGTACGGAGTATCACCTATCCCATCTTCATTAGAATCTGTTCCTATGTAATCATCCCAATAATTACCACCAGATGAATAATCATTATCCCATTGATTAGGATTACCTGTATCATATGCATTCTGATTGTTACGCATGAAATTATTATGATAAATTAAATTGTTATTTGAAGAACCACTTATTTTTAAACCTATATTATTATCAGTTATATCAATATCACTAATAATATTAAAATCTGAATTAATCTCTATCCCTGAACCAAACTCGTCATCTCCGCTATTTCGAATAATAAAATTACTAACTCTTACACCTTCAGATAAAACAGTTAATACATTACCATTTCCCAAGCCATCTATTACAGGTTTTTTTTCACTTTCTCCAATAAGAACTATGGATTTATCGATTATTATATCTATATCAGGAGTGTCAGCAGAATATTCTCCTTCATAAACAATAACATTTCCAGGACTCCCAACTACATCTATTGCATCTTGAATACTGTCAAAATGATCAAATTTCCAACCAGGAGTAGAAGAGTTAAAATCGTCATCAACAAAAACATCAGTTGGATTCAAATTTTCAATAGCATCCAAGTCAAATCCAGGATTTGGTTCAGTAGCACTACCACTACCATCATCTTTTATTTTTATAAAACGAGCACTATCAACTCTTATATCTTCAAGATCAAAATTTGTAGTTCCAGACCCAGTTCCAAGTTCTGTCCATGATCCATCCCAATTATTTGATACATATACAATATAACCATCTGAAGTTGCATCTCCCTCATAAACAGTAAAATCATCCCCTTTACAATTAAAAATCCTACCAACTTCACCCATATCTAAGACAATTGTTCCTCCAACACCTAAAGATGCAAACTCATTATCTGGAGGACCAAGAGCAGATATTGCTTCTGTAGGATTATTCTGAAAATTATTTGGATAATTATAAGGATCATAAAAATTTACCCAAGTAACCTGTTCTGCATAACGACTTCCTCCACGTGTCATTTCAATATTAAGGACTGATGGCCCTGATCCAGAAATAGTTACTTGATGCTCTTGCTCTTCATAACCGTTTGCTCTAATTATAACATTGTATGTTCCAGGTAAAAGAGGTTTATGATAATCACCTATTTTTGGATCGGTAAAACAAGGCCAATATGCTTCCTCAACCCAAATAGTTGCTGCAATAGGTAGGCCTGTTTCAGAGTCAGTGATAATTCCAGTAAGACCCATATCTGCTGCTTCAATAATATCTAACATACCATCTCTATTTTTATTCCAAACATAAGGAATATTTGAATTTTCAGTTTCAATGGTCCAGTCAATATCGCCTCTGCACCCATAGCTGAAATCGTTGGTGTCGCCTCGAGTTTGATACCAATCATATCCTTCAATTACCACATAATCATTATAGGTTCCGTATTGGTTAGAAAGATGAACAACAACATCATTGTCTGCAACAGGTTCTCCTTTATAATTCCAAATATAGTTAATGTATTTAGCCGTAGTATGATAAGATAAAGAAAACACAAAATTATTATCAAGTGCATGTTCTCTAATTGCCTGAGTTTCAGGTTGAGAGAAAGGGCTAGGACTACCGCCAGCTCCACCCCATAAATATCCATAGTCTCTGTTTAGATCAACATAATTTGCATTACTCCTTCTTAAAACCTCTCTACCATCAGGATTGACCATGGGAATAATCCAAGTTTCACGGTTATCAACAAGATTTTTTATTCTTGAATTGCTATCATAGTTTTCCACCATGTGCCATGCAAGAAGTAATGGCAATTCAACAGACATTATTTCATTTCCATGATGGCATCCACAAATTCTTACCTCTGGTTCATTTTCTTCTATTTCTGGATTATCAGTGATTTTAAGACCCCAAATTGTTCTATCTTGAACACTACTACCTAAATCATAAAGAACCGCAATATCTGGATAGGTATTAGCGATATCTTGTAATTCAATAGTCAATTCAGAATATTTATGAAATTCTTCTAGTAATAAAGGATTTTCTTTCCAATCCATCATTTCAGCATAATCTTTAAATAAAATTATCGGATTCAAATTTTCTTTCTCAAGCCAAATTATATCATCATTGGTTGCAAAAATTTTGACGTAATTATCATCTCTATCTATTATTGTAATACCATGATTAATTATTTTTCCTAAAGCAAAAGAATCAGACAATTCAACTTTAACAATAGCAGGATTTATGAAAATAAATGATTTATTATCAGTTTTATTAAAATTATTTTCTAAACCACTTGCAAAAGAAGCCGTTATCAAAAAAATTATCAAAATAATTAATAAAAACTTATTGTTAATTCCAGAAGTTAATTTTTTCATATTACTCCCCTATTTTACTTAATATATAATATATTTATAATATAAAAAGGCTATTTCTTAATTTGAAATTTTAATTAAATAAAAAGGAATATGTTAATTTATGATTGAAAGTGAAATATTATTTTAAATATTTCAGATATTTGAATTTGTTTTAATAGGAATTGAATGATTGCTTTATTATGTCTGATCTTGACTCTTGGAATAGTTACTTTTAATGTTCCCCAATCACTTTGTTCTCCATGACTATCCTCTGCTTGAGCTCTAATAGTAAAAGATCCTTCTTTTGTCCAGTTGTGCGAAGCATTAGCTTTTGATCCTGATGGAAAAACCCCTATTGCCTCTTCAATTCCATCTCCCCAGTCTATGTTATATGATAGATAATCGTTATCTATATCATTTGATACAAATGTATATTCATACTTAATACCTGGTTTTCCCTTATCAGGTCCATCAATTTCAGGTGTGCTTGGGGGATTGTTTATTTCAAAAATCTGAGCCCAAGTTGAATCACGAATAATTATCTCCTCTTGATCTATAACAGTTAAAATAACAGTAAAGTTACCTTCGTTATCATAAGTATGTAATGGATTTTGTTCATTAGATGTTTCACCATCTCCAAAATCCCAAAGAAAATCATATGGTTCAGCACCATTTTCTGCCGAACCTATGAATTGTATAGGATTACTAATAAAGCCTTGGTAAGGTCCATTTGCATCTACATTATAACCAATGATAGTAAAATCCGAATCTGAAATTGCTATTGCACTCTCAGATGAGGTTGTAGCAATAATTTTAATTCTACAATTATCAGTTCCTCCTGCATCAACCAACCATTGATAACAGCCATTATTAGGTAAATTATTAGCAATAGTCCTCCAGGAACCAGATTCACCATTTGTAGATACTTGGATTTCTATTGCCGAGTCATCTTGTGAAGGCGGAATTGCAGATAACCATCGAATATTACGAATAGATCCACTTCTAAATGTTTCTCCTCCATGAGGACTCGATATAAGAGCTGTTAGTTCAGTTGGTTCAAGCCATGGGGAAAAAGCCCTCAACACATTTTGATACGAAGGCCAACTACCCTGCTCCCCTTGTATAACAATGTCCTCGCGACCATCATGATCAAAATCACCATCAACAACAAATGCAGAATAATAACCAGGTGAGGACATTGTAAATGTAGCATCTGATTCCCAATTACCATTTCCATCACCTAAATATACGGTACCAATAGGCGCATTATATGCAATAATATCAAGAAAACCGTCTCCATCAATATCACCAAATTGTGGATAATAGGAACCACTATCAGGTAAACCATCTGATGCAGATACCCATTTGTCAGTTTGTTTATCAAACTTATAACATTTAACTCCTGAGGATCCTGGACCAAAAACTAAATCATCACAACCATCATTATTCATGTCTCCACAATCAATCCCATTATAATTTCCACCTGGAAGACCTTCTTGATTCATTGTAAAATCAAAAGTGCCATCTCCAATAAAGACATAAGTTCCCCAACGAGTTCCAACAAAATCGGGATAACCATCGGAATTAAAATCACCTACCTCAAGGTTTTTGTAAACATTTCCATCTGTTAATGACCATTTATGACTCCATGTGCCATCTCCATGATTTTCATAACAATGATATCCATTGCAACAACCAAATGACATAGAAATGATATCAAGAAGACCATTACAATCAAAATCAGCCAGATCAGTTGAAAACATGCCCCAGGTTTCACCACCAGTACCAAGTCCTTCAGCCCATCCAATCCAATTAGATGTTGTTCCATCTCCTAATGCCGCACCTATTAATGTGTCACCAAAGCCTGGTTCTCCCCAATTATGATGTATGCCCCAGACTACATCAAGATAGCCATCTAGGTTAAGATCTCCGGCTTCAATACCGCCATAACCAAAATCACCAACTTGAATAACAGACCAAATGCTATCTCCATCACCAAGCCATACCATAATTCCATGTTGAGCACTATTAACATAAGGTGATCCATGATCACCAACACATATAATATCTAAATGTCCGTCATTATTGATATCAGCAAGTTCTAATTCAGTACCCCCTCCCTCTTTTTCAGGTGTATCAAGTCCTGTTGATTTAGGTATTAAAGTCACAAGGTTGATAGATTTAATAAAATTATTCACCTCAAAATTTTTTTGTTGTGAAACGCTACTGAAACCATTTAAAGATAAAGTTGAGAGAAAAAACATTATAGTTAATATTATAATAATGTATTTTTTTATATTATTATTTTTCATGTTATACACCTTCCTGATACTAAAATAAATGTTTAGTATGTATATAAATATTATTTTCTAAATTTATTAAATATTATATTTTCCCAAATGGGATAATTTAAGATAAGTAGAAAATATTAAATTTATAAAACTGTTATATTTTTTTGGGGGATTAAAAATAACGAGAAAAATTACGTTTATTAAATGCTCTATTTTTACAATATCTTTATTGCTATTTAGTGCTTGTGTCATTCCAGGTATTAATAGCAATATTAATATAAATTATATTCAAGAAAGTAAACTTGAAATCATTAATAATCTTGGTATAAAGATAAACCAGATTCCAAATAACATTGGAGATATCAATTCATGGCCAATGTTTCATCATGACCTTGAAAATACTGGATATTCGAACTCTATTGCACCTGATGCTGATGTTCTTAAATGGAGTTTTAGTTTAGGAAATAGCGTATCTTCTCCTGTTGTTACAAATGACAAGGTTTATGTTGGGGAATCAATGGGAAAGATGTATTGTTTAGATGCAGAATCTGGTAATGAAATTTGGAGTTATATATCAGATAGTGGTATATATTTTTCTGCACCAGCAATTTATGACGGGAAGGTTTACATCCAAACAGCTGACGAGTTTATATGCTTAGATGCCAACACTGGTGATTTTATTTGGAGTTATTCACCATGTGGGGGATGGTCTTCTCCTGCTGTTATTGAAGGAAAGGTCTATTTTGGATCTGATAATAATAATGTATATTGTTTAAATGCATACACCGGTGATAAAATATGGAATTATCAAACAGGCGGTAAAGTAAAATCCTCTCCAGCAGTTGTAAATGGAAAAGTATTCATCGGCTCAGATGATAATTATGTCTATTGTTTAAATGCAAATTCCGGTAGCAAAATATGGAGTTTTCTAACAGGAAATTTAGTTGAATCCTCACCTGCTGTTGTCAATGGAAAAGTCTACATTGGTTCAGCTGATGCATATATGTATTGTATAGATGCTGAAACTGGTGATGAAATATGGAGCTATGCTCCGTGTTGTGTAAAGATCTCATCTCCTGCAATTGCCTATGGAAAGGTCTATGCTGGAACTACCTGTGAGGCTTCTGTGTATTGTTTAAACGCAGAGACAGGTGAGAAATTATGGCGTTTTCAAACAGGTGGTCATGTATGGTCTGCACCTGCGGTTGCTGATGGTAAGGTGTATGTAGGTTCATTAGATTCTAAAATATATTGTTTATTTGCAGAAACTGGTATTGAGATATGGAACTATCAGACAGGGGGAAATGTCATTACTTCTCCTGCAATTGCTGATGAAAAACTTTACATTAGTTCAAATAATGGAAAGATATATTGTTTTACTAGTGAAAACCAACCTCCCGTTCCTCTTTTTGATTGGGAACCAGAATACCCAGAACCAGGCGAAATAGTAACCTTTGATGCATCAGACAGCTTCGACACAGATGGCACAATTGTTTTATATGAATGGGATTGGGATAACGATGGAGCCTATGATGAAAGTCATACAACCTCCACAGCAACACATGTATGGTATGAAGTATCTTTATATCCAGTTACCTTAAGAGTTACAGATGATGATGGTGCAACTGACACAAAAACAAAAATTGTCTTTGTTGGAATTATGCCTCCAGTTGCAGATTTTACATGGACACCTGAAATACCTGAGCCTGATGAAACAGTAACCTTTGATGCATCAGACAGTTATGACGCAGATGGCACAATTGTTTTATATGAATGGGATTGGGATAATGACGGAACCTATGATGAATCATATATTATCCCTACTGCAGAACATTCATGGCCAGAGGAAGGTAGCTATACAGTCAAACTAAGAGTTACTGATGATGATGATTTAACCGATACATGTAAAAAAGTTATACATATAGGTGTTATCCCTCCAATTGCTGATTTTTCATGGTCGCCTCAGGTTCCACAATCTGGAAAGGTAGTAACCTTTGATGCTTCAGGTAGCTATGATCTAGATGGATTCATAGAACTATATGAATGGGACTGGGATAATGACGGAACATACGATGAATCAAGTACTGTTCATATAACTCAACATACATGGTTTGAAACAGGTAACTATCCGGTAACATTAAAAGTAACGGATAATAGTAATGCATACGATACAGTAACAAACATTATTCATGTAATAAACCGAGCCCCAATTGGAGATTTTAAATGGACACCAGCTTATCCATTACCAGGCGAGATCGTAATTTTTGATGCATCAGGTAGCTATGATCCTGATGGTGTTATTGTCTTATATGAATGGGATTGGGATAATGATGGAACATTTGATGAATCTTCTACCACTCCGGTAGCAACTCGTAGTTGGGAGGAGAAAGGAAGTTATTACATTACCTTAAGAGTTACAGATAATAATGAAAAGATTGATAGAGTTACAAGAACAGTTAAGGTATCTGGAGAGATAATAACTGAAGCTAACTGGGGAGATAGTAATTTTTCTGGTGATCCAGCAGGTTCGTTTTTGACATATAAATTACAAAAATGGCATGGCTATGAATCTTCAAATAACAAGGCATGGTCGCAAGTTGATCTTAATGTTTGGTTTCCCAAATTTAGAAAAAATGTTTTTAATAAAATGGATAACACAGATCCTTTTCCAAAAATACGATCAATAAATCTACCAATAATTCAAAAATTTACAAATTTCTTTTTAAAAATAATATCAAAACCAATTCAAAGGAGTAATCAAAATGTACATACCCTGAAATTTGAAGAGAATGTAAAACTTAATAAAGCTGGAAGACAAGGTCTTTCATGGGCAAGTGTAGGGATAACATATACTCCTTCAAATACTGGAGATACACAAATTACATTGAAAGGAAAATTGAAAGGTAAATTTACCACAGATATAATAACTGGATCAAAAGTCGATAACTGGGTTACGGCTAGCCTACATGTAGTAGAAAAAGATAGTTACATTCCAGAGGAAAATGAAGGAGAAAGCTGCGAACTCTTTTATTATAATTTTACATCAAATAAAAAAACTATTGATGTTGCATTAAATAAAGGATTTATTGTAAGTCTATCAGAGGGGAAAGAATATCTTATTTACCTAAAATTAAAAACATATGCATCTCTTTCACCAAAACGTCCAATATTAGATGGATTTTTTTCATCTTCTGCTTTTGGAAACAAGGCATCAGATGTTAGGGGTGCAGAATTTTCTTTAATTGGAATACAATTTTTATAAATACATATAAAATTCTTTAAATTGGACCTAAAACTCCTCCTAGGTAAAGAACAATAGTAGCGCTACCAGCAACTAAAATATTATCATCAATTATTCCAAACTCATATCTTTCAAAAAGTGATGCAATAACAGCAGCAATAACCCCCCACACAGGAATAGAAGGAACTCCAGAAAATGCAAAATAATAACCAATGGGTATACACACACCCATCATGTAGATATTTCCAATAGGATGCTTTTTTCTTTCTTTGAATGCAAGATTTCTTACTATACCTGTTATACCATCACCAAACGCAATAAAAGCTGGGGGGATAATCGCAATCCAAGGATTTCCTAGAATGAACCATAAAATAAAAATAGCAATCCCCCACATAAAACAAAAGCTAACATCATTAAGGTTCTTTTCTGTTTGAAACCAGTAAAAAGAATTCCCAGTTTTATGGGCAATATAAACAATTATTGCCATAATAAGCCCCGAAATTAAAGGAAACCAAGGGCTGTTAAATACAAAAGGAACAATTAAAACAACAACACCACCAGCAAAAATATGAATAAATTTTCTATTATAATATATGACAACACTTTTTGCAAAACCTTTTTTAAGCAAGTAAAAATACAGTTTCTTTGTTAAAAAAACAATTAAAAAAGCATAAGCTGCTAAAACAAACATCCACAATGTTTCAATTATAACTTGTTGATTTAGCATCGCCCCTATTATCTATTTATCTTATTTAAACATGATAGAAATATATTTAAAATCTAGTTTATTGTCGAATTTGCAAAGAAATAAAAATAAAGGTCTCAATATTTCATAAAAAAAAGAAGTTTTGAAACTATTTTGTTTTATTTTTTTGCTACAAAAGCTTAGGACTCCAAAGTCTTAGGAGGAAAAAATGAACGGAAAAATAAAATGGTATAATTCAAGAAAAGGTTATGGATTCATTGAAGGTGAAGATGGTAAAGATATTTTTCTTCATAGAAGTTCCATACCACAAGGTGTCTTCTTAAAAGAAGGGGACAGTATTGAATATGAATTGGAAGACACAGAAAGAGGCCCAAAGGCAATAAATATTAAAAAAATATAAATTTGAAAGTAAAAAAGAATTTTTAAAAATTCAATTTTTTACTTAATTTTTATATTTAATAATTTATTAACCAGATATACTAATTCATATTAACATAAAATCATTCTCTATAAAATTCATATATTTTTCTTATTTTTAAAAAAATTAAAAGTATACTTTTTAGAAAATTATAAGGATAAAGTCAATGAAAAAATACTTAAACAAAACTAGTATAAGCCGACTCGGATTGTGAAAGGTTAATGAAAACATTTGTAACTGGTGGTGCTGGATTTATTGGCAGCCATTTAGTAGATAAGCTTCTTAGTAGAGGTAACTATGTTACATCTTTTGATAATCTTTCTTCTGGGAAAAAAGAATTTTCTACTAAACATTTAAAAAATGACCATTTTAGGTTTGTTGAATCAGATTTATTAGATTTAACACGTTTAAAAAAAGAAATTAAAAATCACGATGTGATCTTCCATATTGCAGCAAATCCTTTTGTTAGACTTGGTGAAAAACAAACAAAACTTGACTTAGAGCAAGGTGCAATTGCGACATACAATTTACTTGAGGCAATGAGGCTTAATAATATAAAAAAAATTGCTTTTTCTTCAAGTAGTGTAGTATATGCAGAAACTCCAGATATTTTTATACCTGAAACCTATGGTCCAACATTACCTATATCACTCTATGGAGCAAGTAAACTTGCTGCAGAAGGTTTAATTAGTGCTTTTTGTGGAACATTTGATTTTCAAGCTTGGATTTTTAGATTTGCAAATGTTATAGGAAGCCGAGGAACTCATGGTGTAATAGTTGATTTTATAAATAAACTAAGGAAAAATCCAAAGCAACTTGAAATCCTTGGAGATGGTAAACAATGTAAACCATATCTTCATGTCTTAGATATTGTTGATGCAATGCTTTTTGGGTTTGAGCATTCTAAAGATCAAGTTAATCTTTTTAATATCGGTTGCGATAGTAGCACAACTGTTACTAGAATTGCAGAGATGGTTGTTGATGAAATGGGACTTGATGATGTTGAATTTAAATATACAGGTGGTCCTAGAGGTTGGCCAGGCGATGTTCCTCGTTTTCAACTTGATGCAAGTAAAATAAATAAACTTGGTTGGAATGAACATTACACATCTGATGAAGCTGTAAGAAAAGCTATAAGAGAATTACTAAATAATCAATAATAATTATGAAGGGAAAAATATGATTATATCACGTTCACCTGTTAGAATCTCACTAGGTGGTGGAGGGACAGACCTTCCTTCTTATTATTCAAAATATGGAGGCGCACTTATTGCTGCAGCAATTGACAAATATACTCTTGTCACTGCCCATACCCGTTTTGATGATAAAATAAAATTGAATTACTCAAAAACTGAAATTGTAGATTGTATTGAGGAAATAAAGCACAATATTTTTCGAGAAGGTTTAAAACTTCTTGATATTAAAAAAGGAATTGAACTTACATCTCTTTCGGATATACCTAGTTCTTCAGGTCTTGGAACGTCCGGGAGTTTTACAATTGCTCTTTTAAATGTAATTCATACATATAAAAAAGATTTTATCTCTCAAAAGCGTCTTGCAGAAGAAGCATGTAAAATAGAAATAGACATACTAAAAGAGCCTATTGGTAAACAGGATCAGTATATTGCTGCTTTTGGCGGTATTACTTCTTTTAAATTTGCAAAAGATGGATCTGTTACCATTGAACCTGTAAAAATGACTGATGAAGCTCGGGATGAACTACATAATAATATAATACTGCTGTACACTGGGATTTCTAGATCAGCATCTAAGATTCTAAAAGAACAAAATGAAAAAAGCAAAAAAGACGAGGGAAACACTATTGAAACTTTACATGAAATAAAAAAAATCGGACTTAAAACAAAAAAAGCATTTGAAAGTGGAGATATTGATAAACTTGGGGAATTTTTAGATGAACATTGGAAAATTAAAAAGAATCTTTCCAAAGATATTTCAAATTCTTTTATTGATGAATGCTACATGCATGCAAAGAAAAATGGTGCTTTAGGTGGAAAAATAATGGGTGCTGGTGGCGGTGGATTTTTTATGTTTTATCATAATGGAAATAATACACAAAAAACAGCATTTATTAAAGAAATGGAAAAAAAAGGTCTAATTAGAGTAAGGTATAATTTTGATTTTGAAGGATCAAAAATAATTCTAAATATGAAAAATATTTGAAGAGGATATTTATGGAAAATGAACAGCAAATCGAACAATATTTTAAAGAAATAAAGGAAATCTGTGATAACATTTCAAGGAAAGATATTGATAGGGTAATAGAACTTTTATTTAATGCTTGGAAAGATGGTAATCAAGTTTTTTTCTGTGGAAATGGTGGTAGCGCGGGAACTGCAACTCATTTTATGTGTGATCTTTTTAAGGTAACAATTGTGGAAGGGAAAAAACGATTTAGAGCTCATTGTTTGAATGATAATATTCCTCTAATGACTGCACTAATTAATGATGTTGGCTTTGACAATCTATTTATTGAGCAGTTAAAAAATCTCTATCGTAAAGGAGATATATTGGTATGCTTTAGCGTTCATGGAGGAACAGGTCAAGATAAAGCAGGTTTATGGTCACAGAATTTATTAAAAGCAATGGACTATGTAAAAAAGAATGGAGGAAAAACAATTGGTTTTGCAGGTTTCGATGGTGGCGCTATGAAAGATATTGCAGATGTATGTGTCATTGTTCCTTATTCAGCAACACCACATGTGGAAGCATTTCACCTCGTTATTGAACATTTAATTGCTTTTAGGCTTAAAGAAAAGATCATGGAATACAAAGATTAAAATGAAAAATAGAGCAATTTTTTTAGATAGAGACGGCGTTATTAATGAAGTTGTTTATCATAAAGAAATGGGAATTGTTAATTCCCCTTTTACTTTAGATCAATTTTGTCTTAAACCTGATGTTGGAAAAGCAATTAATAATTTTCACAATCAGGGTTTTTTAGTAATAATTATATCCAATCAACCAGGAATAGCAAAAAATAATTATGATATGGATACATTTGAAAAAATAAGGAAAAAGATGCATTCAAAATTGGCAGAGGTTAACGCTGAAATTGATGCCGAGTATTATTGTTTTCACCATCCTGATGCAAAAATTGATAAATATAAAAAAATCTGTGATTGCAGAAAACCAAACCCGGGTATGATAATTCATGCCGCCAAGGATTTTGAAATTAATCTTACTAAATCATGGATGATTGGCGATGGTATTAATGATATGCAAGCTGGAATTGCTGCTGGCTGTAAAACAATTCTCATAGGAAGAATGAAATGCGATCTTTGTAAAATTTTAGACGATGAAGGTGCTAAACCTGATTTTATTGCATTAAATCTAAATAAGGCTTCTATGATTACCGAAAAGGAAAGGGTATAATATGGAGATATTTTTAGATACTGCTAATACAGATGAAATCGCTGAAATTCTTGAATGGGGAATATTTACTGGTGTTACTACAAATCAAAAAATTTTTTTAAAAGAGAAAGGGTGTAATTTCAAAGAACAATCAAAAAAGATATTAAAAATGGTTGAACCATATCCTGTAAGTCTTGAAGGGCCAAACAATTTAGATGAACTTATACAGACTGCAAAGGAATATGCCACTTGGGGAAAAAATGTAATAATTAAAGTTCCAATGCTTGCTGATGGAAGTGGTCTAAAAGCTGTTAAAATATTAGAAAGTCAAGGAATTAAATGTAATGTTACAGCGATGATGAGTGTAAATCAGGCATTTTTAGCAATTGTAGCTAGTGCTTCTTATGCAAGTCTTTTTTTCAATAGAATTCGTGATTCAGGTGCTGATCCCATAAAAGTTGTAAGAGAATCTAGAGCAATTATTGATAATGGCGGTTTTAAAACAAAGCTTATTGTGGGAAGCATTAGAAAACCATCTGATGTTATTGATATTATTTCTGCAAATCCACATATAATTACAATACCTTATAAAATTTTAAAAGAAATGCCGTATCATGAAAGAACTGTTTCAACTCTTGAAGAGTTTGACAGAGCTTGGGAAGAATTTAAAAAAGCAGAAAAAATGTGTTGATTAATTTTTACCTTTTTTTAAATTTTGTACAATAGTTGAATTAATAATATTGAATCGAAAAAAAGATTATTTTAAAGATATTTTCTCAATTGTGAAATTTTCAAAAGATAATTTTAAATATTTTATTACAATAAAAATATTAATTGTTAAGGGAAAAAATGAAAAAACAAAAAGTAATATTTGTAATATCTCTAGTAATAATAGCAGTTGGATTAAGTGGATGTTTTGAGGAAAATAAATCAAATCAAAATAAAAAATTTGAAACAGTTCCTTTAAAAGACCTAGGCCTAAAAATTGGAGATCTTCCTAGTGATTATATGCAATACTATACTGGAAAAAGATATTTAAGTGTATTTTCAAATCAATCAAGTGAATCAATAGTTACATGGTTTTCAAAAGGTAATATTTCCAATTTAAAAGATTCTGAGTTGGTAACTTGTGAATTAAATAAATTTGACACGGCAAGTGATGCAAATCAAAGATATAAAATAACAATAGATTTTTTATTATCAGATCAAAATTATTCTATTATTAATGAATCAATAAATAGAATCGGGGATGAATCAAAAGACTTATCAAAAGAGGGTTTTACAGATCTTCTTACATTCAGAATATCAAATATTATTGTTGTTATGAGCTCCTATAATTATTCATTTACTTTTAATTTAGCCAAAATTGTGGAACAAAGAATCTATGATAACGCTTTTTAATTGCTTATTTTTCATAAACTAGTTTAAAGTATAGGAAAACTTTTAACAAATTATTATTTTACGCTTAATTGCCCTATGCAAATGGTAATATTATGTGGAGGACTTGCAACAAGACTTGGTAACCTTGTGAAAGATACACCTAAATCAATGATAAAAATTGAAGGTAAACCATTTCTAGAATACCAAATCGAGAATTTAAAAAATAATTCAATTAAAGATATAGTTTTATGTGTTGGTCATTTATCAGAAAAAATAAAAGATTATTTTGAGAACGGAAAAAAGTTTGGTGTCAATATTAGATATAGTAATGATGGTAAAAAACTTCTTGGACCAATTGGTGCATTAAAAAATGCTCAATTGTTTCTTGAAGATGTTTTTTTTATAATGTATGGAGATTCCTATTTATCTTTTGATTTTCAAAAAGTCTATTTGCATTTTCTAAAAGAAAACAAACTCGGACTTATGGTTGTTTATAAAAACTATGATAAATACGATAAGAGTAATTTAATTGTAAAAAATAATTTGGTTACCGGTTATAATGAATATAATAAAGCAGAAGAAATGAAATATATTGATTATGGAGCATCAATATTAAGAAAAAAATCTTTAGATTTGATACCAAAAAACTTATATTATTCTACAGGACAATTCTTTAATGAATTAATAAAAATTCAAGAGCTTCTTGCTTATGAAGTAAAAGAAAGATTTTATCATATTGGCACACTTAATGCTCTTGAAGAATTCAGAACCTTTATTAGAAGTAAATGAAAACCTTGATATACTATTTTTCTATAGTCGAATCCATGAAAATTCTTGCCAAATTTTATAGAATTGAAGATGCTGATATTGGTGAGAATACAGTAATTAGAGATTTTGTAAACCTCTATGGTTGTAAAATTGGTAAAAATTGTAAAATCGCAGCTTTTGTTGAAATTCAAAAGGATGTAATAATTGGGAATAATTGTGTAATAGAGGCATTTGCATATATTCCAACAGGTGTGACATTAGAAGACGAAGTTTTTATAGGCCCTCATGTTTGTTTTACAAATGATAAAAAACCAAAGGCAGTAAATCCTGGGTGGAAATTAATCTCAACAGTAGTAAAAAAAGGCGCGTCAATTGGGGCAGGAGCCGTAATTATCTGTGGAATTACTATTGGTAAAGGAGCAATGGTTGGAGCAGGGTCTGTCGTAACAAAGGATGTACCTGAAAAAACACTTGTACTTGGTAATCCTGCAAAACCTGTTGGAAAGGTGGAATAAAAATGGATGTAATTCCCCCAGCAAGACCAGTTTTTAATAAAGAGATGGAAGAAGCAGCAATATATGCACTTAGAAACGAAAGATACATTTTAGGTGAATCAGTAGATAAATTTGAAGAAGATTTTGCCAAGTATATTGGAACAGATTATGCAATATCTGTTAGTTCAGGAACAACTGCACTATTTCTTGCTTTAATTGCTGCGGATCTCACTATAGGTGGAGAAATAATAACAGTTGCTAGCTCCTATATTGCAACATCAAACTCCATTCTTCATGCTAATGGAACACCTATTTTTTGTGATATTAACGATGAATATCTGATAGATGTAAATCAAATACCAAAAAAAATTACTAAAAGATCAAGAGGAATGATGCCCGTTCATCTCTATGGTCATCCAGCTGATATGCAGGAAATAAATGATATAGCAAAAAAAAATGATTTATTTGTAATTGAAGATTGCGCTCAATCACATGGAGCAACTTATAAAGAAAAAATGACTGGAACATTATCTTCAATGGGCTGTTTTTCGTTTTATTCAACAAAAAATATGACTGTTTGCGGTGATGGAGGAATGATTACAACTAATGATAAAAAAATTGCAGATAAATTAAAACTTCTAAGAAATCATGGTCAGCATCCAAAGAATGTCCATACAATAATTGGTTATACTGCAAGACTTAATACAGTAAATGCTGCAATTGGAAGGGTTCAATTAAAGTATCTTCCAATATGGATTGAAGCAAGAAGAAACATTGCAAAAAAATACTTTAATATTCTTTCTGACATAGAAGAAATAATTTTACCACCAGGAGACACCAATGAAAAAAAACCATCATATCACTTGTTTGAAATTAAAACAAAAAAAAGAGATGAACTTTTAAATTTCCTAAAAGAAAACAAGATAATTTGTTTAATACACTACCCAACTCCAATTCCCTATCAACCTATATATAAGGAATTATTTGGATATAAAGAGGGAGCATTTCCTAAAAGTGAAGAGCTATCTGCTCAATCAATGGATCTACCGATGTTTCCTGATTTAATAAATGATCAGATAAATTATATATCAGAAAAAATACATGAATTTTTCAACAGGTGATAATCTGAAAATAGGTGTAATTGGCGTGGGTCGTTGGGGGAAAAAACATATTGATGAATATTCAAAAATGAAAGATTTGGAACTTTCCTGGGCTTCAGATCTTAGTGAAGAAAATCTTCGTTTTTGTCAGGAACAATATAATATAAAAAATGTTACAAATGATTATCATGAGGTGCTTTCTTCAAATGTAAAAGCTGTTAGTATTTGTACAAGTAATGAAACCCATTTTCAAGTTTGTAAAGATGCACTTATTGCAGGAAAACATGTTCTTGTTGAAAAACCATTAACCCTTCAATCTAAAAAAGCATATGAATTAGTTGATATTGCAAAACAAGCAAAAAAACTTCTTGCTGTTGGACATATTTTTAGATATAACAATGCCATAAATGAAGTTAAAAAATTAATAAAAAACAACTTTTTTGGAAAATTATATTATCTAAGATTACAATGGACAATTCAATGGATGCCTGAGATGTATCCAGATAAAAAACTTGATATTATTGTTGATATGATGCCCCATTTGTATGATATTATGAACTATTTGACAGATGTTTGGCCAAAAAAGATAACGTGTTTTGGTAAGGCTTTTATCAAAAAGGACCTTGAAGATACAGCATTTATCATTTGTGAATTTCCAAATAATATAATATCTCATTCTGAAATAAGTTGGACTTTACCAGAAAAAGTTAGAGAAGTTGATATAATCGGCCAAATTGCAGCTGCTAAAATTCAAGCTGTTTCTCAAAAAGTAAAAGTATTTAAAGACTCAAATGAAGGACGAAATCTAAATATTTTAGAAAACAACACTCTTGGTGATGAACTTCAGCATTTTATTAATGCTGTTAAAAATGGTTCTATTGTTTCAAATGATGGAGAAATAGGCGCAAAAACAGTTGAACTTGTTGAAGCCACTAGAAAATCCCAAGATCTTGGAAAAACAATTATTTTATAAAATTTTAATAAAGATTGATATTATCTAATATTGCAGTTATATGATGAAAATAAGTGTTGTTCTTACTACAAAGAATGAAGAAAAAAATATTGGTGAACTTCTTGAGAGTTTGATTGATCAAGAAGAACCATATGAAGTTTTAGTAGTAGATTCAGATAGTAAAGATAAAACACAAGAAATTGTAAAAAAATTTTTAGAGAAGAAAAATTGCATTAAATTACTTATTTATCCAGGTACTAGAGCAGAAAGCATGAATTACGGTATAAAACAAGCATCAGGAGATGCAATTGCTTTTATTGGTGGAGATGATACAGCTGACAAGAGCTGGATAAAAGAATTAAGAAATGGATTAAAAAATGCAGATATTGTTGTTGGTAAGCTTGTTTCAAAAGGGGAAGAAAAAGTAAAAAATATTGAAAATGTAAAATTTTATCATAAAGGGGAAAATGTTTCATATCCGGGAACAAATACAACTTATAAAAAAGAAATACTTGACAAATTAGGTGGATTTGATCCTTGGTTTTCATCTGCAGAAGACCTAGAAATAAATTATAGAGCTGTTGATGCGGGATATAAAATATCTCATTATGACAAAGCAAAAATTTACTATAGACCAAAGGGTTCTGCTCTTGAATTTTTAAAACAATCGTTTTGGTATGGCTATGGAAGAAAACTTCTGGGATTAAAACATGGACGGGTTTGGGAAAAACATTCAATGGCAGATGTTCTTGTAAATCAAACATCACTTTTTGGTCTTGTTAGACTCTTAATTGGTTTTTTTGGTTATATTTATTGTGTTATTACTGTAAGAAAATATTATCCTATTAAAAGTTAATTTCTTTTATGATTTTATCATTAAACAAAAAACCTTTTCTAAGAACAATTTTCATTAATTGCTTCTTTATACCTAATTTATATGAATGCTGTAATACTTGCTGCAGGACGAGGAACAAGAATGCCAGAAATTACAAAAGATAAACCAAAATCTCTAATCGAAATATCTGGAAAGACAATACTTGAAAGAGAAATAGAAATACTTACAAAAAATTCGATTAAGAAAACATATGTAGTGATCGGATATATGGCAGAAAAAATTAAAAATAAATTTGAAGACTCTAAAGATATTGAATTTATTGAAAATAAGGATTTTGCTACCACAGACAATATATATTCACTTTATTTAACACGTGATAAAATAAGAGGAAAAGAATTTTTACTATTAAATGGAGACACAGTTTTTGAAGAAAATATAATAAAAAAGCTGGTTTCAAAAAAAGGATTGAATTTAGCTCCAATTGACAGTAATCATTATGATCTTGAGGAGTTAAAAGTAAAAGAAAAAAATAGTATCATCATTGAAATTTTACCAAAAACAGCTCCAAAAGAACAAAGTGATGGATCAACAATAGGGGTATTTAAATTTTCATGTGAAGGTAGTAAAATCTTATTTGATGAACTTGAAAAACTAATAAATGAGGGAGTAAAAAACAAATGGTTCGAACATGCATTAAACAACATATTTGAGAAAATTGAAATGCATAAAATAGATATCAGTGATTTAAAATGGATAGAAATAGACGATGAAGCAGATATAAAAAAAGCTCAAGAGTTATTTAAGTAGATAAAATGAAAATAGGTATTATTGGCACCGGAATGTTTGGTTTTTCAATAGCCAGATATCTTGGGAAAAAACACATTCAAAATAATAATATCAATTTAAGTACATATGACATTAATAAAAAATTAATCGAATATCTAAAGAAAAAGAGATTGCATCTTTATCATTTTAAAAATAAAAAACTACCTGATAATATCTCTTTTACGTCTGATAAAAAAGAAATTGCAAATAATGCAGATATAATTGTTATGGCAGTTGAATCTCAATCTACAAGAGAAGTAATTAAAGAAATCAGGAATTATTTGAAAAATAAGGTGATTATTCTTAATACAGCAAAAGGCTTAGAAATTGATACTGCTAAAATATTTTCTGAGGTAATTAAAGAAGAGCTTAATGATACAAAAATTGATTATAAAATTGCCAAAATATCAGGTGGGACATTTGCTGAAGATATGGTAAATGACGCCCCTCTTGGTGCAGATATTGCTTGTGAAGATCAAGAAGTTCTTAAAAAGTTACAAGAAATATTTCATGGTAAAACATTACGCATATATGGAAATACTGATTTAATTGGCGTTGAATATGCTGGAGCATTTAAAAATGTAATAGCAATTTTTGCAGGAATAATAAATGGATTAGGATTACCTTATGGTAGTGAAACTCATATAATTTCAAGAGCTGCAAAAGAGGCAAGAGATATAGCAATTGACCTAGGAGCAAAAACTCATACTTTTTCAATGGAAAGTCAATGTTGGGGAAATGACCTTTGGATGAGTTGCACTGGAAAATCAAGAAACAGAGAGTTTGGTAGATTAATTGGAGAAGGATTGAAACCAAAGAATGCACTAGAAAAATTACAAGCAGCTCATAAACTTGTTGAAGGATATTATACAGTTGAATCTATTCCAAACCTGTGTAAAAAAACAGGTGTGAATGCCCCTATATTTAATGAGATTTATAAAATGGTTCATGAAAATAAAGAACCATCTGAATCCATGGAATATTTAATGAAAAGAAATGTCGAGGATATTGGATTAAATTTTTAATAATTTTATTAACTCTTCAATACAACGATCAGATGACTTTCCATTTTTATATAAAAATGCTTTATTTAGAACTACATCAAAGTTGGGAGCGTATTTTTTGATAAATTTTTCAGAATCTTTTAAAGCGTCCTTTAATGAGTCCATTAACTGATCTTTTGTGTAAACAATAGCACCAGCTCGCTCATTAGGAGTGAAACAAAACTCACCATAAGGGTTTGGCCGATCAATAAATATTATTGGTTTTCTTTTCAACATAAAATCAAATGCAATACTTGACCAATCAGTTATTAGTACATCAGTTACTGATAAAAGAGTATAAGTATCAGGATATTCTTCCATTGAAATCCAGCTAATGTTTGAATATTTTGAAAGAACATCATTTACATCTGTTGATTTTTTTCCCTCCCAATATCTATGAGTTCTAATCACAAAATGAGTATTTCTATATCTGTGTGCAAAATTATCAAATAAAGCTAGTGTCTCCTTCCAATCAGACCAAGGAAACAAGCCCATACCTGTATAATGACCCCAGGTAGGTGCATAAAGAATTATTTTTTTATCACTAGGAATTCTTAACTCTGTAAAAATCTTTTTTCTATTAATCTTCTTAAAAAGAATATCATTTCTTGGATAACCAGTGATTCTAAATATTTTAGGATAATACCCTTTTTTAGAATAGGATTTTTTCATAAAATCTGATGTAACACAAAAAATATCAGGAGGAATAGGAACTTTATCAATATATACATCTTTAAATGGTATTCCATGCCATAATTCCATTCTTTTAACAGAAAAATTTCCACCAACATATTCAATTTTGCCAGATTTAAACTTAATTGCAAACTCCCCTAAAAAATCTCTTAGAAAATCACTAAATTTTGAACGTCTTGTAACAGGAAGATAGCTTTCTCCATGTGAGGTAACAAACAAATTTGTTTTGGAAAAAATTGGAATAGCCCGAATATCATGCCACCAATAAGCATTTATTCCTTTTTTCTTTGAAATTTCGACTTGTTCTTTGTTTGGAGAGGTAAAATAGATATGTATCTTATTATCTTCCAAGAGTTTACTATTATTTAACAAATAGTCAAGTAATCCTTTAATATTTCCACCATACCATGCTGAAGAAAAACCAATAAACAAGTGGTTATCTGAGTTTATATGTCCTTTTCTATAAAAAAAGACAAGTAAGCGAAATAGAGTAGTAAAACCTATATTATAATATTCTTGAATTGCTCTCATAAATTTAACCCAGCAGAATCAAAACACCTTTTAATACAAATTTGATATCTTTCAAAACTTAATAAAATAATGTTTTATTATTATATATGAAATTGGAGGAAATCAGTTGAAAAATATTGGAATACTAGAGCCACATTTTCACTTAAAATTCTTATACACTATAATAAAAATATGCAAAACAAATAAAACCAATGTGACAGTATTTACTACAAAAGAATTATTTTCAAGACTTGAAACATATATAGATGATAAATCAAAATATGAATTTATTTTAAAAGATAAAAATGAAAGTATGAGTTCTTTTTTAAAATATGTAGAAAAAATCTGTAATGAAAAGATCGATCTCCTTCTTGTAAATACCATTCAATTTAGCTCCATTAGATTACCTTTATTTTTTAAATTTAAACCAAAATCAAAAATGATATTAACCATTCATATGACAAATCACTGGTTGAAACAAAAATTTGCATTTCCTACAAAAAACATATTTAGAAGTATTGATGCAAATATTAGTATTTTTTTAATAAGAAAATTTATCCTGCCAAAATATAACGCAATAAATGTAATTTATCCACCAATAAAAGAATATGTAATAAAAAAAACAAATTACAAAAAACCTGTTTTTACTCTTCCATTTAATTTTTATGACAAAAGTAAAAAAATGGCAAAAATAAAAAAAGATGATAAGATAAGATTTGTAATACCAGGATTAATTGAGACATATAGACGCGATTATGATCTTGCAATCGATGTATTTAATAAGCTTTTTAAAAAATTCAATGGAAAAATATCTCTGTGGATTCTTGGAAAACCAGTTGGTGTGGGAGGAAATAGAATTATTTCAAGATGTGAGGAGTTAAAGAAAAAAGGATATAACATATTTTATTCAAAAGAATTCGTTCCAGAAATAAAATATAACAAAATATTAAACGAAAGTGATGTAATTTTTTCACCATTAAATGTTAACGCAAAAAGAGCTACAGGAATATCAGAAATCTATGGTAAAACAGAAGGAAGTGCATTACCCTTTGAGGCTATTCAATACTGCAAACCACTTATTGTTCCAGATGAATTTAATGTAATAAAAGAAATGAATAGCTCGACATTAAAATACAAATCTTTAAAGGATTTAGAACGGCTATTAAGTCAACTGATTGAAAATAAAAATAAAATAATTGACTTAAGAACGAAAGCAAGAAAAAATTCTGAAAGTTTTTCTCTTGAAGTGTTACAAAAATACTTTAGAAAAGAAATATTAGATAAATTAGAACTTTTATAGTAAAAAGAATTAAAAGTGATTTGTCCCTACATGTGGCCAAAATATATCTTGTGGAGAGGAATAAATGAAAGTTAGTGTTTTTGCTCTTGGGAGAACAGGGCTACCACTTTCACTAGTATGCGCTGATAGTGGATTTGAAGTTATTGGAATTGATATTAATAAAGAGCTAGTTGGACAAATAAAAGCTGGAAGAGCTCCCTTTCATGAACCTGGAATGAATGAGCTTCTAAAAAAACATCTAAATAGGAGGTTTTTTCCAACTACAGAGATCACTGCAGATGTAAAAGATTCGGATTATTTTGTTATTGCAATAGGTACAAAATTTAAAAAATATCCTGAACAAGGATCAATTACTAACTTATATAAAGTGGTTGACAGAATTATAAATATTGGAGTAAAGGAAAAAACTTTGATTTTTAGGGTAACTTTACCTATTGGTACAACTGATAAAATAAAACAAAGAATTGAAAAAACAGGGTATACTGAGGGAAAAGATTTTTTTCTCTCATTTGTGCCAGAGCGAATTATGGAAGGGAAAGCAATTGAAGAAGAAAAAAATCTTCCAAAAGTAATTGGCTGCTATAATGATATAAGCTTTGAAAGAGTAAAGAAATTTTTTGAGAAAATTGGAGGGGAAATTGTAAAAGTATCTGATCCTAAAATTGCTGAAGCTGTAAAATTGGTAGATAATTCATGGAGAAATATGCGATTTGCCTTTTCAAATGAAATTGCGTTTCTTTCAGATGTTAATAAAATAAATGCAATGGAAGTTTTAAACGCTGCAAATAAGGGCTATGAAAGAAATAAAATTCCTTTACCAGGTCCAGTTAGTGGATATTGTCTAGGAAAAGATCCATATCTACTTGAAATGGCGTATGATAAGGTTATTATTAGAGGCTTTAACTCGGTATGGTTTTATGGACGACGTGCAAATGATTGGCTATATAGCAAAATCGTTAAAGAAGTAAAAGGTAAAAAAGTGTTAGTAGCAGGTATTACCTTTAAGGCAGATATTGATGATTTCAGAAATAGCCATTCACTTGATATAATTGATTTACTTTTAGATGAAGATTTTAAAGTTTCTGTTACAGATCCATATCTTGATAAAACAACATATACAAGATTACCTTCATATATAGAAAGAAATGTAAAAAAAATGTATTTCAAAGAAGCAATTAAAACTGTAGATACGATAATAATTGCTACAGATCATAAAGAATACAGAACGATAGATTTGAAAACTTTTATAAAAAATATCAAGAAAGGAGTAAAAATAATTGATCTATGGAATATTTTTGAAGGTAGATTAGAAAAATATAAAGATATTGATTATATGGGCCTTGGAAGAGGAGATTTAAGATGAAAGCTTTAATTACTGGTGCTGCTGGTTTTCTTGGTAGTTTTATTTCTGAAGAGCTTCTAAAAAATAATTATAATGTTGTTGGAATTGACAATTTTTTCAGAGGAAAAAAGGAGTACCTTCCTGATAATAAAAATTTTACTTTTTACGAACTTGATTTGGTAGAAAAATCTTCAGAGTTTAGAGATATTGTTAAAAATGAAAAACCAAAGTTTATTTTTCATTACGCAGCAATTAATGGAACCAAATATTTTTATGATATACCCTATAAAGTGATCAACAATAATGTTCGAATGACACAAAATGTCCTAGAAGCATGTAAGAATTCTTCTGTAAAAAAAATAATACATGCATCAAGTTCAGAGGTATATGGTGAGCCACTTAGCTATCCAATAGCTGAAACGCATCCGATATTACTAAATATTCATACTGATAGAGATAGTTATGCATCTTCAAAAGCTATATGTGAATTTTATGTTAAATTATTTGCAAAGGAACAAAAAATAAGTTATCTAATACTTAGAATCTTTAACACTTATGGGCCTAATATGGATACATCTGAATATGGTCAAGTAATTCCAGAATTTATCAACAAAATGTTTAAAGCAAAAAAATTTACAATAATAGGAAATGGAGAACAGACCCGAGGTTTTTGCTATGTATCAGATCATACAAGACTTGTTAAAAAACTTGCAGAAAATATCTCAAACGAGATTGTAAATGTTGGAAAAGATATGGAAATAAAAATAATTGAATTAGCAAAATTACTGCATAAACTTGAAAATAAAAAATTCAATCCAAAATTTTTAACAGGTAGAGAATATGATCATAAAAGACGCGTCCCTGATATATCAAAACTCAAGAAATTAATAAATGATTATCCAAAAATATCACTTGAAACTGGATTACAAAAAACACTAGTAGCATTCAAACAAAAAAAGTAAAAAAGGGGAAAAATTCATTGTATTATAATAAAAAGGGTTTTAAAAAAAGATTAAAACTTATAATTAAAAACAATGCATTTATAATTGCACAAAAAAATGCAATTAAAAAATTAAAGAGGATAGCAAAAAATTCAAGTCCAATACCAATGATTAAAAAAGATGCTAAAAAAATAATTTTCACCATGATATATGGTATGTACGGGAGACTAATATACTGGGAATGTGGTCTTGCAAAGGCAGTACAAATGAGAGGACATGATGTAAAAGTTTTAATCTGTGGAAAAAGTTTAACAATGTGTACTTCTGAATATACAATTCAATCAGTACATGATGATATTACATGTAAACATTGTGTCGATTTTTCAAAGGATTTTTTAAAAACAGTTGATCTTCCATATCTAAATATCAATGATTATATATCAAGAGAAGAAATTAATAAAATACAAAATAAAGTTGACAAATTAAGTATAAAAAAATGTAAAAATTTAGTTTACAAAGATGTATATGTAGGAGGTTTAAGTGTTAATGCAGCAATGAGATATTTTGAAGGAGCAATTGATATCGATGATAATTTATATGAATCAGTCTTAAAAGCAGAATTAATAAATTCTCTAATTGCTGTAAACGTTGCAGAAAAAATTGTTCAAAAAGAAAAACCCGATGTAATTGTAACAACACATCTTGGTTATAGTTCATGGGGAAGTTTTGCTGAATATTGTGAATCAAGAGGAATAAGAGTTAGTTATCCAGGGGAAGGATATATAAAAGACACTATTGCTTTTGATTTTAATTTAAAAGATAAAGTTAATACTTTTTTTAATACTTATTATAAGGATATAAGAAATATTAAACAATTAAATAAAAAGGAAAATAAAGAACTTGACACCTTTATTTATAAAAGAGTTTATGGTAAAGAGGGTGATACCTCAATCTATGGTTATATTAATGAAAATGTAAAAGATCAATTTGAACCAGAAAAATATAAAAAAACATTTGCTTGTTTTCCAAATGTAGCATGGGATTCATCATTACTTAGAGCTCATAGAGGATTTAAAGATGTATATGAATGGATTGGTTATACAATTGAATTCTTTAAAAAAAATACGAAATATCAACTTATTGTAAAAATTCATCCTTCTGAAGCATATGTTGCAAAGTCAAAAAATACAGTTTCAGATTATATATTAAAAAATCTTTCCCCTTTAACAGAAAATATAAAAATAATACCACCAAATACGAAAATAAGTCCTTATTCATTATTTTCATTCATTGATGTGGGAATTGTTTACAACGGAACAATTGGACTTGAAATGGCATTACATAAATTACCAGTTATTGTTGCTGGAATTACACATTATGGAGATTTAGGATTTACAAATGATGTATTATCAAAAGAAAAATATAATGACATCTTATCAAAAAAGCTCCCAAAATTAACTGATGAAAAAATTCAACTCGCTAGAGCATATGGATATTTTTATTTTATAAAAAGTTTCATTCCTTATAATTTAGCATACGCAAAGGGTTTTTTAAAACAAGGATGGAATATTAAATCATTTGGTGAATTAAAAGAAGGTGAAAATAAAAATATTGATTTAATATGTAATTACATTATATTTAATGGAATTTATCAAGATTGGTAAATTAAATAAAGGAGTAATTTGATAAAGCATAAATTCAGCGGGTAAAAAGGATGGACGTATATTAAAAAATAATTATCCATGATATATGTTTGATACAAGCATATTAATGATTTAACTTCCCCATATGATAAACGAAGGTAAAAAATGATCAAAATATTTAGCCATATATACTTACATAAATTTAAATTGATATTAAAAAAAATTTATTTTTGGGTAATTGTGAGTTGGGTGAGTTATAATGAAACCAATATATGATATGAAATTAATACAAATCGAAGTTACAAATGCATGTAATTATAGATGTGCAAATTGTACTAGACTTGTTGGACATCATAAAAAACCATACTTTATGGATTTAGATACAATAATAAAAGGAATTGAGTCCTTAGAGGGATATCACGGCCACATAGGTTTAATGGGTGGAGAACCAACTCTTCATCCAGAATTCCGTAAAATTTGTAATATATATCTAGAAATGATTCCGGATAAAGAAAGAAGAGAGTTATGGACATCTGGGTATAAATGGGAAGAATATGAAGATATAATAAAGGAAACCTTTATGACTAAATATATTGCATATAATGATCATACTTCTGATGAGGGATGGCATCAACCGTTATTAATAGCGGCAGATGAAATAATAGATGATAAAGAGTTAATGTGGAAACTAATAGATAATTGCTGGGTCCAAAATAGATGGTCTGCTTCAATAACGCCAAAAGGTTGCTTCTTCTGTGAAGTAGCAGCTGCTCAAGATATTTTATTTAATGGACCAGGTGGTTGGCCTATTGAAAAAGGATGGTGGAATAAAACCCCTGAACAATTTAAAGATCAGATCAAAAGATATTGTCCAAATTGCAGTGCAGCTATTCCTTTATCCATTCCGAGTGATCATGAAAAATATGATCTTGTATCCACGAAAAATTTAGAAAGATTAATGGAGATTAAATCTCCTAAAGTTTTAAAGGGGCAATACAAAATATATGATAAAAAATACACTATTGATGATTACTTAGCAAATTACAAAACATGGGCACCAGGTCGATATCGCAATTTCATACAACACGAACCCGATGTGAGAATTATAAATGAGTAAACGAACGATTCAGGACAAAATTATAAGTGGTCTTAATTCTTTTCGATATTTTTTTTCAGAACCAATTAAATTAAGAATTGCTAGATTAAAATATGAGAAAGAATATAATAGTGCAAATGAAAAACCTCTAATATCTGTTTATACTCCAACGTATAATCGTGGAAAACTCCTTATAGAGAGAGCAGTTAAATCAGTTCTTAATCAAACATATGAAAATTTTGAATTTATAATAATTGGAGATAATTGTACAGACGATACAGGAGAATTAGTTTCAACTATTGATGATTCTCGTATAAAATTTTATAACATACCAAAAAGGGGAAAAAGATATCCTGAAACAGTAGAAAATCATTGGTTTGCAGGGCCAGTTGTTGCAGCAAATACCGCGTTAAAAATGGTTAAAGGAAAATGGATAGCAAGAATTGATGATGATGACATTTGGACACCTGATCATCTTGAAATTCTTCTATATTATGCACAAGAAAATAATTATGAATTTGTATCTTCATCTATGATGTCAGAACGCTATGGAAAAAAGATATTGGTAGATGTTAAAAATGATAACCCAAGAATTGGTGGAACTCAAACCTGGCTTTATAGATTATATCTAAGATTTTTTAAATATAATATAAATTGCTGGCGAAAATCATGGAATAAAGTTAATGATATCGACCTCCAAGTTAGAATGCACCAAGCAGGTGTACGTATGGGATTTTTAGATAAGGTCACTGCATATATATTACCAAGACCCGGTGAAAAAACAATAGGTCTTGATGCTTATAAAGAAACAAAAAACCAAAAACTAAAACATTTTCATTTTCAAAAATAAAAAATTATTTTATAATGATATATAATAAATAATTCATTTATATCAATTTAATAAACTCTATATTCAAAGACTAAAAATTTTAATTTAATTATGAAGACCTCTCTAAACCTTTAAATTTAATATTTAAATACAGGTGCATATGAATATTAGCATCTTGGGAGCAGGATATGTTGGTTTAGTAACTGGTACTTGTCTTGCAAATATGAACCATGATGTTATTTGTATTGATGTTAATAAAAAAAAAGTTGAATCGATTAATAAGGGAATAGCACCTATATATGAAATTGGCTTATCAGAACTTTTAGCAAAGAATAAAAACCGGATAATAGCAACAACTAATCCTTCAAATATAAAAAAAACTGATATTACTTTTATATGCCTAGGAACCCCCTCAAAAAAAAATAGAAATATAGACCTATCAAATATCAAACAAGGAGCTATAGATATTGGGAAAATTATTAAACAAAAAGATTGGCATGTCGTGATAATAAAAAGTACAATATTACCTGGTACAACAAAAGATTTTATAATCCCAATATTAGAAAAAAATTCAGGTAAAAAAGCAGGTAGAGATTTTGGAGTTGCTATGAATCCTGAATTTTTAAAAGAGGGAAAAGCAATTCAAGATTTTTTAAATCCTGATAGAATTGTAATCGGGACAGAAGATGATAAAACAAAAAAAATTTTAAAAAAATTATATGAAAATTTTAGGTGCCCAAAAGTTTTTACAGGATTTTCTGAAGCTGAAATGATAAAATATGCATCAAATGCTTTTTTAGCCACAAAAATTTCATTTATAAATGAAATTGGCAATTTTTGTAAAAAGCTTGATATTGATACCTACAAAATTGCCGATGGTATGGGTTATGATAAAAGAATTGAAAGAGCATTTTTAAATTCAGGAATAGGATGGGGTGGTTCTTGTTTTCCTAAAGATATAAAAGCCCTTATTACAATGGCAAATAAATATGATGAAAAACTAAAAATTTTGGAAAACGTAGTAAAAGTAAATGATTTACAACCTTTAAAAATAGTTGAAATCTTGAAAAAACATTTTCCCAGTATTAAAGGTAAAAATATTGGTGTTCTAGGTCTTTCTTTTAAAAAAGACACAGATGATATTAGAGAAAGTAGAGCTATACCAGTTATTAAAAAACTATTACAAGAAAAAGCAATTATTAAGGTATATGACCCTAAAGCAATGGATAATTTTAAAAAAATATTTCCACAGATAAATTACTCCAATATAAATAATATTCTTAATTCAGATGCAATTCTTATTTTAACAGATTGGGATGAATTTAGAAAGTTAAATTATAAAGGAAAATTGATAATAGACGGTAGACGATTAGAGGAAGCAAAGCAAGGTATTTATGAAGGTATATGTTGGTGAGTTAGATTATGAAAGCTGTAATTCCTGCAGCAGGTCTTGGAACAAGATTTTTACCTGCAACAAAAAATAGTCCAAAGGAAATGCTCCCTCTTGTTGATAAACCAGCTATTCAATATGTAGTTGAAGAAGCAGTAGACTCTGGAATTGATGATATTATTATTGTAACAGGTAGAGGAAAGCATTCAATTGAGGATCATTTTGACATTGCTTTTGAGCTTGAATATGTTCTAAGAGAAAATAATAATCTGGAAAAATTAAACGAGATAAGAAAAATCTCTGAGCTCGCAGACATTCAATATGTTCGTCAAAAAAAGGCATTAGGGCTTGGCCATGCTGTTTTGTGTGCAAAAAAACATGTTGGAGATGAACCATTTGCAGTTCTTTTAGGTGACGATATTGTTTTTTCAAAAAAACCATGTACCAAACAATTAATTGAAAAATTTAAAAAATATAATAGGTCAATAATTGCTGTTGAACAAGTTCCAGATAATAGAATCGAAACCTATGGTATTATAAAACCTGGCAAACCAGTTGAAAAAAATCTATATCCTATTTTAGATTTGGTAGAGAAACCAAAAAAAGAAAATGCTCCCTCTAATCTTGGGATTTTAGGAAGATATATTTTAACATCCGAGATTTTTGATTATATAGAAAAAACAAAAAAAGGTTATGGGGGTGAAGTTCAACTTACAGATTCTCTTAAACTTCTTAAGAATAATCAATCAATTTATGGGTTTGAATTTATTGGTAAAAGATATGATTTAGGTAATAAAATGGATTGGTTAAAAACTACTTTTGATGTTGCTCTAATGAGAGATGAATTTAAAGATGAATTAATAGCATATATAAAAGAGAAAATCAATGATTAATATGAGGAAATATATATGAGAATAATCATCTCTGGGGGAGCTGGTTTTATTGGTTCACATTTGTGTGAATATTTATTAAAAAAAGGGAATCAAGTAGTTTGCATTGACAATTTATTAACTGGTAAAAAAGAAAATTTAAAAGAAATAATTAATAAAAAGGAGTTCGAACTAATTGAACATGATATTACTCATTCTATAGAATTATCTGGAAATATTGATTGGGTTTTTCATCTTGCATCGCCTGCATCCCCTGTTGATTATTATAAACATCCTATTCACACATTAAAAGTCGGTTCACTTGGAACACATATTATGCTTGGTATTGCAAAAAGATATAAAGCAAAATTCCTACTTGCTTCTACTTCAGAAGTTTATGGTGATCCAGAGGTAAATCCTCAGCCTGAAGAATATTGGGGGCATGTTAATACCATTGGTCCAAGAGGAGTATATGACGAATCAAAACGTTTTGCAGAAGCAATAACCATGGCTTATCATAATAAACATAAAATAAAAACTCATATAGCAAGAATTTTCAATACATATGGACCGAGAATGAGACTTGATGATGGGAGAGCAGTTCCCAATTTTATTTATCAAGCATTAAAAAATATACCAATTACTATTTATGGAGATGGAACTCAAACCAGAAGTTTTTGTTATATAACTGATCAAATCCAGGGTATTGTAAAATTAATGGAATCAAATTATAGTCTACCAATAAATATTGGAAATCCATCTGAGATTACAATCTTAGAGATTGCTAAATTATTAAAAAAGATGTGCTCATCAAAATCAATACTAACCTATCATCCTCTTCCAAAAGATGATCCCAAAAAAAGAAAACCTGATATTACTAAGGCAATAAAAATACTTAAATGGGAACCGAAAATAGATTTAATTGAGGGATTAGAAAAAACAATTGAATATTTTAAAAACAAAATCTAATAACTATTTCAAATGATAAGGAATATTTATATAAACATAAATTTTAATGACATTTCTGGAAAATGAGGATAATATTTTTTGGGTTAGGGTCAATCGGAAAAAGACATGCAAAATTGTTAAAAAAATATTTTGACCATGAACTTTTTGCATTTAGAAGTAAAAAAGAATCTGTTAAAAATAAATTAGGTATAAAAGAAATATACGATTTAAAAGAGATTGATAGTATAAAGCCGGATATTGCATTTATAACAAATCCAACCAACAAACATATAGAAACAGCTATATTTTGTGCAAAAAAAAGTATTCACTTATTTATTGAAAAACCTCTTTCAAATAATGAACAAGATTTAAGGAAATTTTTAAATGTAATTAAAAAAAATAATATTTTTACTTATACTGCTTATAATTTTAGATTTCATCCTGTAATTCAATGGATAAAAGAACATTTGAAAAAGAATAAACCTATTCATGTTTCGATAAACACCTCATCGTATCTTCCTGATTGGAGAAAGAATTTTGATCATTTAAAAAATTATAGTGCAATAAAGGAAATGGGCGGTGGTGTAGTTTTAGATTTATCTCATGAAATTGATTATCTTTATCATTTTTTTGGAAATGTAAAAAATATTAAATCAAATTTTAAGAAATTAAGTAATGTAACAAATAATTCTGAAGATTTTGCAGATATTTTATTAGAATTTAATAATAATATTTATGCAAATATTCATTTAAACTGTTTAAGTAGATTAAAAAGAAGAGAAGTAATAATTGATTTTAAAGATTATACTATTGTTGGAGATTTAATCCTAAACAAAATTGAAATTTTAAAAGAAAATAATCAAAAAACTATTAAATTTAATATAAAAAAAGATGATGTTTATCTTGCTCAGCTGAATTATTTTTTTACAAATTTTAAGAAAAAGAAAATAATGAATGATATAAATGAATCTTTAAAGGTCTTTAACATTATTATGAAAATAAAAGAGTGAGAGATTTATGAATATACTTGCCACAATATGTGCAAGAGCAGGTTCAAAAAGAGTAAAAAATAAGAATATCAGAAATCTTGCTGGTAAACCACTGATTACCTACACAATAGCTTTGGCAAAAAAATGGAATAAAGTAAACAAAATAGTATGTTCAACTGACTCAAAAGAAATTGCTCAAATTGCAAAAAATAATGGTATTGAGGTTCCTTTTATTCGTCCTAAAGAATTAGCAAAAGATACCACTGGAAAAATAGATGTAATACGCCATACCTTGAAAAAAAGTGAAGAGATTTACAAAGAAAAATTTGATTTAATTGTTGATTTAGATGTAAGTAGTCCTTTAAGAACAGTAAATGATCTTAATGAATGTTTAAAGATATTTAAAGAAAAAAAACCAGACATATTATTTTCTGTAACAAAGGCACGAAGAAATCCATATTTTAATATGATTGAATTAAACAAGAAAGGTTATGCAGAACTATGTAAAACAACCAAAAAAACTATTTTAAGAAGCCAAGATGCGCCAAAGGTTTATGATATTAATGCTTCAATATATTTTTATGATAGATTGTTTCTTTTAGACTCAAATAATATTCATCCTTTATCTAGCAAAAAAGCAGCAATATATATAATGGATGACATGGCAGCTTTTGATATTGACACCGAAACAGATCTTAAGTTTATTGATTTTTTAATAAAAAATAAGGAGATAATTTTATGATTGATTACATTAGTAAATTTAAATTAAATGGAAAAGTTGCAGGTGTAAATGGTGGATTAGGACTATTGGGAAAACAAATTAGTATTGCACTTGCTCAAGCTGGAGGAAGAGTTTTAATTTTTGATATAAACAAAGATCAATGGAAATCATTTGAAAAAGAGATACGAAAAACTGAGCTCGATATTTGTTTTATTAAGTTTGATACAAGTTATAATAGAAAAAAACAAAAAGAATTAAAAAAAATCTTTAATGAAGATGGTCCAATTCATATTTGGATTAATACATCTTACCCAAAAACCAAGGATTGGGCAACAAAACTTGAGGATATAAAAGTGGATTCTTGGCGAAAAAATGTTGATTTACATATGAACTCATATTGTCTTCTATCTCGAGATGTTGCTGAATTAATGAAAAAAGATAGAATAAAAGGTAGTATTATCAATCTTGGTTCTATTTATGGCGTTGTTGGGCCCAACTTTGGTATTTATAAAGATAAAAATCCTGGTTGGTCTGCAGCATATAATGCTATTAAGGGAGGTATTGTAAATTATTCGCGTTATCTTGCTTCATATTATGGAGACTCTGGAATAAGGTTTAATTGTATATGTCCTGGTGGAATTTTTGATAATCAAACAAAAGATTTTTTAAAAAAATATAATAAAATTACACCACTTGGACGAATGGGAAAACCAGAAGAAGTTGCAACCACAGTTTTATTTTTAGCATCAGATGCTTCTTCCTATATTACAGGAGCGACCATTATGGTAGATGGAGGATGGACCAGCATTTAAAAATAAAAATATAGTTTTAGGAGTGTTATTTTATTGATAAAAATAAAGAACACATTTATTGGTGAAAATAGACCTTGTTTTATAATTGCTGAGGCAGGTGTTAATCATAATGGCAATTTAAGATTAGCAAAAAGACTAGTAAATAATGCAAAAAAAGCAGGTGCCAACGCAATTAAATTTCAAACATTTAAAGCAGAAAATGTTGTTATAAAAAATGCAGATATGGCTAGTTATCAAATTAAAAATATTGTTCAGAAAAAAAGCCAGCAAGTTATGTTAAAAGATTTAGAATTAAGTTTTAAAGATTTTATAGATTTAAAAGACTATTGTGATCAGAAAAAAATTATTTTTTTGTCAACACCACATTCATTTGACGCAATTGATTTTTTAGAAGATTTAGTTCCAGCATATAAAATAGGTTCAGGTGATATAACAAATATTCCAACATTGAGATATATTGCTAGAAAAAATAAACCAATAATTCTTGGAACAGGAATGTCAACATTAAAAGAAGTAGAATATGCAGTTGAGGCAATTATTTCGGAAGGAAATGAAAAAATAATTGCACTACATTGTACAACAAGCTATCCCTGTCCAATAGAAGATGCAAATCTTAATGTAATAAAAACTATGAAAAATAATCTTGACTGCTTAGTTGGATATTCCGATCATACATTAGGTTCATTAGCATCAATAATTGCTGTATCATTGGGAGCTGTTGTTATTGAAAAACATTTTACAATTGATAAAAATTTACCAGGCCCCGATCATAAAGCATCATTAGAGCCAGACGAATTTGCAAATATGGTAAAAGAAATTAGAACCGTAGAAAAAGCATTAGGATGCAAAAACAAAAAGCCAACAGAAGAAGAAAAAAAAATTATGAAATTTGTAAGAAAAAGTATTGTAGCAAGAAAGGATATTGAAAATGGATCTATTATTACTAATGATATGATCATTTTCAAAAGACCTGGTATTGGAATAAAACCATATGAATTTAATAAAATCATAGGAAAAAAAGCTTTAAAGAAAATAAAAAAAGATGAAATTATTCAAATAGATATGGTTGAATAAAATGCGAAAAATTGCTGTTGTTACAGGTACAAGAGCTGAATATGGTTATTTAAAACCTTTAATGGAGGAAATTAAAAGAGATGCAG